>Ga0101945_1000636_pt1 | contig 52959 bp, 60 predicted proteins | sample DewCreD2012metaG_2_FD_75246 | JGI IMG/M metagenome (GOLD analysis project Ga0101945, IMG submission 75246) | Hot spring sediment bacterial and archeal communities from British Columbia, Canada, to study Microbial Dark Matter (Phase II) - Dewar... ... | reverse complement strand
TTTGATATATATTTTCGATTATTATTTGGGTGTAATTTGGTTTATAAAGATAATCGAAATTAGCCTTTTTTATGGTTGAGTAGAATTGTACTTTCTATCGGATATTGAGCATAAGTATTTGCTTTATCAGCTTTTGCCTACTGCCAGAGAGGTGGGCGTTAGCAAGGAGTTGCGAGGTTGGAGTTGGCATCAACCACCATTAAAGCCATACTTTGACAACGTGAAGTTGCCGATGTACGAGGTCAGCTCTAAATATTGTCCTACAAATCGGGATGTATACCTGCGGCACGTCGAGAAGGCGTATCCTACTCCAAGTTCGAGAATTGCTCTGGGCAAACTGTTCCACGGCGTAGTAAGCGACAGCATTCAAGCTTTTCTTCAGCGCCAAAGCCTGAGATTTGAGGACTGGTGGCAGAAGATTAGGTGGCAAGAGATTTCTGAGAAGCCAGAAAATGTCATGGAACCTTGCAGAAAGGTTTGGGAATTTGTACTAAAAATTTGTGAAGCCAGATTAGCCGAGGTTGCTAGTAGACGGTTACATGCGTCCGGGTTGGATTTGATGGCTTCGGCTGTTCCATTTTTGATTGAACATAAAGTTTCAGGTGAGCTCCTTGGTTTAAGCGATGTGCTTAGCGTGGATTGCTATGATTATCTTAGGGCGATAATGTTTGATTTGAAGGTAGCAAGCGCCAAGGAAGAGTGGCACAGGCTTTACCCTGTTGGTTACGCTCTCGTGTTTGAAAGCGTCCATGAAGTGCCAGTGGACATCTGTTGCACTATCTACTTAAATGTTGAAAACGGCAAGATCAACATTCAGAAAGACTTGTTCTTTGCTAATGATGAGCTGAGACAGTGGTGGATTGAAGAGAGAGACAAGAAGCTTGAAATCGTGGCGGAAAGAAAAGACCCAGGCAAACCTGAACGTTCTCAATGCAAAGAATATTGCCAGTACTATAGCGCATGTTATGGGTAGGCGCCTCTGATACGGTGTTTTTATGAAGATTTTTCTGGACGATTTCGGCATTTTCTTGGGGCGAAAGAGAAATCGGTTTATCGTGAAGAAAGCTGACGAAGTTAAGGAGATTGTAGCGGATGACGTCGATTCAATTCTATGCTGTTCTTCTGGAGTTGCTTTTTCATCAAGTGCTTTGGATTTGGCTGTTCAAAATAATATTCAGGTTGTCTTTGCCCGTTACAGCGGTTGGCCTTATGCTGTTTTGATGCCTGCTTCTATGACTGGTTCTGTTAGAGCCCGTAGAGAGCAGTTTATTGCTTATAATGACGAGCGAAGTCTGATTCTTGCCAAGAAGTTTATTGCTGGAAAGCTTGTGAATCAAGCTAACTTTCTGAAGTTGATGGCGAAGAATAGGCGGCAGACTGATCCGAGTTTGGCTGAGAGGCTGTATGAGTCGGGCAAGTTGATTGATAAGGTGAATGAGCGCATTGGCAGAGAGCAAGGTTCTAAGATTGATGAGAAGCGTCAGCAGTTGATGAATTTGGAGGCTGAGGGCGCACGGTTTTATTGGGATTCGATTCGACAGATTCTGCCTGCTGAACTGGGATTTACGGGAAGAGAGACTCGTGGCGCTCGTGATCCTTTTAATGCTATGTTAAACTTTGGCTATCAGACGATTCTTTTCCCTGAGGTTTGGAAAGCTGTGAGCTATGCTGGTTTGGATTTTTATGCGGGGTATTTGCATGCTGATAGACCGGGCAAGCCTTCTCTTGTTTTGGATTTGATGGAAGAGTTTCGTCAACAGCTTGTAGATCGGACTTTAGTGGGGCTGATCACAAAGAATGTTATAAAGCCTAATGAAATTTTGGCTGGTGAGGCTGTTGAAGAAGGTCGGGTTTTGAGCAAAGATGTGATTAAGGTTCTGTTGGCAAGTTTTCAGGAGCGTTTGGATTCTGAAGTGATGTTTAATGGTCAGAAGGGGTCGTTGAAAAGCTTCATTCATCTACAGCCGAGATGTGTTGTTCGTTTTCTTTTGAAGGAAGCTGATTATGTGCCTTTCTGTTTGGGATGGTAAAAAGGTTGCACTTTATTTTATGTCATTGGTTTTATCTTTATATCAACCTGCCCAAATCCCTTGGAACGGTATCCTCCAAGATCTTTGATATTTACCAGTCTGTCTTTAATTAAATCATTTTCGACTTTGTCTTTTGTCCATTCTGCTGAGTCAAGCCATTTGTCTCCTTGCGATTCTGTTAGATTCCTTTTTTGTCCAATTTTCCATCCTAAAATGTCGTCTTCAACAAGGATTGTCACAACGCCTTTAAAAACGCTGTCTTCTGGAATAGCTTCGAATTTACCGATTGCTCCGCGCTCTCCTCTCGCAGAAGTTCCAATAACTCTGTCTTCTCTTATGAATTGAAGAGGCTCCACGCTCCCTTTAGTCATGTTGAGAAATGGAACATTAACAAATCCTACCAGTCCTCTCGCACCAAGCAGGTAGCAGACGGGACAAATATAATCATTAGGATTAGGGTAAGAACAGCAAAACTTGTAGAACCCATTTTCTAAGAGTTTCCGTTCATCTGCAGAAATAGTTCTTTCGTCTGCAGGGATACAAGGTTTTAGCCATGGATTTTTCCAGCGTCTCGTTATTTTATCCAGAAAGTTGTCTATTAGGTATGTTTCAAGTTCATGTCTTAAAGCTCCTTTTAAAGAAGTCCCTTGAACCACTATTTTATTGCCTAATTTCACTACAGGACTGTCCACATCGGTTGTTCCAGGTATCGGCTTTACGCCTCCTATTCTAAAAGGCGCTTTTGTCACCAATTCAATTTCTAATTTTTCCCATTTACGCATTTTTATACTCCTCTCACAAACTTTATAGCATTTAGTTTTTTAAATATAAGAGTTCCTAATTCAGTTGGCACGTTTCTGTTTTCAATTTTATCCAAGATTCTTAAAAGGGTAGTCGCCTCAGGTTCATTTCTTCCTAACAGAAAGAGCCGTGTTGCGCCATAACCATATCGACTACACATATCTCCTACCGTAGAAAGAAACTTGTTACTGAAAATGGCTTGTCTTATTTCAGCATCTTTTCGCAATTCATCAATAAGTTCTTCAATAATATCCATTTTAATTAACCACCTCTAAGCAAAACTTTGGGCGCATAAACCTCACTTCCTTCAAATAATGACAATACGTAAACCCCAGTAGTTATAGATGTGGGTTTAAAGAGATAACCGTAAACAGGTTTCCTACTCTCAATAGCAAATTTATCCAAATGTTCTAATGGTACACGCGTATTAAGTATGCCTGCGTTCATATTCTTCTTCCTACTTTCTCTACTGGAAAGATCAATTTCTATTTCTCCGACTTTTGTTAAAAGACTATTCCCAAGTCCTCGCGTTCTTAATGCACCTATCGAAAGTTCTATTTTTTCTGGAAAGTCATGAGTATCATCATTTTTCAAAATGTAAACCATCCCTTCTACATCAACCAGAAATTCCACAGTAATTGGTAATCTACTTGAACCTGTTACGTAATTTTTAGGCGAGAAAGTTAAGTATTCTTTTTTAGGGATCTTTGTGAAGTGACCAACAGCATGTATGTTCTTAATGCCGAAGTATGCTTTTAAGGCACCTGTGATTTGGCTATAAGGAATTGTAGTAATTGTGGGTCTAAAAGTGCCTTTTTTTGTTCTCTCTCCCATGCATAAAGCTTCGGATTTTAACCTAAATTCAAGAAGATTCACCTTAATCCCCCATCATTTTGGCATACGTGAGTATATTCTCAAAACCGAATTTTTCCACCGCGAGACGAAGGTCTGTATATGGATAGAAATCTCTGTCTGACCTATCGCTTAAAGTAATCTTAGCTAACTTTGGTGAGATTTCGCTCAGTTTTATTAACTTATAAAGAAGAGCTTTATTATCTGTTTTAGTCTTCAAGAAGACGCTCAAATCTTTAACTTTCAACCCAATATAACCCTTACCAATTAACTGGATATTTATCTCGTTCCTCGTATCCTGTAGAAGCCTCCAAGTTTCTAAGAAAGGAAACTTTATGTTTGATCCTACTATTGAAAGTTTCAATGGAGAACTTACATCTTTAAATTTTGGAAAAAATGCGTCATAAAGTTCATTAAACCTGAGTAAAACATTTTTTAGTAAATTAAACGAATCAATTTGTACAGCCAGAAAATCTGGCAATATTTTTTGGACGTTTCCAGAACCAAAATCTTTTTCAACACTTTCTTCGAAACATTTGAGAAACTTATCGTAATCCCATTGAAACTCAGAAATTGTCGAGAACCGAATTTCTATTTGGTTTTTTAGGGTTGATTCTCTTATTTCCTCGAGATACCGAGAGTATAATTCAGACAAACTTTTCAGCAGTAATTCGTAGTCCAGCCAGATTTTTAACCAACCGATTTTGGGATTCTTCTCTGACGATTCCCACTCGACAAATTTTGGTAGACCGCTACCTGCTTCTCGTATTCTCCAGCATTTTTCACAAAGAAACTCTTTTATCCCGCTCTCTTCGTCGACCAAAGGTTGGTCTCTGGCTTTAGAAATTTGGCAAAGTTCACAGATAGGAGGAGAAATCTCGTTAGGCAGCGGCGGATACATCACCATTTTTTCCTTTTTCCCTCTGATATCCTCAAGTTGAGGCTTTATACCGCCTACTTGAGTTTCAGCATAAAGCACATCCATCCAAAATCCAAGGTCTTCAATCTTTTTTCTTATTTTTTCTAAGGGTTCTTGAACATTAGAAGTAACTATGAGAAGCTCGTTTGATGTACTAAAGAAAATATTATCTGGTAGCTCTTTTTTGATGTTCTCTATCAACTTTTCCAGAACCTTGAAAACGTTCATATCTTTTGCTTTGACTGGTATCTGTGCGAAATTAATTTTACAGCGCATAATTGACATGTTCCATGTTTTTTTCTTTTTGTTAATAAGAGCCGCGACCTCTTCTTTGTTTAAACCTTGTAACTCTTCTGATTTCAGGGAGAAGGCCGAATTGTCAGAAATTAAAATTCTGAAAAATTGGCCAGTAAGCTTGGAGTGTGTATACAAACTGGTGATGTTTTTTCCACGGGTTGCATGTTCAGTTCTCTTCCTCAGCATATCTTCGTATTTCTCGAAAAACTCATTCGCAGTAGGGTTTTTAGCGAGAAATGAAAATAGCTCTCTGGCTTCTTCAGCCGACTTGATAAACGATTGTGTCATTGTTTCGCTGGGGGGATTCCACAATTTGTGAGTGTTGAAAACATGAGCGTCTTCTCCTTCGATTGTGTATCTGGAGAACGCTGCCGCTAAATCATCTGCAATGCACAATTTGAAAGTGTCTGGACTTGTAGGATATTTTTGGAAGTTTCTTGAACAATGGTGTTCTACGATGCCTCTCCATGTGTCATTTTCCAATCGGAAAGGAGCATTCTCAAAATTGTGCTCGATGCCAGTCGCTCTTTTGTCAACTAATTTTCCGATATCATGCAACTCGGGCACTATCATATACTTCCCTCTGGTTTGTATAAGAGAAACGGTTGCTCATTTTGAGACTTAGAAATCAAACTATTTAAAGTTAATGAATAAAAATATAATTGTATAGTTACTTTGAGGTAATTTAATTGCGATATGTTGTGATTTATGATATTACTGATGACAATCTGCGAGCTTTGGTTGCTGAGACTCTGAAAGATTATGGATTGCAACGTATTCAATACAGTGCATTTATTGGCAGTTTGCGTAGGGATGAGCTGAATAGTTTGCTTGTGGATTTGAAGAATTTGATCAAGGATTTGGTTGAGAACGTGCAGTTATACCCTGTTTGCGACACGTGTTTCAAAGGGCGGAAAGAGGTAGGTAAGCCAAAGAGATACGAGCTGAAGGAAGAGAAGGATAAGATAGCATATTTCTGAGTTGCGCAAGGTTTATGTATGCATTTGACACCTTTTGTATACGGTGAACGTGTTGACGCTTAAACCTTTAGCGGTAAGGATACCTAAGGAAATCGAGAAGGAAATCCTCGAAGTGGTTGAACGTGCAAAGTTGGACAAGGCAACGGTTGTTAGGAATCTTCTTGAGTTAGGAATTGCGGAGTGGAGGAAGCAGACGGCTCTCGAGTTGTTGCGTGATGGGAAAGTAACGTTTGCTAAGGCTGCTGAGATGGCTAAACTTTCGCTTTGGGAGTTTGCTGATTTGGTGAAGCAGCGAAATGTGGAATGGGTTAGGTTTTCGCCTGAAGAGATTGAGAAAGAGCTTAAGGAAGCGTCGGCGGCGAAGCGTAAGTGAAGCTGCTTGTTTTCAATTCTACGCCGCTGATTTACTTGGCTAAAGTAGGTTTGAGCAAGGTTCTTGAAGATTTGAAGGGAGAAAAGGTGACGTCGCCAGAGGTTAAATGCGAGGTTGTGGATAAAGGCAAGCGTAAGGGTGTTCCTGACGCGATTGTCTTAGAGAAATTGTTTAGCAGTGAAGTGTTTCGGGTTGTTGAGCCGAAGGATAAAGGGTTTTTGTCGAGGTTGTTGGAGACGAGGGGGCTTCATGTGACTGATGCTGAGGTTTTGGCTCTTGCACGGGAGTTGGATGGTTTGGCTGTGGTGGATGATGAGGTGGCGAGGAAGACGGCTAAGGTTTATGGTATAGCCTATGTGGGTACGTCTTATGTTTTGGTTAGGGCTGTGTCTGAGGGAATTATTACGAGGGATAGAGCGCGGCAGGCTGTGAATGATATGGTTTCTGCTGGTTGGCGGTGCAGTATTGAAAGTTATGCGAAGATTATGGAAGTTTTGGAGAAGGCTTAAGGGTATTGAAGAAGTTTAGGGATGACTGGTTAAAGCGAAAGCAGAAGCTACCCCTATCAGATGTCGCAGAAGAGTTTGTTTCCGTGACTGATATTAAGCATTACGTTTATTGTCCGAGGTTGGTTTATTTTGACCGTGTTTTGCATGCTCAGCCTGTTTTTGGTTCGCAACAAGAGGAGGGCAAGGAGCAGCATGAGGATTATGTGCGGAAAGAGCTTAGGAGGAAAGATGCTGTTTTCTATTCGCCTGAGTTTGTTGGGGCAGAGAAGCTGCTGTTTACTTCGCTTAGTTCTGGCGTGCTGGGGTTGCAGGGAAATGTTGATTGCATAATTAAGACGGTGAAGGGAGAGTATATTCCTGTGGAGTACAAGAATATGAATTCTGATAAGGGTAGAGTGCATATGGATCATAAGTATCAGTTGGTGGGGTATGCGTTGCTTGTTGAAGAGAATTTTGAAACTGTTGTTAAGCGTGGTTTCGTTAATTATATTCCTGAAGGGTTGATTTTGCGGGCTGAGATTACGCCAAGTATGAAAAGTTATGTTAAACGGGTTTTAGGACACATCAAACGGATCATACGGGATGAAGAACTACCGCCCATACGAGTGGCTAAACAGAAATGCCAAGGCGGATGCGGACACAAGCAAACATGCCAACAATAAGCAATTATGATCGGCGATAAACTGTGCAGTTCTTGTCTTTTTTCTCTACCTGTATCGGAAAAATATAGGGTTTTAAAACTATTTCGTCTTTCTTCATTTTTCTATCTGAAAATGGATTCACCGAGTCGAATGTTGCTTTTTTTGTAAAATCAGATAATAAGAAAATTGTTCCGCTTGTTAATTCTTGCTCTCTTACTGGTTTGATGCAGCTTGCTATATTTGGTTCTGAAAGTCTGCTTTCCAAACAAGTACAGATGGAATCTGATGTTCCAAAATATTGTATATTCTTTAGAATATCAATTACTTCTTTTGCAGTGTCCTCAAGTGCTTCGATGTATATTGTTAGTGGCCCGTCGTAGAGTACGTATTCACGTATGCCAAATGTGGACTCAAAGCTTTCTATGAACGTACCCCATTGTGTTGTAATTTTTTCTTCTTTTCCTTTTCTTTTTTGTTTGAGGCGTTTCATGAAAGCTTTGAAAAGAACCATTTTTTCCGGCAATTCGACCGTAGTATTTGCCAATTTTAACTGTTCAAAGAGCAGATTACCTCTTTCAATGTTGCCGGTTCGGTTTATAGCTGTGGCGATAATTGCGAGTTTTATTGTTGAAGGACTTGGTGCTGGTGCGGAAAGCGCATAACTGGATGAAAAATAGGGTATTCTATATGAAAACGCACTTGCGAACAGGTATCTGGCGCCCACCCACACCATTGATTATGATGCCCCAAGCTTGTATGGCACTGCAGTTTTGAGTTTATCAATTTCTTGCATGAAAGAAGCGAAATTAGAAAATTCTTGTACGTTTTGTTGTCCTATTATCGTTTTCATCTGTTGTATGTATCCATCTGTCAATGGGCTTATAACTGGAACAGGTGTAGCATTCTTTGTTACTGCTATTGCTCCTTCAAATCTTTCGAAGTGAGGTAACCTTGTCGTTGTCATGGCGCCTTCAATACGTGCAATCATTGATTTGTATGCCTCTAATACAAGTTCATACCGTTCCTTTCGAGTTTTATCATCTATTGGGTAGGTATAGTCAATTTCATTCAAGCTAATGCGCCATGGTTGAAAAACTGAAACAAAAGCATAAACTCCTGAACGTGTAGGTCTATTGTAAATCATCTGCTCGCTTACTTCTACTTCTGCGCCTTTTTCTCGCTCTTTTTCGCCAGCAGCAACACGCGTATGTACATGAATATCTCGATAGAACTGGTCTGGTAAAGCAATAGCCCAGCCGAATTCTACTGTTGATTTACGACTGAGAGTTGGTTTTTGCACCAAGAAACCATGCAAATCACATATTACACACTTTAAAGCTTCATTAAGAGCAGGCTTCGTCTCCTTCATCTCAGTAACTGCTTTATTGCCATCTGCTTTCATTGGACTCAGAATCTGACATGCAGGACATAGTGATACTTTCCTCTCCTTTGCAAGTTGCCACATAGCTTCTGTATGTATGTGTTTAAGCATTTCTCCGCTTATGCCATCAGTTTTTTCTCCATTTGCTAAAACGATTGTTCGCGGTTCCGTGACGTTGCCTACGGTGCCTTCATTGTTCAGAGAATGTGCATCTATTCGAATTCTGCCAACTAAACTTATTTCGTAGATTGTTTCGTTCATTATTCTTTCTCTCCTTTTTCTGAATAGACAAGAGCGTGAGACATTATCGCAGCACAAACAACACGAACACCATACTCCTGCGCTAATCTTACAACTTCGTCTAAATCTTTTTCGCTCGGTTTAAAAGAACTTCTTCCAGGATGTGCGCGTTCCCATCTTCTGGCGCATGCATCAAATCGCCTTAGAAACTTCTTCAAAACGATTACAAATTGCTCTTCCTTTTCCACATAATCTAATTCAACGAGTGATGCATAATCTTCACATCCACCAAATTCTCTCTTTCCTATCGCTATCCTTAAAGCCATTCCAAAGTGTTCTATTGCTGAATTAGCGTAAAGTTCATGCAATTTCGACATATCTTAGCATCTCCTTCAATTGTGGTTCATCCCAAGGGAAGAATTTATTTTTCTTATTTGTCATACCACGAATATATAAGCTTTCGAATCTTCGAAGATTATTCAAATTGGGGCGCATAAGAAAATCAGTAACTGCCAATGCAATATCTTGACGTATACCTTTAATTCGTGGGTCAATCGGTAAAAGAAACTTGTCAATTTTTTCGAGTGCCTTAAATCCTTCTGGAGTTTTCGCCAAATTATAAAGCAAATCAAGATTATATCTGCCGCCACCACTAGGTTTTGGTTGTTGTCCAGTTTTTTGCATAACATTAAAAACTACGCTGTCATATTCTATTTCATCAGATTTTCTACAAGTAAGTTGTGCAAGTTTTACAGAATAATGTATTAAAGACGCATTGGCAGAAGTGACGCATAGTCGTTTGTCTAAAGCATTCTGAACATCACGATGCGACATCAAAAGGACTTTTTTTGGATTTGGAACCATACACATCAGAAAGCTTGCATCTCTTCTCATAAGATTCTGAGGCCATATTCCAAACCATGCAGCGCCTAATGAGGCTATAACCCAAGAGTATTTATCAACTTCTATTTGGCTACCATCATGGTAAGTGTCCCTTTTCTCTTCTCGATAACCTTTAGCAGCAGAGACATCCATGGTTTGATAAAATGTTTTCCCTTCCCTTACTTTTTTGCCAAAAATCGGGAAAAAATCATATTTTCTATGAATGTCAAGAATTTTGTTATACTCGGAAATCGCAACGTGTTCTGCCTCTTCAATCGGATGTTTGACTTTCAAATCTTTCCTTTTTTTGAAAGTCTTAAAAACTAATGGCCAAGAACTACCTGTTTCTTCAAAAAGTTTTGAATCAGCTTCCTTTGGAATTTCTCCTTCAGTTTTGATAAGGAATAGACTACCCAGATCACAGATGTCTGTTTCCACCCTATTTTCGAACCCACTTATTAAAAACGCTAAGCCATAAGCCCTAAAAACGTCGAACATCTCAAAAGAAGTTTTGTTTATTACAAACTTGGTCATATTTTATCCACAAAACTAGTTATTCGGTATCTTCTTTAAGTTTTTTCATTTAATGCCAAATGATTCTTGGTCAGAAAGGCGGATAAACCTTGACGTAATGCAATAGATTGTGTAGGGGAAAATGGATTCTAAATTGAACATTGGTGTTTCTAATTTTTTTGGGTGTTCTTCAGTTTTTCGAATGTCTTTAGAGCTGGCATCCAAAGAGTATTCTGAGCAGATCTTGTCGACGATCTTTTCGTAGTTTGTCCAACTCAGAGTGTATGGCTCTACGGCTTCAGCTCTTGTATGGTGATGGTGTGCTATTGCAAGTTTAAACGCAATAGAGTGTTGTCTCTTACTCAAAATTTTCCTAAAAAGAGGGTATGATGCGTCGGCGGATATAGTCGCGTGTGTAATTTTTGTACGTTTACTGAAGGGTATGTGAGCTAATGGTATGTCTCCCGTAGTAACGCCTATGCTTTCTTGCCAAGGCTTGTTCAGTTTTCCTAAATCATGAAGCGCGACAGATAACGCCAATAAGCCCTCGGTTTGAATAGTATTCAATTCAAGTAACCTTGAAAGTTTTTCAAAACAATGTTGCTCTCTTGATCTTACATTGTCAAACGCTACTAAACATCTTTGTACGTGCTCTTCCCAGCTTTCACGCTGGTATTCGAACTCATGTTTGATTTTTGCGGGAGCAATAATGGGTGAAAGACTGGCCCCTCTTTCGCCCAGCTTAAGACCAAAATTTTCGTCGTATACTGCATAGTTAGGATGAACAATATAGTAGTTGTAAGGGTGTAATGGAGCATTTGGAATGAGGCAGAACTTTGGCTCACCGTTTTCGTCATGATCAAAACGTATTTGCCAGAATATTGCATTAGTCAGATGTCTTCGTAATACTCGTACATCAACATCAATCCAAGGCATATGCAAAATCTCTTGATAACTGAGTTTGTCAGGGCTGTCATGTATAGTCAAATTTGCACTCAATAATTCTCTAATATTACTCTCAACGCCATACCTATCACCTTTAAAAGCGGCATTCCCTAAACTTAGTAAGATTCTATCTCTGTGTTTCTTATCATTAAGTATTAGTTTAAACTTATCATTTAGAAGCGCATTGACAAACGTTAACTCATCATTCCAACCGAAACGCTTTCCATCCAATATCTCAGAAGTGTATTTTTTGCTACTTTCAATTTCAGCATTGTCATATGGTGCAGAGTGTTCAACATCAAAAACCCAAACCTCACCAGAACCACCTTCGCGAGCGCATCTTCCAATTCTCTGAACAAGTGAATCAGGAGGTGCAAGCTCGGTAAACAGTAAATCGCAAGAAATGTCTAACCCTACTTCGCAGACCTGTGTGGTGAATAGACATGTCTTCTTATCAGGATTTTTTAGTGAGGCTTTAGCATGATCTTCGATTAGTTTTCTATGCTGATCTAAAAAACGAGAGTGCAGTAAGTAAACATTAAAATCATATTTCTCCAAGTCATCCTTGACAAAAGAATAAAGTTCTTGTGCACGATTAACAGTATTACAAACTACCATTATACGTCTCCACGAGTAAGCACTTTTCAGAAGGTCCTTAGGTTCAAGCAGCTTGCCATTCCATCTTAGAACAACATGGCGGTTTAGTCGTTTTGGGACATCAGCATCGTTCCCTTCAACTATTGCTACTTTGTCGCCAATTTTCTCATGATTCTTAAACCACTCAATAAAAGAGTCAGGCAACGTAGCAGACATAACCAAAAAAGGTAATTCAAGCTCAACTGCACGCTCAATTAAGACAAGCATACTTTGTAGCCCAAGTATATGGTCATAAACATGTGCTTCATCAAAGCAGAGAAATGAAGAAACCGCCGCCCCAGCAGGAATATTTCCCAAATGTACTGGCAAACTTAATGGGGTGCAACAATATGCGCCAACGGTTTGGTCAATCGTAGCAACAATGATGTTGCTTTTGAAAAATGGGTCTTCAGAATTAGCACCATGCTGAGCCGATACGCTTAGTGGTGAACCTATTTTGCATATGCCTTGCTTTATTCTTTCAGAGACATCTTCAACCAAAGCCCGAGTAGGCAGAGAATATATTAACTTGCAAGGAAAACTATTCTTTCCAAAAAACAAAGAAACATAACAAGCTTCAGTTTTTCCAGACCCACAAGGCGCACGTAAAACAACAGATTTACCATTGGCAAAATTTTCCACAGTCTTCAATTGATGAGGATATGGTGAGTTTCCATCAAGAGCTATCCTGAATGTCTCTTCTTCGGTGACGCTATCAAGAATTCTATGCAATTTTTTCACCTTTATTCTGTATCATCTTGCTTACTCCGTATCCTCCTGTTTTGTTTCCTCCTATATTAGAAAACTCTGCATATTTAGCTAACATACATGTTACCCTATTCCATTCGCTTTCTTTGTCCTTCATTTCATAAGTCACCCACCCTACAAACCCGGTTGCCTTCTTCTTCCGCATAACCGCCAACCGCGTATTCAACTCGTACTCGCACACGCCCACATTCTTGGCTAACCATTCTTTATATGCTAAGTACTCTTCCTTGCTAAACCGTCTACCATCACTAAACAAATTCCAAACCCGCATCAAACCACAAAACACCTTAACTGCATCAGGAAACATCCAATGATAACCACTACCCAAACTCGCAAAATACGTAGGCGTCCTAAACAAAAGTCTAAACCTATCAACCGCCCGTGCTTCCTTCTCCAAATCCACATAATTCTTACAGTTAACGCTTAAACTGGCAATACGAAAAACAGTGTCAAAAACCATCACGCTATTCTGCTTCTGAAAATAATTAAGAACAAACGTGCTATACTCATCCTTCAAAAACCTAAAACACACACGACACGGAAAATACGGATCCAGTTCATAACCAGCCTCAACACGACCTCTACTCTTAAACCGCAAAGGCGTCACACTATAAGGCTTAGAAACATTCAACTCATGCAGCAACCCAGACGCAGCAGGATCAACCTGCCTCACAACATGCAACAACAAACCACGAGCCACATAACCAGTAAAAAACGGCAAAACCACAGGCTTCTCAGCAAACATCTCCAAACCAATCTCAATAGGCATCTAACTCAACTCCCCCCAATGGGATTCGTAAACCTTAACAACAAATAATTAATCACACAACACCAATTAAAACTTTAACAGATCCTTTTAGTTGCTGTTAACGAAAATGGCAAAACCAAGCCTTATAATTGTCTAGAAACAGAAAAAGAGGGGATTTTGCGGGAGACGTCTCCAGTTTGTGGCGAATTCGAAATAATACCATAATTTTCTACATAATCCGTTAGGTTTTGGTCATTTCCACTTTCTGAAGTAGGTTTAAATTCTTGTTTTCTCAGTTGCGTTTCAATCAGAAGTTGATTGTGCCGAATTTGCCGCATGAGAAACTGTGGAAACAATTTTAAGAATGTGTGGGTTTGTAACGGTATTGCAGCTCAGCTCGAGAGTGATTTAAGAGGAATGGACGATGGAGATGATGAAGAGTCAAAACGTAGAGAGGTTGAGTGTAAGCAAGGTTTCGAGCTGGGCTCTGCTAAGCACCGAAGAGCTTCTAAGTCTACCGATTGATGAGCTTCTTGCCCGTTTAAACACTTCCTTGTCTGGGCTCTCTTCCGAAGAGGTGGAAGAACGCCTAAGAACATATGGTTACAACGAATTTGCCATGAAAAAGAAGAGAACGGCTATTGTCGATTTTCTTTCTCACTTCCGGAGCCCCTTGGTAATTATATTATTGATTGCAGGGGTGATTGCGGGTTTTCTTGGAGAGATTATAAACGTTGCAATTATATTTTCTATTGTTTTCGTCAGTGTGATACTTGACTTTTATCAAGAATCCAAAGCAGAAAAAGCTGCAGAAATGCTTAAAGAAAAAGTAACCACAACCGCAACAGTTCTCAGAGACGGCGCTAAACAAGAAGTGAAACTTTCAGAAATTGTTCCAGGCGACATCGTATATCTTTCTGCTGGAGACATTGTACCTGCAGATGCGCGAGTCATCACTGCAAAAGACTTATTCCTGAATCAATCAGCGTTAACGGGAGAATCATTTCCGGTAGAAAAAACACCTATGCCAGTAAAGGCAAAGGGAACAGTACCTACTGAATGGAATAACTGTCTTTTTATGGGGGCTTCGGTTGTGAGTGGAACAGCCACAGCTGTAGTGCTGAAAACTGGAGGGTTCACGGAATATGGGAAAATAGCCAAAAGACTTGTCGAAAAAGAGCCTGAAACAGAATTTGAAAGAGGAATCAAGGGATTTGGTTTTCTGGTAATACAAGTCACCTTTCTTCTGGTGATGTTTGTTTTCTTCATAAACGCCCTTTACAAGCGTGATGTTTTGGAGTCCCTTCTTTTTGCTGTAGCTCTGGCTGTTGGTTTGACACCTGAGCTTCTGCCGATGATTATTACTGTAAACCTTTCCCAAGGAGCCCTTGCAATGTCTAAGAAGGGCGTTATTGTAAAGCGTCTCGCGTCTATCGAGAATTTTGGAAGTATGGATGTTTTATGTACCGATAAAACGGGTACGCTTACAGAGAACAAAATAAAGCTTGTACTGCACGTAGATATTGAAGGAAATGATGATGAAAAAGTACTGTTGTATTCATTTCTGAATAGTTATCACCAAACAGGGTTGAAAAGTCCACTTGATGAGGCTATACTTGGATATAAAGACATCGACGTGAAAGATTACCAGAAAATCGATGAAGTTCCATTCGATTTCGTGAGAAGGCGAGTTTCTGTTGTTGTTGAACATGAAAAACAGCGATATTTTATTGCTAAAGGAGCCCCTGAGGAGATAGTCAAAGTATGTTTATACTGTGAACATAAAGACATGATTTTCGATTTAACAGATGATTTTCGCAGAAAAATTGAGCAGAAATACTATGATTTGAGTGCTGAAGGGTTCAGAGTCTTAGCAGTTTCCTACAAGAAACTTAGGGAAGAGAAGCCCGTATACTCTGTGAATGATGAGAGCGATATGGTGTTTTTGGGTTTTGTAGCGTTTCTTGACCCGCCTAAAGAAACAGCGCGGGAATCTCTGCAACTATTAAGCAAGGCGGGAGTGGAACTAAAAATTCTCACTGGTGACAATGAATTAGTCACAAGGAAGACATGTGAACACTTAGGTTTTGAAATTAAAGGTGTTGTTCTCGGAAGCGAGATTGCTCAGATGCATGATGAAGCCCTCCAGAGAGTGGTTGAAGAAGCAAACGTTTTTGCAAGAGTGACACCAGCCCAAAAGGACAGAATAATCACTGCGCTGAAAAACAATGGACATGTGGTTGGCTTCTTAGGAGACGGAATCAACGACGCACCTTCCATGAAGACAGCAGACATTGGCATATCTGTAGATAATGCTGTAGATGTAGCCAAGGAGTCCGCTGACATCATATTGTTGCAAAAGAGCTTACGGGTGCTGGAAGAAGGCGTTTTAGAAGGGCGAAAAACTTTCGGCAACACTATGAAATACGTCATGATGGGTGTCAGCTCGAACTTCGGCAACATGTTCAGCGTCGCCGGCGCATCCTTGTTTCTGCCATTCTTGCCCATGCTTCCCATACAAATACTTTTAAACAATCTACTTTACGATTTCTCCCAATCCACCATAACAACCGACAATGTAGATTCAGAATATGTTGAAAAACCCAAACGATGGGATATCTCCTTCATAAGGAAATTCATGATACTCTTAGGACCAATAAGCTCCATCTTTGACTTCCTAACATTCTTTATAATGCTACTTGTTTTCAATGCAACCGAGCCGCTGTTTCAAACAGCATGGTTTCTCGAGTCCTTATGTACACAAACCTTTGTCATATTTGTTATAAGAACGAGAAGGACGCCTTTCTACAAGAGCAAACCAAGCAGACTTTTACTTTTAAGCAGCCTAAGCATCGTTGGCTTTGCATTAACACTGCCATTCACGCCCTTAGGCGAATTATTCCATTTTGTGCAGCCGCCGTTCACGTTTTTCTTGGTCTTAGCGGCGTTGATTGGCGCTTACTTAGTGCTAACTGAAGCTGTCAAAAAGTGGTTCTATAAAAAATACGCCTACCGCTTGGAGCAAGTTTTGATTCTGACAAGACGCAGGGGACTTTACTTCAGCAAGACTGCAAGACTTGTCCAAGATATGGTGGCCATAATCTGTCTACGTCCTGAAGACGAAATCTCAATCGATTCCTTATTAACCGATTTAACAAGAAGTGTAAGCTATCCTCTTGACCAAGACCAAGTAGGCCATAACATTCAACATTTAAGACGTGCAGGGCTTGTCAGCATTAATTGGCGTCAGAGGACAATAAAACGAGAAAAGTCTATGAAAGAATATGTAACGAAGCAAGTGATGACTAGCCAGTTTTGGCCGCAAATAGCTGAAGATTGGCGGAAAATCAGTGACATTATTCAAGAGAAATACAAGAAAGTGAATATAGAATATCAGAACCTTTTACCATCATAGAAGTCAGGGAGGTTTCTAACACAGTTTCAAGAAAGAAAATTATCGAAGTACCTTTTATGTAAATTTCGCACAGACAAATCCTGAGGATTTAAACCTAACCAGCACTTTTTAAGAGGAGTATTTGCATTTTCTGTAGACTTTGAAAAACGTGTTTCGGCAACTTTTTTTTAAAAAAAGGGTGCGCGGGGGATGTCTCTATTTATGGCGCGTTTGATTTAATTCTTATAAGATAAATAGAAACAAATTCTAGCGCTGGGTTTACCACGGTTTCAACGTATTTATAAGGGGGTATCTCTTCTGCAGAGAGCTTAAAAAACAAGCAAAACTCAAGGTATGATTTCGGAGAGATATGAAATAGTCCTCTGAATCTTACGGATTATTTGTTTTGATTTGTAAGGTTTGTTTCTATTTGTGTATCGTCTTTGTCAAAAATTAGGTATGTTGCAACGTTTGTTTTGTCTATTCCTTGCCAGTTGTATGTGTTTCCTATTGAAACCAGCTTTTGCGCTGGTGCGACAATGTTGTAGCCCTGATATTGTGGGTTGTTTTCGGATAATGCGCTGATTAGTGTTATGGTTTCCGCGCATGGATTTAATTGGCTATAAATATTTGGGCTGTTGTCCGTGTAGAACATGCCTCCTACCACCGTTAGCTTTGAAATCATCCGATTCCTTATGAGTATATTTGGAACATCTCCACCTAAACCGTTTTCCACCCAACAATTTGTTAATTCCAACGTTGGCAAGAGCGCGTTTTCTTTTGTTCCGCCTTCCGCGATAATGTGCGCTTCTAACTCGTGACTCCACATGGTTTTGCTTGCCAAAAGACAATTTGCCAGCTTTACCTCTGCGATGTTCTTTGCGTATATGTCTGCTTTTCTATGAAAACCGAACAAACAGTGGATTAGGTTTATTTGACCACCCGTTCTGTAGCCGTCGCCGAATTCGCCAATCTTGACGCCATATTCTGTAATTGCATCTGGACTATCGTTGATTATTCTTCCGTCAATCCAACAGTTAAAGAGCAACGTGTCTTCGCAACCTGTCAAGTCTATGTTAGCGAAAGTGGCACCCCAAAGTTTGCAATTCTGAATTTGGTGAACTGGCACTTGGCTCGGCGTGCGCATGGCGTCTACGCAATTTTCGGCTAAGCCGTTGCCATTAATGAACAAGCCGTCTAAGTGTGCATACCGTATGTTGAGGATGTCGAAAACTGCAGACATTGGCTCAACAGCAACTATTTCAGCACCATCGCTTACTATGTAAAAATCTTCCTTCGGCGGCGTTATAGGCTCTGTTATGTTGAATCTTTGCTTTTTAAGATAAAGACACAAATAACCAGCATCCAAAGCGTCTTGGATGTTTTCATATTTTTCTCCAGCCCCAACAACAACTTCGGCAGTCAATGACGTGTTTACTGAAAATTCGCCATATTGCTCATAGCCTTTGGGTATCCAAGTTTCGTAATCTTCAAAGAACGTGAATGCGGATTTGCCAGCGTTGTTGTTTGAGCTGTAGTTTGTTGTGGGTGCGGAGTAGTTGATAAGTAATAGAAAAAGCGTTAGAATCACCATAAGTGCCGCAAGGCGATAGCCTAGCTTAGACTGCATCTGTCATTCCGAAAGCAACTCGCTCGCCGCTGTGGTAAGGTTTTGTATGTAACCAATTCGCACTCACAGAAACAGCAAGACTTGCCAAAATCTTAATTTGCCTTCTCCTCAATTGTGAATCGGTGAATTGCTTGTCTGTAACCTTGCGTGACGCTCAGCATCTCTGTTGGAAAAACTTTCGAAAGATTAATGACAAACTTGACCCAGAACGAGGCAAAAAATGGACACCTCTCGTCATGCTTACCGATTTACTGGAAGAAGCAGGAGAGGTTGCCGCCGTGGTTAAGGGACTTGAAGGTTTTAAGCCTCCTGAAAAACCGAAAACAAAAGAAATGCTCGCAACAGAACTTTCAGATTTACTCTACATAATCTTTGTCCTAGCTGAGCATTACGGCATAGAACTGGAAGAAGCCTTTCTACAGACCGTAAACGACTACATGTTACGCTTCATTAAATAATAAACAGCTTTCTTAAGACTCTAAGCCTTAGAAAGGTCCACGACAAGCTTTTTGACTCTTCTTTCTATTTCGTCTCTGATTTCGCGAACTTTCTCTATTGGTTTACCCTTTGGGTCTTCAAGCTCCCAATCTACTACTTTGTTGAGTAACGGCGCAGGACATATGCCTTCCGCACCGCATCCCATAACGATTATTGCGTCTGCTTCCTGAACCATTTGATTATTGATAAGTTTGGGCTTGTTTTTTGATATGTCAATTCCCTTTTCTCTCATGGCTTGAACAACAACAGGGTTAACCTCTTTTGAAGGCATCGTACCCGCGCTTACCGCTTCAACCTTGTCTTTTCCATAATGTTTGGCGAAAGCTTCAGCCATCTGGCTTCTGCCAGCATTCTCGATGCAAACGAAAAGAATTTTCTTCATTAATGTCATCCTACTTTTAAAATTATTATTGACTAATAATTTATTATAGTTTCTATCTTTTGCTTTCGCAGTCCATGCAAATATCTGTTTCTCTGTTAGTCCAGAAATCTTTGCCGCACTTGACGCACATGGTTTTGCGCACAGCCCCTTATCCCCAGACCTAACCGGAGCGAAGGCAAACTCCCTTTTTGGAAAAGTTATCGCTTTTTTATGGCATAATGGCTCGCATGCCGTGCAGCCGCTAACACATTTAAGCGGATAGGCAACAACAGCCTTTCCATCCTCAAAAGTGAAGACACCGTTAGGACAAAATTCTACACATTTGGGCTTATCAAAGGGGGCGCAACCGTCACATTTTTCTGGAAAAATTGTTGGATACCATGGCATTGAGGATGTTGCCATTAGGATTTTTCACCTTTCGTTGGATTTTCTACGGCAGTCAAAACAATATTCTGTTTCAAAATTTGCCAGAAAAGTCTTTCCACATTCTTTACATTTTACTTCTTTAAGCATTCCTTCCTTTATTGGCGAAACTGATTTCAGAACATCTGTTGCAGCTTGCGTGCACGCGCATGAGGATTTCTTTTCTGTTTTTTCGTCTTTCATAGGCTACAGCGACCCGCTTAAAAATCCATATAATAATCCGAATGTTACGCTGCCTGCCCAAGCAATGAGCATGTATGTTAAGACAACTTTCCATTTGGCTATTCTTGAAACAGCTAAAGCGTTTGCAACGTCGTATGGCTGTCCCATGAGCCAACTTAGCAGCGCACCTTTTGACATGCCCAATTCGTACATTCCCCTTCCAAGAACAATTTCGACCAGTGTCGGCGTGTACAATGGTCCGCCGATAACTGACGCAAGTAGCACGCCCGTTACGCCTGTCAGATAAGTGCCAACGATATCTTGTGGTAGGTAGGCTTCCACGTAGCCAACTGCGATTAAGCCCAAGAGAAAGAAGGGTAAAATCTGCTTTGCAAGGTATGCGGCAAACTTCAATGATGCCCAAAGTCTTTCATCCAAAGGCGGTTTAACCACCTCAACTGATGCTTGACCAGCGGGAACGTTTAGTTGGTGTTCTTTTTCTATTGATTTTCCCCATGGAGTCTTAGAAATTATTATGCCTGCAGTTAAAGCAACAACGACCGACGCTATTATGCGCACTCCAGCAAGCTCCCAAGATATTAACTCTCCAGTTAATAGAATACTCAAAATGTTCGCTGCAGGAGCCATCAGCAGAAAGGTTATTGCCGGACCGATTCCAGCACCTGCGAAGAGCACGCCAGCAAACAGCGGAACCATGGTGCACGAGCAAACAGTCAAGAAGGGCGCCATTCCCAGAGCAAGCCCGTAGCCTGCAATCTTTCCGCTGCCCATGTACTTTGTAATCGCCTCTTTCGGCACAAACTCGTAAACTAGTCCCGCTGCAACAAACGCAAAAAGCAAGCATATCCACCCATGACTGAAGTAGTCAATAAGATATGCTATTGGGATTTCCCAAATGGCGAGACCGTGAAAATCCGCCGGCTTCATTGTCGGCGCCAGCGAATAAGCCATTACACGACTGTAAATTAGCAAGCCGATGACTGTGAATACGAAGAGCAAAAGTATTGCTGTTCGAATGTTTCTAACTGTTTTTTCATCCATAATCTTTCAGGCTCTACTTTGCGGTTTCTCTTATCAGCTTCTCAATTTCGCCTTCGCTTGGAACCCTTCCCATAATTTTAACAGTGTTGTTTATGGCTATGGCTGGAGAAACCAGAACGCCATATTTGCCCACTATTTCCTTTGACATTACATTAGCTTTCTGTATCTCCACCTTAATTCCAGACTGCTTCAACTTTTCCGCAGCCTTTTCCACCGCCTTCTTTGCTGCTTGACATCGCATGCACGGCGGTTCAGGTCCAATGACTTCCACTTTTACTTCTTTCATGTTTTCACCTTGCTGGATTAATGAATAATATAACAATATTTAAATATTGCTATAGACTTTGCTTTAACTATGCATCCAAAAACAAAAAACACAAACAAGTTCAAAGCTAAAATCTTCAACGCACTCGCCGACCCAATCAGGCTTGAAATTCTTGAGTGCTTACGCAACGGTGAAAAATGTGTGTGTGACATTATTCCGCACTTGGGAATCGCTCAACCTGTAGTTTCACGTCATTTGGCAATTCTGAAAAATTGTGGACTTGTAAAGCATAGGAAGGATGGAAACCGGAGGTTTTATTCAATTAGTGACCCCGCGGTCTTCCAAATAATTGATGCTGTTACTGTTGATTTGGTGGATGCGCTTTCGAAACGTGTTATTGAACAAATAGTTTAGTAGGAGGCGAAAATGGAAAATGTCAAAAGAAGGAGAATGGCAAGAAGGCATGCCAACTCATGAGACTATACTGTTCTCTTGTTTTGGCGGTTTATCAAACACTGGAATAACCAGCGCTTTAGCGTGCTTAGAAGCTGTCAAAGAGGTTGGTCTGGCGAAAGTTGCCATTGGCTGTTTGCCTTCTGTGCCGCTTGGTGTGAAACCAGTCATTGGAAAGGCTAAAGCCGCGAAGAAAATCATAACGGTGGATGGTTGTCCTTTCGAATGTGCACGAAAGACAATAGAGGCTACTGGCTTTAAAATTGCCAAAAGCATAGTGCTAGTTCGCGACATAGGCATGAAAAAAGTGGCTTTGCACACCGACATCGGCAAAGGCTTAGGCGTTGAAAAATACATTTCCGCAGAAGACGTGAGAAAAGCTAAGGAACTGATTGTGAAGACAATTTTGGAGAAATTATATGAGCGATAAAGATTTCATGGGGCTCTTGTTTCCAGAGGCTTTAGTTAAGAAAATTGAGATAAAGGAGATAACGCCTTGCACGGCTGATCCTGAGCGGATTAAGTTTTTGGCTCAAGCTGATAAGTCTCTTGAGGATGTGCTTCCTATTCTTTACCTTGTAATTCCAAACGGAAATATTCTGAAAAACTAGGCGCTTTAAGCTACAGATACAAGCAGCATTTGATAACGATGTTTTCGACTGGAAAAATTGGAATGACATATGTTAAAGACCGAAGTGAGGCGGAACAACTAATAGAAGAGGCAAAGAGGCTCATAAACCGAGCCTTCATTTACCTCAAGACAAGCGGTAAACCAAGCCAAGAGCTAGTCCAAGAAAAGAGGGAGTTGACTCCCATGAAAATCTACGAAAAACTGCCAAAGACCAACTGCAAAGAATGCGGAGAACAAGGATGCTTCGCTTTTGCGGCAAAACTTCTAAACGGCGAGAAATCGTTACATGATTGCTCCTCACTGGAGTTAAAAGAAAATGTTGCGATTAGAATTGAAATTGAAAAGATGATGAGCCCCATTAAATTGAGGTAAAAAACCGAAAATTGAAACATATTTAAATATTTTGTTTTGTTAACTTATCACGATAGAAATGTCTGAAATCAAAATCGACAAAAGACTTAATCGGCTTGTAAGTACTGGAATATGCCCCAATGATGATCCATTGAAATACGCCAATGAGCTTAGAGAGCTTGCGGATGAAGTTGCAGATGCAGAAGAAGCTGGAAAGCAAAGCAAATTTTTCAAGGCATTGGCCGATGCGACCCGGCTGAGAATTTTGAAGCTTTTAGAGGTTAGAGAAATGTGTGTATGCGAAATTATGATTGCGCTTGGCTTGACGCAGCCTACAACTTCTCATCACTTGGGAATATTGGAAAATGTCGAATTAATAAGGAGTAGAAAGGAAGGAAAATGGGTATACTATAAGATAGCTGACCCCAAGTTAATTCAAAACCTGAATAAGTTCTACATTTTGCGATAAAAGCATGTTTATTTTTTTCATTTTGGAGAAATTGTAACAATAGATTTAAATACTTTAATATGTTGGTTTTTAGCTCACGGTGAAACACCACTTGAAGAAAATATTGGTCGGTGTTGACGGTTCAGAGTATGCGGAAAAGGCTTTGAAGCAGGCAATCGAGATTGCACAGAAGTTTTCAGCGAAGGTAACTGTGGTGAATGTTTATCACGTTCCTACTGGTCAAGATGTAAGTCAAAAGATTTTAGATAAGGCTAAAGCTATTCTGGAGAAGGCTAGTGTTAAGTTTAATCTTGTCTCTGTTTTGAACCCTAACACTCCTAAAGTCATTACGGACATGGCTGAGGACGAGAAATTTGACTTGATTGTTGTTGGAAGCAGAGGAATCGGCGCAATCCACGCCTATTTGATAGGAAGCGTGTGCAACAAAATATGCTACGACTCACCTGTTAGCGTACTCATTGTAAAGTAACCTTGTCGAAGTGAGAAAAATTGAATTCTGCTGAAGAGCCCACATCAACCAGAAAAGTCGAGCTTGGCATTTTCGAGAAATACCTGACGCTGTGGATAGCCATATGCATAGTAGTTGGGCTTCTTGTTGGAAGATTTTTGCCACAATTCGGAGAATTTATGGAGTCTCTTAAGTTCCGACAGTTGTCAATTCCAATAGGCGTTCTTCTCTTCTTCATGATGTATCCAACTGTTTTGGGAATAAGGTTCACTGACATAAAAAAAGCGGCAACAAGACCTAAACCTTTACTCGTCACAATCATTGCAAATTGGCTGATAGCTCCGCCATTGATGACATTGCTTGCAAATTTAATGTTAACCGACCCGTTGCAGAAAGCTGGAATAATATTGCTCGGTCTTTCGCCTTGCACGGCAATGGTTATGTGGTGGATGTTCCTCGCAAAAGGCGACATGGCACAAGGACTAATAAATACCGCGATTAATGCGCTTTTGATGCTTTTTCTTTACGCTCCAATGGCAGCCTTTTACCTAGGCGTGAGCAGCATCCCCGTTCCATGGGACTTAATCGCCATAAGCGTTCTCGTTTTCATTGCCTTGCCAGTAGCAGCCGGAGCGGTTTCTCGCAAAGTAATCATTGAAAGGAAAGGGGAAGAGTGGTTCAATAACGCTTACGTTCCTTCTGTTGGAAAAATATCCATAGTTGCCCTATTGACAACTTTAATCGTGTTGTTCTCGTTTGAGGGAGAAATAATCCTCAACAATCCTCTCCTAGTCGCGTATTTGGCGGCTCCTAATCTACTGCATTATGCAACAATGATTACGTGGACGTATCTTCTGGGCTATTTTGCTGGTTGGGCTTACGAAACTGCAATAGACACTACTCTCATAGGCTCAAGTAGTCACTTCGAAGTCGCGATTGCCGTGGCTACTACTCTCTATGGTATCGGTTCTGGCGCAGCTTTAGCTACAGTTATAGGACCGCTGATGGAAGTGCCTTTGATGCTTTCGCTCGTCAAGCTTGGTTTGCGAACCCGAAAATATTTTCCGAGAAAGAAACGTCAAATTGTCCAGTAAGAGCAGATTGCCAAGTTTTCTCCTAACTGCTTTTTCAGGAATTGTATCACGTCTTTTTCGTCGATGTAGCGGTTTCCCGTCTTGTCTCTGCGCAAAGATATGCCCGTCTCTTTCAATCTGTCTCCTTTGCAAAAATCGATGAAAACGTAATATGATTCTTTGCATGGTATTATCAGTCTCAAGTTTGTAAGCTCTCTTGCCGGAGACAATCCATTCTGCTCTATGTTGTAAATCAACACTCTCATCCGTCCAGAACATGTTAGGACTGGACTTGCCGGAGACAATCCATTCTGCTCTATGTTGTAAACAATGGAGTTTGGCTTCTTTTCCATAACTAAGCGTTTGAACTCTTCCCAACTTTTGACTTTGACAACTTCGCCGCTCATGGTGATTCTACTTATTCTACGGGTGCCGATTATTAAAGAATCTTTTGCATGATTGACCTTGAACCGCATACTTCGTTGAGAGTAACACTTATATATATAACACTGTTACATACCTTATTCTAACGCTAAAGAGGCAAAAAAGAATGTGTGGTTCCAACCGATGCGGTTGCCGACATGACTATCCAGAACGAGGATGGATACAATTTTTGATGCTGAGAATACTCTATGAAAAGCCAATGCATGGCTACCAACTACTGGAAGAAATTGAACAAAGAAGCTGTGGATGCCACAAACTTGAACCGGGCTCTATCTATACACTTCTGAGAAGAATGGAAGAAAGAGGCTTACTGGAATCCAAATGGGAGAAAACAGAAGGCGGACCAGACAGGCGAGTCTACAATGTAACTAAAAGCGGCGTGGAAGCTCTTAGACTGGGACTCAAATCAATTGCGCAGAGAAAACTGCTTTTCGATGACTTGGCACATTTCTATAAGGAACATTTTGAAAAGAAAAATGGAGGTGAAAAATGAATGTGTGGAGAATGTTGTAGAGAAGGGCATCATCATGAGCACCACGGACACGGAATTTGCATGGACTATCACATGCCACTAATGGATGTTGAGGAAGAAATCAAAATGCTTGAAGAATACAAAGAAGCCTTAAACAAGCGACTGGAAAAAGTTAACAAGCGACTTGAGGCCCTAAAACGTTAAAACTAATTGAAAATCTCCTTTTTCACTTTCACCTTCCATTTTAATGGTGAGTCTAATGAAAGAAAATGAAAAAGACATGAAAATAATAAACTTGAGAAAACTGGTGGAATTTTCACTAGAAAAAGGCGTATTAAGCACTATGGAAAAGCGTAAACGTGTAAAGAAGGACTTAATGAAAACAAAAAATTACAATCTTGTGTTAATTTGCCTTGATGTTGGACAAGAAATCCCATCACGTCCCGAACCTTACGCCGTTTGCTTCTATATACTCGAAGGTAGCGGAACGTTCATGGTAGGCGACAAAAAGACTGATTTGTCTTCCGACGAAATGCTTTTCGTTCCAGCAAACATGCCAAGAGGAATAAAAAGTAAGGAACGACTAGTTTTGTTAGGCATTCAAGACCCCCATTAGAAGTTGAAACAATGAATTTTGCAATAGAAGTTCAGGATCTAACAAAACACTATGAGGATGTAACCGCAGTTGACCACATAAATTTTGAAGTTAAAAACGGCGAAATTTTTGGATTTCTCGGACCTAACGGCGCTGGAAAAACGACAACCATCAGAATCTTGACAGGATTAATAAAACCTGATGTGGGAAAAGCCTCTGTAGCCAATCATGACATTTTGAGAAACCCAATAGAAGCCAAACAACGTATTGGAGTTGTCCCTGAAGTCTCAAACGCCTACATAGACCTCTCCGCATGGGAAAACCTGACACTAATAGGAAAGCTTTATGGAGTTCCAAAATCAAAACTTCAAGAAAACGCCACCGAACTTTTGAAAGAATTCGGATTATATGAGGTCAAGAATAAGCTTGTTAGAGGCTTCTCGAAAGGAATGAAACAAAAACTCTTGTTATGCATGGCTTTAGTAAATGACCCTGAAGTGCTTTTTCTAGACGAGCCGACTTCTGGGCTTGATGTTGAGAGTGCAAGACTTTTGAGAGAGAAAATTACACAATTTAACAAGGAAGGAAAGGCGGTTTTTCTCTCAACCCATAACATGGAAGAAGCAAACCAGCTTTGCCATAGAATAGCGATAATAAACCATGGAAGAATAGCAGCCATAGACACGCCTGAAAACCTAAGAATTCAAAGCATGGAACTCCAATACATTGAAGTCCTCTTCAACAAACCAGTAGACTTACAGATATTTTCAGAAAATCCAAACATAAGCAAAGCTTCTTTTGCAGGAAACAAATTACGAATCTCTACTGCTAATCCCTCTGCTGTGATTGAATTTTTGGCGGATTTCGCCAAACAGAATGGTATACAAATTTTGAGTTTAAACACTCTGATGCCCTCGCTGGAGGATGTTTTCATAAAACTCATAAAAGAAAAGGGGGCTCCTTTGAAATGAATCGGTTTAAAGAGCAATTTAAGCGTTCTTTTGTCATAACAAAGAAAAATATCAAAATTTACTATTCAAAAGGCCCAGTTATTATTTTCGGGTTAATATTTCCATTGTTTTTGGCTTTGGCTTACGTTATAGGACGAAATATACCGTTAAGAGAAGTTTTGCCAGGAATAATCGGTATGACCACGTTTTTTACAGCAACTTCTGTAGGGCCTTCTATTGTGCCTTGGGAGACCCGTTCGAAAACGCTTGAAAGGCTCTTATGTTGTCCCGTTGCCTTTTGGACGATAATAGTTGGAGACATGTTGGCGTCATTTCTTTTTGGGCTCATCATATCTGTAATTCCACTTGTTATCATCTTGGTCTTCAATGTAGGACTGTTGAACTTTATGGTTCTACTTTTTGGATTGGTTATCGCAAACCTATGTTTCTCAGCCTTAAGTGTTCTTCTTTCAGCTTATCCGCCAACGGATATTCCAGCTACATCCATGATGTTGTCGTCCCTAGTCAAATTCCCTTTAGTATTCATAAGCGGCGTCTTCATACCCATTGAACAACTGCCACAATGGGGAAGAATAATAGCTTCCTTTTCACCCTTAACATATTTCACCGACCTAGCCCGACAATTCATCCTAGATAAAGGATATTACCCAATGATGCTGGATTTCTTAATGATTGTAATTTTTGCGTCCATATTCTTGTTTGCCGCGGTAAAATTACACGAAAAAACTTTAACCAAGAGATTAAGTTGATGCGATACACAAAAATACGTCTTTCCTCATGGAATAATGTGCAGATGAAAACAATACTAATATTCGTCCGTCAGCGGGAAATCAGCAAAGCTTTCCCAGATGGCTTTCGGCTTATTTTAGAAGATGATGCTTCCATAATTGATGCCATTAAGGCTGTTGATATAGAAATAAAAGAGAAAGCAGGCAAGTTTCCAATCGAAAAGTACAAAAGCTTACTCCAGATGGTCTATCACCCGCACGAGAACAGATTTTATAATCAAGTAGCAATCCACGTCTATGCTAAATCCACATTCTTAAACGTAAGAGAAAACCCACTAATGCCATTACCAAATGAAACAACAATAGTTTTAATTCCAGAGAATGGTTGTCAAACAGACTGGGAAGAACCAGTTGAATAAAAGAATAAGAATGGAAAAAGAAGAGAAATACTAAAGTTTCTTGTATACCATGTCTTTTTCTCTGACGCGTTCTGCAACCTTCAACCCTATACTTTGACCCGCTTTGGCTTGTTGAACGTTTTTATGCTCAATCTGCATGGACTCCACAACTTGTTCAAAATCTGTTGTAGGTCCCTTAATGACTATGGTGTCGCCAACAGACAAGGGCTTAGTAAGTTCAATAACAGCCACACTGATTTTTGGGAAAAAGTGAGTTACACGCCCAACCTCAACAACCTCTTCTTCACTCAAGCATAGCATCTCCTAAAACACAATAAGAGCGGCATTTACATAAATAATTTATTCAATAATCTCGCCTTCAAGATGCGTTGAAAAAGCTTTCACAACCTTGACGCGTAAGGTCTTTCCAAGCAGATTATTATCGCTTTTTATGGCAATAGGCTTATAGGCAAAATTGCGTCCCACCCAAGAACCAGCAACCTTGCCCACTTCATCAACTAGAATTTCGCCCTTCCAGCCGACCCAACGCTGATTCCTCTCAAAAGCAACCTTCCTTGCCAGCTTGGCTGCTTCAATGCTTCTCCGCTTGATTTCTGTTAAAGAAACAGAATTCGCTTGCATTTGAGCCGCTGGGGTTTTGGGTCTTGCAAAAAACTTTGAAACGTTCACTATGTCCGGCTTAACATCTTCAATCAGTTGCAGAGTTCTTTCAAAAGCTTCTGTGCTTTCACTTGGAAAACCGCAAATCACATCAGTGGCTATGGTTATATCTGGAAAACTTGCTCTGAAAGTGTTTACAATTTTCTTGAAATCTTCTACTGAATAGAATCTTCGCATATGCTTAAGAATTTGGTCATCACCGCTTTGCACTGGTAAATGAACAAACTTGTAGACTTTCTCATTTTTGAAAGCGCGAATCACCTCTTCTAATGCGTCCATCACTACATTTGGGGTCATCATGCCGACGCGAATTCTGAAATCACCGTTAATGGTGCATAAAGCATTAAGCAATTCTGCAAGATTTGTGCTAATGTCTCTTCCATAACAAGCCGTATCCTGCGAAGTAAGCCAAAACTCCTTAACTCCAGCGGCAATATCTCTTTTCGCTCTTTCAACAATCTCTTGAACACTATAACTCCTTAAGCGCCCTCTTGCAAAAACCACACAACAATAAGCGCATGAACCTAAACAACCATAGTTTACAGGAATAATACTTATAACCGGATTCATCCGCACACATGGAAGATTCAAACCTGGTTTAGCCTTCAAAGCTTCTTTCAAAAAAACGGTTCTTTTACCGCTTGAAACTTGCTTAGCAACCTCTACAATTGCATTGCCTGATGCTGGTCCAACAACTCCGTCAAAACGCACTTCCTTGCATAAACGTTCAAAATTAATTAACGGTAAGCATCCAGCAACAATTAGTTTCTTGCTTTTTGGAACTCTCTTCAACATTTCAATCATGCGATTTTCCGTCGGTCCTTTAACAGCACAAGTGTTGTAAACAACCATATCAGCCTCTAAAAAATCATTCACCAGCAAATAACCAGTCTCCGCTAGGCAACCCGCCAAAACCTCGCCATCCGCTAAATTTGTTGAACACCCGAAACTCTTAACGAAAACGCGCATGCCACTTCATCGCAATACATTAAATGCTTTAACAAGGAATAAAAACATAAAGGTTGCCAACCACTGGAATTTACAGAAATCTGAAACGAGTCATCAACAATGCTTAAATATAAAAGAATGAACATATTTAAAACATATTTATATCATATTATGAAGAAGTATAACTATACACCCTAATTTTGTTGCTTACCCGGAGGGAGAAATGAATTGAAGTTAATCACGCTGTATTTACCCGAACCCTATATTAAAGCTTTAGACCACCTCGTGAATGAAAAGTTTTACCCAAACCGAGCAGAAGCAATTCGCGTAGCTATCCGTGACTTAATTAATGATGAAGTTATGCGGTGGAAAAAGGTTGGCTAAAATGCAACCAGCAGAACATGCGCTTAAGTATGCGTGGCAAGGCATGACCGCCCAGGAGATTCTTCAGTCCAGCAACTGCCGCATTATAGTAGTCGGAGTCGGCGGAGCAGGAAATAACACTGTTTCACGGCTAATGGAAATGGGAATAACCGGCGCCGAATGCATAGCAATAAACACGGACGCTCTCCACCTAACTGCTTCAAGAGGACACCAAAAAATCCTGATAGGCGAAAAACTCACTAAGGGACTCGGAGTTGGCGGCGATCCGAAGCTTGGAAGAGCAGCAATCGAAGAATCCAAAAAACACATTGAAGATTTACTTTCTGACGCGGGCATAGTTTTCATAACAGCTGGTTTAGGAGGCGGAACCGGAACCGGCGCTGCACCTGTTATTGCAGAAATTGCAAGGCGCAAGGGCGCAATAACCGTAGGCGTTGTAACCACGCCTTTTCGAATCGAGAAGGGTCGAGTTGAATATGCCGCTGCGGCGTTGACTGAAATGCGCAGAAACTGCGACACTGTGGTCGTAATAGATAACAACAAGCTCATGCAGCTCGTGCCACAATTGCCTATCAACGAAGCCTTTAGAATTGCAGATCAAGTTTTAGCAAACATGATTAAGGGCATTGTTGAAACAATCTCAGCTCCAAGCCTCATAAACCTTGACTTTGCAGACTTCAAAACCATTGTTAAACGAGGTGGAGTGGCCGTTGTAGGCGTAGGCGAATCTGACGCACCAAACAGGGCAGAAGAAGCTGTGCGAAATGCCCTAAGAAGTCCGCTGCTTGACATGGACTATGCCGGCGCAACTGGAGCTTTGATTCACGTGACTGGCGACGCACACATGACAATTGAAGAGGCAAACCGTGTAGGAGAAATCGTTACTGAAATGATGGACACCAACGCCTTAGTCATATGGGGAGCAAGAGTCAACCCAGAACAAGACGGCAAATTAAAAGTGACGCTCGTCATGACCGGTGTGAACTCGCCACATATTCTAAGCGGATTCGGAACAATCGCCCCACAACTTTTCAATCTTGAACCCTATGCAGAGCCAGAAAAGAAACTCGACTTAAATCTAAACCTTTACCAAATAGAAAACTTTCATTAATCCTCTCTTCCTTCCCTTTGTTTTTCAATTTTTGAGCATCAAATAAAGATTTTCCGATGTTTATTGACCATTTGAGTATTACTTAGCTGGGTTCTCGCGACCAATAACATTAAAAGTGTCTATGCAAATTTATTTAAAATAAAACTAATAATATGGGGGAACATGAATTGCGGTGTATGATTTCTTGGCTAATGATTACTGTAATTCTTTTGGGAATTGCGTTTTCCTCAATGAACTTTAGTATCAGTCAGGAGACCCGTAAGCTAAGAATATTAAATGCCCCGACAGGTTCTAATTCCATATCTTTAGGAAGCGAAAGTGAACCTATACCTCTTGGTGGGTACCCTTTCATTGTTAATATTACATTGCAAGGTTCAACTAATAATCTTTTCACCTTCCAGATTGCAGTTTCATTTAACAAAACACTAATTAGATGTGTTGGAGCCTCTATTTTCCCAGCCGACCCCCGTTTCGTGTTCTATGGAAAACAAATAGTACAGGTTTCCCCAGAAATTGATAACGAGTTAGGTTATATCGCGATTGGCGCAAGTCTTCTCCGACCAGATTACGCGGATGTTTCCACAGGGCTATTTTGCCAAATTACCTTTACAGCCGTCAAAGCTGGGACATCCCTTTTAAACCTAATTCCGACTAACGACCTGTCCTATCCTAAAGATACATTTCTGTGGGATAAAAATCTTAACTTAATAAATTTTGATATGGAAAGTTTTTCGGTAATAACCCTTGCTGGTTCGACTCCTCCAGTTGCATTATTCACTTTTAATCCGTCAAATCCAATTGCTAATTACAACGTTACTTTTGACGCTTCTGCAAGCTATGATCCAAATGATGAGATAACCTCCTATTTTTGGGACTTCGGTGACGGAACTAATGAGACAACAACAAAAGTTGCCATCTCACATAACTACACTTCAAATGGAACTTACTTTGTAAACCTTACAGTTTCCGACAGTGAAGGCTTTTTTAACTCAATCTTGAAAGAAGTTCAGGTTGGACAGATTCCTTACGTCACTTTTACCTATGAACCTTTAGAGATAAAATTGCTTGAACCAGTCACATTTAACGCTACTGGAAGTTATGCAGCAAACGGAAAAAATGTTGATTCCTATGTTTGGAACTTTGGTGACGGCAATACAACCACATTCAGTGATGCTATCATAGTCCACGCTTTTTCAAGAAAAGGCGTTTTTTGGGTGAACTTAACGATTTATGATAGTGAAGGTTTGCACAACTCGACAAAACAAGAAATTTTTGTTGGACAAAAACCAATCGCCAATTTCACTTTTTCTCCTACAGAACCTCGCTCCAAGAGTGTGGTGACTTTCAATGCCTCGCTGAGTCAAGCTGGAGAAGCTGACGATTCTATAGTTTTGTTGGTGTGGGATTTTGGCGATTACAATGTAACACAAGTAAATATTACCAACTCAAACTCTTGGGTGATACAACACATTTACCTAGCATCTGGATGGTACCCTGTAAATCTTACAGTCTACGATAACAATGGGCTCTACAACTCTTACGTTCAAGGTTTAACTGTTAAAGCAGCAACGACTGCACCTGATAACACGTATCTAATTGTAGCGGGTGCAATCGTCATTGGAGTTATTGTGCCAGCTGCTGCATTGGTTTACAGGAAAAAACGGCGCACTTCACATGTAAAATTGAAGAAGAAGACGCCAAGTAAAACCCGATATTTTTGGAATTTCTGAAAAACACCAACAAAATGGTGGCAAATTTTAGATTTGTTCTGAAGATGGAGTGCTAACGTAATTTTCTTTTCAAAGACAAAATTTCTCTTTTCAATCTCATTCTTAACGGTATTACAGCGCCTGAGGGCTCGCATAATCCCTTTATTATTGCGTTAATTATTTTGTCAACCTGCAATTCAGCGTCAACAAGCGTGTATGCGCAGCCGATTTCTGGAGCATAGTGAGCGTCGCTACCAGCAACTTGGCTAATTCCAAGGCGTAAAGCAATTTCTCGGCTGTGTTTAACGGAATATTTGAATGGGACGGCAGAAGCATTAATCACTTCTACTGCATCAAATTTTGAATTTGTGTGCTTTCCTAGACTTCCTTTAAAGAAAGTTGCAGGATGACATGCTACTGCGATGCCGCCAGCCTCATGTATCTTATCCACAGTTTCGTCGACGCCGAGCTTTGATGGGATGAGTTCTTGAACATTGAGCCCTAAGATGTGTCCATTCAAACTTGAAATTTCAATTCCTGGAATAATTAAAAAGTCGGTTTCTTTGGCTATTTTTAGGGCACCATCGATTTTGTCGTGGTCGGTTATTGCTATGCCGTTTAATCCGCGTTTTTTAGCGTAGAAAACAAGTTGTTCTGGCGTGATTAGGGAGTCGTAGGAATAGTGGGTGTGAACGTGAAGGTCGATTTTTAACTGCAAAGTTTCACGCAGTCTTTCCTAGGCGTTCTCTAACTTTCTCTAGCATCTCATCCAATTCTTTTTCGTCAGCGTCTATCTTTCGGAATAACGGTTTTGATTTGGCTATTTCGTGGTTTACTGGCAAGGGTTTTAGTGCTTCGTCCCAACTTTTTTCATGTACGCTTCCTGGCAAGTTGAGAGTTTCCCCGATTTCTTCTGCGGTGAATGGCATAAAAGGCGCTGAGACTATGGATAGGACTTTGACAATTTGCGCTGCGACGTAAAAAATGCTTGCTGCCTTATCTTTGTCTTTCTTGATTAGGTTCCATGGTTCTTTCTCGTTGAGGTACTGGTTTCCCATGCGGCTGATGCTTATTAGCGTGTTAGCAGCAGACTGTAATTTGCAGTCTTCGATTTCTTTTGCGATTGTCTCAACTTTCTCTTGGAGAGTTTTAAGAATGTGCTCGTCATCCTTGTCTAGGGTGGTTGGTTGTGGAATCTTTCCATCAAATTGGGTGTTTATGAATGTTAGTGTTCTGTGGATGAAGTTTCCGAATGTGTCGTTTAGGTCGGCGTTTACTTTTTCGAGGAATATTTCCCATGAGAAGTTTGAATCTTTGGTTTCTGGTCTTGTCGCCATTAGAAAATAGCGCCAATAGTCTGCGGGGAAAAGCTCTAAGGCTTCGTCTATCCATATGCCGATTCTCTGGCTTTTTGAGGCTTTTTCGCCTTTGAACTGTAGGAACTCGGTTGCCGGCACGTTCCAGGGCAAGACATAGTTTTCTCCAGAAGCCAATAGCAAGGCAGGAAATATTATTACGTGGAAGGGAATGTTATCTTTTCCAATGAAATACAAGGTGCGCGTATCCTTGCTGAACCAGTATTCTTTCCATTTTTCTTGTTCTCCGCGGTTTTTGAAATATTCTATTGTTGCTGAAATGTAGCCCAAAACATTCTCAAACCAAACGTAGAACGTTTTGCCCTCTGCTCCTGGAAACGGTGCTGGGATTCCCCATTCCACATCTCTGGTCATGGCTCTTGGTTTTAGTCCCTCTTTTATCAGCTTTAGGCTGAAATTTCTAGCATTGATTGGTAGTTGTTTATTGCTGTAAATGTAGTCGGCGAGTTTTTCGGAGAATTTTGGCAGGTCAAAATACCATTGTTTAGTTTTTTTAACGACTGGTTTGCTCTTGCATATTACACAGTAAGGCTCTATTAGCAGTAGAGGCTCTAACAGTCTACCGCAAGAATCGCATTGGTCTCCTCGTGCGGGTTCGTATCCACAATAGGGGCATTTTCCTTCAACGAACCTATCTGGTAAGAAGCGACTACATTTTTCGCAGTAAAGCATCTCTGTTTCTTGCGTAAAGATGTACCCGTTGTTGTAGATTTTCATCTGATGGTTTTGCACAAATTCTATGTGAACGGGGTTTTCTGTTCGAGTGTAGTTATCAAACGAGAAACCCCACTTTTTGAACAATTCAACAACTTTTGCGTGCATCTTGTCAGTTAATTGCTTTGGCGAAATTCCCTGTCTTATTGCTTCAATTTCTATTGGAGTTCCATGCTCGTCTGAACCGCTTACCATTACTACTTCTTCGCCTTTTAGGCGGTAATACCGAGCTGCAACATCTGCTGATAAGACCTGCACCAACGTGCCCAAATGGGGAAGATAATTTACATACGGCCAAGCGCATGTGACTACGACTTTTCCGAGTTTCACGGCACCTCCAAATTTACATTTGAGTGGGTATCATGTTATTAATTCTATTACTTAAAGAAAATGGAGAAAAAATTGAGAAAGTCTGCTGTTGCTATTATCCTTCTGCGGTTTTCCAAGTTACTTGTGGTCTGCGTGTTGACAGGAACACGGTAGAAGCTATTATTACTGTGCAGACGATAATTAATACAGTCAGGATTGTGAACAATGTTATTAGCTTGTCCATGTCTTGAATCATCGTTGGAACCGGCGTGCTTGCTACGCTTATTGGAATGTTCCTCGTTTCTGTTGTCTTGTCAGTTACTGCTTGCACTTTTATGTTTGAGATGCCGGAAGTAATTGCTCTGCCGTCTGTTGGCACCGTGAATGTTAGTGTGGTGCTCCAGTTTCCGCCTACAAGGACAGCGGCGTTTATGTCTTTAATTGTTTCGTTTCCTTCCCACAGGTAATAAGTGTGCCATGGATATTCCACTGTGACATTGTACAATATGATATTTTCCGTTCCATCGTTGTATATCCATATGCGGAGAGTTCCTTGCTCGCCTGGTTTATATTGCGGTTTGTCCACGTAGCCGTAAATCTCAATTCTTGCAGCGGCTTTAGCAGCGGACGCGAAAGATAACGCTATGAGCGCCATCATTAAGGTGGATAGTAAAAGTTTTTCTTTCAATTCAAACACCCCTTCAAACTTGTTAACATGATTGGTATTTAAAATTTATCATGTTGGAATCGGTGTCCGACTTGATCCAGAGTCTTTGCTATGAACTACTTAACTTTTTCAAAAAATTCTTTAACAATGCTCGTCAAAACCGAAGCGTTGGCGTCTGTTCGGATTCCTTTGGGGTTAAAATGAGTTGCCGTTGCTTTGAATCCTTTTTCTTTTAAGGCTTTAATTATTTTTTCTGTTGATGGGACTGGAAGCCCCATTCTGTCGCATATTTTGTCAAGGACATAGTATGTCGGTGATGTGTCTGCTTCTTCACTTATTAGATTTATAATTTTCACTATTTTTTCTCCGGTTTTCAAGGCTTTGTGTTTGGCTTCGCTTTTCATTGTCTTGTAAAATTGCTGGTCTGCTAGTTTTCCCAGCCACAATGGTCCAGCGAAGTTCATCTTTGAGCTGCATTCGCTGCACTTATGCTGGTCTGTTTTGAATAGTTCTTTTGTAGTTTTTCTGTGGAAGCATTTGAAACAGTGAAGTATGTAGCCCATGTTTCCTATACTTTCATCAGCCTTTTTTGCACCGTAGTTTATTATTGCGTATACGCGTATGTAGTGGTTTGCGCTGTGGCTGAAAATTACGTGTATGCCTATGTCATGCTTCGCCGCTATCATAGCCAAACATCCAGCCAACAGCCTAATGGCTAGTTCGTGGCAGTATTCTGTGCGTAGTGGTTTTCCGCCGTATTTGCGTATGCAAGCCTTAGGGTGGACCCCACAGAGAGGCGCCATGTCTGTTGCTGTTAACGCTAAGAGTCCGTTGTTGCGTAAGGCGCGGATTGCAGAGTCTATGTATGGCGTCGGCGAACCGAATGGGTCTATGTCTATGGCGTCGAATCTTTTGTGTGGTGCGGAGTAATGGGCGAGGAGAAGGTTTGCATCTTTGTTTTTGACTGTGACACGTTCGTCTAGTTTGTTTCTTTGCACGTTGATTCTGGCGAGCTGAGCGGCTTTGTCGCTGATGTCGTTAATAATAGCTTTTTTGATACCTTTAACTTCTGTTGCGAAGCGTATTCCTCTTATGCCGCAGCCAGTTAAGGGTTCGCAAACGGAAATTTTTCGGTCTACAATTCTTTGGTAGGCTTGTAAGGCTAAGACTGCTATGTCACGGTTAAGTTCCATGACTGGATTGTAAAAGACTGGAGCCTTTGAAGGTGCATAGTCTGAGGGCTGCTTTGTGAAGACTTCGAGTTTTGGAACGAGAATTTTGGCTTTGCCTTCTTGAATTGTTTCTGTTGGAAAATCTATGTTGGCGTTTGTTTTTTTCATGTGTTTGTTTTTCTCCGAGAGTATTTGGGCATCGAAATATTTTAATGCGTTTTGCATAGATGTGTAGCACGTGAAAGCATATGAAAGCGTTTGTTTCGGTTGACATGGAGGGCATGCCATACGTTGTTGTTCCTGGTCATTTGAATTTGAAGGGCAGTTTGTATGAGGAGGCTAGGAAGATTGCAACTAAGGTTACTCTTGTGGTTGTTGACGAATTGCACAAAAAGGGTTTTGACGAAGTTGTTGTTGCTGACAGTCACGGTCCAATGGTTAATGTTCATGTTGAGGATTTGCCGGAGTATGTGGAAATTATTAGAGGGTTTCCGCGTCCGCTGAGCATGGTTGCTGGTGTTGAAGGGTGTGACGTTGCAGTTTTTCTTGGTTACCATTCTAAGTTTGGAACGGCTAAATCTTCTTTTGACCATACCTACAGTGGCGGAAGCATTAACAAGTTAGAAATTAATGGTGTTGAAGTTAGCGAGTTTCTGTTTAATGCTTATGCCGCGAGCGACTTTAAGGTTCCAGTGATACTGGTTGCTGGTGACGCTCAACTTTTGGAAGATGACGTTAAGAAGTATGCGCCTTGGGTCGAAACTGTGGCTTTGAAGCGTTCTTTGAGCAGAGTTTCCGCCAAAAGCCCGGGAATGGCGAGAATTGAGAGTGAATTGAAGAAGGCTGTTGATAAGGCTGTAGCCAACTTTAAACGTAAAAAAGTTAAGTTGTTGGTTGCTGGTAAACCCGTGAAGTCGCGTGTTACTTTTTTGGCGAGTCACTTTGCAGATGTAGCTGGGTTGCTGCCTTCAGTTAAGCGAGTTGACGGGTTAAGTGTGGAATACACGGCGAAGAGCATGGTTGACGCGTATAAGACGTTTGAGTTATTGGTGCTTGCTGCAGCGGGCATTTCATCTCTGCTCACAAATCTTTCTTAGACGTTTTGAAGCTGATTAAGTTGCGAAAGCGGATTTTACTCTTAACGGGCAGTCCGGGTGTTGGAAAATCAAGCGTTCTTTTGAAGACGGTTGAAGCGTTGAAAGCCAGAGGCTACCATGTCGGCGGAATGCTAAGTCGTGAAGTTCGCTCTTGTGGTGCGCGTGTTGGTTTTGAAATTTTGGATTTAAGCAGCGGCGAACGTGGATGGCTTGCACATGTTAACCAGCCTAGTGGTCCAAGAGTTGGAAAATATCGCGTGAACTTAGAAGACCTTGACGGTGTAGGCGTCGCTGCGATTTTGAAGGCTGTTGAAGGTTTAGATGTGATTGCCATTGATGAAGTTGGACCAATGGAGTTGTTTTCTGAAAAGTTTAGGGAAGCAGTTAAGCAAGCTGCTGAAAGTGGAAAACTTGTGGTTAGCATAATTCACTGGAAGGCAAAGGAGAAGCTTATAGACGAAATGAAAACCAGAGAAGACGCAGAAGTGTACATGGTCACTTTCGAGAATAGAGGTAACTTACACGAAGTCATACTTGAAAAAGCAGTCAAATTTCTAGAAAACGCTTAGCACCAGGTTCTAACTAGCAAAACATAAACTCGGCAGAAATGATGTAACCAGAAAAATAATAGTGGTTTTAGTAGTTTTCTGTCCACAGCTCATAGTAACTTCGCGGATGGTCGCATACTGGACATTTTTCTGGCGCTTCCTTGCCTTCCATCACGTAACCGCAGTTTCGACACTTCCACATTACTGGCTTGTCTCTTTTGAAAACCCTTCCAAGCTCAACATTCTCCAGCAATTTTCTATACCGTCTCTCGTGATACTCTTCGACCTTTGCAACATTACGAAAAGTTCTGGCAACTTCCGGAAAACCCTCTTCTTCCGCAATTTCTGCAAAATTTGGATAAAGTGTGCCCCACTCGTATTTTTCGCCTTCAGCCGCGGCCCGCAAATTCTCTGCTGTCGAAGCAATAACACCCGCTGGATAAGCCGCAGTAATCTCCACCAAGCCGCCTTTCAAGAACTCAAAGAAAAGCTGTGCATGTTCTTTTTCATTGTCTGCTGTTTCTGTGAAAATCGCTGAAATCTGTTCAAATCCTTCCTTTTTCGCGACGCTTGCAAAAAAGGTGTAGCGCATTCTCGCCTGTGACTCGCCAGCGAAAGCCACCAACAAATTCTTTTCTGTTCTGCTACCTTTCAATTCCATAACTCTTAACCTCCATTATGAATCATATATTTGCACGAAACAATCATAAAAGAGTTTCCCAAAACTGCCCAAAATCAACCAAAAATTCAACCTATTTATAAGGGGGGTATAGCTGCGCAGAGCACACAAACAAAAAACTCAAGGAACAACATTCAACCCAAAACCGCCAAAACACGACCAATACCTACGCAACAACCTTTTCAACTCATCAACTGTCCTCTCAACAGTCCTAATACAATTTGGCGGTTCTTTTGGCAGCGGATAAGGGTCTTCTACATGAATTTCCTTCAAACCAACCACTCCAGCAACAAGCGCGTACCAACACATTGGCAAAACCTGCGGGTTATAACCGCTTCCAGGAATCAAAACAACCTTTCCATCGCAAACCTTGTTCGCCGTTTCCTTAATTAATTGCGAAATTCTGAAAAAGCCATTCACAGTCAAGTTCAAATCTCCAAGCATATCAGCAAAATGCGCGTCGCTTCCGCCATTTGCAATTATTATTTCAGGCTTAAACTCCTCTGCAAGCGGTACGAGAACCTCGTTTAACGCGTAAAGGTACGTGTTGTCGCTTGTTCCCGGAGGTAAAGGCACGTTAATGTTGTAGCCTTCTCCAGCATCTTCTCCGATCTGTTCGACAAATCCTGTTCCTGGGTAGATTGTTCTTGGGTCTTGGTGCAAGGAAATGTATAGTACGCTTGGGTCATGATAGTAGATGTCGCTTGTGCCGTTTCCAAAGTGCACATCATAATCTAATATGAGAAAACGCTTAACATTGTAATTGGCTCTTAAGTGTTCAACCAAAACGGCTATGTCGTTGAATATGCAGAAACCACCGCCATAGTTTCGCCCTGCATGATGATAACCGCCACCTATGGAAATTGCGCGTTTCGCTTCGCCGCTAAAAACAGCCCTGCCACATCGAATTGCACCTCCAACAATTAACATAGCAGCTTCCAAAATTTCTGGCGAAACAGGCGTTTCAACATCGTAGGGTTTGTTCTCCTTTGCCAAACGAAAAATCAAATCCACATAACCCTCATCATGAACCCTTAATAACTCTTCTTTCGATGCTGGTTGAGGTTCAACAAGAACAATTTCCGAAAGCTTAAACAAACCTTGATTTTCGAAAAACTTCACAGCATTAGCGAATCTGTCACTTCTAAAAGGGTGCCCTTCACCCAAATCATACTGCCTAAATTTTTCGTGAAAAGTCATCAACACTTTGTCAGACAATCACTATTCACTCTCAAAAAGGATAAACACGCGTTATGTATATAAAAAACTCTAAAATCCTGAAACTAGATAGATAGAAAAAGGGAGCGAAGATTCTTTTGGCCTGTCATGCTTCTTGTTTTTCTTCGGTTTGTGGTTGGTTTTCTGTTGGTTGTGCTTGCTCTTGTGCAGATTCGGAAGTTGTCATTTCTTTGATTTCAACAACTGGCGGAGTTTCTTCGGCGACTTTGATTTCAGTTTTGGCGGCATCAATATTTTCTGAAGGTGGTGGTTCAATTTTTTCTTGGATATTCACATCTACTGTTAGATTTTGCGTGTTTGTTGAGAGCTGGTTTACGGCTTCTTTAACCGCGCCTAACTCGTTTCTTGCAGTGTCAAGTCCAACGGATAGAAGGTTAATTTCACGTTGATAAGTTTCATCGTCAACCTCGCCTGTCACATGTTGAATCTCAAAGTTTGCAAGAAACATCTCTAAAGTTCTGATTTGCTCTTCAAGTTCCTTCATTTTGGTGTTCATTTTTTCCAGTAAAGCCTTTTGTTGCTTTTCAATTTCCTCCACTGTTGCGTCGATTTCCTTGTTGAAAACTTCATGCGTGAGCGGCGAAATTTTGCCCGTGTTCAATAAATTGTCCAGAGCTTGCTTCTTTTTCTTCGCCATCTCATATTCTTCGCTTAATCTTCTAAAAGAGTGTTTCCACGAAATCAATTATTAGCACCGTTCATTTTTAGCCGTGAAAGGAGAAGATAACGTTTGTTAACATGTAGGTATATCGCTGACTGTTAAAAAGGGCGGCTTTTTTTCTTTAGATGAAAAATTAGGTTAAAAAATTAACTGTGTCGTCTGGCTTTTTATAATTGATTATTGAAAATTTTTGTCATGCTTCTCTGGACATAAACTTTCAATCGAAACCAGCCTTTTCAGAATCACTGCTCTCACACCTTTTTTCGGGTCAACAACCTGATTAACCTTAACATCTACCGCTAGACTGGCAAACATGTAAGCTTCCTCAAAAGACCACTTATGCTCACGCATTAACGCCTCTACAGCCGCTTCAACAGCCAACTCTGAAGCCTCATCAAGCGAATCACCACACGCAAGCAAAGCATAACTGTCCCGTGTTTCGAGGACAGGCCAAGAAGGGCTTCTCCCTTTCAAAATGTCAAAGCTTAAGATTATTTCTCCTGGAATCTCAATGGCTGATACGCAAACTTCACCGTCTGCTTGGATAGCGTGAAGGTCTCCGGCAGCGAAGAGAGCGCCTTTTGCGAAAACTGGCAGATAGAGCCTCGTGCCTGCGGTTATTTCTTTTGCGTCCATGTTTCCGCCATGTTTGCCTGAAGTGCCCGTTGGGATTTCGCCGGTTTTGGGCGCTACGCCTATTGTGCCTATCATGGGTTCAGCTTTTAGTTTGATTCCGTTTTCAAAGTGTATTTGTCCGTTTCGGATTGGGACAACCTTTACTGTTGGCTTGATGGGCTTGTTTTTTAATGCTCCTTGTTTCGGCACCACTGCAATTACGCCTCTTTCCGGCATCCTTATTTCTTCAATGTTCGCAATTAGTGTGTCGCCGGATTCTGCACCGTTTATGTAGAGTGGTCCTGTTGCGCCGTTTACTTTCGTCCAGTCAAGCTTTTCTATTGATGCATTTTCATTCTTTATCTGATTTCCAAATGCATCTTGCGTTTCGAGGAGAATTTTCTCTTTAAGGTTGACGTGTTCGGCTGGTTTGTGTTTTGGAGAAAAACTGTATATTACCTTGTGGCTTGGTATTCTTTTCATGCTGGTAACCTTTTTATTTATGGTAGGCACGCGGTTTTTATAAAAGTTTTATGGACTGTGTTGTTTAAACTTGTTATATTCTGTTTCAACTTCTTATTCGGAATTCGAATAAAATTTAAATATTTATATCTAACCTAAAATGTTAAAATGTGAATAAACATGACTGCCCTGACAATCATTGTTGGCGGTGAAAGATTGGAAGGAAAAATTTTGAAAAAAATGCACGAAAGAATAATCAAAAACTTCATGGACATCATCATTTTGGCCGAACTGAGAAACGGCCCCTTAAGCGGCTACGACGTAATTTCCTTCATCCACAACAGATTCCACTTGCTTGTAAGCTCAGGCACTGTTTACTCCCTCTTATACTCCCTCGAAAGAAACGGGCTAATTGAGGGCACATGGAACGAGAGGAAAAGAGTTTACAAACTCACCGATAAAGGCAGAAAAACAATCGACACCGTGCTCAACGCAAATGACAAGATTAAAAACTTCATAACTGGCTTATTAAAAGTTCAATCTATTTCTTAATTTTTTACGCCAGAAACAATCGAAATACTAAAAAACATCCTCAATCATCTTCTAGAAGCTTGACGGGCCCGTAGCTCAGTAAGGATAGAGCACCGGGCTTTTAACCCGGGGGTCCCGGGTTCAAACTTGGAAGGTTTATACCTTTCAGGGAACAGTTCCCGGCGGGCCCGCTTAAAAGCGCGTTGACATTATTTTTTAAATTTTTTGGACTGTGGCTTTTAGAAAACGCATCCTTTATAGTAATATTCATGATTACGGAATATTTGTTAAAGTATTCTCTATTAATAAAATTCATGATTGGAGATGGGCCTTAAACCAAAAAAGTTAGCTGTGATGCTTGCAATATTATTGATTCTTCTAGAGTTGCTATCCGCAAGTATGAAAATTGCTTTTCCAGAAAGCGTCGGAGGAAAAATTGACCTTTATACACAGAAAGAGCCATACAGCGGAATAGGTCCAAACATGCCGAGCGACGCATTTGGACCAGGAGAAGAAGTTCAGATTTACGCTTTGGTAACGTATAATGATGAACCTTTACAGAATCTGCTTGTCGCCTTCGAAATTTACGGTCCCGCAAATCTTGTTAAGAATATTACCTCTTATAGGGTTGCCTTTACCAATGAAAGAGGTATAGCCGCTATAAGTTTTCGAATTTCTCACCTCAATGAAACCATTTTTGGTAAATGGACGGCTATTGGAAACGTCGAAATTGCCGAAAGGACTTATCAAGACTCAATAAGTTTTGAAGTCGGTTGGATTGTAGAAATAGTTTCAATTGGGACGATAAATCAAGATTTTATTAATCAAGAGAATTTTACCAGAGGGAGCATCGTAGGAATTGAACTGTTTCTCCGAAACATTGCAATGACCGAGAAAATAGCAACGCTGACCGTAACAATTTATGATTGCCTTGATGTCTACATTAACTCAGGAGAAGTAAATGCTTTTGAGGTACCGCCTAATGGGACTTTGGTTCAAACTTATTTCTTTCTGCCTATTCCAAAAAGTGCATGTTTAGGACAAGCAATTGTCTACGCGTGCGCATATACAAGCCCAATTGCCTTAAATGGCACTCCATATTGCCCAGAAGTCGCAACAAGTTTTTTTATTATCCCTAACAAATATACCCTTATCATTACTGCTTCTGTTGGCGGTACAACAAATCCTTTGCCTGGAAGCTACATTTACAATGAGGGAACAAGTGTTCAAGTAACCGCTATTTCAAACGCAAACTACATGTTTGACTATTGGGAACTTGACAGCGTCGATGTAGGGTCAGTTAGCCCCTACTCAGTGTACATGGATAAAAATCACACTCTAAAAGCCGTTTTTAGGCAAATTCCAAGTCATGAGTTTGTTCCCAACTGGTTCTTGTGGTTCTGGCTGCCATTCTCAATAATTCTAGCTTTATTGTTTATACTTTTAATAATCCTTTATCGCAGAAGAAAAAAGAAAAAGGCACAAGCTTTCTATTCGGGCTGGACTGCCTGGTACTACTGCTACGACCTGCGAAAAAGAATCCACTAAATTTTAGAGCCATAGTAGCAGAGGAAGAAAAAATAAAGTGACGGAAGCCTTCTCCTTTCCCGCTTAGGCTGAATACTCTATAAACGCGCCTTTTTATAAAACCCTTGCTATACGCATCAGCATATATCATTTATCAAAATATGACCCATTACATACTCATTTCAGCTTTGGAAACTTTGCTTTTAGGCAGTAATGCGAGAAGTATTGGTGGGAAGGCTTAAGAAGATGTTTGAGGAAATTGCTGCAGACGCGGTTAAGATGTTGATGTTTCTCTTTTTTGTCACCTTAGCCTTTATAGTAGTCTCAGGTGCTCTATGGCTACGCGCATCCAAAAACAACGCATGAACATTCAATAAGTCAAATGTTGATGGCTAAAACGAAACAAGATTCCTTTATTGCTTGACTTTCATATTTTATAAGCGGCTTCACTTTTCAACTAGGTGACAAGCAACAAAGTGATTGGGCAAAACCTCAATCAATTCTGGTTCTTTTTCCTTGCAGATTTTTTCTTCGTTTGGACAGCGTGGGTGAAAACGGCATCCATAAGGTATGTTTATTGTTGACGGCACTTCGCCTCTCAGTGTAATCGTCTTTCGTTTTCTTTCAGGATTTGGAACTGGTATAGCTGCCAACAAAGCTTGGGTGTAGGGGTGTAGGGGGTTGGAGAAAATCTCGTTTTTATCTCCCATCTCCACAATTTTTCCAAGGTACATTATGGCGATTCTGTCAGAAATGTATTTAGCGATTGCTAAATCATGGGTTATAAAAAGATAAGTAAGATTCAAATCCTTTCTTAATTTCAGCATCAAATCGATAATTGTTGTTCTCAAAGAAACGTCAATCATCGAAACCGGCTCGTCTGCCACTATAAATTCTGGATCTAGAATTAAAGAGCGCGCTATTGCCGCCCGTTGCCTCTGTCCTCCACTCAACTGATGCGGGTACAAATCTGCAAACTGTTCCGGCGGAGTAAGGTCAACGCGTTCAAGCATCTCAAAAACTTTTTTTCTTTTCTGTTCATGTTTTGCTAATCCATGAATCTCAAGCGGATGTCCCACGGCATCTCCAATTTTCATTCGTGGATTAAATGACGCATAAGGATCTTGAAATATGATTTGCATTTTTCTCCTAAGCATCCTAAGTTTCTCCGTGCTAAGCGTCGTGGTTTCTGTGTTATTGAAGAAAATTTTTCCAGATGTAGGCGATACTAATCGCACGATCAATTTGCCTGTTGTCGTTTTTCCACAGCCACTTTCGCCGGCAAGAGTAAAAACTTCTCCTCTACGAATTGAAAAACTTACGTCATCAACCGCTTTAACAAAACTCTTTGTGCGCGTTAAAAGTTTTTCAAGGAAGCTTTTCTCCACTGGAAAATACTTTTTTAAGTGTTCAACTTTTAGAATCTCGCTTTGGCTCACGCTTTTTTCGCTCCTTCATATGCGAAACATCGAACATAATGTTCCGCGTTAGTTTTTACCAGTGGAGGTTCTTGTATACGGCATCTTTCTTTTGCACGGTAGCACCTAGGCCAGAATCGGCAGCCTTGTGGCAGATTAAGCATGTCAGGTGGAGAGCCTGCTATGGCTTCAAGTTTTTGTTCGGCGAGCTCAATGTTTGGAATGGAACTTAAGAGTCCCTGTGTGTAGGGATGCTGCGGATTAGAGTAGATGTCTAAACTACGGGCGTACTCAACCATGTGCCCCGCGTACATAACTAGGATTTTGTCGCTTCTTTCTAAGACTAAGCTCAAATCATGTGTTATTATGATAAGAGTCAAGCCGTAAGCTCTTCGTAAAGCATCTAGAAGATCTAGAATTTTCGCTTGAACTATCACGTCAAGAGCAGTTGTCGGTTCATCAGCGACTATTAAGCTTGGATTAAGCGCCATTGCCAAGGCTATCATAACTCGCTGTCTCATTCCTCCGCTGAGCTGATGAGGATAATCGTTTACGCGTTCTGGCTGAATTCCAACGTCTACAAGAAATTTTTTTGTTCGTTCTAATGCTTCCTTACTGCTAACTTTTGGCTCATGAGTTTGAATAAATTCAACAAAATGGGCGCCAATCCTTTTAACTGGATTTAAAGAGGTCATGGGGTCTTGGAATACATAGGAGATTTCTCTTCCTCTAAGGTTTCGCAACTCGTTCTTTTTAAGTTTCAAAATATCCTTACCCTTAAGAATTATTTGCCCTCTTGTTATTCTGCCGGGGTAGGAAACCAGCAGACCTAATGATAAGCCTAACGTGGATTTTCCGCAGCCTGACTCGCCTACTATGCCTAGTGTTTCCGCTTTTCCTACAGAAAAAGAAACATCTTCTACTGCACGTATTTTTCCTCGCTTAGCCCAGTATTCCACCGTTAATGCTTCCACGTTCAACAATTCATGAACCACCGTTCTCACCCTAATCTTCAAGTCTAGGATTCAAAAGTTCGCTTAACCCTTCTCCCATGAACGTGAAACCTAAAGCCAAAAGGATTACCATTAAACCTGGAAAGGTTATCACCCACCATGCGCCGCTATTCAGAAGTCTTCGTCCGTTTGTTAAGTCCCATCCCCAGTCAGGGACGTCTACTGGAACACCTAAACCTATGAAAGTTAATCCAGCAGCCGTTAGAATGGCATCTGCAAAATTTACTGTTAGAATCACAACTATGGATGGAACAACATTGGGAAGAATGTAGCGGAACAATATGGTGCCGCTTTTCGCCCCCACCGCTCTCGCTGCTTCCACATAGGACATTTCCTTTATACTAAGCACTTGACTTCGAATGACTCTGAAATAAGAAGGAACATAAACCACGGCTATTGAAAGAGCCATGTTAACAACACCCTTTCCCAGCATTGCAGCTATCGCAATGGCCAAAACCAAGCTTGGAAACGCATAAACACTATCCATTATTAAGCAAAAAACACGGTCCGTTATGCCTCCAACATACGATGAAAACAGACCGAGCGGAGCACCAGCCGCTAAACAGATAATCACAGACAATGCAGCAACTTGAAGCATTATTCCGCCACCTGAAATAACTCTACTAAGCATGTCCCCTCCCATATCGGTAGTTCCAAAAGGAAATTGAAGACTGGGAGGTGACAAAGGTGGACCAATCTCAATTGCAGAAGGATCATGAGGCCTTATCCAAGGAGCGATTAGAGTCATTATAATGATAGATGCAACTATGATTGCGCCAAAAAGTACAAGCCACCCAGCTAAGCCTCTCTTAGTTAGCGAAGTTAAGCCTGGAATTATTCTTGAAAGCATGCTTTTCTTAATTGCAGGCGTTTTCATTTCTGCACCTCAAAGGCGTATTCGGGGATCAAGGTAAGCGTAAAGCAAATCAACAACTAAACTGACTATGGAGACGAAAATTCCGAAAACAACAATTGCGCCTTGAATGGCTGTGTAATCGCGAAAGTTTATTCGGTCAACAATGTATCTGCCGAGCCCAGGCCAAGAGAACGTGGTTTCCGTTAATATTGCTCCGCCGAGAAGCGTTGCAAATTGCAGTCCCATCATAGTTAGCACAGGTAGAAAAGCATTCCTTAAAGCATAGCCATAGGTCACAACCCTTTCTTTTAGCCCTCTCGCTTTCGCAGCTGTTACAAAGTCAAGCCGCAAGGTTTCCAGCATGTTGCTTCTTGTCAACCTAATGAAAACTCCAGAAAGGACTAAACCCAAAGTTAACGAAGGTAAAACAAGATAGCGGAGACTTTCTACAAACTTGTAGATGTTTCCCTCTAAAAGACTGTCAACCGTGTACAGACCCGTAGAGAGATTAATACCGCCTATGTTTAATCCGACAGGAGCGTCCATTGTAGGGCTTTTTCTTAAGCCAACAGGCAATAAATGCAATCCTACTCCAAGAGTGATTTGGAAGATCATGCCCAAAAAGAAAACCGGAATGGCATAGGTTACTATTCCAAAGATGCGAATCGCATGGTCCTTGGGTTTATTATAGGCTTTAGCTGCTTCGACACCCAAAAAGATGCCTATTAAAACAGCGATTATCATAGAAAAAATTGCCAATTCCAAAGTTGCAGGAAATGCTGAGAAAATTTGTTGCGCTACAGGGTAAAAGCCTGGCGCCATAGATTTGCCTAAGTCGCCTCTTAAAAGTCCTGAAAGGTAATCAAAATATTGAATCCAAAGGGGTTTGTCAAGACCCAATTTGCGTCGCATTTCTTCCATGGCTTCAGGGTTCTCTGCTTTCTCAAAGTGAAGCAGAACAGGGTCGCCTGGCAAGACTCTTACCACAATAAATACCATTGTTAATAAAATGAAGATCATGGGAATGGTTAGTAAGATTCTTGAAATTATGTATGTGCGTAGTGTCATTTTTTATCCTACCCTTACTTTGAATAAATAAAAAAGAAAAGGGAATTAAACTTTGTTTATTCTTCGGCGTAAACCATCCAGTGCCGCCAAGACTGCGTTATGTCAAGATAAATTCCCTTGACATTGGTTTTTGTCACTGCGTAGGCTGAGCCTTGATATAGTGGAACTAATGGGCAATCCTCAACTAGCAAGTCTTGGATCTCGGCATACAAATTGCTTCGTACAGTCGTGCTTGTGTTGCCTCTTGCCCACGCTATAAGCTCATCCATTTGGGTGCTGTTATAGTTGTGGTGAAGCCACGATCCACCTGAAGAATGAACAAATGGGTAAATGTAGTCGTCTGGGTCAATGTAGTCTGGATACCATCCTAAAATAAAAGCTTCCATTTCTTCATTTCGTCGTTTCTCTCTGTATGAAGCCCAGTCTGCGCTATCAAGTGTTACGCTTATTACTCCACTGGCTTCCAAGGAAGCCTTCAGTGCTTGGGCTTGCTGTGGACTTTGCGGGTAATGCCCTGAACTTTCGTACCACAACTTGAATGACAATTTGTTGGCTTCGTTGTATCCGAATTCGCTGAGAAGTTCTCTCGTTAGTGTGTAATTTGGATCGCCGAGGGTTTGGAATGCGTCGGTGTGGCTGAACATGCCTATTGGTATCATACTGTAAAGTTTTTGAGCTTGTCCGAGGAACACCGTTTGAACTATTGTTGTTCTGTTTATTGCTGCTCCTATGGCTTGTCTTATTTTTGTCTCGTTGAAGGGTGCGTATTTCTCTTGTAGAACAAGGTATTGGATGAAGGCTCCTGTGCCTTCCCACACTCTTAAGTTGGTGTTGGTTTTCATGGAGTTAATGTCTGTTGCTGAAAGCTGTCTAAAGGCTATATCGATTTCTAACGCGTTCATTGCTGTTGCGAGCCCTGCGGAGTCGGCGTACATTTTTATTATGATATTTTTAGTTTTTGGATAGCCTCCTGTTGCATTCCAATAGTTGGGATTAGCTTCTAAACGAATCTCATCATCTTTACCACCCACTCTGGTCCAGCTTTTGAGTTTGTAAGGACCCAGACCCATTGGGTGGCTAGCTCGCGGGTTGCCTTCCACGTATTCTACGACGGAGTCCATGGGCGCATAGGCTGGGTCAACTATGTATGACGCTTGGCAAGCCATAAGCGATAGGAAGGCGGCAAACGGAATCTTAAGGTAGAATTTCACAACGTACTTGCTTACTACAGTAACGTTTTCTATGATGTCGCTGTAGCCTATGCCTACGAAGGGTCCGTCTTCGTCTGCGATGCCCATTCCTCTGTCAAAGGTGTATTTAACGTGAGTTGCGTTGAACTCTGTTCCGTCGTCGTACTTAACTCCTTCGCGAAGGTTAAAGGTCCAAACTAAACCGTCAGATGACACGTCCCATGAAGTCGCTAGCGAGGGAACTATATCGTCTATGCTACCTGTTGCTCCAGCACGATATTCCACTAATCCACAGCCCAAAGACTGAATTATCTCCCAGCCGAAAAAGTCGTATGCTCTTGCAGGGTCTAAACATGATTCCACTGAATCTGTCGTTCCCATTATCAGTGTGTCTTTCAACCGAGTTTTCGGCATCGTTAGATAGTAACCAGCAACTCCAGCAATGATGATTATAACGATGACAATGCCTATGATTACCATTTTGCCAATGGCTTTTTCTCTCATAATTTCACCGCAGATATATAGGTCAATTCAATGAGTATATAAGATTTTAACCCAGCAATGCTGCTCTGAAAGTCAACGATAACAATAATAGAGGTTTCAAGCTCTACATGGGCTACGAAACGCATAAATCTAATCATTTTATTTTACAAGTTTCGGTCGGGCGGTAGCTCAGCTTGGTAGAGCTTCCGAGCTTGCTAACATGCTTAGCTGGCGGAGACGCTGTAGACGCCTACCCAAGGTGGGTGTCACCCAGCCTATCAAGCGCACAGAAACCGGAGTGTCGCAGGTTCAAATCCTGCCCGCCCGACCAAGGTTCATTAAAATTTGATTTCTTTAAGTACTCGTTTGATTTTTTCTACATCTTCGCCTAACACTTTGTCTTGTTTGAGCATCGGCACATGTTTTCTTATGAGCGCGTAAGTCTTCTTGGTTCCTTTTCCAAGTTTTTCTGGTCCGCGAAAATCTACTGCTTGAGTTGCACATAACAGTTCTATGGCTATTATGTATTCTGTGTTTTCCAAAATCTGCATGGTTTTTTCTGCTGCGGTTACTCCCATACTCACGAAATCTTCATAATTCGCAGATGTTGGAATAGAGTCTACACATGCGGGGTGCGCTAGAATCTTGTTTTCCGAGGCTAAAGCTGCTGCTGTGTACTGTGTTGTCATAAAACCGCTATTCACGCCCGCTTTTGCTTCTGACGGAATCAAGAAGGCAGGCAACCCGTTGTTTAGTTTGTCGTCAAGAAGCCTTGCAATTCTTCTTTCAGAGATGTTACCAACCATTGTTAACGCTATTCCCACTAAATCCATTGCAAGAGAAATTGGCTGCCCGTGAAAGTTTCCCCCAGAAAGACATTTTTCTTCTTCCGGAAAGACCAAGGGATTGTCTGTTGCCGAGTTAATTTCAACTTCCACAACTTTCTTTGCATAAGCTATAGCATCTCTTGCGGCGCCCAAGACTTGTGGTGCGCATCTTAAACTGTAGGGGTCATGAGGACGCTGTCTCTTTTGCATAGCTTCGTTTCCGGTTTGGATAAGTTGGCTTCCAGCAATGAGCTTTCTGATGTTTTTTGCTGTTAATAGTTGGCCATTGTGTGGTCTTGCATTGTGGATTTTTTCGTCAAAGGCGTCTGAAACTCCAAGCAAAGCCTCAAGCGATAAGGCGGCTGCAGCTTCAGCTGTTTTAATCAAGTTTTCGGCATCGTGGACTGTTAATGCCGCGATGGCTGTCATCAGTTGCGTGCCATTGTTGAGCGCTATTCCTTCCTTAAACTCGAGCTGAACTGGTTTTATTCCAGCTTTTTCCATGGCTTCTTTTCCGCTTAATATTTTGCCTTGGTATTCGGCTTTTCCTTCGCCTATGAGCATCAGAATCATGTGGGATAAAGGTGCAAGGTCGCCGCTGGCGCCAACTGACCCTTTAGCTGGAATTATTGGATGCACGCCCTTGTTAAGCATTTCAACAAGCGTTTCTAAAGTTTCTAAGCGCACGCCCGAGTATCCCTTAGCCAAAGTGTTTGCACGCAAAAGCATTAAAGCGCGCACTACATCCGTGCTTAAAGGTTTTCCAACACCGGACGCGTGGCTTCTGATGAGGTTGACTTGTAACTGTTTAATATCGTCTGGCTGAATTATTATGTTGCTCAAAGCTCCAAAACCCGTGTTCACACCGTAAATGACGCGTTTTTCTTTGACCAGCCTTTCCAGAATCACGCGGCTTTTCTTCACTCTTTTTTTAGCTTCTTCTGGAATCACTACTTTGGCGTTTTGTCGTGCGACCTTGACGACATCTTCAATTGTTAACGTCTCCCCGTCAATTTGAACTTTATGCATAAGGTTATCTCCGCTTATTCAATAGGAACTCTCTAAAGTTTAATTCTTTAGGGTATAAATCTTCCTTTTATCTAATCATGAAAACTCGATTTATTTTTTGAAAAAACTGAAAAATCTCCGAGTATGACTAAATTGCCTTCAAATTTGGAATTGGTTTTTCATAAAACTTTTATATCTGAGGGATTTGGATATGAGTAAATAATTAGTCGATTAAGGTGCTTGCATGGAACCCAGCAAAAAGCCGCTGAACGTGTTGGTTAAGCAACTGAATGCTCACATTG
>Ga0101945_1000634_pt1 | contig 53261 bp, 49 predicted proteins | sample DewCreD2012metaG_2_FD_75246 | JGI IMG/M metagenome (GOLD analysis project Ga0101945, IMG submission 75246) | Hot spring sediment bacterial and archeal communities from British Columbia, Canada, to study Microbial Dark Matter (Phase II) - Dewar... ... | reverse complement strand
TCACCTGGGCCTCGCTCCGGCCCCAGGAACCCTCCACCACCGCCCGCACCTCCGCCTCCCCTGTAAGGGAGAAGGTGTACACCAGGCTCTTACGCCCCTCCACCCGAAGGCTTCGTTCCCACGTCCCTGCGGGGCCCTCCACCCTCAGGCGTGCCTCCACGGAGAGGGGCGCCTCGAGGACCACTCCCACCCCCACCGTTTCCCCGTACAGGGGATAAGGCGGGGGGACCAGCTCCACCGCCACATGGGGCTTGGGGGGAACGTAAACCGCATCCAGGGGAAAGGGAGCTGGAATGGGCTCGAAAAGCCCGTCGGAAACCAGGACCACGCGGCTCGGCCTCAGGGCCTCCGCCTCCTGAAAGGCCGCCTTCAGGTCTGTCCTCTCCCCCAGGTCCAGCCTGCGGGCGGTGGGCGAAGGAAGCCTCACCGCCCGCTCCGCAAAGGCCACATAGATCCCGTCCCCAGGGAGCCTATCCGCCAAGGCGAAGACGCTTTCCCGAGCAGAGGGCGAGAAATCCAGAAGGTACACCACCCGCCCCGGCATGGGCCATCTGGGGTCCAGGAAGGCCAAGAAAAGCAGGATGAGGACCCCAACCCTAAGAAGCCGGAGCATAGCCTCATGCTAGAGGCTTTGGGAGGGCCTGGGCCATCCAGGGAACCCCATCAGTCCATCCAGTGCCCAAGCTTCTCCTTTTTAGCCTGGAGGTAACGCTCGTTGTGGGGGTTGTCCCCGGCCCTCAGGGGAATGCGCTCCACGATCTCGATGCCGAAACCCGACAGGGCCTTTACCTTGCGGGGGTTATTGGTGAGGAGGCGCATCTTGCGCACCCCAAGGTCGTAGAGGATCTGGGCCCCCACCCCGTAGTCCCGCAGGTCCGGCGGGAACCCCAGGGCCAGGTTGGCCTCCACCGTGTCCAGGCCTTGGTCCTGCAGGTGGTAGGCCCGGATCTTGTTCACAAGGCCGATTCCCCGCCCCTCTTGCCTCAGGTAGACCAAAACCCCCTTCCCCTCCTTAGAGATACGCTCCAGAGCCAGATCCCGCTGGAAGCCGCAGTCGCACCTCAGGGAGTGCAGGGCATCCCCGGTGAGGCACTCGGAGTGCATGCGCACCAGGACGGGCTCCTCAGGGTCCCAGCTTCCCATGACCAAGGCGGCGTGCTCCTCTCCCGTGAGGCTATCCCGGTAGCCCAGGATGCGGAACTCGCCAAACCGGGTGGGCAAAAGGGCCTCCGCCTCCCGTTTCACGTAGAGGTCCCCCTTCTCCAGGCGGTAGCGGATGAGGTCGGCGATGGTGCCCACCTTAAGGCCGTGGCGCCCGGCAAACTCCAAAAGGTCCGGAAGCCGGGCCATGGTGCCATCCTCCTTGAGGATCTCGATGAGGCTCCCCACCGGCCTAAGCCCCGCCAGGCGCAAAAGGTCCACGGTGGCCTCCGTGTGCCCGGCCCGCCTCAGGACCCCGCCCGGCCTGGCCACCAGGGGGAAGATGTGCCCAGGGCGCCGGAAATCCTGGGCGGTGGCCTCGGGATCAGCCAGAAGCCTTATGGTGGCCGCCCGCTCAAAGGCGGAGATCCCCGTGGTGGTCCCCCGGGCATCCACGCTCACGGTGAAGCGGGTACCCTGGGGATCCTGGTTCTTCTCCACCATGAGGGGCAGGTCCAGGGCCCTGGCCCGTTCCTCGGTCAAGGCCACGCAAAGGAGCCCCCGGCACTCCCTGAGCATGAAGTTCACCCACTCCGGGGTCACGTGCTCTGCCGCCATGATGAGGTCGCCCTCGTTTTCCCGGTCCTCGTCGTCCACCAGGACCACCGGGCGGCCTTGGCGGAGTTCCTCCATGAGTTCCCTGACGCTGGCCAAACCCTCCATCATTCCCCCTTCACAAGCCGCTCCAGATAGCGGGCGATGAGGTCCACCTCCAGGTTCACCCCATCCCCCACCTTTAGGCTTCCTAAGTTGGTGACCTTAAGGGTGTGGGGGATAAGGGTGACGAAGAAGTCCTGCCCCTTTAGGCCCGCCACCGTGAGGGAAACGCCGTTTAGGGCCACGCTTCCCTTCTCGGCAATGTAGCGGGCAAGGTCTTGGGGGGGTCGGAAGAAGTAGTCCTTGGCCCCCGGGGCCTCCCGGATGGCCACCACCTCCGCCACCCCGTCCACATGCCCGGTGACGAAATGCCCCCCAAGCCGCTCCCCTACCTTAAGGGCCCTCTCCAGGTTGGGCCGGTGCCCCACCCGCCAGGTGGGGGCGGTGCGGCGCAGGGTTTCCCGGGCAAGCTCCACCCAAAAACCGCCCTCGTCCACCTCCACTGCGGTGAGGCAGACCCCATCCACCGCCACCGAATCCCCCACCTTAAGGTCAGAAAGCACTTCCCTGGCGGCAATCCTGACCCTGAGGAAAGGACCCTCCCGGACCTCCACGATCTCGCCGGTTTCCTCCACCAATCCCGTGAACATCACCCCTCCGGGTACGCCTCCAGCCAAAGGTCCTCCCCAAGCCACTCCTTGCGGACGAGCCTCAGCCTCTTGGCCTCGGCCATGCGCTCCAGGGCAAACCCCTCCAAGAACCCCCTCCCCTCCCCCAAAACCTTGGGCGCCACGAAGAGGGCCAGCTTGTCCACCAGTCCCCTTTCCCAGAAGGCCCCAGCCAGCCTCGGACCCCCCTCCAGAAGGATCCCGTCCAGTCCCTCCTCCAAGAGAAGGTGCAAGGCCCCCTCGAGGCTCACCCTCCCTCCTTCCCGGGGAAGCTCCACCACCCGGGCACCCGCCTCCTCGAGGGCCCTAAGCCGATCCTTAGGCGCACCCTTGCCCACCAGCACGTACACGCGGGCAGGCTCCCCCCGGGGTCCCTTCTGAAAGATGCGGGCGGTGGGGGGGGTGCGACCTTCCGTGTCCAAGACCACCTTCACCGGGTCCCTAAGGGGCGGGGGCTCCAGCATGAGGGGGAAGGGCCTGAAGTCGGGCTCCCGCACGGTGAGCCAGGGATCGTCCTTGAGGACCGTTCCCACCCCCACCATCACCACGGGAAGCCACTGGCGGTAGGCCTGGGCCACGCGCCGGCTTTCCTCCGAGGACACGTAGCGGGCATCCCCGCTTAGGGCGGCCACCTTGCCATCCAAGGTCAAGGCAGCCTTGAGGAGCACGAAGGGCCGGCCCTTTTTCTGCACGTGGAAGAAGACCTCGTTCTGCCCTTGGGCCTCGGCCTCCAGGAGCCCGGCCTCCACCTCTACTCCCCCGGCCCTAAGCCGTTCCAGACCCCCTTGGGCCAAAGGGTTGGGATCCCGGGCCGCCGCCACCACCCGGGCCACCCCCGCCTGCAGAAGGGCCAAGGAGCAAGGAGGGGTGCGGCCAAAGTGGTTGCAAGGCTCCAAGGACACGTAGAGGGTGGCTCCTTGGGCCTCCTCACCCGCCTGGCGCAGGGCGTACACCTCTGCGTGGGCCTCCCCGGCCCTGGGGTGGTACCCCTCCCCCACGACGCGGCCCTCCCGCACCAGCACGGCTCCCACCAGGGGGTTGGGGTGGGTGTGGCCTCGAGCCCTCTCGGCCAGCTGCAACGCCCTACGAAGGAACCTTTCGTCCAGCTCTCGCAAAAAGACCTCCTTCTCCCATCCGGACTTTCACCGTCGGCCCCGGAATTCCACCGGGTCGGGCCCCAAAGGGGCTTCGCGGGCTTTCACCGCCGGTGGGGACTTCCACCCCGCCCCGAAGGAGGTGCCAGGCGGCACCACACTTACTTTACAACCGAAGGAAGATCACGAGCTGGGATGGACCTGCTACCACGGCATCGGAGAAACCCAAAGGGAGGTTCTGGTACTGGCGCACCCACGTCCGCACGCTGGGCAGGACTCAATCCTTCTCCCACCGGGCCTCTGCCGTACGGCCTGTTACCTCGGTATCCTCCCCTATGCCCAAGGACTTAGGGGGAGGGGAAGCCAGGTAGCGCTCCAACGCCTCCCTTACGAGCTCAGCCTGGGAGCGGCCCTCCCGCCGGGCCTTAAGCTCCAGCAGGCGCTTCAAGGACTTGGGCAAGTACAGGGTAGTCTTTTCCATACCGCTATACCCCCATATATATGGCAACAACAAAATAGGGACCCGTATGGGCCCCTAAGCCCTTTGGTGGAGGTGGGGGGAGTCGAACCCCCGTCCGAAAGTCCCTACGGCAGGCCTCTACGCGCGTAGTCCGCGTTTTGGGTGTCCTCCTGGCTTGGCCCGCGGACGGGCGGCCAGGAGCAAGCCCCGCTTAACTTCGCCTTGGGTTACGGGGCGTAGCCAAGGCTAGCCGGGTTTGTGTCCCCGCGTCGGTGAGCCCCCGGCAGGGCTACCGGGCGAGGTCGCGGTCATTAAGCCGCGAGAGCGTAAGCAGGCTTGTTGGCCTTTATTCTTTTGCGGGTTTTTACGAGGCCACCCGCACCTCGGCGCGCCACCTGCCCTCGGCGACCCCCGTCGAGACCGTTCACCCCCATGTGACTGGCCGGACTCGGACCGGCAACCTTGAGTGTACTAGGCTAAAGGGGTTGTAGTCAAGGGGGTTTTGGGTGTAAACTGAGCCCAGTGCTCCCAAGGGAGGGGGGTGGGTGTAAGCCCACCCTTCCTTTGTGAAGGGAGGTAGGGAGGTGCCTGTGGACCTTTGGCGGTTGGTGGAGGAAGCGGTGGAGCCTCTGGGCCTCGAGGTCCTGGAGGTGAAGGAAGCCCCCGGGGAGGTCCTGGTCCGCCTGGAGCGAAAGGACGAAAGGCCCATCAGCGTGGCCGACCTGGAACGGGCCAGCCGGGCCATAGAAGCCGTCTTTGACCGTGAGGACCCCATCCCGGGAAGCTACCGTCTCCTGGTGGAGTCTCCTGGCCCCAAGCGCCCCCTCTTTACCCGCCGCCACTTCGAGCGCTTCCAGGGGTTAAAGGCCAAGGTGCCGGGGCCCGAGGGCTTCACCGGACGGATCCTTCGGGTGGAAGAGGACGAAGTGGTCTTCCAGGTGGGCCAGGAAGAAAGACGCCTCAAGATCGGCACCTTCCGCGCCAACCTCGCCGAGTGGCCCGAGGAGCCCAGGTAACAGCCTAGATTAGGGAGGAGAGATGAACCGGGAGTTCATAGACGCCATGCAGCAGCTGGCCTTGGAGCGGGGGGTCACCACCGAGGAGGTCCTCGAGGCCTTCAGGGAAGCCCTGCGTAAGGCCTACATCAAGCGGCAAAAGGGGTACCGCAAGGAGGAAATCGATGCGGGCAAGGGTCCGGAGGTGGACGTCTACATAGACCCCCAGACCGGGCGCATCGAGATGGTGGAGGTGCGCCGCGTGGTGGAGAAGGTGGAGGACCCAGACAAGGAAATCGCCCTCTCCGAGGCCCTCCAGTACGACCCCGAGGTCCAAATTGGCGACGAGATGGAGTTCCCCATCGACCCCGAGGGCCTCTCCCGCATGGCCATCCAGGACCTGCGCCAGATCCTCACCCAACGCCTCAAGGAGTCCGAGCGCAACCGCATCTACAACGAGTACAAGGACAAGGAGGGCCAGGTCCTCACCGGAGTGGTGACCCGGGTGGACAACCGGGGCAACGTCTTCGTGGAGCTGGGCCGGGGGGAGGCTTACCTTCCCAAGAGCGAGCAGATCCCCACGGAGCGCTACTACCCCGGGCAGCGCCTCAAGGTGTACCTGAAGAAGGTGGACCGCTCCGCCAAAGGCCCTTCCTTGATCGTAAGCCGGGCCCACGAGAAGCTTCTGGAGCACCTCTTGAAGCAGGAGGTCCCCGAGATCGCCGAGGGCATCGTGGAGATTAAGGCCATCGCCCGCGAACCCGGCCGCCGCAGCAAGGTGGCGGTAATGACCCACAACCCCAATGTGGACCCCATCGGGGCCTGCATCGGCCACAAGGGGCAGCGCATCCAAGCGGTTTCCGCCGAGCTGGGCCGGGAAAAGGTGGACATCATCCTCTGGGCCAAGGACCCCAAGGAGTTCATCCGCAATGCCCTCTCCCCCGCCCAGGTGGGTTCCATCGAGCTGGAACCCAATGGGCAGAAGGCCCGGGTCAAGGTGACCAAGGACCAGCACTCCCTGGCCATCGGCACCGGGGGGCAAAACGTGCGCCTGGCCTCCAAGCTCACGGGTTACGAGATCCACTTTGAGGAGGCGGAGATCTCCGATCTGGACGAGGCCATTCGCAGGGCCGCCAAGGAGGAGGCGGAAACCCCAAGCCGGGCAAAAGAGGAATTCGAGAAGCTCTTCCGGGATCTTTCCGAGTGATGGCGAAGCATGTCCCCATCCGCATGTGCGTGGCCTGCCGCAAAAGGCGGCCCAAGGGGGAGCTTTTGCGGATCCTGCTCATGCCGGAGGGGTTTCGCCTGGACCCCACGGGGAAACTGCCGGGTAGGGGAGCCTATGTCTGCCCCGACAACCCGGAGTGCTGGACGGAAAAGAAGCTGAGGCGCTTTGCTGGGGGCCGGGCCAAGGCCTTGTCGGAAGCGCTTATCACCCTTTTAGGAGGTACGGATGGCCAAAATACGGATCTACCAGCTGGCTAAAGAGCTGGGTATGACCAACGAGGAGCTCCTGGAGCTCCTGGACCAGATGGGGGTCGCCTACAAGTCCCACGCCTCCACCCTTTCCGAGGAGGATGCGGAGGCGGTGCGGGAACTGGTCAAGGAACAACGGGGCCTGCAGGAGAAGCTGGCGGAGGAGGAGCGTAGGAAAGCCCTCCCCCGAAAGCCTCCCGTGGTGGTCATCATGGGCCACGTGGACCACGGGAAGACCACCCTCCTGGACTATCTTCGCAAAAGCCGCATCGCCGAGAAGGAAGCGGGGGGGATCACCCAACACGTGGGTGCCTTTGAGGTGAAGACCCCGCAGGGTACGGTGGTCTTCATAGACACCCCGGGGCACGAGGCCTTCACCACCATAAGGCAGCGGGGAGCCAAGGTGGCGGACATCGCCGTCATCGTCATCGCCGCCGACGACGGGATCATGCCCCAAACGGATGAGGCCATCGCCCACGCCAAGGCAGCCGGGGCCAAGATCATCTTCGCCCTGAACAAAATGGACCTGCCCCAGGCTGACCCTGACCGGGTCAAGCGCCAGCTGATGGAGCGGGGCTTCGTGCCCGAGGAGTACGGTGGGGATGCCATCGTGGTGCCCATCAGCGCCAAAACGGGCCAAGGGGTGCAGGACCTTTTGGAGATGATCCTGCTCATCGCCGAGCTGGAGGATTACCGGGCTGACCCAAACGCCGAGCCCAAAGGGGTCATCCTCGAGTCCAAGCTGGACAAACAGGCGGGCATTATCGCCAACATGTTGGTCCAGGAGGGGACCTTCCGGGTGGGGGACTATGTGGTGGCCGGGGAGGTGTACGGCCGTATCCGGGCCATGATGGACGCCGATGGCAACCAGCGCAAGGAAGCAGGCCCGGGAAGCGCCGTGCAGGTCTTAGGCTTCCAGGAGCTTCCCCACGCCGGGGACGTGGTGGAGTGGGTGCCGGACCTCGAGGCCGCCAGGGAGATCACCGAGGAGCGCAAAGAGGAGCGCAAGGCCCGCGAGGAAGCCGAAAGGGAGCGCCGTCCCAGGACCATGGCCGACCTGCTCCGGGCCCTCCAGGAGGAAGGGCAGAAGGAGGTTAACCTCATTCTCCGGGCGGATACCCAGGGCTCCCTGGAAGCCATCCAGCACATCCTGGCCAAGGAGAGCACCGAGGAGGTCAAGATCAACGTCCTCCTGGCCCAGGTGGGGGCCCCCACGGAGTCGGATATCCTCCTGGCCCAGACGGCCAACGCCGCCATCCTAGCCTTCGGGGTGAACCCTTCCGGTGCGGTGAAGAAGGCGGCGGAAAGCAAGGGGGTTCTCCTCAAAACCTTCCGCATCATTTATGACCTCATCGACGAGGTCCGGTCCATGGTCAAAGGACAGAAGGAGCCCAAGTTCAAGGAGGAGGTCCTGGGCCGGGCCGAGGTGCGGGCCATTTTCCGCCTGCCCGGGGGCAAACAGGTGGCGGGATGCATGGTCACCCAGGGCAAAGTGGTACGCGGTGCTGAGGTAAGGGTTTTGCGCAAGGGCGAGGAGATCTGGAAGGGGAAAATGGCCAGCCTCAAGCGCTTCAAGGAGGACGTGCGGGAGGTGGCCCAGGGCTACGAGTGCGGCATCGGCCTCGAGGGGTTCGACGACTTCCAGGAAGGGGACATCATAGAGGTGTTCCAGATGGTGGAGGTGCCGGCATAGGAGGTTCCTTGCGGTGGATCCGGCGGTCTTTCCCCAGGGCGTGCCCTAAGGCGGTGGGGGTCTTTGGCCCCTCCTTAGGGCGACGGCGGGTCCCAGGGGGTGCTTGGGTAAGGTTAGGGCTGGCCCTGGCCATCCTGGCCCTGGTCCTCCAAGGCTTACCCCCTTTCCCTGCGGGAAAGGGAAAGACCGAAGCTGGGCTTCACGCCAAGGGACCTGCCTGGGTCCCCAAGGAGGACCGCCAGGGAAACGGCCTTACCCCCCTGGCCCAGGCTCCCACCCGGCCTCCCCACTTCTCCGTAAAGCCCCAGAATAGGGAGGCCAAGCCACCGTCACTGGAAACCTCTTCCCCGTCCCATCTTTACCTCCTTTATGGCCGCCTCCAGATGGATGGAGGCTAGGGCCCAGAATCTCTTCTTCTTGCGCTGGCACAAGCTCAAAAGGCCATCCAGCGCAGTCTAAGGTCAGGCTCTGGTATACGGCTTTAAGCCCTTCCGCTAACGAGTCGGGCACCTGCGTGCCCCAAAAGGTGAAGAGTATGAACCGCAAGCTTCTCAACGGACTTCTCCTCCTAGGCCTTTTCCTTTTGGCCCTTCTCATGGTTTGGAAGCCCTGGGCCCCGGAGGAGCCCAAGGTAAAGCTGGGCTTAGACCTTAAAGGAGGTCTTCGCATTGTCCTCGAGGCTGCCGTGGAGAACCCCACCCCCGACGACCTGGAAAAGGCCCGCACCGTCCTGGAAAACCGCATCAACGCCCTGGGGGTGGCGGAACCCCTGATCCAGACCCAAGGGCAAAAGCGCATCGTGGTGGAGTTGCCCGGCCTTTCCCAAGCCGACCAGGACCGGGCCCTCAAGCTCATCGGCCAGCGGGCGGTGCTGGAGTTCCGCATCCTCAAGGAAGGGGCCACCGGCACCACCGTGGCCCAGATCAACCAGGCCCTCAGGGAAAACCCCAGGCTTAAGCGGGAAGACCTGGAAAAGGACCTCATCAAGCCCGAGGACCTGGGCCCGGCCCTTCTCACGGGAGCGGACCTGGCCGACGCCCGGGCGGTTTTTGACCAGTTCGGCCGCCCCCAGGTGGCCCTCACCTTTACCCCGGAAGGGGCCAAGAAGTTTGAGGAGGTGACCCGGGCCAACGTGGGCAAGCAGCTGGCCATCGTCCTGGACGGCAAGGTCTACACCGCTCCCGTGATCCGCCAGGCCATCACCGGGGGCCAGGCGGTGATCGAGGGGCTATCGGGCCTCGAGGAGGCCAGCGAGATCGCCCTGGTGTTGCGTTCGGGGGCATTGCCCGTTCCCCTGGAAGTGGCGGAGATACGGGCCATCGGTCCCACCCTGGGTCAGGATGCCATCCAAGCCGGCATCCGCTCGGCCCTCATCGGCACCCTAGCCATCTTCCTCCTCATCTTCGCCTACTACGGCCCAAGCCTAGGTCTGGTGGCTTCCTTGGGCCTCATCTACACCTCCGTTCTTATCCTGGGGCTCCTTTCGGGCCTCGGGGCCACCCTGACCCTCCCCGGCATCGCCGGCTTGGTCCTCACCCTGGGGGCTGCGGTGGACGGGAACGTGCTTTCCTTCGAGCGCATCAAGGAGGAGCTCAGGGCCGGGAAGAAGTTCCGCCAGGCCATCCCCGAGGGTTTCAAACACTCCACCCTGACCATCCTGGACGTGAACGCCGCCCACCTGCTGGCGGCCGCCGCCCTTTACCAGTACGCCACCGGGCCCGTTCGGGGATTTGCGGTGGTTCTGGCCATCGGCGTGGTGGCCAGCGTCTTCTCCAACCTGGTTTTCAGCCGCTACCTTCTGGAGCGCATGGCCGAGCGCGGGGAGATCCGCCCCCCCATGTGGCTGGTGGACCCCAGGTTCAACTTCATGGGCCCGGCCCGGTTCATCACCGTGGCCACCCTGCTCCTCGCCATCCTGGCAGCGGGGGTGGTCTTTACCAAGGGCTTCAACTACTCCATCGACTTCACCGGGGGTACGGCATACACCCTGCGCACGGGCCCCGAGGTGGGCGTGGACACCCTAAGGCGCTTCCTGGAAGCCAGGGGCTTCCCCGCCAAGGAAGCGGTCATCACCCAGGTGCAGGCTCCCACCGCCGATTTCCGGGAGTTTTCCCTTAAGCTCCCACCCCTTTCCGATGCCAAGCGTCTGGAGCTGGAGCGGCTCTTCACCACGGAGCTAAGGGCCAGCGTCCTCACCTCGGAGACCGTGGGTCCGGCCATCGGTTCCGAACTTCGGCGCAACGCGGTGATGGCGGTCCTGGTGGGCCTTGGCCTCATCCTCCTCTACGTGGCCTTCCGCTTTGACTGGACCTTTGGGGTGGCCAGCGTCATCGCCGTGGCCCATGACGTGGCCATCGTGGCGGGGATGTACAGCCTCCTGGGCCTGGAGTTCTCCATCCCCACCATCGCCGCCCTCCTGACCATCGTGGGCTACTCCATCAACGACTCCATCGTGGTTTCAGACCGCATCCGGGAGAACCAGAAGCTCATGCGGGGCATCCCCTACCGGGAGATGGTGAACCGCTCCATCAACCAGACCCTCTCCCGCACGGTGATGACCAGCCTCACCACCCTCTTGCCCATCGTCGCCCTCCTCTTCCTGGGAGGAAGCGTCCTCAGGGACTTCTCCTTGGCCATCTTCGTGGGCATCTTCGTGGGTACTTACAGCTCCATCTACGTGGTGAGCGCCATGGTGGTGTTCTGGAAGGAGCTGCGGCAACGCCAGGCCAAGAAAGCCACATAGGGTCCTCGGAAGAGAACCCAGCGCCCACCCCCCGGGATCCCGGGGGGTGGGCCTTACGCCTTAAGACCCAGCTCCTCCAGGGCCCTCTGCCGAAGGCGGAGGGCCTCTTCCTGAGCGGGGGTGCCGCAAAGCCTCTTCAGGACCTCCTCATCCAGGGGATCCAGGCGCAAGGCCAAAAGCCAGTCCTCGAGCCTAGGGCTTTGCAAAAGCTCCCTCCGCCGCTCCTCCAGGTAAGCCCTGGAAACCTCCTCCAAAAAAGGATGGTCCAGCCCCAGGAAGGGTGGGGCGAGGGGTGCCTTGGGATCCTCCAGGTCCAGGTATAGCTCCGGTACCTGGCGGAAAAGGCCATAGGGCTTCTGGCGCAGGAAGTAGGGCCTGGCCCCTTTGGGCCGGCCGGGCTCCAGGGCGTTGACCACCTCCCACCACAGCACCCGGAACTCCCCAGGGGAAACCGACAGGGCCTCGAGGAGATCCTCCTTCTCCCATTGGGCGGCCACCAGAAGGGCCAAAAGAAGCCGGGCCTTATCCCGGCGGAACCGCACAAGCCGTCCCTCCACCCGCACCTCAAATCCCCCGAGGACCCGTATCTCCACCCGCACCCCAGGATGGTAGGGAACGGGAAGGCGGCCAAGCCGCCAAAGGGCCCGGCGTACCCGGGAAACCGGGGGTGAGAAAAGCGTCCGGTGGGCCAGGAAGGGGTAAACCCGCAAAAGGTCTTCCCATCCATCCCCAAAGGGGTAAGCCTCGGCCAAAGCCTGAAGGAAGGGGTCCAAAAGGGGCAGGGTGGGCAAGGAAAAAACCTCGCCCCGCCGAAGCCAAGCCAACGCCACCATAAGGGTGAGGAAGCCTTCCACCCAAAGATCCCCAGCGGTCCGGGCCAGGCGGACCATTTCCCTGTAGGCCTCCTCATCCCCCAGGGCAGCCAGACCCCCTAGGGCCTCCACCCTAAGCCGCGCTGGACCCCCTTCCGCCATGGCCAAGGCGGCCTGGTAGGCCGCCTTGGCCTCCTCCAAGCGTTCCAAAGCCAGAAGGGCATGCCCCCTCCTGGCCTGGGCCAGGCTCATGCCGAAAGGACTCCCCAGCACCTCAGCCTCCCAAAGCCCCCGCTCCGCCCACCGGAGGCCCTCCTCCGCATCCCCTGCCACGCACTCCAAAAGGGACCGGAGAAGGGTACTCTCCCGATGGTTCTGCGGCGGCCGGTGCAGGCCGGGGTCCCCGCTTTCCCTGAGGCGGGCCAGGGCCTCTTTGGGCCTCCCCTGCCTCAGGAGAAGCCTTGGCCCGGAGAACCCCAAGGCTTCCGCCTCCGCTACACGGCCCTCGTTGAGAAGGTTCTCCGCCAGGAGAAGCCTGGCTTCCTCGGGAAACAACCTCGAGGCCTCCTCCAGGTAAGGACGCCCTCGAGCCGGTTCCACGGTGTCCAGGAACAGCCGGGCCAGACCCAAGTAGGCCCGGGTCTCTCCCGCCCTAAGGGCCTTCTGGTAAGCGGCCTCCGCTTCCTGGTAGCGCCCAGCCTGGCGCAAGGCCTCAGCCTCCAACAGGTCGAGGGCGCGCCGCCCTTGGCGCAAGGCTTCCGGTAGGTGGGCCAAAAGGCGCAACACGCTGTAGGTGAAACCGCGCGCCAACCAGGAAAATCCCTCCTGCACCAGGAGATCCGCCACGTGGCCGAGCCTTCCCGCCTCCAGGAGGAACCCGGCTGCCCGGATCCCCTCCCCGCGGTCCAAGGCCTCCTCCGCCGCCTTGGTGAGGAGCCCCCGGGCTTCCGCCTCGGGAAGGAGGGTTTTCAGGGCACCACGCACCAGGGGATGGAACCAGAGCTTGCCCTCCCGCCTCTCCAGAAGCAGGTCCTCGGCATAGGGCAAGAGGGCTTGGCCTTCCGCCTCTGGGACCTCCCCCAAAAGGGCCAGCCTCGAGGCCTCCCGCAGAACTTCCTCGGGAAGGCCATAGGCCAGGTAAGCCAATAGCCCCTCGGCGGTTTCCAGCGCCAGCTCCGGCTTCAGGCCCCGGCGCATGGCCAACAGGACCACCCGTAAGCCCAGGGGCCACCCCCTCACCAGGGAAAGGGCTCGTTCCACTTCAAAGGCTGGAAGTTCCGGGGCCAGCGCCTTGGCAAGCTGGCAGGCCTCCTCGGGATCAAACGCCAGCTCCCGCTCGGAAAGTACCGTGAGGAAGGCAAAGGGTGTGGCCTTCCGTGAGAGAAGCAAGAGCCTTAGGCCGGGAAGCCGGACCAGGCCCTGCACCACCTTGAGCACCCCGGGGCTTTCCGCCCGGTGGACCTCATCCAGCACCAGGAGGTGGAAACCTAAGGGCTCCAGGGCACCCAAAAAGGCCTCCAAGGCCCTGGGCCAAGCCCCTGCCTCCAAAAGCTCCGCCACCCTCTGAAGCTCGGCCCGGCCTTGGTAGGCAGCCAGAAGGTGCCACAGGAAAACCGCAGGGTCCTTGGCCTCCTCCGCCAGGGCCACGTAGACCCCGGAAAACTCCGAGGCCAGGCTGGTCTTCCCGTACCCCGCCCCCGCCGCCAGGACCACCCCGGGGCTTTGGCGAAAGGCTTCCTCCACCAGGCGCCGAGGGCGGTCCCGCCGCACCTCCTTGGCCGTGCGAGGGGGCAGGAGCCTCGAGGCGGGCACCGGGTAGGGCACGGCCTTATCTTCCCCGGATCCCCCTTAAGATGCAAGCTGGAAGCCGGTGGCCTAATCCCCTGCCCGCCCTCGATCCAAACCTCCCTCCAGCCCAGTGGAACATGGAAGAAGCCCATTTACTAATTCACCCACGTTCACGTTCGCCTTCAATCACGCTCATTGGCGATCCTGTTGGAATAATCCTCGTGAGCCTGAAGCCGGCTGCTTTTAACAGCAGCCGGTATTCCTCTTCTGTGCGTTCCCGCCCGCCGGTCATAACCAGCATGTTGAGGTCCATGAACTTGCTCAAATGCGGCTCGCTACCGGGCGGAACGACGGCTTCGACAAGCAAGAGCTTGCCGTTCTCTATCATCGCCCGATGGCAATTCCTGAGAATCGCGACGGCACGCTCGTCATCCCAATCGTGAATGATCCATTTGAGGATGTAAGCATCGCCACCACGTGGTACGGACTCGAAGAAGTCCCCGCCCACTAATTCGCACCGATCAGCGATTCCCTCAGCTTCGATGCGAGCCCGTGCACCTTCGATCACGGGCGGCAAGTCGAAGAGAACGCCCTTCATCCCCGGGTTGCTTTTGAGAATCGCGGCGGTGAGGCTGCCGTGTCCCCCTCCCACGTCCACAATCTTGACGATGGATGAAAAATCGTAGCTGGATAGAACTGCGTTATTAACAGCGAGGGTCATCTCGGTCATCGCATCATCAAAGGTTTTAGCGTTCTCAGGATGCCGCGCGAAGTATTCCCAAATGGGCACCCCGAAGACATGATCGAAGGCGACCCCGCCGGTCTTTACGCTGTGCAGCAGTTCGCCCCATGCCGGGTAATGCTCCTCTCCTAATTCCACGATGGCGAAAGCCCGCAATGAGCCGCGCACGTCGGTCCGCAGCGTTTCCGAAAGCGGGGTTAAGCGGAAGCGGTTGTCACTATCTTGGGCAAACACGCCCACGCTTGCAAGCGCACGCAGCACACGATAAAGGGATGGCGCATGAACGCCTGTCACGGCGGCGAGTTCTTCGGCGCTTTTAGGCTGGTCATGGAGATGGTCAGCGATACCCAGTTTCGCTGCGATATAGATGGCGCGCGAAATCCAAAAGCCCGAGATCATCTCTAGCATAGCCACGTGCGGCGGGACATTGGCATGACTAGGCTGATTTTCCTGGGTCATGTTTTACACCTTCCTTTTTTGCGTCCATTCCTTACCCAGCGGTAAACCCCGCAAGGCAGGATCAGGCTAGATAGCCCTGGATGACTCGAGGATGACAGGCTCAAGGGGATTAGAAATCCAGGGCCAAAAAGGCCCTTGCGCCTCTAAGAAAAGTCTGGAAGCCCCCAAGCCTGGCGAACAGGCGCCTTTCCCTTCCCGCCCCGGTCCAAGCCCTCTTGCCAAGTCGCACCCGCCTAGCCCAGCCCCTACCAGGTACGCGGTGGCCATGGGGGTTTTGGATCCCCCACGCCAACGCCTATGACGCCCTCACGAACTCGATGCCGTAGGTTTCTGCGATCCTCACGATCCGCTCCATTTCCTCGGGGGTGGGCGGACCGGCAGGAGGAGGCAATGCCTCCCGCTCCGCCGGCCGGCTCATGGCCCGCACAAAGCGCTCAAAGTCCCGGTGGGCGGTGACCGTGACCCAGCGGGCCCCCTCGGGGGATTCCACCCGGTAGGTGTGGGGCACCCCCTTGGGAGCCAGGATTTCCTCAAAGGGTAAAACGCGCCGGGAGGTATCCCCCACCAAAAAGCGAACTTCGCCTTCCAGGACGATGAAGACCTCGTCTTCGGTGTGGTGGATGTGCAAGGGGGGTGAATCCCCATAGGGAGCCCAGTGCTCCAGGACGGAAAGGCCATCCTGGCCCTCCACCTCCGAAACCCACACCCGCACCAAGGTGTTGAAGAACCAAAGAGCCTGCATACCTCCTCCTTAGGCACCAAAGGGGCGGGCTACCCGCCCCTCGATCAGAGAGCCTGTCTAAATCCTCCTCATGGGCAGTACCTCGTGTGGTCCGTGTGGGATACGAAGTAGGCGTGGATGTCGTAGTGGGGAACCTCGTAACCCTCATGGCCTTTGGGCAGAAACTCTATGTCCACGTGGTCGATGGCATACCCCTTTAGGGGCCTCAGTACCTCGGTCCAGGACTTGCCAGCAGCGAAGTCGGCCTGGGAAACCATGATCTCCACGAACACCACCTTCTCCCCCATGACCCCGTAGATGGGGCCAAAGGGAAGGTCCGAGGGCTTAGCCCAGTGCTCGCCCATGCCCGGTACACAGGGGGTAAGCTGGACAGTACCCTCCGGCAACCCCAGACGTTTGGCCTTTTCCCCAGCCTGCTGGGCCAAAACCCCGACCAAAAACCCCAACGCTACAATCCCTAGTACGAAAACGTCCCGCTTCTTCATCGCGCTCCTCCTGACCCAGCGGTGAACCCAACCAGGTACGGTTAGGCTAGAGGGTCCCGGATGACTGGAGGATGACAGGTTCAGTTAGGTAAGTTTCCTCTGCCGTAGCTCCTCTCCATCTCCCCTTCTCCCCTTCTCCCCTTCTGATCCACCATTGTGCGAACGACCAAAACCAACAAGAAACTCTTAGGGCCGTGGTTATGTAAGAAAGCGGGTGCTCCTACTGCCGCTCTTTTTGGTAAACAGTTTGGGACATTCCCAGTATGCGAGGGGCTACCCAACACCCTACGCCCCGCTTTCCTTTCGAAGCGAGTCAACTGCCTGTGTTATAAGCCCACCAATCTAGTTAAGTCAAAGCCGCGTGACGTAAAAGGCGTGCATCGGGTCGCCTTCCAGATGATGGACTTGGATGCTGGAGAATCCAGCCTCTTTCAAATATTCCTGCGCCATTTGTTCCCCCCACATGGTTCCCAGTCCTTCGCCACCTTGGGCCAGTGAGACCGTCATGCAGTGCATAAGCGATACCCCGTACAGCGCAGGTCCGAACGGGTGATCGAGGTTCTCTTCCAAGTGGCTGGAAGCCGCCATATCCATCATCAGGAAAACGCCTTCCGGACGCAGGGCACGGGAGATGTTGGTCAGAACGACCTTGGGCTTGGCAAGATCGTGAATGACGTCAAAGGCAGTCACGAGATCGAACTCCCCTGGCAACCCAGCGGCGATGTCAGCGACCTCAAAGCGCACGTTCGGGAGCTTCCAACTAGCCGCCTCGGTGCGTGCAGCCTCGATGCCCTCAGCCGAAAAATCCACGCCCACAAAACGGCTGTTAGGAAACGCACGGGCCATCACGTTGACGGCATGCCCCTGTCCGGTCCCTATATCGATCACGTCAATGCCGGAACGCAAGCGCCCCACTATCCCCTCTGCCAAGGGCAAGATCTCCTCCACCAACGCCGTGTCGTACAAGGCTTCGCTCTCCTCAGCCTGAAGCCGTTGAAAGTCGGGATACTTCTCATAGCCAACGCCTCCGCCTTCCTTGAAGGCACGGATAACGTCCCCCTCAACGACGGAAAGTAGCCGGATGTACTGTGTGAAAAAGGCGAGATTGTTCGCGCCGGCGGATCGCGTGAGGAAAGCGGCGTGTTCGGGAGGAAGTGCGTAGGTCTTGCTGATCGGGTCATACGAAACGATCTGCCCCACAACCATGCCCCCTAACCATTCCCGCACGTAGCGCTCCTGAAGCCCAGCGGCTTGCGCAATGGCGTCGCTGGTTGCCGCCGGCATTTTGGCCATGGTGTCGAAGAGGCGGGTCTGATGCCCGATGCTCACCAGCATTCCCAAGAATGCGTCATTGAGCATTGTCACCATCCTCCCGGCAAAAGCCTCTGCCTTCGATTGATCCATCGCTTCGTTCATTGTCCACCTCCGAAATCGGTTGCCGAACAAACACACCTGCACCCAACCCTTTTCTTCCCCACACCGTTACCCAGCGGTGAAGTCAGCCAGGTAAGACCAGCCTAGAAAGGCCTGGATGACTGGAGGATGACAGGTTCGGGCGGTTCAGGGCAGGTACATGCCGAAGCCAAGGCCGACCCCCTCGAGGCTCCTGCGGTCTGCAGGGCTTAGGGTTTCCGGGGAAATCCGCTCCAAGAGCGCCTGCGCCACCGGTTCCCCAAGCCGCAAGGCCGCCACCGCCACCTGGACCAGAGCCCGCGGAGCTCCCTCTAGGTCCTCGGCCACGGCTAGGGCTTCCATCAAGGCCTGCCGGGCAGCCTCCTTATCGTCCAAAGCCAGGAGAGCCTGGCAGGTATACGCCAGGCCCAAGCAGGCATAGGCCCGCCCCAGGTGCGCACCCGGACGTTCAGCGAGAAGCTCCAGCGCCAACCGCGGCTCGTGAGCCTCCAGACAAGCCCGGGCCATCACCAACGCCAGGTACTCGCTCACGTCGAAGGGCCCCAGAGCCCGAGTAGCCTGAGCCAGTTCCCAGTGGGCCAGGGGCTCACCCCGCTCCACGTCGGCCCCCACCAGAAAGGCCGCCACCAGGACCCGCCAGTAGGGATCCTGCCCCTGAGCCAGGTGGAAACCCTCCTCCAAAAGGGCGTAAGCCTCCCTAAAACGGCCCCTATGGGCGTAGAGCGCCCCCAGATAGGCCAGGATGCGGATGCGGTGGCGGGCATCGGGATGGTCCAAGGCCAGTTCTGGCTCCAGGAGGTGTATGGCCTCACCAACCTTACCCAATCCCCACAGGACCGCAGCGTAGGCGGTTCGGGTCAGGTGCAAAAGCTCCTCGTCCTCTATCTTGTGCGCCAGAAGGTAGGCCTTTCGGGCGTAGCCTGCCGCGCGAAGGGGGTCGCCGATGGCGAGGTAGGCCCTAGCCCGCAGGGCCTCTACCCGCACCCTGAGGGGTAAGGGACCGTCCAGTAGATCCGCCAACAAGGCATCCGCTTCGCCATAACGCCGCTCCTCACGGCAGATGTCGGCAAGAAGAAGCTGGGCTTCAACCCGTGTAGCTCCCTCCAGATCGCTTCGCCGATCTTGGCTGTGACTAAGAGCCATCTCCAGCATGGCCCTGGCTTCGGCATAGAGGGCCCGTGCCTGATAATCCCGTCCAGCAGCCAGCCAAAAACGAGCAGCCACCTCTTCCCTGCCCCCCTCCAACCAGTGCTGGGCGATGCGGGCAGGATGGGCCCCCGCCTCCTCGAGGGCCCGGGCCACCTGGCGGTGCAAGTGGGCTTGCAGGGGAACAGGGATGCGTTCCTTAACCGCCTCCAGGAGGAGGTCGTGGGCGAAGCGCCCTTGCCGCAAAATCTGGGCGGCCTCGAGCTCGGCCCACGGCCCAGCCAGCTCCAGGGGTGCGCTCTCAAGAACACCGGCAGCCAACTCCAGGCTTAGGTCTTCCCCTAGGATGGCCGCCACCTGAGCCAACCGCAAGGCTGCCGGGGAAAGGAGCCCCAAGCAGCGCACCACCTGTTCCCTGGCCCGCTGGGAGGTTGGAAGGCGACCGGGCGCCTCTGGCCCCTCCCCCAGCTCCCAAAGCACACGCAGGGTTTCCAGAAGGAAAAAGGGAATGCCCCCGGTATAGCGGAAAAGGGCAGGTGCAAGCTCCGTAGGCGATAGGTTTGGAAGCTCCAAGGAGGCCAAAAGCGCTTCCACATCACCGGGCTGAAGGGGATCGAGGAGGATCCGCACCGCCAACCCCGCCTGCACCAACCCATCCACAGTAGCCAGCGCTTCAGCTGAAAGCTCCCCCTGGCGGTAGGCGCCGAGGTAGTGGCGAGGGCCGGAAGCATCAAGGGCAAGCTTCGAAAGCATGTAGGCCCACGCCTCGGCACTTGCCGCATCCAGGTACTGCAAATCGTCCATCACCAAAACCCCCGCTTGCCTCCGGAGCTCCCCCACCGCCTCGGCCATGGCGGCAAAGAGACGGATGCGGTCGGCAGGATCCCTCCAGGGAAGTGGGTCCAGAGGAAAGAGGTCGGGAAGGATACGGCTTAACTCCCGCCGCACCCAAGAAGGCAAGCGCAGCCCGGGAGACTCCCCAAAAGCTTCCCGCAAAGCGCGGGCATAAAAGGCGAAGGGCGTGCCCTTATCCCCCGGTAGGGCTGACATCCAGACGTAGGAACCCTTTCGGCTAGCAAAGTCCCGCAGAAGCCGCGTCTTGCCTATACCTGGTTCACCGGCAATAAACACCAGCTTCCCCGCTTCCCAGGCTTCCTCTATCTGGACCAAGGCCTGCTCGCGGCCCACCAGCACCGGGGGTTGCCAAAGGACAAGAGGGATCTCCCGCCTTAGCCGCCCACCTGCCCCAGGCAGAACGGCTCCCCGCTCGATGACCTGAACCAGGGCCTGGGTTTCGGGTAGGGGATCCACTCCCAGCTCCCGCTTAAGCCGCTCCCGGCCGTGATGGTAGGCGGACATGGCCGCTCCCCGGTCGCCCCGGAGGTAGTAAAGGCGCATCACCCGGCGAAGGTGCTCCTCCGAGAAGGGGTCCGCCTCCGCAAGGCGCAGGGCCAGGGCTAAAGCCTTGCGCAGCTCACCCTCCTCCTCCAGGCGCCTCGCCTCGGATTCCAAAGCCTCCCGCCATAGGCCAGATAGGTGCTCCCGCTCGGCCTGAAGCCAGTCGGCAAAGTCGGGACAGTCGTCGTAATCGTAGCCCCCTATTAACTCGCCCTCGAGGTCCACCGCCTCGGCGTATTTCCCCTGTAGGGTGGACAAGATAAGCCGGGTAACATCGGCTTCCAAGTCCTCCGCAAGCTGGAGGGTTCCTTCACCCCTTACGGCCTCATACCCGCCCACCGCCCTGCGGAGCCTCCGCAGGGACTGGACCAGGTTGTTGCGGGCAGCCCGCTCATGGGTTTCCGGCCAAAGCAGGCCCGCGAGCTTGGAACGGGGCGTGGGGCCCTCGAGGGCCAAGTACGCCAGCACCCCCGCCACCTTGCGCTCCAAAGGTATCCAAGACTCCCCTAGCCCCAGGGTAGCCCTTCCCAACAAGCGGAGGTGGGACTTGGCCATCTTCCCCCTTGATTCCCCCCAGTATAGACCCGCCCCCCCGTGCGTGTAACGCCCGTGTAACATTCGCACCCTAACCTGGTAGCAGATGGTCGTGCACAGCCTTGGGGTTTACCTGCCAGAAAGCCGCGTTACCGCCGAGGAGATTGCAGCCTGGACCCATCTGCCTGCCGAGGTGGTGCGGGAAAAGCTGGGCATCCTGGAAAAACCCGTACCGGGACCCAAGGACCACCCCGCCGACATGGCGCTATGGGCTGCCCAGGCCGCCTTGGGCGCAGCGAACCTTCCCGGGGAAGCGGTGGACTGGGTGATTTCCATCGTGGAGGAATTTAAGGATTACCCCGTCTGGACCACAGCTCCTTACCTGGCCCTGGGCCTTGGGGCCTCGAGGGCCAAGGGGCTAGACCTCAACCAGAAGTGCGCCTCCCTTATGGGGGCCTTGGAGGTGGCCCGGGGGCTTTTCGCCACCCACAAGGAGGTGCAGGTGGTCCTGGTGGCGGGGGGCTACCGCAACGGGGACCTGGTGGACTACCTGGACCCCAACACCCGCTTCCTTTATGACCTGGCCGCAGGGGGTGCTTCCCTGGTCCTCACCCGAAAGGGCCCGGGGTTAAGGCTTCTGGGCCTCGCCCACCGCATGGACCCAACCCTGGCCCTGGCGGTCAAGGTGCCCGTGGGCGGCACCCGCAACCCCTTAACCCCGGGCAACCTCTCGGCGTTCCGCCTGCGCGTGGAGGACCCCGAAGCCATGAAACAGCGGTTGGACGCCACCTCTATTCCCACCTTCCTGGAAGTAATACGGGAAGCCCTGGCAGAAGCAGGGTACACCGAGGCCGATCTGGATTACCTGGCTCTGCTCCACATGAAGCGCTCAGCCCACCGGGCGGTGCTGGAGGGCCTGGGGCTAAGGGAGGAGCAGTCCATCTACCTGGAGCGCTTTGGCCACCTGGGCCAGCTGGACCCCATCCTCTCCCTGAACCTGGCCTGGGAGAAGGGGCTTTTGCGGGAGGGAAGCCTGGTAGCCCTGGCCGCGGCGGGCGTGGGCTATTTCTACGGGGCAGCGGTACTCCGCCTGGAAGGAGGGCTTCATGCTTGAGCCCAACTGGCTGGGATGCCTTGCCGCCTACCATCCAAGGCGCCAGGCGGTCTGGTTCCGTGGGGCATGGCTGACCTACGCCGAGCTTTACCAAAGGGCGCAAAGGGCCGCCGGAACCCTCCGGGACCTGGGGGTGGGTAAAGGGGACCGGGTGGGTCTTCTCGCCTGGAACCACCCGGCGTACCTGGACCTCCTCTTCGCCGGCCCCCTCCTCGGGCACATCCTCACCCCCTTCAACCACCGCCTCAGCCTTCCCGAGCTCCAGGCCCTTTACACCTATACCGAGCCCCGGGCGCTCTTGTATGGGGAGGGCTTCCAGGAAATCGCCCAGGCCCTGGATCCTAGGGCCCTGCCCCTCGAGGTTCTCCTCGAGGGGGCGGAAATAGAGGAAGCCGCCCGGGTAGGGCTGGAAGACCCCGCCCTCCTCCTCTTCACCGGAGGCACCACCGGCCTGCCCAAAGGAGCCCTGATCCCCTACCGCCAGCTCCTGGTTAACGCCGTCCAAACCGCCTTCTCCTGGGGACTTTCCCGGGAAGATCGGTACATCGTAGCCACCCCCATGTTCCACGCTGCCTTGAACGCCCTGGCCACTCCCCTCCTCTACCTGGGCGGGAGCGTGGTGATCCAGGAGCGTTTCCGGCCCGAGGAGTACCTGGACCTCGCCCTGACCCACCGCCCCACCCTCCTCTTCCTGGTACCCACCATGTTCCAGATGCTCTTGGAAACCCCGGGCTTCGCCGAGGCCGATCTCTCCTTCGTGCGTTTCGCCATCTCCGGCGGGGCTCCTTGTCCGGCCCCGGTCCGGGAAGCCTTTCGCAGGAAAGGCGTCCGCTTCAAGCAGGGGTACGGCCTCACCGAATGCGGGGTGAACTGCTTCACCCTGGAGCTGGAGGAAGCGGAGGCGTATCCCGAAAGCGTGGGCCGGCCCATGCCCCACCTGAAGGCCCGACTGGTGCGGGAGGATGGGCAGGAGGCCAAGGCAGGGGAAACCGGAGAACTTTGGCTTTCGGGAAGCGTGGTCATGAAAGGGTATTTCCGCCGCCCCGAGGAGAACGCCAAGGTCTTTGTCCACGATGGGGAAAGGCTCTGGCTCAGGACCGGGGACCTGGCCTTTCAGGATGAGGGGGGGCGTTTCTACATCGTGGGACGCAGGAAGGAGATGTTCATTTCCGGAGGGGAAAACGTCTACCCCGTGGAGGTGGAAAGGGCCCTATACGACCACCCGGCGGTGCGGGAGGCAGCGGTGGTGGGCGTGCCGGATCCCAAGTGGGGCGAGGTGGGGGTGGCCTTCGTGGTCCTGAAGGAACCCCTGGAGGCGGAAGCCCTCCGCGCCTTTCTCCGGGAGCGGCTGGCGGGGTACAAAGTACCCAAGCACATCGTCTTCTTGCCGGAGCTACCCAAGTCCGGGCCCGGGAAGGTGCAGAAGGAGGCTCTGAAAAGGATGTGGGAGGCGGAACATGGCCAGGCTTAGGTACCGCGTGGAGGGAGAGGGGCCAAAGGTAGTGCTCCTCAACGGGCTCTTCCAACGCCTGGAAAGCTGGGACCCCGTGGTGCCCCTCCTTGGGGGCTACACCCTCCTCCGCTACGACATGCGGGGCCAGGGGGAAAGCGAGGCCCCCGAGGGCCCCTACACCCCAAAGGCGCACGCTCAAGATCTCCTTGCCCTCTTGCAGGAACTGGGCTGGGAGGAGGCCTCCTTGGTAGGTCTTTCCAACGGGGGCATCGTGGCCCTGCAGGCCGCCCTCATGGCTCCTACACGCTTCCGAAGCCTGGTCCTGGCCTGCACCACCCCCTACCTGGACCCCGCCCTAAAGGCCAAGGTGGGTAGCTGGCTGCACGCCCTGAAGACCGGAGGCACCCCCTTGCGCCTAAGGGTAGCCCTGCCCTGGATCTATGGGGCAGGCTTCCTCAATGCCCATCCCGAGCTCCTCACGGAGGAAGGCCTCGCTTCCCTTATCGCCCAGGCACCGGACGAGAGGGCCCAGGAAAGGCTCCTTCTAGGGTTTCTCAGCCTCGAGGACCTCAGGCCCCGCCTTCACAGCCTGGCCCTGCCCGCCCTGGTCCTCTACGGGAAGGAGGACCTGCTCTTCCCCAAGCCCTACGCCCAGGCCCTGGCCGAGGCCCTGGGAGCGAAGCTTCAAGCCCTGCCCACAGGCCACGCAGCCCCCCTGGAGGATCCCTTGGCCTTCGCCCAAGCCGTGAGGAAGTTTATGGAGGAAATCCATGCTTAGCTGCCTGGAAAGCGGAAAGGGAGTCCCCGTGGTGCTGGTCCATGGAAACTTTGCCTGCAAGGAGTGGTGGCGGGAGGTTTTGCAGAACCCTCCCGAGGGGACCTGGCTTCTGGCCCCCGACCTCCCGGGTTTCGGGGAAAGCCAGGCACCCCGGGATTTCACCCCTTCCATCCCCGCCTACGCCCAGGCCCTAAGGGCCTTCCTCCGGGAAAAGGATGCGGAAGAAGCGATCCTGGTGGGCCACTCCCTGGGGGGTGCGGTGGTGATGGAAGCGGCGGGCGAGAAGACCCGGGGACTCGTCCTCATCAACCCCGCCCCGCCCTCCGGGTTGCAAACCCCTGAGGCCTACTACCCTATCCTGGAAGGTTACCGGCACAACCGGGAGGCCCTGGCCCAGGCCCTGGCGGCCATGGCGCCCACCCGCAGGCCTTCCTGGTTTCCTGAGCTGGTGGAGAAGGCGCAGGGGATGCACCCCGCCCACTTCCAGGGCAACGCCCGGGCCCTGGCGGCCTGGCGGCTGGAAAGGGCCTATCCCGGGCCGGTCCTGGTGGTCTACGGCACCCTGGACCCCCTCGTCACCCGGGTTATGGCGGAGGAAACCGCAGCCTTCTTCCCCAGGGGGAGGCTTCTTGTCCTCGAGGGGGTGGGCCACTCGGTGAACCTGGAAAGCCCGGAACTCTTGAAAGACATTCTGAAGGACTTTGTAAAGGAGGTATACGGTGAGGTTCAAGGTAGGGGATAGGGCCAGTTACACCCAGACCATCTCCGAGGCCCACGTGGCCCTCTTCGTGGGGGCGGTGGGGGACACCAACCCCCTGCACGTGGACGAGGCCTATGCCAAAGGAAGCCGCTTCGGCAAACGCATCGCCCAGGGCATCCTGGTGGCGGGCCTCATCTCCACGGTGATCGGCACGAAACTGCCGGGCACCGGGGCCATCTACCTCTCCCAGACCCTGCGCTTCCTTAAACCCACCTACCTGGGGGACACCATCACCGCCACCGCCATCGTCAAGGCGGTGCGGGAGAGGGAGAAGGGCGGCCTGGTCCTCACCCTGGATACCTTCTGCGAAAACCAGCGGGGGGAGAGGGTTATCGAGGGTGAGGCGGTGGTGCTCTACGAGGAACCTACGGGCGCAAGGCCCTAGGGAAAGGAGGTACGGGATGCGAAAGGTGTTGGGATTTCTGGCTCTCGTGACAGGTCTGGCCTTTGCCCAGACCTCCCTGAAGGTGGGGGTCATCCTCCCCCTGTCCGGGGCTTCGGCGGTTTCGGGTAAGGCGGCGCTGAACGGCATCCAGCTGGCCGCCGACGAGGTGAACACCGCCGGCAAGGTCCGGTTGGTGCTGGTGGTGGTGGACGACGGCACCGATGCGGCCAAAGCCGTCCCTGCCTTCACCAAGCTCATGACCGTGGACAAGGTGGACATCGTGATCGGAGGCCTGGCTAGCGGCGTCACCTTTGCCCTTTCCGGCCCCGTGAAGCAGTACGGGCCCCTCTTCTTGGCCATCGGGGCCGCCAGCTCCGTGGTGGAGCAGGCCTTCGAGGGGTACCCCCTCCTCTTCCACTACCACCCCTGGGACTACCACAACGTGGCCGCCGCCCTGCAGTTCTTCCAGTACCTAAACCGGGAACATGGGGCAAGAAAGGTGGCCATCCTCTACGAGGATGGGCCCTTTGGTTCTGCGGGCATCGGGGTCTACAAACAGCAGCTGGAAAAACTGGGCTACCAGGTCCAGGCGGAACCCTTCAAGGCGGGAAGCGGCCAGTTCACCGCCATCCTCACCCGTTTCCGGGCCTTCGCCCCGGACATTCTCTATTGGATCGGGTACGACGTGGATGCCTTGCCCATCGCCACCCAGGCAAGGCAGGTGGGGCTCAGGCCCAAGCTCATCTACGGCGCCCCGCCCTCCTGGCCCATCGGTTTCGAAAAGAACCCGCTTTCCAATGACATCGCTGGCATGACCGCCTGGTTGCCCACGGTGGCCAACCCCGAGTCCCGTCGCTTCGTGGACGCCTACCGCAAGAAGTACGGGGAGGTCACGGAGGAATACATGGCCCCCATGGGCTACACCATTGTCAAGAGCCTGGCCCTGGCGGCGGAAAAGGCAGGTAGCGCCGACAAGAACCGCATCGCCGAGGCCTTGGCCAGCCTCAAGATGAACACCCCCTTCGGCCCTCTATCCTTTAAGCCCTCGGACACGGGCCGCACCAAGTACCAGGGGTTTGGTCCGGAGATCTGGTTCCAGTTCCAGTACCTGCAGGGAAGCCGCCGGCCCGTGTTCCCCAAGGAAGTGGCCACAAGGCCCTTGCGCTACCCCGGGGAGTACTACCTGAGATAAGGAGTTGGCGGGAAGACCATGGAGCTCCTGCTGCAAACCCTCCTGAACGGCCTCCTCATGAGCGGGATCTACGCCTTGGTGGCCACGGGATTAGCCCTCTCCTTGGGGGTGGTGGGGATCGTTAACTTTGCCCACGGGGAGTTTTTGATGATGGGGGCCTTCCTCTCCTACCTCCTCTTTGCCTTCCGGGGGGTGGACCCCCTCCTCTCCTTGGGCCTCGCCTTCCTGGCTGCCTTTTTGGTGGGAGGCCTGGCCTACCAGGGCCTGATCCGGCCGGTACTAAAGGCCCCGGAACTCAACCAAATGCTCCTCACCTTCGGGCTGGCCATCCTCCTGCAAAACCTAGCCCTCCTCCTTTTCGGTGCCGACACCCGGGTGGTGGCCCCACCCTACCAAGCGACCACCCTCTCCCTGGGCCCCTTCTTCCTGGGAGCCGTACCCTTGGGGGCCTTTTTGCTCTCCCTCGCCATCCTCTTGCTGCTCCAGGTCTTCCTCACCCGAAGCCGGCTAGGCCTGGCCATGCGGGCCGTGGCCCAAAACCGCCTGGCCCCCGGGCTTCTGGGGATTGAGGCGGAAAGGGTCTACCTCCTGGCCTTCGGCCTGGCCGCTGCCTTGGCCGGTATAGCTGGGGTCATGCTCTCGGTGATGCTGTACGCCAGCCCCACCGTGGGCTTCGCCTTTACCCTCAAATCCTTCGCCATCGTGGCCCTGGCCGGGCTTGGCAACCTCAAGGGGGTGGTGCCCGCCAGCTTTGTTCTGGCCCTGGCCGAGGCTTTGGTGAGCACCTATCTACCGGGAGGCGGAGGGCTCGTGGAGGCGGTCTTCTTTTTGGTGCTCTTCCTCGCCCTGGTGGGCCGGGCCTGGAGGGAGGCATGAAGGGTTTCGGCCACCCCACCCTGATCCTCCTCTTCCTGCTCTTCTTCGCCTTGCTACCCTACCTTCCCTTAGGGATCTGGCGGGCCTTCCTCCTGGACGTGGGTTTTTTCGTCCTCCTCTTTACCGCATTGGCCCTCTCCTGGGACCTGGTGGCCCGCACCGGCCAGCTTTCCTTGGCCCACGGTGCCTTCTTCGGTTTAGGAGCGTATGGAGCCGGGCTCTTGGCCCCCCAGGTGGGCACGCTCCCCGCCCTTTGCCTGGGAGCCCTGGCAGCGGGGGCTGGGGCCCTGGTCCTGGGGTGGGTAACCTTGCGCCTCCACGGCCTGTACTTCGCCATGGCCAGCCTGGCCTTTAGCGAGGTGCTCCGCACCCTGGCCCTGAAACTCCCCTTTACCGGCGGACCCATCGGCCTTCCGGTCCTGCCCCCCTTTGGAGGGAATTGGCCTTTGGCCGCTTATTACCTGGGCTTCAGCGTACTCCTCCTGGCCACAGCCCTAAGCCTTTGGGCGGAAAGGAGCCCATTCCGCCTTGCCCAGGCGGCTACCCGGCAATCGGAGGCGGTGGCCCGGGTCCTGGGCGTGCAGGTGGTGCGGGTAAAGCTCTGGTCCCTGTTCTTGGGAAGTGTTGTGGCCGGGCTCGCTGGCGGCGTCTATGGGATGAAAACCCTCTTCCTCTCCCCTTATGACGCCTTCAGCCTGGCAAGAGCCGTGGAAGCCCTGGTTATCCCCATCTTCGGCGGGCTTTACACCACCTTGGGGCCCCTGCTGGGCGGCGTGGCCTTGGTAAGCCTCGAGCAGGCCCTTAGGCTTTGGATCCAGGAGGGATACCTGGTGGTCTACGGGGCCATCCTCATCCTGGTCATCCTCTTCCTGCCCCGCGGCCTGGTGGGCGTTTTGGGGAGGCGCCGTGGGTAAGGTTCTGGAAGTCATAAGGGTGAGCAAACGCTTCCTGGGGCTACAGGCCCTTAAGGAGGTGAGCCTTCACCTGGAAGAAGGGGAAATCCTGGCGGTCATCGGCCCCAACGGAGCCGGAAAAAGCACCCTCTTGAACCTTCTTTCAGGCCTACTAAGGCCCGACTCGGGCCGGATCCTATTCCAAGGGCAGGACATCACCCATCTCCCCCCGGAGGCCCGCACCCACCTGGGTCTCGGACGGGCCTTCCAGATCGTGCAGCCCCTCCCCGAGCTCACCGTGCGGGAGAACCTGCTGGTGGGGGCGCGCTTTGGCAAACCCCAGGTGCGACAGAAGGAGGCGGAGGCCTGGGTGGAGGAGGTGCTGCGCCTCACGGGATTGGAGCGCCGGGCGGAGGCTTTGGCCGGGGAGCTCACCCTTCTAGAGGACAAGCGGCTCGAGCTGGCCCGGGCCCTGGCCACCCGGCCTAGGGTGCTCCTCCTGGATGAGGTCATGGCCGGCTTGCGCCCCAAGGAAGCCGAAGAAGCCGTGGCCCTGGTGCGGCGGATCCGCGACGCCGGGGTCAGCATCCTGTTCATCGAGCATCTCATGCCCGTGGTGCGCGCTTTGGCCGACCGGGTGGTGGTTCTGGACTACGGCGAGGTGATCGCCGAGGGAACCTACCAGAAGGTAGCCCAGGACCAGAGGGTACGGGAGGCCTACCTGGGGAGGGGAGCATGAAGCTCAGGGTAGAAGGCCTAGAAACCGGCTATGGCAAGGCCCAGGTGCTCTTCGGCATGGACCTCGAGGTGCGCGAAGGGGAACTGGTGGCCCTCCTAGGAGCCAATGGGGCGGGCAAGACCACCCTGCTCCGGACCATTTCCGGCCTGATCCGCCCCTGGCGGGGCAGGATCCTCTGGGATGGGAAGGACCTCGCGGACCTTTCCCCCGCCAAAAGAGCCAAGCTGGGGCTCGGCCACGTGCCTGAAGGCAGGCAGCTCTTTCCCCTGATGACCGTGGAGGAAAACCTCCGCCTGGGAGCGGCCTTCCTGGCCCCTGGCCGGGAAAAAGAGGGTTTTGAACGGGTCTACGCCCTCTTTCCCCGGCTTGCGGAGCGAAGGAGGCAGCTTGCCGGCACCCTCTCCGGCGGGGAACAGCAAATGCTGGCCATCGCCCGCGCCCTCATGGGCTTCCCGAAAATCCTCCTGGTGGACGAACCCTCCTTAGGCCTGGCACCCCGGCTGGCCGAGGAGGTGCTCAGAACCCTCAACCGGGTGGCGGAAGAGGGGGTGGGGATTTTGCTGGTGGAACAGAATGTGGCCCTTTCCCTGGAGGTGGCGGCCAGGGCCTATGTGGTGGAACACGGGCGCATCGTGCTCCACGGCCCACCCCGTGCGGTGCTGGAGGACCCCCGGATCCGGGAGGCTTACCTAAGCTTGTAAGGCCGCATCAAAGCCGCAGTTCGCTAGTCTCCCACCGCACGATACAGGTACAAGGCCATGCTCACCAGACACAAATCCTCCGCCCGACCCAGGTGAAGGCCAGTCAGCTCTTCGGCGCGATGAAGCCTATAGAGAACAGAGTTGGGATGGAGGCCAAGGCGATGAGCCGTCTTCTTGAGGGAAAACCCCGACTGCAAATAGACCTCCAGGGTAGCCAAAAGCTCTGGATGGGGCTCGAGGGGAGCCAGGAGCCTCAATAGCCGCTCCCTTCCCTTGGGCGAATCCAAGGCAATGGCCAAGGGCCACAAATAGCGGGTTGGGTAGAGGCCGGGCGGCAACCGCAAGCAACTACCCAGGGCCAAAGCCTCCTCCAGGTCCGCCCCGACCCTTGAGGCATCCGTCCCTTCCTCTACCCAAAGCACCGCCTGGCACTTGCGGGCTAGGCCCCTAAGCTCCTGCTCCACCTCGGCCAGGGGCGCGGCCAGAAAAAGCAGGGCACCAAAGGGGCTTTGCTCGTAGACCAGGGTCTCGGAGGGGAGGCTTAAGTGGCGCGGGGCCAGGGCTATGGCCCCGGCATCGGCAAACCCCACCCCAATGCCCACAACCGATCCACGGGGAAGCCTACCCTCCAGGGCCAAGCGGTATCCCTGAGCCGAGGCCTCGCTTACCCGGTCCAGAAGTTCCACCACCCGGGGGGCCAGCTCCGCCAAGCGGTTTGGCGTCGAGTCCTTTAGAGCCTCGAGGGCATCTTTGGCCCAAAGGCGGTAAGCCCGGAGCAGAGCCGGGAGGGACACGCCTTGGCTCCGCCGGCGCTGGCCCACCGCCAAGGCCAGGTCCTCCACGTTCCCGCCCTCCTCGAGGGCCCGCAAGTACTCAAAGGAAACTACAGCCACATCCCGCTCGAGGATGCGCGTATCCAGCCGGGCGTAATCAGGGATTTCCTGGGCATAGTGCCAGGCCATAGTTTCAGCCCAGGACCAAAGAGTCCGGTGAAGGGCACCCATGCCTTTCCCCTCCTCGGCGTCTCCCTAGTATACAGGGACCTTCCACTTGAGGTCTAACACAAAACCCCCGGGCCCTACCTTGGATGAAGTCACAGTAGACGAGGCTTGGCCCTACCTTTACGCTTAAACACGAAACCTAGAGCCGTTGACCCCAAGGAGGAGGGAATGGTCAAGAACCTAATCGGTGCTGAGTGGCAGGAGGTTTCCCGCCCCACGCTGCCCGTGTACAATCCCGCCACCGGGGAGGTGATCGAGGAGGTTCCCCTTTCGGGGAAGGAGGAGGTGGACCGGGCGGTGGCTGCGGCCCAGAGAGCCTTTGAGGTGTGGAGCCGCACCCCCCTCATGGAGCGGGTCCGCCTCATGTTCCGCTTCAAGGAACTTCTGGAGAAGCACTTTGAGGACCTGGCCCACCTGGTCACCCTCCACCACGGCAAGACCCTGGAGGAGGCCCGCGGGGAGGTGCGCCGGGGCATCGAGGTGGTGGACTTCGCCTGCAGCGCTCCCACCCTCCTTCAGGGCCGCACCCTGCGGGAGGTCACGGGTGGGGTGGACCAGAACCTCTTCCACTACCCCTTGGGGGTGGTAGCCGGGATCCCCCCCTTCAACTTCCCGGTGATGATCCCCTTGTGGATGTTCCCCATCGCCGTGGTGGCGGGGAACACCTTCGTGCTCAAGCCCTCGGAGAGAACCCCCTTGGGGGCGGTGCGTCTGGCGGAGCTCTTCTTGGAGGCGGGCTTCCCCGAGGGGGTCCTCAACCTGGTCCACGGGGCCCAAGAGGCAGCGGAGGCCCTGGTGAGCCACCCGGAGGTGAAGGCGGTGCAGTTCGTGGGCTCCGAGCCCGTGGCCCGGAGGATCTACCAGCTGGCCGCCCAGCACGGCAAGAGGGTCTCGGCGGCCGGGGGAGCCAAGAACCACCTGGTGGTGATGCCCGACGCCAATCTGGACCAGGCCATCCCCGCGATCCTCAACTCCGCCTTCGGCAACGCCGGGGAAAGGTGCCTGGCAGGGAGCGTGGCCGTAGGGGTGGGGGGCGTTGGCCCCGAACTCTTGGAGAGGATTGTGGAGAGCGCCCGCAGGCTCAGGGTGGGTCCGGGATGGGAGGAGGGGGTGCAGGTGGGTCCCCTGATCCGGGAGGAGCACCGGAGACGGGTGGTGGGGTACATCCAAAAGGGCCTGGAGGAGGGGGCCAGGCTGGCCCTGGACGGCCGGGGGATCGAGGGCAAAGGCTTCTTCCTGGGGCCCACGGTGCTGGACCGGGTCTCCCCCCGCATGGTGGTGGGGCGGGAGGAGATCTTCGGCCCCGTGCTCTCCGTCTCCTACGCCCAGGACCTGGAAGAGGCCATCGCCCAGGCCAACGCCGTGCCCTATGGCAACATGGCCACCATCTTCACCCAAAGCGGCCGGGTGGCCCGGGAGTTTAGGGAAAGGGTCCAGGCGGGGATGGTGGGGATCAACGTGGGCGTGGCCCAGCCCTTTGCCTTCTACCCCTTCTCCGGATGGCGCAATTCCTTCTTCGGCGACCTACACCCCCACGGCCCCGACGCCTTCCTCTTCTACACCCAAAGGAAGGTGGTGGTGGAAAGATGGTGATGCGGGCTGCGGTATTGGAGCGGGTGGGGGAACCCTTGAGGATAGAGGAGGTTCCTATTCCCGAACCCAAAGCCGGGGAGGTACTGGTACGGGTAGCAGCCTGCGGAGTATGCCACACGGATCTCCATGTGATCAAAGGAGAAGTAGCCTTCCCTACCCCTTGCGTACTAGGACACGAGATCTCGGGTACGGTGGCCGCTTTAGGCCCGGGAGTGGAGGGCCTAAAGGTGGGTGAAAAGGTAGTCTCCAGCTTCATCATGCCTTGCGGCCAGTGCCCCTACTGCGTTCGGGGAGAGGAGGATCTCTGCGAGCGCTTCTTCAGCTTTAACCGCCTCAGGGGCGTGCTCTACGACGGCGCCACGCGGCTCTTCCGCAAGGACGGGACGCCCCTATGGATGTACTCCATGGGTGGCCTAGCGGAGTATGCCGTGGTTCCCGCCACGGATGTCTTCCCCCTGCCTGAAGGCATTGCCTTGGAGGATGCGGCCATCCTCGGCTGTGCCCTCTTCACCGCCTATGGTGCGGTGAAAACCGCTGGCCTCGAGGGTGGGGAGTCGGTGGCCGTGGTGGCCACCGGCGGGGTGGGTTTAGGGATCGTCCAAATCGCCCGGGCTTTCGGCGCCTACCCTGTGGTGGCCATAGACCTCCGGCCCGAGAAACTCGCTAAGGCGAAGAGCCTTGGCGCCACCCACGCCTTCACCCCGGAGGAAGCCCCCCAAGCCATTCTAGACCTGACGGGCGGGCGGGGAGTAGACGTGGCCTTCGAGGCATTAGGGAGACCGGAAACCTTCCGTTTGGCCCTAAACCTCCTCCGGGATGGGGGAAGGATGGTACCCGTAGGCATCGCCCCTCAAGGGATGGAGGCCGGGGTGGAAATCACCCGCTTGGTCCGGCGCAAGCTCAAAATCCTAGGCTCCTACGGGGCCAAGCCCCGTAAGGACATGCCCATCCTCCTCAAGCTGGCGCAAGCCGGCATCGTGGGGGTGGGTGCAGAAGTTACTGATCGCTTCACTTTGGAGGAAGCCGACCTGGCCTACCGACGGCTGGACAAGGGGCAGATCGTGGGCCGGGCGGTGGTGGCGATGGGAGGTTAGGGTATGCTGAGGTACAAGCTTACGCGTAGAGGGGTTTTGAAGTTAGGTTTAGGCTCCGCCTTCTTCACCCTGAACAGCCTGGGGCAAGGGCGGGAGGCCATCCGCATCGGGCTCGTCGATCCTTTTTCTGGTGTGTACGCTGCCTTGGGTCGTAACGAACTCGAAGGAGCGCGCATGGCGGTGGATGACGTGAACGTGAGGGGCGGAGTCCTGGGCAGGCCTTTAGAGCTCTTGTCCGAAGACTCGGCCGCAAAAACCGACGTGGGCGTCCAGAAGCTAAGAAAACTGGTAGAGCGGGATAAAATTCAGTTTTCCCTAGGGGAAGTGTCCAGTGGGGTGTCCCTAGCGCTGAGCCAAACAGCAGCCGAATACAAAATGCTCCACATCGTTACCGGGGGGCATGCTGACGACATCACAGGTCGAAGCTGTCGGTGGAACACCTTCCGCATCCCTACTAGTGCTTCCATGGAAGCCAATGCTATTGGTCGGCTCTTGGCTGAGCGCTTCGGGAAAAACTGGTATATTATCACCCCTGACTACGCCTATGGCTGGTCCCTGCAAGAGAGCTTTACCAGGGTAGCAGAGCGTCTTGGTGGCAAAATACTTGGAGCCGACCGCTTACCCTTGGGCACCGTGGACTATTCTGCTGTCCTCCTCAAAGCTGCCAGAGCCAAACCTGATGTTCTTCTTGTGTTCCAAGCAGGGGACGACGCAGTAGCCATACTCAAACAGATCGTCCAATTCGGCCTGGACAAGCAGATGGCTATTGCCGGAGGACTTCAGGAATGGGAGAATATTGTAGCCCTGCCTAAAGAAGCCCGGATCGGCTGGTGGACCTTCGAGTGGTACTGGATCCAGCCCAATGTCCCTGAGGTTAAAACCTTTGTGGACCGGTACCGTCGGCGCTACCGCAAGGTACCCACTGCACGAAGCTGGTTCGGATACGCTGCTATATGGAGCCTGGCTCTAGCCATAAACAAGGCCAAGAGCCTGGATGCTGTTAAGGTAGCTCAAGCCATGGAGGGTCTGGAGCTACCTCGTAGCGTAGCCCTTCAGCCAGGGCGGGTCTACTATCGAAAAGAGGATCACCAGCTGATGACTGGGGTCTTCGTGGGGTATGTGCGCCAAGGTCAAGACCCCGATGACATTTTTGAGGTGGTACGGGTAGTGCCAGGAGAAGAGGCCGCACCACCTCCCCAGGAAACGGGTTGCCGTATCGTTTACCCCTAAGCTAAGATATGGACCTGCTCTTGATGCAGCTTCTAAATGGCTTGGTAAGCGGGGCCTTTTATGCCCTCCTAGCCTTAGGCTTAGCCTTGATCCTGTCCTTGACCCGCATCATCAACTTAGCCCATGGGAGCTTCCTAGTGGTGGGGGCTTATATCGGATATGCGCTTTCCGGATTGGTGGGATTCTACTGGTCTCTACTCCTAGCTCCCTTAGGCCTTGCCCTCCTGGCGGTCATCCTAGAAATCAGCATCATGCGTCCCCTTTACCGCCGCGACCCCTTAGAGAGCCTTCTCCTTACCTTCGGGCTAGCCTTGGCCCTTGAGGAGGCTGTGCGCATCCTCTTCGGTCCTGTGGCGGTACCCTTCCGGATTCCAGAGGGCCTGGGAAGCTCTTTATTCCCCGGAACCAGCCTCTTCTTCCTCACCCGCTACCGGATCTTGGTCCTAGCCATAGCGCTAATGGCTGGACTAGGGGTTTATCTCCTTCTGCGCTTTACCCGTTTGGGCCTTTACCTCCGAGCAGGAGCCCAGGACCGGGAAACCCTCAACGCGCTTGGCACGGACGTAAGGCGCCTGTACACCCTGGCCTTTGCCCTGGGAGCCTTCTTGGCTGGCTTAGCTGGGGTTCTAGCCGCTGGCCAGCTGGGCCTTTCGCCCACCATGGGAACTGGCCTCCTTATGCCCAGTTTCGTGGCCCTCATTTTAGGTGGGGTGGGAAGCCTGGGAGGTAGTTACCTTGGAGGCCTTCTGGTGGGTATGGCCACCGGTCTAGCCGGAAACTTTTTGGCCCTGGCTAGCGAACTGGCCATTTATCTTATACTTGTTCTCGTTCTTTTGTTGCGTCCTAGAGGACTTTTCGGACAGGAGGGGTTTTTCGAATGAGAACCTGGATCCTTCTCTTGGCCGTGCTCCTTCCCTTACCCTGGGTGCTCAAAGCCCTGGGCAGCTATGCAGCCATCGCTAGCTACATCCTCATATGGGGCCTCGCTGCCATGGGGCTTAATCTCCTTATGGGGTATGCCGGCCAAGTGTCCTTCGGGCACGCTGCCTTCTTAGGCCTGGGAGCTTATGGAGCAGGCCTCACCCTAAAGCACATCCTCCCAAGCACACTCCTGGCCGTAACCTGCGGTTTCCTTCTTGCTGGTATCGCCGCTGCCCTACTTGGCCTGCTTATCACTCGGCTGAGAGGAATCTACTTCGCCACCTTTACCATCGCTTTCAGCCAGTTCTTCTACTTTATAGCCTTCCAGTGGAGCGATCTTACCGGGGGGGATGACGGCCTAAGGGGGTTTGCCCGACAGCCCTTGCACTTACCAGGTTTCACCTTGGATCTCTCCAGCAGCGAGGCCTACTATTACTTTGTCCTCCCCATCTTTCTCGTCTCCAGCTTCCTCCTCTGGCAACTGGTGCAGTCACCGCTAGGTAGATCCTTTTTGGCCCTACGAGAGAATATGCTTCGGGCGCGCTTCCTGAGCCTAAAGCCAGAACGCTATCTCTGGATAGCCTTCACGATATCGGGAGCAGTAGTAGGCATCGCAGGTGCCCTTCTTGCCCTCCAAATCAACTTCGCCCAACCCAGCTTCTTCCATTGGACCACGTCTGGAACCTTGGTCATGATGGCCTTTCTGGGGGGCAGGTGGCACTTTTTCGGCCCCTTAATTGGCGCAGCCCTCTATGTGCTCCTTGAGGAACTTCTTAGCTCCTACACACAGGAATGGATGCTATTCATCGGAATCCTCTTCATCCTAGCCGTCCTATTCTTCCCCGGTGGGGTCGCCGGCCTTGCAACCAAGAGGAGGTCAACGTGAGGCCCATCCTGAGAGCAGAAGGTCTAAGCAAGGCCTTCGGCCGCTTACTAGCGGTATCAGGGGTGAACCTGGAAGTGGCGGCGGGCAGCATCCACGCCATCATTGGTCCCAACGGTGCGGGAAAGTCTACGCTCTTCGACCTGCTCTCCGGGGCCAAAAGGCCTGACAAAGGAAGGGTTTACTTTCTAGACAAGGAAATCACCCACATCGCCGTCGAGGAACGAATTCGCTTGGGCCTTTCCCGCACCTTTCAGGTACCCCAGGTCTTTACCAATTTGACGGCCAGGGAAAACCTAATCATTGCCTTGGAGGCAGCCCACAGCCTCTCCTCCTACCCCTGGCCGCGGAAAACCCGTTTTCTGGAAGAGGAAGCATCCGCTCTCCTAGAGCGCCTAGGTCTAGAAGAACAGGCCAGCCGCCTTGTGGGAGAGTTAGCCCATGGGGACCAGCGCCTGGTGGAAATTGGCTTGGCTCTTTGTTTACGTCCTAAACTTCTTCTCCTCGACGAACCTACAGCGGGGATGAGCGATGCCGAAACCTGGCGCACGGTACAAACGCTTAAAAGCCTTCACCGTGAGGAAGGGCTCACCCTCCTCTTCATAGAGCACGACATGGCCGTGGTCTTTGGCATTGCCGATCGGGTCACCGTGCTTCACCTAGGGGAGGTCCTTGCAGAGGGGACCCCCGACGAAATCGCCAAGGACGAAAAGGTCCAAGCGGCTTACCTGGGGGAGGAGGTGATGGCAGGGTGAACGCCCTGCAACTGGATAGGGTCAACGCCTTTTACGGCAAAAGCCATATCCTGCACTCGGTTTCCTTACAGGTCAAAGCAGGAACGCTTGTTGCCCTCCTTGGACGAAATGGGGCTGGAAAAACCACCACCATCCGTGCAATTCTGGGTCTCACCCCTCCCAGGAAAGAGGGTCAAGTTCTTCTCTTTGGACAGGACATCACCCACGCGCCGCCCCACCAGATTGCCATGCTGGGCGTAGGCTATGTGCCTGAGGGGCGGAGGGTATTCCCCAACCTTAGCGTGGAGGAGAACCTGCGCATCACTTTGGGTAAGCGCCCCGGACCCTTTGACCTCGACCGTATATACCAGCTCTTCCCCAGACTCCAAGAAAGGCGGCATCACTCTGGACGCCAGCTATCCGGAGGAGAACAGCAGATGCTAGCCATCGCCAGAGCCTTGCTCCTAAATCCCCGCCTCCTGATCCTAGACGAACCCTCCCAAGGCCTCGCACCACTTGTGGTCCGCTTGGTCGGGGAAACTTTGCAAAAGCTTAAGGGAGAAGGGGTTTCCATACTTCTAGCAGAACAAAACGCTCGCTTGGCCCTCGAGCTGGCCGACTGGGTCTACATCCTGGACGACGGTCGGATAGTCCATTCGGGCCCTGCCATGGAACTCCGCCATGATCCCGAGCGGGTCCGGGCCTTAACCGGTGTAAAGGAGGGGTCTAACTACCGTGAACTTTAAAGAGCGTACAGTTCTAATCACTGGCGCAGCGAGCGGCATCGGCCTAGCCCTGGCCCGGGCCTTCGGCCGGGAGGGAGCCAGGGTTCTGGTCCACGATCTCCAAGATGCCTCGGCTTTGGCTAAGGAGCTCGGCGGGATCTTCCTGCAGGCGGACCTGGCCGATCCCAAAGCCGTGGAGGAACTCGGGAAACAAGCGGCCCAGTACGGCGTGGACATCCTGGTAAACAACGCAGGCTTCCAGCACATCGACCCGGTGGAGGAGTTTCCCCTGGAAACCTGGCAAAGGATGATCCAGGTGATGCTCACTGCCCCTTTCCAGCTCATCAAGGCCCTTCTCCCGGGGATGAAGGCCAAGGGCTGGGGGCGGATCCTCAACATCGCCAGCATCCACGGCCTGGTGGCCAGCCCCTACAAGTCCGCCTACATCTCCGCCAAGCACGGCCTCTTGGGCCTCACCAAGACCGTGGCCCTTGAGGCGGGTCCCTACGGCATCACCGTGAACGCCATCGCCCCCGCCTACGTGCGCACTCCCCTGGTGGAGAAGCAGATCGCCGACCAGGCCCGCACCCTTTCCATCCCTGAAAGCGAGGTGGTGGAAAAGGTCTTCCTGGCCCAAGCGGCCATCAAGCGCCTCATCGAACCCGAGGAGGTGGCGGCCTTGGCCCTCTTCCTGGCCTCGGAAAAGGCCTCGGCCATCACGGGGGCCGTCTTCCCCATCGACCTGGGCTGGACCGCCCGCTAGCCCCGCACCGCCCGCAGGGGAATCCCCTTCTCCTTGGCCCAGGCCTCCCATTCCTGAGCGGTCCTCCCTTGGAAGAAGGCCAGGAGCCGCTCGTAGGGTGGAAGGCCGGGCCTAGCCGGATCGAAAGCCGAGGGAAGAAGCTCCCTAAGGCCCGACTCCTCGCAAAACCGGGCCCAGAAATGGGGCTCCAAAGCCGCCAGGGCCACCTCCCCCTCCCGGGTGGGGTAAATCCCATAGCACAGGGCGGAGCCATCCAGGAAGGGAATGGGGGGATAGGCCATGGCCTTCACCGCCTCGGAGAGGGCCACCTCGTATACCCCACCTCCAAGAAGCAGCCCCTTCAAGGCCGTAAGAGCCAGGGCATAGGCCCCGGCCAGGTCGGCGAACTGGAAGGACCTCCAGGGAAAGCGCCCGAGAAGCCCCGCCTCCGCCAGGTAGGTGAGGTCGTGGCCGGGGTCTGGGGCATCCGGGTAGCCCCGAAGCCGGGCATAGACCAGGTGGGGGTTGATCCCAAGGAGCACCTCAGGCCCGAGGCCCAGCCGCTCCATGACCCCGGGGCGGTTGGCCTCGAGGAGGATGGCGGCCTCGGGAACCAAGGCCAGGAAACGTTCCCGATCCTCCCCCCTCTTCAGGTCCAGGGTCAGGATCTCCTTTTTCCCGTTCAAGAAGCGGTAGGCCTCCGGGGCCCAGTCCCTGAGGGGGTCCCCTCGAGGGGGCTCCACCTTGAGGACGGGAAAGCCCAGATCCGCAAGGAACTTTCCCGCCAAGGGCCCGGGAAGAAGCCGGGTGAGATCCAGAACCCTACCTGGGGGCCATGCGCAAGGCGCCATCCAGGCGGATCACCTCCCCGTTCAGCATGGGGTTTTCCAGGATGTGGAGGACCAATAGGGCGTACTCCTCCGGCCGGCCCAGGCGCTTGGGAAAGGGCACCTGTTCGGCCAGCGAGGCCTTGGCCTTTTCAGGAAGCCCCTGAAGGAGGGGGGTATCGAAGAGGCCCGGGGCGATGGTCACCACCCGGATGCCCCAGTCCGCAAGCTCCCGGGCCACGGGGAGGGTGAGGCCCACCACGCCCCCCTTGCTGGCCGCGTAGGCCGCCTGGCCCACCTGGCCCTCAAAAGCCGCCACGCTGGCGGTGTTCACCACCACCCCCCGCTGCCCCTCGGCATCGGGAGGGTTCTCCCGCATGGCCCAAGCCGCAAGGCGCAAGACGTTAAAGGTACCGATGAGGTTCACCTCCACCACCTTGCGGAAGCCCTCCAAATCGTGGGGACCTTCGCGCCCCAGAACCTTGCGGGCCAAACCGATGCCCGCGGCATTGACCACCGCGAAAAGGGGAGCCTGGGAGGTCGCGAGCTCCACCGCCCGCCTAGCATCCTCCTCCCGGGTCACATCCCCTTCCAGGTAAACCAGGCCCGGATCCTCTCCCCGCCTGAGGTCCAAGACCACCACCCTGTAGCCCCTATCCCTTAAGGCCAAGGCCGTAGCCCTTCCGAGCCCCGAGGCCCCACCCGTCACCAAAGCGCTTCTTTCCATGGTCCACCCCTAGATCCTCTGGATGATGGTGGCCGTGGCCTGCCCGTGGCCGATGCACATCACCTGCAGGCCAAACTCCCCCCCGGTGCGCTCCAGCTCGTAAAGGAGTTTAGTCATGAGGATGGCCCCCGTGGCCCCCAAGGGGTGCCCGTGGGCGATGGCCCCGCCGTTGGGGTTCACCTTCTCCGGGTCGGGGCCAAACTCCCGCAGGAAGGCCAGAACCACGCTGACGAAGGCCTCGTTGATCTCGATGACGTCCAGGTCCTTAAGGGAAAGCCCCGCCTTCTCCAGGGCCTTTTTGGTGGCGGGGATCACCTCCAATAGTTGCAGGGTGGGATCCCCCGCCACCACCACCCGGGCAAGGAAACGGGCCCGGGGGCGAAGGCCCAAGGCCAAGGCCTTTTCCCTATCCCCCAGGAGCAGGGCCGCCGCCCCGTCGGAAACCTGGCTGGAGTTGCCAGCGGTCACCACCCCGTCCTCCCGGAAGACGGGCTTCAAGGCCAGCATCCGCTCGTAGTCCACGTCGAAACGCACCCCTTCGTCGCGGTCCAGCAGGAAAGGCCTTCCCTCCCCATCCACCCCCTCCAGGGGAAGGATCTGGCTCCGGAAGCGCCCCTCCTGGATGGCCCGGGCCGCCCGCCTGTGGGAGAGATAGCCCCACTCGTCCAGCTCCTCCCGGCAAAGGCCATACTTCTTTGCGATGCGCTCCGCGCTTTCCCCTTGGTGGACGAGCTCGTACCGCTGAAAAAGCGCTGGATTCAAGGTGTGGAAGCCTCCCCCGATATCGGAGAACATGGGGGATCGGGTCATGCTCTCCACCCCGCCGGCAATGGCAAAGTCTAGGTCGCCGGCAGCGATGGCCTGGGCGGCGAAGTGCACAGCCTGCTGGCTGGAGCCGCACATGCGGTTTAGGCTTACCGCAGGAACCTCCTGGGGTAGGCGGGAAAGGAGGACGGCAAGCCGTCCTATGTTGGCCCCCTGTTCCCCGGCTTGGGTCACGCAACCCGTGACCACATCCCCGATGAGCCCAGGGTCGATACCCGTCCGCTCCAGGAGGGCGTCCAAGACCTGGGCGTAAAGGGCATCGGGCCGCCACTCCCGCAAGGCTCCATTCCTCTTGCCGATGGGGGTGCGTACCGCCTCGAGGATCACGGGCTCTCCCATATCCGCCTCCTTACCAGCTCCCGCAGGATGATGAGCCTTTGGATCTCGGAGGTTCCCTCATAGATCTGGAGCACCTTGGCATCGCGGTACAGTTTGGCCAAGGGATACTCCTCGCTGTAGCCGTTTCCGCCAAAGACCTGGAGGGCCTCCGACACCCCCCGCACGGCGGCGTCGGCGGCAAAGGCCTTGGCCGTGGCTGCCTCCAAGGCGTTCTCCTCCCCCCGTTCCGCCAGTTCGGCAGCCTTCAGGGTGAGGAGGCGGGCGGCCTCCAGGTCCATGTGCATCTCCGCCAGCTTAAACCCCACCCCCTGGTGCTCCAGAATAGGCCTGCCGAAAGCCTCCCGCATGGCAGCATAGGCCAGGGCCTCGTCCAAGGCCCTCCGCAATAGCCCCACCGCCAAGGCCGCCACCATGGGCCGAGATCGGTTGAACACCCGCATGGCCAAGGCAAACCCCTCCCGGGCGATCAAGCCCTCCTCGGGCACCAGGACGCCGTCCAGGTACACCTCCGCCGCCGGGGAGGCCTTCTGCCCCAGCTTGGGCAAAGGTGGCCCCACCTCCACCCCCATCCCCCGCTCCACCAGGAAGGCGGCGATCCCCTCCCGGCCCTCCGCCACCTTGGCAAAGACCACGAAAAAGGAGGCCTCCGGGGCGTGGCTGATCCAGGTTTTGCGCCCATAGAGGCGGTATCCGCCCGGCACCCTTTCCGCCCGGGTGCGGATGGCGGCCACATCCGAGCCCGCGTGGGGCTCGGTGAGGGCGTAGGAGGCCACCTCCTCCCTGAGCCGGGGTAGAAAGCTTCGGGCGTGGGCACTTCCCGAGAGGAGAAGGGCGTCCGCCACCAGGTTGTTGAGGAGCAAGGCCGCCGCCACCCCGGTGCAGGCATAGGCCAGTTCCTCCGCCACCAGGACCAGGCTCCTGGGCCCAAGGCCAGCCCCGCCCAGTTCCTCCGGGACCAGGAGTACCGGAAAACCAAGCCCTGCCGCCTCCCGAAACAGGGGCCAGGGGAACCGGGCCTCCTGGTCCAGTTGCCTGGCCTGGGGCAGGACGCGCTCCCGGGCAAAGCGCCGGGCCAGCTCCCGAATGGATTTCTCCAGGTCCACGGGAACCCCCGGCAAAAGTTTACCCGGTCCAAAACCCCGGAGCAAGGACCTTCACTTTCTCAGGGACACGCGCCATCCTATCCATGGCGCCCCAACCAGCGGGAGGCCAGCTTGACTTTGCCCCCTCCACCCTGGACGATGAGAAGGATGGATGACAAGCGCATCCGCAACTTCTCCATCATCGCCCATGTGGACCACGGGAAGTCCACCCTGGCCGACCGCATCCTGCAGCTGACCCATGCGGTGAGCGAGCGGGAGATGCGGGAGCAGTTTCTGGACTCCCTGGAGCTGGAGCGCGAGCGGGGCATCACCATCAAGGCCAGCGCCGTGCGGGTGGAGTACCGGGCCAAGGACGGGGAAACCTATATCTTCAACCTGATCGACACCCCGGGCCACGTGGACTTCACCTACGAGGTATCCCGGGCCTTGGCGGCAGTGGAAGGGGTCCTTCTGGTGGTGGATGCCAGCCAAGGAGTGGAGGCGGAAACCCTGGCCAAGTTCTACATGGCCCTGGAGCACGGCCATGTGATGATCCCCGTCATCAACAAGATCGACCTTCCCAACGCCAGGCCCCTGGAGGTGGCCCTCGAGGTGGAGGAGGTGCTGGGCCTCCCCGCCGACGAGGCCATCTTCGCCTCGGGGAAGACGGGGGAAGGCGTGGAGGAGATCCTCGAGGCCATCGTAAAACGCATCCCACCCCCCAAGGGCGACCCGGAAGCTCCCCTTAAGGCCCTCATCTTCGACTCCCTTTACGACGCCTACCAGGGGGTCATCCCCTACCTCCGCCTCTTTGAGGGCCGGGTGCGCCCGGGGGACCGGATCCGCATCTACTCCACCGGCAAGGAGTTCACCGTGGACAAGGTGGGGGTCTTCACCCCCCAGGGACTCATCCCCGTAGAGGAGCTTACCGCAGGGGAGGTGGGCTGGCTGGTGGCCGCCATCCGGGACATCCACGACGTGCAGGTGGGGGACACCATCACCCACGCCCATAGGCCCACCGACGCCCCCTACCCCGGCTTCCGCCCCGCCAAACCCGTGGTCTTCGCCGGCCTCTACCCCGTGGACTCCGGGGACTACGGAAGGCTTAGGGATGCCCTGGAAAAGCTCAAGCTCAACGACGCCGCCCTTTCCTTTGAGCCGGAAACCTCCACCGCCTTGGGCTTCGGTTTTCGCTGCGGCTTCCTGGGACTTCTCCATGCGGAAATCGTGCAGGAGCGCTTGGAGCGGGAGTTTGGCCTGGAGCTCATCGCCACCGCCCCCAGCGTGGTCTACAGGGTGCGCCTGAAAAACGGGGAGGAGAGGGAGGTGCCAAACCCCGCCGACCTCCCCGACCCCACAAAGATCGAGGAGATCCTCGAGCCCTACGTGAGGCTCACCGTCTTCACCCCCGAGGAATACGTGGGGTCCATTATGCAACTTGTACAGGAAAAACGGGGCCGCCTGGTGAACATGAGCTACCTTCCCGGGGAAACCAAACGGGTGGAGCTGGTCTACGAGGTGCCCTTTGCCGAGATCCTCTACGACTTCCACGACCGCCTGAAAAGCCTCTCCCGGGGCTATGCCTCCATGGACTATGAGCAGATAGGCTACCAGCCCGGGGACCTGGTCAAGGTCAACGTGCTGGTGCACGGGGAGCCCGTGGACGCCCTCACCTTCATCGCCCACAGGGACAAGGCCTACGCCATGGCCCGGGCCATCGTGGACAAGCTGGCGGAGGTCATCCCCCGTCAGCTTTTTGAGGTGCCCATCCAGGCGGCCATCGGGGGCAAGATCATCGCCCGGGCCACGGTGAAGGCCCTGCGCAAGGATGTGCTGGCCAAGTGCTACGGCGGGGACGTGACCCGGAAGAAGAAGCTTCTGGAAAAGCAAAAGGAGGGGAAGAAACGGCTCAAGGCCATCGGCAAGGTGGAGGTGCCCCAGGAGGCCTTCCTGGCGGTGCTCTCGGCGGGACGGGATGAGTCTTAGGACAAGGCTCGCCCTGGTTATCGCCCTTCTGGCTTTTCTGCCCAACCTGGTCCTGGCCCTCACCCTGGGCCTCATGGGGGAGGGTCCCTGGTTGCCCTTGGTGCTTTGGCTTCTCCTCATCGGCCTGGTTTCCGGGGCGGTGGGGTACTTCCTGGCCCGAAGCCTCCTCAGGCCCCTCGAGGAGCTCACCCGCGCCCTGGCCTACCTCTCCGTCAGGGAGGGCCCGGTGAACGAGCTCAGGCTACCCGCCCCCAAGGAGCCTCCCCCTATGGAGATCACCCTGCTCCGCGCCCGCTTCGGGGAGCTTCTTCAACGCCTCCAGCGCCTTATGGAGGCCCGGGAAGCCTTCTACGGGGCCCTGGCCCACGACCTGAAAACCCCCCTGCTTTCCGCCATCCGGGCCCTGGAGTACCTGGAAAAGGCGGACCACCTGGGAAGGGAAAAGCGGGTGGAACTCCTTCTGGCCTTGAGGCGGGAGCTCTTCCAGGCCCACCTTCTTGTGGAAAACCTCCTGGCCCTCTCCCGCCTGGAGACCCGTACCCCCCAGCGGGAAACCCTGAACCTAAGGGCCTTGGCCGAGGATCTCCTTTTGCGTTACCGGGAGGAAGCGGGAAGGCGGGGGCTTGGCCTCACGGTGGAGGGGGCGGGTCTCGCCCGGGGGGAGCGGCTCCTTTTGGAAAGGGCCCTGGCCAACCTTCTGGACAACGCCCTGCGGCACGCCAAAACCCAGGTGCGCATCCGGGTGGAGGAAGGGGCCTTGCAGGTGGAGGATGACGGGGAAGGGCTTCCCTTGCCCCTGGAGGCCTTGGCCCAGCCCTTCCGCCAAGGAGGCTCGAACCGGGGAAGCGCGGGGCTTGGCCTCTACACCGCCAAGCGGGTGGCCGAGGCCCACGGGGGAAGGCTTCTGACCTGCAAAACTCCCTTGGGCGGGGCGTGTTTGCGCCTGGAACTCCCCTCGGCTAAGGAGCTTTAGTCCGTAACCGGGGGAATCTGCCGCACCCAGAGGATGTAGGAGAGGTGCTCCAGGTACCTCAAGGGAACCTCGGGAAGGGGACGGTCCACCTCGAGGCTCATCATGGCCTCCCCGCCCCGCTTCTTGCGGCTCACCGTGAGGTAGGCGATGTTCACCTCATCATCGGCCAGGATGCGGGCTACCCGGGCCACCACCCCCGGGGTGTCCACGTTGCGGATCACCAGGGTGGGGGCGGCTCCGGTGATGCGCACCTCGAAGCCATCCAGGTCAAAAATGCGCACCAGTCCGCCTCCCAGGGAGCTTCCCGTCACGGTGATGCGCTCCTTCTCCCCCTCCAGGACCATACGCACGGTGTTGGGGTGCACATCCCCTAGCTCCACTGCCTTAAAGGCCACCTCGAGGCCTTCCTTCTCCGCCAGGGAAAGGCTTTCCTTAAGCCTTTCATCGTCGGGGGTGAAGCCCAAAATCCCCGCCACCAGGGCCAGGTGGGTGCCGTGGCCCTTTCCCGTCTTGGCAAAGGAGCCGTGCAGGCCAAACTCCACCCGCCTGGGCCTTTCCCCCAAAAGGTGCCGGGCCAGAAGGGCCAGGCGGCAAGCCCCGGCGGTGTGGCTGGAGGAAGGCCCCACCATCACCGGGCCGATCATGTCCAGTAGACCCATGCCTGTAGAATAACCCCATGCGCGCGTTCCTGACCCGGGCCATCGGCTTCCTCTTGGCCCTGGGACTCCCGGTTTTAGGCCAAAGCCTGGTGGTCCCGAAGGAAGTCCAGGCGGGAAGGCCCGTGGTCCTGGAGGGGCGGGACCTGCCCGAGGGGCGCTTTCCCTTGGTGCTGGAGGGTCCTGAGGGGCAGGAAACCCTGGAGGTGGAGGCCCAGGAGGGAAGGTTCCAGCTGGAGCTACACCCCAAGGCCCCCGGGGAGTACCGCATCCGCCTTTCCCTGCCCGCCGGTGCCTTGGAAGCCCGCTTCACCGCCCTTGCCCCCGCCACCCCCGAGCTGACCCGGGAAGGGCTCAAGCTCCCCTGGGGCCTCCTGCCCCTACCCCCGGGGGGTTGGCTGGGGCCTTTGGTCCAAGGGGATAAGGTGTACGTGGCCCAGGGGCTTTTGGTGGTGGAAACCAGCGCGAAGGAGAAAACCCTCTCCTTCCACTTTGCCCCGGCCCGCATCCTGGCCCTTAGGCCGGGCCCCGAAGCCCTCCTCGAGGGGGACTGGGTCCTGCCCATCCCCTTCCCCCGGGTGCCCTTTGAAGGCAAGGAGGAGGACCTAAAGGTCCTAGGCTCCCTCCTGGAAGCCCTCAACCCCCCGAAGCCCTGGCCCTACTTCGCCTACTGGACCCTGGACCCCGCCACCCTCACCCCGGAGGACCTGGAAGCCTACGGCCAGGACCTCCTGGCCCGGGGCCATAGGCCGGAACTCTTCTTCGGCCAACCGGGAGTGGCCCGCATGGCGGAGGCCTCCCGCCTTCTGCAGAAGAAGGACCCCGAAAAGGCCCTTCTCCTGGCCAAAGCTCTCCTCCGCTACACCCCTCTCTTCCCAGGTTCCTTGGCTTTTTTCCAGGATACTGCTCAGTACCTGGAGACCCAGGGCCACCCCGCCCAGGCCCTGACCTTCTTGGAGGCGGGAAAGATCCTGCGCGCCTGGCTTCCCCCCAGGCTTTCCCTGCTTCCCATGGCCCTCTGGACCCTGGGCCTGGCCTACCTCGGCCTCATGCTTTACCTCTTCCTCTACTACCTGCCCGCCCAGCTAAAGGACCTGAAGCCCATCGGTGGCTATCTGGGTGGGTTCTGGCGGCACCCCCTCCTGCGCCTTAGGCACCTTCACCTGGCCTACGCCAGCCTGGGGGAACGGGTGTTGGCCCTGGTCCTCTTCCTGGCCCTCAGCCTGGGCCTCCTCCTCCAGGGACTGGACGCCCAGGTGCGAAAAGAACTCTTCGCCCCCCCCTTGGACCAAGGCACCCTCCGCACGCAAAAAGCCCAGGACTGGCTCCGCACCCTACCCCCCACCCCTGAGGTCAAGGCCCTTCTGGGCTACGCCCTCCTTTCGGAGGCCCCCAAGGAGGCCCAAGGCCTCCTGCGGGAAGCCGCTTTGCCCTTCGCCCTAGCCCTTAGGGGAGACGAAACCTCCCTGGCCCAAGCCTACCGTCAGGCTCCCTTCGAGGGGCCCATCCGCACGGCCCTCCAACTGGGGCAGGATCCCTGGGGGGCCAGGGAGCCGGGTCCCACCCTGCGCACCCTTTACCTGGCCCTCCTCCGGGTGGAGCTAAAGCGCCTCCAGGAGGACCCCTTCCGGGGGTTCCTGCGCCTAGGCACCTCCCTTCCTGAAGGGGTGAAGCCCTGGGCCTTCGCTGGCTTCTGGCTCCTTCTCCTCTACCACCTCCTCACCTTCCTCCTGCCCCGGCGCAGGACCCCGGTCCCCCCCTCCTGGGCCCTGGGGGTGCGCCTCTTGGTACCGGGAAGCCTGGGCTTCTCCTCGGGCCTGGGCATTGTCCTCCTCCTCCTGGCCGCCTATGGGCTCCTTGCCCTCCTGGAGGGCCAGAAACCCACCCTCCTGATCCTGGCCTACGGACTCCACTTCCTGGTGTTAGTCTTTAGCCTGAGGAGGCCCGCATGATCCTTCCACCCATCCCCACTCCCTTCGACCGGGAAGGCCGCCTGGACACGGAGGCCTTTCGGGAACTGGCCGAAGCCCTAGAACCTTTGGTGGACGGGCTTCTCATCTACGGCTCCAACGGGGAAGGCGTCCACCTGACCCCTGAGGAACGGGCCAGGGGGCTTCGGGCCCTAAAACCCCGGAAGCCTTTCCTGGTGGGCCTCATGGAGGAAACCCTGCCCCAAGCGGAACGGGCCCTCCTCGAGGCCCAGGAAGCAGGTGCCATGGCCGTTCTGGCCACGCCTCCCCGCTACTACCACGCAAGCCTCGGCGAGGGGCTCGTGGCCTACTACCAAGCCCTGGCGGAAAGGATGCCCATCTTCCTCTACCACGTGCCCCAAAACACCAAGGTGGACCTGCCCCTTTCCGCGGTGGAAACCCTGGCCCAACACCCCAGGATCACGGGAATCAAGGACTCCAGCGGGGACCTAACCCGCCTGGCCTTTTACCAGGCCCATCTGAGGGATGATTTCCGGGTCTTCACCGGCCACGCCCCCACCTTCCTGGGGGCTTTGGTCCTGGGAGCCGAAGGAGGCATCCTGGCGGCGGCCAACCTGGCCCCCAGGGCCTACCGGGCCCTCCTGGAGGCCTTCCGGACCGGCCGCCTAAGCGAAGCCCAGGCCCTGCAAAAACGGCTATTCCCCTTGGGGAACCTTCTTTCCAGGGGTGGGGTACCCCTCCTCAAGCAGGCCATGAGGCACCTGGGCCTACCCGCCGGTTACCCAAGGCCTCCCTATCCCCAGGAAAGCCCTATCTGGAAGGAGTTTCGGCCCGTCTTGGAAGCCCTTAAGGAGGAGGGATGGCTCCTGTGAGAATCCTTTCGGTCCTCTTGACCCTGGGCCTTTTGGCCGCCTGCGCCCCCAGGGCCTTGACCCCTGAGGCCCGTTTGCTCTCGGCCGAGGTCCGAGGCTTGGAAATAAGCCAAGGGCCCGCCCTCCTCCTGGGCCTGAGGGTGGAGTTCCACAACCCCAACCCCTTCCCCTTACCCCTTTCCACCTTCGGTACCCGGCTCAAGGTGGGGGAGGTGGCGGTGCCCCTGGACCTCACCCTGCCTCCCGGAAGGAGGGAGGAGGTCCTCCTGGTGCGCCTAACCCCGAGGGAAGCCCTTGCCACCGCAAGGGCCCTCCTTTCCCGGGAAGGGGTGGAGGTGGCCCTGGAAGGCGCCACCCTGGGCCAGCACCTCACCTTTTTCCGCACCCGCTTAAGCTTTCCCCTGGAGCCCCCAAGGGTGCGCCAGGCAGGGGTGAACTTCTTCCTGGAAAACCCCAACCCCTTCCCCCTCCGGGTGGAGGGCAACCTGGTTCTTCTGGGCCAAAGCTTCCGCGTAGAGATGGACCTCCCCGCCCGGGGCGAGGGCCGGCTTCAGGTGGTGGGCTTTAGGCCTGGCTTGGAACGGGGTTCTGGAAGGCTGGAACTCACCCTCGAGGTCCCGGGCTTTTTCCGGCAAAGCCTGGTTTTACCCCTCTAGAGCCTAAAACCCAGGGGCAAGAGCTCCCCCAGGGTCCTCACCACATACCCCTCAGGCCCGTGCATGACCACCTCGGTCCCGGGGGAGCCGAACTCCAAAAGCACCTGGCGGCACCCCCCGCAAGGGGGAATGGGGCCTTTGGGGCTATAGATGTGCACCCGGTCTATCCGCCTCTTCCCCGCCAGGACCATGGCAGCCACCGCATTGCGCTCGGCGCACTGGGAAAGGGGAAAGGAGGCGTTCTCCACATTGACCCCAAGGAAGCTTTCCCCTTCCGCCTCCACCAGGGCCACCACGGGAAAGCCGGAGTAAGGAGCGTAGGCTCGCTCCACATGGGCCTTAAGGATGGCCCTAACCTTCTCCATGCTCCACCAACCTCTCCACCCGCACCCTTTCTATCCGGCGCTGGTCGGCGCTTTCCACCACGAACCGGAACCCCTGCCACTCCACGCTCTCCCCCACGCCGGGGATGCGGCCGAACTGCTCGTAGAGGAAACCGGAAAGGGTGTCGTACTCCCCCTCGGGCAGCTCCACCCCCAGGGCCTTGGAAACCTCGTCCACGGGGGTTTGGGCCTGGATGGAAAAGGAGCCATCGGGAAGCCTGCGAATGGCCATGTCCTCTGGCTCGTCGGTCTCGTCATAGATCTCCCCCACGATCTCCTCCATCACGTCCTCCAAGGTGACCAGGCCCGCCGTGCCCCCAAACTCGTCCACCACGATGGCCATGTGCACCTTCCGCCGGCGAAGCTCCCTTAGAAGCGACCAGGCATCCATGTTCTCGGGGACGAAGTACGGAGGATGGGCGATGGAGGCCACCGTACGCCCCCTAAGGTCTTCCTCGCAGTAGTAGTCCAGAAGGTCCTTGGCGTAGGCCACTCCCACGATGTGGTCCACGTTCTCCTTGTAGACGGGAACCCGGCTGTAGCGGTGCTCCCGGAAGAGGTGGAGGAAGTCCTCCAAGCTGGCCTCCGCCTCAATGGCCACCATCTCCACCCGAGGGGTCATGATCTCCCGCACAGGGGTTTCCTCCAGCTCCAGGATGGAGTGGATCATCTCCTCCTCCTGGGCCTCTATGGTGCCGGACTCCTCCGCCCCCGCCAGGATGAGCTTAAGCTCCTGCTCGGACACCAAGGGGGTATCCCGAGGCTCCAGGCCCAGCACCCTGAGCAGGAAAACGGAGACCAGGCTGAAAAAGCGGCCCACGGGGTAGAGAAGGACGGAGAGGAGGTAGATGGGCCAGGCCCCCATCCGGGCCAGGACCTCCGCATGGTGCACGGCGATGGATTTGGGGGTGATCTCCCCAAAGAAAAGCACCAAGAAGGTCATGAGCCCCGTGGCCAAGCCCACCCCGGCCGAACCGAAGGCCCGGGTGGCCAGATCCGTCACCAAGGCGGTGGCGGCGATGTTCACCAGGTTGTTCCCCACCAGGATGGTGGTGAGGAAGCGGGTGATGTCCTGGGCGAGGAGCCGAAAGGGTCCCCCCCGGGTTTCCGCCAGCTCCCGCACCTTCCAGGGGTAGAGGGTGGTGAAGGCGGTCTCGCTGGCGGAGAAAAAGGCGGAAAAGGCCAAGAGGAGGACCAAAAGAAAAAGGTCCCCAGGGCTTGGGGCTTGGGACTGGGCCAGGGCTAGGGAACCGAAGGGCAGGAAGAAGAGCCACCGACTGGGAGGTCTGTCCATATCACCTTTCGCCATTCTACACCACAAAGATACCCAGGCGCCCTCACGCTTTTCATTGATATCCCTGTATAGTTTACGCATATGAAGGGTCCACCCACCCCTCTGGTGGAGGAGCTATCCCGGCTCGGCTACACCCTGATGCGCCTTTTGCTCTCCCGGGCCAAGGAGATCTTCGCTCAGGAGGGGGTTTCCCTCCTGCAGGCGGAGGTGCTCCGCCTGGTGAGGGAAGGGGTCCAGCTTCCCTCCCGCCTGGCGGAGCAACTGGAGGTCCTTCCCTCCCAGGTATCCCATCTCCTCGCCTCCTTGGAGGAAGCTGGCCTCCTGGAGCGCCACCCAGACCCCCAGGACCGCCGCAGGGTCCTCCTCCGCCTCACCCCCAAGGGGGAGGCCGTGCACAAGCGCCTACAGGAAGCCTGGCTTCAGGCCTACGGGCAGCACCTGGCCCGGCTCAGCCCAAAGGAGCTCCTCCTTTTCCGCGACCTCCTGCGCAAGCTCACGGAGGTGGAAGGTGGCTAAAGCCCTCGCCCTCCTCCTCTTTCTCCTCCCCGCATTGGCCCAGGGGGCGCTGAGTCCCCTCAAGGACCACCCCCTGGCCCGGCAGGCCCAGGCCCTCTTGCAGGCTGCCGCCAAGGCCCTCGAGGCCCAGGCTTCCCCCTTAGCCCTCAATGTGCAGGGAAACTACGCCCGCTTGGGATACGAGTGCACTCCTCCCTCCCTCTGCCAAAGCCTGCCCGCCACAGGGGGAAGCCTCACCCTGGCCCTGGTCCTTACTCCATTCCCCTTCGGGGACGTGCAGGACAGCCTGGAACGGGCCCGGATCGCCTACCGAAGAGCGGAGCTCGGCTACCGCAAGGTCCTTACTGCCCTGCAAACCCAGGCGGTGGCCGCCTACGGACGCTACCAGCTGGCCCTCTTGGGGGAAAAGGTGGCGCAAAAGGGAGTGGAACTGGCCCAGGCAGCCCTGGAGGCAGCTCGGAAACGCCAGGCCAACCCCAAGGAGCTCAGGGAGGCGGAACTTGCCCTGAAGGAAGCGGAAAACCGCCTCCTGGAGGCCCAGAGGAACGTGGAACTGGCCAGGAAGGGAGCGGAGGGGCTGGTAGACCTCACCAAGCCCCTTCCCGAGATCCCCCCACCCCAAGGCACCACGCCCCTCTCCCTGGAGGAAGCCCGCCTGAGCCTGGAGGAAGCCAGGATCGCCCACATGAGCGCCCTCCGCACCCTCTTCCCCGAGGTCAAGGCCAGCTACCTCCACTACCCGAGCGGGAACGACACCCTGGCCCTGAGCCTTTCCAGCCGGACCCTGCAACCCACCCTGGCCTACACCCGGCAGGATCCCGCGCAAAGGCCCACCAGCCTACCCGGAGGGGGTAGCTACCGCACCCTGGAGGAAATGAGGCTCTCCTTTTCCCTCACCCTCTCCCCGGGTCTTTTCGCCGCCCTGGAGGCCGCAGAGGCCCAGGTGCGGGGGGCGGAGGAAGCCCTAAAGGCAGCCGAAAGACAAGCCCGGCTTCAGGAAGAGACCCTGAATAACTCCCTGAAAACCCTGAGGACGTCCCTGGAGCTAGCCCGCCTCCGCCTCGAGGCCCAGGAAAGGACCCTGGCGGAAACGAAAAAGCGCCTGGAACTGGGCCTGGAAAGCCCCCTGGCCCTGTTGCAGGCGGAGCTTTCCCTTGCCCAGGCGGAACTGGCCCTGGCCCAGGCGGAAAGCGACCTGAGAACCAAGTGGATGGAGCTTTACCAGTTCTACGGCGAACTCCTACCGGAGGTGACCCCATGAGAAAAAACGCCCTAGCCTTACTCGTGCTTCTGGCTCCTGGCTTAGCCCAGCCCCTCCCCGAGGCCCTGAAAAAGGCACCGGAGGTGGCGGCGGTGGTCACGGCCCGCTTGGACTACCAAACCAAGCAAAAAGACCTCGCCCGCACCCTCCAGGACCCCTTGCGCACGGCCTTGGCCGAGTTGCAAGCGCGCCAGGCCAGGGATCTGGCCGAGGCCAGGTTCAAACGGGCCCTGGCCCAGACGGAAAGCGAGATCGTTTCCGCCTACACCCAGGCCTATGAAGCCCTCCTGCAGGTGGATCTGGCGGAAAAGGCGGTGGAGGTGGCCGAGCTGGGACTCAAGGCCACGGAGATCCGCCTCAAGGGAGGCGGGGCCACCAGCCTGGACCTCCTGGAGGCGCAAAACCGGCTTCTGGAGGCCAGGAAGAACTTGGAGCTGGCCCAAAGGGGACGGGATACCGCCCTGGCCGCCTTGGCGAACCTGGTGGGCGATTGGAAGCCGGAAGGCGTCAAGGAGCTGCCAGCCCTCCCCGAGGAGAAGCTGGTGGAAACCCTTCTTCAGGAGCACACCGACCTCCTGCAGCTGAAGCAGTCCCTGGCCCTTCTCCGCTTCCAGCGGGGTCTCTTGGACGAAAGCTTCGTCCCAAGGAAGGAGATCGACGCCCTGGCGGACCAG
>Ga0101945_1000632_pt1 | contig 53468 bp, 44 predicted proteins | sample DewCreD2012metaG_2_FD_75246 | JGI IMG/M metagenome (GOLD analysis project Ga0101945, IMG submission 75246) | Hot spring sediment bacterial and archeal communities from British Columbia, Canada, to study Microbial Dark Matter (Phase II) - Dewar... ... | reverse complement strand
GGGGCTCGGAGTGGTCGGTCACCTTCAAAACCTCGATCAGGCGGTTCAGCTGTTTTTCCACCTGCTCCAGGGTGTGGTCATCCCCCGAGACCACCAGGCTGATGCGGGAAAGGCCTGGCACATGGGTGGTCCCCACCGCCAGGCTCTCCAGGTTGAAGCCCCGGCGGGCGAAAAGGCCCGTGATGCGGTTCAAGACCCGGGGGTGGTCCTGCACCAACACGGAGATCACGTGCCTCACGCCTCCACCTCCTCCCGTTCCGCCGGGTGCTCGATGATCATGTCCTCCGCCGCTCCCCCGGCCGGAATCATGGGGAAGACCCCTTCCTCGTGGTAGACCTTAAACTCGGCCACCACGGGACCATCGGTGGAAAGCACGGCCTCCACCCCCTTCATCAGATCCTCCTTGCGCTCCACCCTGACCCCCTTGATGCCGTAGGCCTCCGCCAGGCGGGCAAAGTCGGGGTTGGAGTCCGCCAGGTACACCTCGGAGTAGCGCTTGGCGTGGAAGAGGTCCTGCCACTGCCGCACCATGCCCAAGTAGCCGTTGTTGAGGATCACCACCTTCACGTCCAGCTTGTACTTGACCACGGTGGCCAGCTCCTGGAGGGTCATCTGGAAGGAGCCATCCCCGTCGAAATCGATGACCAGCTCCTCCGGCCGGGCCACCTTGGCCCCAATGGCGAAGGGAAGGCCCACCCCCATGGTGCCTAAGCCCCCGGAGGTGATGAAGCTCCTCGGCCGGGTCACGGGGAAGAACTGGGCGGCGAACATCTGGTGCTGCCCCACCCCGGTGGTGACGATGGCGTGCCCCCCCGTGGCCTCGGCGAAGGCCTTGATGACCTCTTGGCTTTGCAGGTAAGGCTTAGGCTTCCAGCGCAAGGGGTAGCGGGTGCGCCACTCCTCCAGTTGCCGCCACCAGGAGGCCAGCTTCAGGGGCTTAGCCCCTTTCAGCATCTCCCGAAGCACGGAACGGGCATCCCCCACGATGGGAATGTGGGTGCGCACCAGCTTCCCGATCTCCGCCGGGTCGATGTCCACGTGGATGATGGTGTGGGCATGGGGGGCAAAGCGGGACACCTTCCCCGTAACCCGGTCGTCAAAGCGGAGGCCGATGGCCAGGATGAGGTCCGCATGGTGGATGGCCCGGTTGGCGGCCACGGTGCCGTGCATTCCCGGCATCCCCAGCCAAAGGGGATGGTTCCCGGGGAAGGCCCCCAGGCCCATGAGGGTGGTGATCACGGGGATTCCCGTCCGCTCGGCAAAGGCCAGAAGCTCCCCGTGGGCGTGCTGGGCCCCACCCCCCACCATCAGGATCGGCCTCTCCGCCTTCTCCAGGGCATCCAGGGCCCGTTCGATCTGCTTGGGGTGGCCCTTGGTGGTGGGTTTGTACCCGGGAAGGTCCAGCTCCACGTCAAACGTTCCGGTGAACTCCGCCAGCTGCACATCCTTGGGCAGATCGATCAGCACCGGCCCCGGCCTCCCGCTGGAGGCGATGTGGAAGGCCTCCCTCACCACCCGGGGGATGTCGTTCACCTCCTGCACCAGGTAGTTGTGCTTGGTGATGGGCATGGTCACCCCGGTGACGTCCGCCTCCTGGAAGGCGTCGGTACCGATGAGGGCCCGGGGGACGTTCCCGGTGATGGCCACCACCGGGGTGGAGTCCATGTAGGCATCCGCCAGGCCGGTCACCAGGTTCAAGGCCCCGGGACCGCTGGTGGCCATCACCACCCCCACCCTGCCCGAAGCCCGGGCGTAGGCGGTGGCGGCGTGGACTCCCCCTTGCTCGTGCCGCACCAGGATGTGGCGGATGGGACTGTCATACAGGGCGTCGTAGGTGGGCATGATGGCCCCACCCGGGTGGCCGAAGATGACCTCCACCCCTTCCCGCTCCAGCGCCTTCAAAAGTGCCTCCGCTCCCTTCATCTCCCCCTCCTAAACCAAAACCCCCCGGGTTCTCCGGGGGGTTTTGGATGCGCCCTAAAACGCTACACCCTACCCCCCGCTGGCCCTACGATTAGGACCAGGCCTAGGGATAGGACGAGGCCGAAGCGCATCTTGGGCTTTATCCTAGCCCCCTTTGTGAAGGGTGTCAAGAGCCCAGGCGGCGGGCGATGGCGGCTATGGCCACCCGTGCGTGCTCCCGGCCGTTTTCGATAAACACCGTGCGGGTGTCCGGCCCAAAGGCACTGGAGCCGATGGCGAAAAGCCCCTTGCGGGAGGTTTCCCATTCCGGGGAAAGCCAGGGTTTCTCCCCCTCGTAGCGCACCCCAGCCTCCCTAAGGAGATGGTCTTCCGCCCGGTAGCCGATCTGGACCAGGACGAAGTCGGCCTCCAAGAACTCCTCCCCTTGGGGTCTTTCCAGGGCGAGGCCCTCCGGGGTAATGGCCTTTACCCTGGCCTCCATCACCGCCAGAATGCTTCCCTCCTTCACCCGGTTCTCAAAGTCAGGAAGAAGCCAGTACTTCACGCTGGGGCGCACCCACTTGCCCCGGTGGACCAAGGCCACCTGGGCCCCGCCCCGGTACAGGTCCAAGGCCACCTCCACCGCCGAGTTACTTCCCCCCACCACCGCCACCTTGCGGCCGAAGAAGGGGGCCGCCTCCTCGTAGCGGTACAGCACGTGGGGCAGGTCCTCCCCCGGCACCCCTAGGCGGTTAGGGTTCCCGAAGTAGCCCGTGGCCACCACCACGTACCGGGCAGGGAAGGCCTTCTCCCCAAACCGGTCCCGGGCCAAGACCTTAAAGGCTCCCTCCTCCCCTTCCACACCCACCGCCTCCGTATAGGTGAGGACCCGAAGCCCCTCGCGTTCCGCCACCTTCTGGTAGTAGAGGAGCGCCTCGAGGCGGGTGGGTTTGGGCCCCTGGGACACCAGGGGATGGCCCCCGATCTCGATGTTTTTGGACTCGGAGAAGAAGACCATCTGCCGGGGAAAGCGGTAGATGGTTTCCGCTACCGTGCCCCTTTCCAGGATCAGGTGGCTCAGGCCCTGGCGCTTGGCCTCGAGGGCCGCCGCCAGACCCACGGGCCCAGCCCCCACGATGAGCACGTCCACCATGCCCCCCAGTCTACGCCGTCATGTAGACTCCTTCCCATGGAGTGGCTCACGAGCCCTGAGGTGTGGATCGCCCTCATCACCCTAACCGTGCTGGAAGTGGTCCTCGGCGTGGACAACGTCATCTTCATCAGCATCCTGGCCTCCAAGCTGCCGAGGGAAGAGCAGGACAGGGCCCGCGTGGTGGGCATCTCCCTGGCGGCGGTTACCCGGATCCTCTTCCTCCTCTCCATCGCCTGGATCATGGCCTTGAAAAAACCCCTGTTCACCCTCCTGGGCCACGAGGTCACGGGCAAGGACCTGGTTCTGATCGCCGGGGGGCTTTTCCTCATCTACAAATCGGTGAAGGAAATCCACGAGAAGCTGGAAGGGGAGCCGGGCCACGCCATCAGGAGGGTGGCTCCCTCCTTCGCCTCGGTGATTGGGCAGGTGCTTCTTCTGGATATCGTCTTCTCCATAGACTCCGTCATCACCGCCGTGGGCCTCACCCGCTTCGTACCCGTCATGGTGGCGGCCATCCTCCTCTCGGTGGCCATCATGCTCCTGGCCTCCAAGGGCATCTACGCCTTCGTGAACCAGCACCCCACGGTGAAGATGCTGGCCCTTTCCTTCCTCCTTTTGGTGGGCTTCACCCTGGTGGCCGAGGGCACGGGGGTGCACATCCCCAAGGGGTACGTGTACTTCGCCATGGGCTTCGCCGTGCTGGTGGAGTGGCTAAACCTTCGTGCGGGGCTTAGGGGGAAACCCGTCAAGCTCCACGAGCCTTACGAGGAGGAGGCGTAAAATCGGGCTGGAGGTGCGGTATGGAATACCGGATCGAACGGGACACCATGGGCGAGGTCAAGGTACCGGCGGACCGCTACTGGGGTGCCCAGACCCAGCGCTCCCTCGAGCACTTCAAGATTGGCGCCTGGCGCTTCCGGATGCCCTTGGAGGTAATCCGCGCCTACGGCATGCTGAAGAAAGCGGCGGCCAGAGCCAACCTGGAGCTGGGTGAGCTTCCACAGGAAATCGCCCGGGCCATCATCCAGGCGGCGGAAGAGGTCATCGCCGGGAAGCTGGACGACCACTTCCCCCTGGTGGTCTTCCAGACGGGAAGCGGCACCCAGACCAACATGAACGTGAACGAGGTCATCGCCAACCGGGCCTCGGAGCTTCTGGGGAAGCCCCTGGGCTCCAAGTACGTTCACCCCAACGACCACGTGAACCGGGGCCAGAGCAGCAACGACACCTTCCCCACCGCCATGTACGTGGCCGTGGCTTTGGCCCTCCACCAAAGGCTTTACCCGGCGGCGGAGGCCCTCATCGCCACCTTTGAGGAAAAGGCCAAGGCCTTTGACGGCATCGTGAAGGTGGGGCGCACCCACCTGATGGACGCCGTGCCCATCACCCTGGGACAGGAGGTGGGAAGCTGGGCGGCTCAGCTTAAGAACACCCTGGCCATGGTCAAGGAGGCGGAAAAAGGGCTTTACAACCTGGCCATCGGGGGCACGGCGGTGGGGACGGGCCTGAACGCCCACCCCCGGTTCGGGGAACGGGTGGCCCACTACCTGGCCGAGGAAACCGGCCTGCCCTTTAAGGTGGCGGAAAACCGCTTCGCCGCCTTGGCCGCCCACGACGAGCTGGTCCAGGTGATGGGGTCCTTGCGCACCCTGGCCGGGGCCCTGATGAAAATCGGCAACGACATCCGCTGGCTGGCCTCCGGGCCCTATGGGGGCATCGGGGAGATCTTCATCCCCGCCAACGAGCCTGGGTCCTCCATCATGCCCGGCAAGGTGAACCCCACCCAGGTGGAGGCCCTCACCATGGTGGTGGTGCGGGTCTTTGGCAACGACCACGCCGTGGCCTTTGCCGGAAGCCAGGGGAACTTCCAGCTCAACGTCTTCAAGCCGGTGATGGTGGATGCCGCCCTCGAATCCATCAAGCTCCTGGCCGACGCCATGGAATCCTTCAACGAGCATCTGGCCAAGGGGATAGAGCCCAACCTAGAACGGATAGAGGAACACCTCCAGAAAAACCCCATGCTGGCCACCGCCTTGAACAAGGCCATCGGCTACGACAAGGCGGCGGAGATCGTGAAGAAAGCCATCAAGGAAAAGAAGACCTTGAAGCAAGCTGCCTTGGAGCTGGGCTACCTCACGGAGGAGGAGTTTGACCGCATCGTGGTTCCCGTGAAGCTGGCCAAACCCCATGAGGCTTGAGGCCATTTGTGAGAATGCCCACCCCCAAGCCGGGTGGGCACCCCTATAGTGAGGTTTGGGAGGTGAAGTATGCCGTATCCGTTTAAGCTACCGGAACTGGGTTACCCGTACGAGGCCCTCGAGCCCCACATCGACGCCAAGACCATGGAGATCCACCACCAGAAGCACCACGGGGCTTATGTGAACAACCTGAATGCCGCCTTAGAGAAGTACCCCTACCTGCACGGGGTGGAGGTGGAAGTGCTCCTGCGCCACCTGGCCGCCCTGCCCGCGGACATCCAGACCGCGGTGCGCAACAACGGGGGTGGGCACCTGAACCATAGCCTCTTTTGGGAGCTTCTAACCCCCGGGGGGGCTAAAGAGCCGGTGGGGGAACTCAAAAAGGCCATCGACGAGCAGTTTGGGGGCTTCGCTGCCCTGAAGGAAAAGCTCACCCAAGCGGCCATGGCCCGTTTCGGCTCCGGCTGGGCCTGGCTGGTCAAGGATCCCTTCGGCAAGCTCCACGTCATCTCCACCCCCAACCAGGACAACCCCATCATGGAGGGGTTCACCCCCATCGTGGGCATCGACGTGTGGGAGCACGCCTATTACCTCAAGTACCAAAACCGCCGGGCTGACTACCTCCAGGCCATCTGGAACGTGCTGAACTGGGACAAGGCGGAAGCCTTCTTCCGGCGGAAGGGCTAAGGGAAATATAGTCCCCCACCCGGACCCCCCGGGTGGGGGTTTGTCTTCTCCCCCGGTTCCGCCGTCCGCCCAGGGTTTCCTAGCAGGTGAGCGCCCTGGAAAAGCCCCCCTTCAAAGCCCACCTCGCTTTCGGCCAGGGGACACCCCAGGCGAACAAGGGATTATCCTTGGAGCCCCTCCGGGAAGGCTCCCCCAAGGATGGGGGCCAAGGTTCCCTCCAAAGCCCTCACCGCCAAGGGAATCCTCCACGCTCCCTTGTCCCGCACCCCTGCCGGATTGGAAATAGCCCGAACCTCCACCCCCGGGATGCCCAGGGCCAGGCACGCTCGGGCGAAGGCGGCTCCCTCCATGCTCTCCACCTGGGCCCCCCAGCGCGAGGCCAGGGCCTCCGCCTCCCCCGGGTTTTCCGAAACCCGGTCCCGGGTGAGCCCCACCACCACCCGGAGGCCCAACATCCGGGCCAAAGCCCGGGTAAGGCCCGGATCCAGGGGAAATCGGTTGTAGTAGGCCTTTCCTCCCACCTCCAAGGCGGGAAAGCCCAAGGGCTTAAGGCCCTCTTGGGTACCCAGGTCCGCCTCCACCTCCTCCCCCACCAGGACCACATCCCCAGGAAGGAGGCCCGAGCCCGGGTAGGCCCCGGCGATGCCGAAAAGCAAGGCCTTCTCCACAGAATCCTGGCTGGCCCAGGCGGCCAGGGTAAGGGCCGCGTTCACCTTGCCGATCCCGGTTTCCAGCCAGACGAAACCCTCTCCCCTAAGCCCCTTCCTCCCCAGGAAGGAGAAGGGTTCGCCCCGGAGGAAGGGGGCCTCGAGGACCGTGGGGGAGAGGAGAAGCCACATCACTCCACCACCTTAAACCCCAAGGCCTCCGCCCGCTCCACGAAGAACTGGATGTTCTCCGCCTTCACCTCGCCCCCCAGGCTCTTGCGATCAAAGGCTTCCTCCGCCGCCAGGATCATGGTCTCCGCCAGGCAGGCAGGCACCTGGTCGGGGGCACCGAAGTGAAGGTCTAAGGTGGCCTTTGCCCTCCCGGGAAGCCGCACCACACCCCCGGGGATGACCCTGACCCCAGGTACCTCTCTAACCGAGGGATGCACGTCGGGGGGCACGCCCTCGTCGTAGATCCAGGCTCCCGGCTTCACGTGCTCAGGGTAGATCACCGGGTTCGGATCGCTGGTGGCGGTGAAGACCAGGTCCGCCTCCCGGATGGCGGCCACCTCGGTGGTCACCTGGATCTCAGGCGCTTGCCCCTTTCGCTCCAGGTTTTTCCGAAGGCTTTCCGCCGACTTCTCCAGGCGCTCCCGGTCCCGGCCCACCAGGATAAGCCGCCCCACCAAGGGAGCGATCTGCCGGGCGATGCCGAAGGCCACCACCCCGTTCGCCCCTACCACCGCCGCCGTGGTGTTTCTCAGGTCCTTGCCGCTTTGGGCAAAGTGGGCCAGGATGCCGGGAATGGCCGCTTTGACGGTGCCCGCGGTGTAGGCCCCCCCGTTCGTCACCTCTATATCCGGCACCGCCTCCTGTACCCTCTTACCCTTCTCCCCCACCACGCTCCAAAAGGCCCCCAGGCCCACCACCGTGGCCCCAAGCTCCTTGGCGAGCCTAGCCCCTTGGATGGCCCGCCTTACCGCCAGCTCCGGCTTAGCCTTGATCTGGTGGGGCAGAAGGGGAGCGGAGATGAGGTGGCATAGGACCTCCCGGCCATCCGCCGTCCTCACTCCCCTTACCTCCCCCACCTTCATGGGGCGGAAAAGCTCCGCCAAACGTTCTATCCAGGCCTGCTTCAGAAGTCCCAGGCGCACCAGGGGCCGGGCCCAGCGGAAACGGGGGCTCTGCCAGAAATCCTCCACCGTGAGGGGATGGATGAGAAAGGCGCAAACCACCTGCCTTTGCGAGGGCAAGGGCAGGGGGCTACCCAGCCTGGGCTCGGTGCCTTCCAGGATACGGCCCAGGTTCTCCTTGTAGCGCCAAAGGGCCAGGAGAAAAAGCAGGCCCCCAAGGACCTTGGCTCCAAGGGGAAACCCACCGAAAAGAAGGACGCCAAAGAGGCCCAAGGGAAGCCCCAGGGCCCCCAAGGAGGCATAGCCCGTGAGGGCGTAAAGGGCAAGGCCCAAGGCCACGGGGACCATGCCCCAGGCTGGCTCCAGGGGTAGCCCCGCCAGCACCCCCAAAAGAACCCCCGCCCCCTTGGCCCGAAGGGGCCAGGGATCGCGGAAGAAGAGGGGATAAAGGTGGCCCAGGTAGACCGCCACCCCCAGGGCCAAAAGCTCCTCCACGCCAAGCCCCAAGCCCCTCCCTAGGGCCAGGGGCAAGTACCCCTTGGCGAAGTCCAGGAGGAAGGCCAAAAGGGTAAGGCCCAGCCCCAGCCGCCTCAAGGCCGTTTCCAAACCCAGGGTATAGGGGCTTGCCGTGCGCAGGTCCACCCCCCGCCGCCTGGCCAGCCAGTACCCCAAGGGTAAGGCGCCCAGGGCATAGGAAAGGGGTAGGAGGACGGGCATCATCGCAGGTAGTTTAGCCCGGCCACCGCTCCACCCGTAAGGAGGAGAACGATAAGCCCGGCAGCCAGCACCCCCAGGGAGATGGCCAGGAGGGCGTAGCGCCTTTTTAGGCCCAAGACCACCGCCAGCACCGCCCCGCTCCAGGCCCCGGTGCCCGGCAAGGGCACGGCCACGAAAAGGAAAAGGCCCAGGGCCCCCAGGCGCTGCACCTGCTCCTCCCCCTTGAGGCGCACCCGGGCCTCGAGGGCCGCCCAGAGCTTGGCCAGGAAGGGCACCCGGGTCAGAAGCGCCACCGCCCAAGGCAGGAGGAAGAGGGCCACCGGGGCCACCAGCAGGTTACCCAAGAGGGCCAGCAGGAAAGCCTTCCCGGGGGAAAGCCCCAGGGCCAACCCCAGGGGAATGGCTCCCCTCAGCTCCACCACCGGTAGGGCGGCCACCAGGATCACGTAAAGTTCCGGAGGCATGGGCGCAATAGGAAACCCGCCGCCAGATCTGCACGGGACCCGGACGGCGGATCACGGAAAACAACACCTTAGGCGCGGGCCGCCTTGGCCTTCTCCACCAGCTCAGCAAAGACCTGGGGTTCCCGCACCGCTAAATCGGCCAGCACCTTGCGGTCCAGCTCCACCCCCGCCTTCTTCAAGCCGTGGATAAAGCTGGAGTAGTTTAGGCCGTGCTGGCGGCAGGCGGCATTGATGCGCACGATCCAGAGCCTGCGGAAATCCCGCTTCTTGCGCTTGCGGTGGGCGTAAGCATAGTTGCCCGCAGCGAAGAGGGTTTCCCGGGCCTTGCGGAAGCTCTTGGAGCGGAGGCCCCAATATCCCTTGGCCAGCTTGAGGATCTTCTTGTGCCTCCTGCGGCGAACGACACCCGTTTTGGCGCGCGGCATTCCCTACCTCCTCACTCGTAGGGCAGGAGGAGCTTTACACGCTCCGCCTCCGCCTGGGCCAGGGCGAACTTCCGCCCCTTCTGACGGATGGTCTTCCCGGACTTGTGCCAGTTGAGGTGCCGCTTTCCCGTCTTCATGGCCATCACCTTGCCCGAAGCGGTCACCTTTACCCGCTTCTTGGCGCCCTTGTGGGTCTTCATCTTCGGCATACCCTTCCTCCAAGCCCTGGGAAGCGCCCCAACCGGGGTCTTGCGGGCTCCCCAAAGCCCTCACACTATACCAAAGGGGGGCGAAAAGGTCTAGGCTTACGCCATTTAGCCCCCATGGGGCTGACCTAGGCTTGCGCCATCTTACCCCTTAGGGGGCCGACACCTTGGCTGGCGCCAGAAGCATGTTCATATCCCGGCCCAGCAGCTCGGGCTTCATCTCCACCACGGCCAGGCCCTTCAGGTCCTCGGCCACCCGCTCAAGAAGCTTCTCCCCCAGCTCAGGATGGGACATCTCCCGTCCCCGGAACATGATGGTGACCTTGACCTTGTGGCCTTCGGCCAGGAAGCGCTTGATATGGTTCAGCTTGGTCTGATAGTCGTGGTCGTCGATCTTGACCCGGAACTTGATGGACTTCACCTCGGTGCGCTTGGCCTTTTTGCGGGCCTCCTTCTCCGCCACCTGCTGCTCATAACGCCACTTGGAGTAGTCCATGATGCGGGCCACGGGAGGATCGGCGGTGGGACCCACCAGCACCAGGTCCAGGTCCTGCTCCTCCGCCAGGCGCAAGGCTTCCCGGGTGTCCATGATGCCCAGTTGTTGACCGTCCGGTCCAATCACCCGAACCTGCCGCACGCGGATGCGCTCGTTAACCAGGTACTCCTTTATCTACACCACCTCCTCGCCCGCGGGCTCTCCCTGCATGGCTTGCGGGCTAAGGGGAGTGTAGCAAGAAAACCCCAGCGCCTACAATGGGGGCATGGTCCAGGTGGAGAGAGGTCGGATCTATCGGGTTTTCCTCAACGACCCAGAGCGGAGAAACCCCCTTTCCCCCGAGATGGTGGAGGGGCTTTTGCAGGCCCTCGAGGAGGCGGAGAAGGACCCCGAGGCCCGGGTCCTGGTCCTTTCGGGCAGGGGAAGCGCCTTCAGTGCCGGAGCCGACCTGGCCTTTTTGGAGAAGGTGACGGAGCTCGGAGCCGAGGAGAACTACCGCCATTCCCTTTCCCTCATGCGCCTCTTCCACCGCCTCTACACCTTCCCCAAACCCACGGTGGCCGCGGTGAACGGGCCGGCAGTGGCGGGCGGGGCAGGTTTGGCCACCGCCTGCGACCTTTTGGTCATGGACCAGGAGGCCAAGCTGGGCTACACCGAGGTGAAGATCGGCTTTGTGGCCGCTTTGGTTTCCGTGATCCTGGTGCGGGCCGTGGGGGAAAAGGTGGCCAAGGACCTCCTCCTCACGGGCCGCCTGGTGGGGGCGGAGGAGGCCAAGGCGTTGGGCCTGGCCAACCGGATCGCCAGGCCCGGTAAAGCCCTGGAGGAAGCCCTGGCTCTTGCGGAGGAGTTGGCCAAGAACGCCCCCACCTCCTTGCGCCTCACCAAGGAGCTTCTCCTGGCCTTGCCGGGGATGGGCCTCGAGGACGGCTTCCGCCTGGCGGCCTTGGCCAACGCCTGGGTCCGGGAAACCGGGGACCTAAAGGAGGGCATCCGGGCCTTCTTCGAAAAGCGCCCCCCTAGGTTCTGAAGAGGCCAAGCCACGCCCACACAAGTAACCCCGAGCCCCGTTTCCCCCAGCAAGGCTCGGAAACAACCGCCCTTGCTGAAGGACCACCTGGAAGAAGTGGGCCACACGCCCTAGGGTTGGTTTAGGCAAAAACACGTTAAAGTTAAGGAGAAGGCATAAAGGGGGAAACATGGGTAGCCCTATGGACTGGCAAAGCTTTGAGGCTTACGTATTCGAGAAGATGAGCAAAACCAAGCTTCCCGGGCTGAGCATCGCCGTGGTAAAGGAGGGTGAGGTGATCTACACCCGGGGTTTCGGCTTCAGGAACCTGGAGAGCGCTGCCCCGATGACACCCCAAACGAGGGTGGGTATCGGGTCCGTTACCAAATCCTTCACCGCCCTCGCCGTCATGATGCTGTCCGAGGAAGGCAAGCTCCGCCTCCAAGATCCCATCGAAGCGTTCCTCCCCCTTCGCCTGCAGCCGTTTGGCCAGCCGGTCCAAATCTGGCACCTTCTCACGCATTCCTCAGGCATCCCCGCAACCGCTTACGCCGAGGCTCTCATCTACCACACCGTGGGCGAGGAGGCAACCTGGGTTCCCATGGGTTCCTTCGGTGACCTGAAGGCTTTTCTCGAGGGTGCGGAACCCTGGGCGGTGGCCGGACCAGGACAACGGTTCTTCTACCTTAACGAGGGTTATCGACTACTTGGCCACATCATCGAGGCTGTTTCCGGAAAAACCTACGAGGAATTCATTGAAGAACGTATTCTAAAACCCCTGGGTATGAAGCGGACCACGCTTCGTCAGAGAGACGTTGCCAGCGACCCAGACTGGGCAACGCCCTACCTGCTTGACGGGAATGGGAAGCACCTTCCCTCAAGGTTCCCTTTCGGGGTATTTGCCGATGGAGGCTTGATCAGCACCACCCTAGATCTATGCCGTTATCTACAGCTCTACCTTCACCGGGGTGAAAGCAACGGGGACCGGTTGGTGTCATCCCAAAGCCTAGAACAGATGGAAACCCCACATATTTCCCGCCCCTCATCCCTCCTTGCCGACGAGGGCTATGGCTTCGGCTGGAGTATTCACCCGGACTTCCTCGGCCACAAGCTGGTTTCCCATGAAGGATCGGTTTTGGTGCACACGGCGTTTTTGGGCTACATTCCCGACCTCGAGGTCGGCGTCGCCGTATTGGCCAACGCAAGCGGGCATCCCCTGGTGCAAATCGGTATGGTAGCGCTCGCAGGAGTTCTGGGTAAGAACCCCGAGGCCTTGCCCTTTGTCCAGAATCAAAAACTGTTTAGCCAGATCGCCGGCCGCTACGAAACCTTCAAGGGCACCATGCAGCTACGGGCCAGCTTTCAAGGCGACGTCCTTTTTTTGGAATCGCACGGGCGACTTCTCAAAGGCAGCGTCCCCTTCCTGCCCGAGGAACTCACCGACCGCTACGCACGCTTTTCCACAGCTCAGCGCGGCCGTAAGGTCCGGGCGGAGTTCTTCATCGAAGGCGAAGACGTTACCCTCATCTACGAGCCCTACAAGCTGGTCAGGACAGGGGCTTGAAGGCGGAGGGAAACCCCGAGCCCGGTCTTCCTCTAGGATCCCTCTTCAACCAGAGATTTATACTTTCCCTATGGCCCTCGTTCCCCCCTGCTTCATCACCGAGATCGTGGAGAAGGACCTGCGGGAAGGGAAGTACAAAAAGCTCCTTACCCGCTTTCCTCCGGAGCCCAACGGCTATTTGCACATCGGGCATGCCCGGAGCATCGTGCTGAACTTCGGCCTGGCCCTGGACTATGGAGGCGAGTGCAACCTGCGCTACGACGACACCAACCCGGAAACGGAAAAGGAGGAGTACGCCCGGGCCATAGAGGAGGACGTGCGCTGGCTGGGCTTCACCCCCGATAGGGTCCTCTACGCCTCCGACTACTTTGAAACCATGTACCAGTGCGCCCTCGAGCTCATCCGGGAGGGCAAGGCCTACGTGGACGACCTCTCGGAAGAGGAGATGAGCGAGCTCAGGGCCCAGGGAAAGCCAAGCCCCTACCGGAACCGGAGCGTGGAGGAAAACCTGGAACTCTTTGAAAGGATGCGCCGGGGGGAGTTCCCCACGGGAAGCCGGGTCCTAAGGGCCAAGATCGACCCTGCCCATCCCAACTTCAAGCTCCGGGACCCCGTGCTTTACCGTATCGTGCACGCCCCTCACTACCACGCGGGAAACCGCTGGGTTATCTATCCCCTTTACGACTACGCCCACCCCCTCGAGGACCTCATCGAAGGCGTCAGCCACTCCCTTTGCACCCTGGAGTTCGAGAACAACCGAGCCATCTACGACTGGGTGATCGAGAACCTGAAGGGGAAGTGCGGCCTTCCCCTTTCCCCTAGGCCCTACCAGTACGAGTTCGCCCGGCTGGACCTCACCCACACGGTGCTCTCCAAGCGGAAGCTCATCAAGCTGGTGGAGGGGGGCTTCGTCACGGGCTGGGACGACCCTAGGCTTCCCACCCTAAGGGCCCTAAGGCGGCGGGGGGTGCGCCCGGAGGCTATAAGGGAGTTTGTGCGGCGCACCGGCATCTCCCGAAACGAGGCCCGCATCGAGATCGAGCTCTTCGAGGAGGTGGTGCGGGACGATCTGAATCCCATCGCCCCCAGGGTCTTAGGGGTTTTGGAACCCCTAAAGGTGGTCCTCACCAACTACCAGGGGGAGGAGTGGCTCGAAGCCCCCTACTGGCCCAGGGACATCGGCAAGGAGGGGAAGAGACCCCTACCCTTCTCCCAGGAGATTTACATAGAGCGGTCCGATTTCAGCCTCAATCCCCCCAAGGGCTGGAAGCGCTTCGCCCCGGGGCAAAGGGTACGCCTGCGGCACGCCTACGTGATGGAGCTGGAAGACGTGGTGGAGGAAAACGGGGAGGTGAAGCTTCTGAAGGCCCGCATTGTTCCCGGCACCCTGGGGGCCAACCCTGAGGATGGCATCAAGCCCCAAGGGGTCATCCACTGGGTTTCCGCCCGGCACGCCCTGCCCGTGGAGTTCAGGCTTTACAACAGGCTATTCCTAACCGAGGACCCCGAGGAGGGTGGGGATTTCCTGAAGAACCTGAACCCAAAAGCCCTCGAGGTCAAGCAGGGCTTCATCGAACCCAGCGTGGCCCAGGATCCACCGGAGACCCGCTACCAGCTGGAGAGGCTGGGTTACTTCTGGCAGGACCCGGTAGACTCCCGCCCAGGGCGGCTGGTGATGAACCGTATCGTGCCCCTCAAGGAGGGCTACCGGCCTCAGTAGAGGGGACTAAAGCCCCACGCTAACCCCCACCGCCCCTCCCACGCCGAAGCCCGTGCTCGGAGCGAGGTAGAGGGTGGGGTGCACCTCCACGTACACCCCGAGAAGAGGCAGGGGCAGGTTGAGCCAGGTGCCCAAGACCGCCCGTAGGCCCCCATGGCCCCGGGCATCCTGGGGCAGGGTAAGGGCGGGCCCCGTGCCATAAAACCCCCCAAGGCCCAGGTAGAGATCGGTGAGGGGAAGCTTCAGAAGCAGGTCCACCCCACCTCCCATAGCCTCGAGGCCCACGCCTCCATACACCCGCCCATCCACCAGGGAAGGTACCAGGGGAAAGCGCAAACCCCCCTGCACTCCAAAGGGACTCCCCAGGTTCACCTCACCGCGCTGGGCCAAACCCAAGGCCAAAACCACCAAAAACGCTGCAATCCACCTACGCATGCCGAACCTCCTCCAAAAGCACCTCCACCCGGGCCATGCGAGCCCGGTGGGCCCCAGGTTCGTAATCCACCAGGACCCCATCCACCTTGAGCATCCTCAGGGCCCTGAGGAAGGCCTCCTTCAAGGCCCGGGTCTCTAGGGCGCTTACCCGCATCCCGAGCTCAGCATGACGGGCCAGGAAGCCCTGGGCCAAGGCCTCGGAGGTCCAGATACCGGAAAGCCTTTGCCCCAAGACCTCCAAAACCAGGTGTTCCCCAGGCTCTCCCTCCAGGATGTACCAGGGCCCCGAGAGGTCCATCCCCCGGCATAATACCCCTCGTGAGGCTGGATCGCTACCTGGTGGAAAGGGGCCTGGCGGAAAGCCGGGAGAAGGCCCAAAGGCTTATCCAATCCGGCCAGGTCAAGGTGGCCGGGCAGGTGGTGACCAAGCCCGCCCACAGGGTGCCGGAAGGAGCCCAGGTGGAGGTCCTCTCCCCGGAACGGTACGTGAGCCGGGGAGCCTACAAGCTCCTGGGTGCCCTCGAGGCCTTCTCCATAGAGGTGAAGGACAAGGTGGCCGCGGACATCGGGGCCAGCACCGGCGGGTTCACCCAGGTGCTCCTGGAAAGGGGTATCAAGCGGGTCTACGCGGTGGACGTGGGCAGGAATCAGCTCCACCCCCGCCTAAGGGAGGATTCCCGGGTGGTGAGCCTCGAGGAGCAGGACGCCAGGAGCCTCCTTCTTCCCGAGACCGTGGACCTGGTGGTGATGGACGTTTCCTTCATCTCCTCCACCCTGCTTCTTTCCAAGGTAAAGGAGCTCCTTAAGCCGGGAGGCGAGGCCCTCATCCTGGTGAAGCCCCAGTTCGAACTGGGCCCGGGAGCGCACAAGGGGGTGGTGCGGGACGAGGCCCTGCGGCAAAAGGCCCTGGCCCGGGTGCGGGAGAAGGCCCGGGAGCTGGGCTTTCAGGTGCTGGGGGAAAGGGAAAGCCCCTTGCCAGGGAAGGAGGGAAACCGGGAGTTTTGGCTTTGGCTTAAGGTCCCTTAAGCCACTCCTCCGCGATCTGCACAGCGTTTAAGGCAGCTCCCTTTAAGAGCTGGTCCCCCACCACGAAAAAGTCCAGGCCGTTGTCAAAGGCCAAGCTCTGACGGATCCTCCCCACCTCCACATTCCACTTGCCGCTGGCCGTGAGGGGCATGGGGTAGCGCTTGGCCTGGGGCTCGTCCACCACCTCCACCCCTGGGGCCTGGGCCAGCACCTCCCGGGCCGCCTCCGGGGAGACGGGCCTTTCGAACTCCACGCTTACCGCCTCGGCATGGGCCCTCAAGGTAGGCACCCGCACCGCGGTAGCGCTGATGCGGATGGAGCTATCCCCGAAAATCTTGTGGGTTTCCCACACCACCTTCATCTCCTCGCGGGTGTAGCCGTTTTCCTGGAAGGTATCTATATGGGGAATGACGTTGAAGGGCAAGGGGTGGGCGAAGACCTCGGCCACCGGCGTTTCCCCCTGCAGCTGGCGGCGGGTTTCCCTAAGAAGCTCCTCCATGCCCCTGGCCCCGGCCCCGCTGGCCGCCTGGTAGGTGGCCACGATGACCCGCTTCGCCCGAAACGCCCGGTGCAGGGGCCAAAGGGCCATGGCCAGGATGGCCGTGGTGCAGTTGGGGTTGGCAATGATGCCCTGGTGCTGGAAGATCCTCTCCCGGTTCACCTCCGGCACCACCAGGGGCACATGGGGCTCGTAGCGCCAGGCGCTGGAGTTGTCGATCACCAAGGCTCCCCCTTGGGCCCAAACGGGGGCCAGGGCCTTGGAAAGGGACCCCCCGGCGCTGGCCAGCACCAGGTCCACGGGCAAAGGACCCTCGGGAAGGGGCTCCACCGGAATGGCCTCCCCCCGGAAAGCCACGGTCTTGCCCGCAGAGCGGGGGGAAGCGTACAGCCTAAGTTCACTCAAGGGAAAGTTCCGGGCCTCGAGGACCTTCACCATCTCCTGTCCCACGGCCCCCGTGGCCCCTACCACGGCTACCCTCACCTTCTCCCCTCCTTCCTGGTTACCGACAAGCCCACCATGCTTTCGCCTCCCAGACCTTCTTCACCTACTACCACCTGAGCTTCTCCCGCAAAAACCCCTCCAGCTCGTCCACGTGAAGCCGGATCTGCTCCATGGTGTCCCGGTCCCGCACGGTGACCGTGTCCTTGAGCCGGGTGGTCCCATCCTTGCTCTGCCCGATGGTGTCGTAGTCCACGGTGATGGCGAAGGGGGTGCCCACCTCATCGTGGCGGCGGTAGGCTTTGCCGATGTTGCCGGTGTCCTCGTAGAGGATCCGGCCCAAGCCCAGGGCCTGGAGCCTGGCCTTCAAGCGCTTGGCGTACTCGGTGATCTCCGGGCGGTTCTTGACCAGGGGAATGACCGCCACCTTGATGGGGGCGAGCTGGGGCTTAAGCTTTAAGACGATGCGCTCCTCCCCATTCGGAAGCTCCTCCCGGGTGAAGGCCTCCGACAAGAGGGCCAGGACCCCCCGGTCCACCCCGGCCGAGGGCTCGATCACGTAGGGAACAAACCACTTGCCGGTATCGGGATCGCGGTAAGCCAGGCGGGCGGTGGAGTGCTCGTTTCTAAGCACCCGGGCGGTGATGCCAAGCTCTTCCTGGTCCTTGGTGTGGCTCCCCAGGTCAAAGTCCGTGCGGTTGGCGATGCCCTCCAGCTCCTCGAGGCCATGGGGGAAGCGGTAAAGGATGTCCACCGTGGCCTTGGCGTAGTGGGCCAATTCCTCGGGGGGCTGCTCGTAGGGCACCAGGTTATCCCGGCTTAGCCCCATCTCCTGCCACCACCGAAGCCTCTCCTCCACCCAGTAGCGGTGCCAGTACTCGTCCTCCCCCGGGCGGACGAAGTACTCGATCTCCATCTGCTCGAACTCCCGCACCCGGAAGATGAAGTTCCTGGGAGTGATCTCGTTGCGGAAAGCCTTGCCGATCTGGGCAATGCCGAAGGGAAGCTTCCGGCTCGTGCTGTCCAGGACGTTCTTGAAGTTCACGAAGATGCCCTGGGCGGTCTCCGGACGCAAGTAGGCCAGGGAAGCTTCGTCCTCCACCGGGCCCACGTAGGTCTTGAACATCATGTTGAAGTAACGGGGTGGGGTCCAGTCCCCAGGCTCCGCGGTGGCGGGATCCAGCACCCCAGCTGCGGTCATAGCCCCCCCAGCCCTTTCCGGGGCCTGCATCATGGCCTGGACCAGGGCATGAAGGTTACCCTCCTCCACCTCCATGGCCCGGTAGAGCCTCCGGAGCACCTCCTCCGGCTGCTCCTTAAGGAGATGGTCCAGGCGGTAGCGCTTCTTGGAGATGCGGTTATCCACCATGGGGTCAGCGAAGGTGGCCTCGTGGCCGGAATAGTGCAGGACCAAGCGGTGGGTGAGGATGCTGGCATCCAGGCCCTCCATGTCGTCCCGCTCGTAGACGTTCCTTCGCCACCAGGCCTGCTTCAAGTTGTTCTTGAGCTCCACCCCCAAAGGACCGTAGTCGTAGGTCCCCTGGAGGCCCCCGTAGATCTCGGACCCCTGAAAGATAAACCCCCTGCGTTTGCAAAGCGCCACCAGTTCGTCAAGGCTACTCGCCGGCATCGTCCCTCCCGAAAGGGGGCTTGGCCCCCGGTTAAAGGGCATCTTACCGGATGCTGGGCCCTTTTGCTCCCGCCAGGCCAAGGTTCCCGACAAGGACCTCCCCTGGGGCCAAGGTAACCCCAGGCGCAAACCCCCGGTGCGGACTCCTTTAGGCTAGAATGTGGGTAGAGGGGAGCATGAACAGGTACGACGATCGCGCCAGGCTGGTTTTCCACTACGCAAGGGAGGAGGGGAGCCGCTTAGGCCACTCCATGATCGGCCCAGAGCACCTCCTCCTGGGCCTGATGCGCGAGGGGGGTACAGCGGCCCGCATCCTTCAAGAATATGGGGCAAGCCTCGAGGCCATGCGCCGCATGGTGGAAGAGTTGGTGGGCCGCGGCGAAGGTAGCCGCACCGGAGAGCCCCCTGCCATTACGCCCAGGGCCAGGCGGGTCATGGAGCTGGCCAGCGCCGAGGCCCGCAACATGGGGGCCTCTGTGATCGGCACCGAGCATATCCTCCTAGGGATCATCCGCGAGGGAGACGGGATCGCCTATCGCATCCTCTCCCACTTCGCCAAAGATGTGGACGCCATTCGCTGGCGCATCCTCTCCATGGCTGAAGGCCGGGAACGGGAAAAGCCGGTGAACACCCCCTTCCTGGATGAGTACGGGCGCGACCTCACCAAGGAAGCCCGGGAGGGCAAGCTGGATCCCGTGATCGGCCGGCAGGAGGAGATCAACCGAGTAATCCAGATCCTGGCTCGGCGCACCAAGAACAACCCCGTCCTCATCGGGGACCCCGGGGTGGGCAAGACCGCCATCGTGGAAGGCCTGGCCCAGGCCATCGTGGAAGGCCGGGTGCCCCCCATCCTCAAGGGTGCCCGGGTGGTGGCCCTGGATTTGGCGGGGATCGTAGCCGGCACCAAGTACCGGGGGGAGTTCGAGGAGCGCCTCCGCCAGATCATTGAGGAGCTTAAAAATGCCAGGGTCATCGCCTTCATCGACGAGCTTCACACCCTAATCGGGGCCGGGGGGGCCGAGGGTACCCTGGACGCCGCCAACATCCTGAAGCCCGCCCTGGCTCGGGGGGAGATCCAGGTGATCGGAGCCACCACCACCGGGGAGTACCACCGCTACATCGAAAAGGATGCCGCCCTAGAGCGGCGCTTCCAGCCGGTGATCGTCCTGGAGCCCTCCCCAGAGGAAACCCTGGAGATCCTAAAAGGCCTCCGACCCCGCTACGAGGCCCACCACGGGGTCATCATCCCCGACGAGATCCTGGAGCTTGCGGTCAAGATCGGGATCCGTTCCCTCCCGGGGCGCAACTTCCCCGATAAGGCCATCGACCTTATCGACGAGGCGGCAAGCCGGGTTCGCCTGAACGCCTCCCTGGGCCTGCCCGTGGCCGAGGAGGAGGACGGGACCCCCGTGGTAACCCGGGAGGACATCGAGGCGGTGGTGGACTCCTGGGGTGGGATCTACGTGGACGACAAGGACGACGAGAAGCTCATGCGCCTCGAGGAGGAGCTTAGAAAGCGGGTGGTGGGCCAGGAAGAGGCCATCCGGGCCCTGGCCAACGCCCTAAGGCGGGCCCGGGTGGGTTTGGGAGGCCGGACCCGGGTGGCAGCGAGCTTCCTCTTCGTGGGCCAAAGCGGGGTGGGCAAGACCCAGCTGGCCAAGGCTTTAGCCGAGGTGCTCTTCGGCTCCGAGCGGGCTCTCATCCGCTTTGACATGTCCGAGTTCCAGGAGCCCCACTCCATCTCCAAGCTGATCGGGGCTCCCCCAGGCTACGTGGGCTACGAGCAGGGGGGCCGGCTCACGGAGGCGGTGCGCCGCCAGCCCTTCAGCGTGGTGCTCCTGGATGAGATTGAGAAGGCCCACCCCGATGTGTACAACACCTTCCTGCAGGTGCTGGACGAGGGCCGTCTCACGGACGGTATGGGGCGCACCGTGGACTTCCGCCGGGTCATCCTCATCATGACCTCCAACACCGGCTACAACGTGGGCCCCGCCATCGGCTTCACCAGCAAAGAGGTGGACACGGAAACCCCCCTCAAGTCCCTCTTCACCCCCGAGTTCCTGGACCGCCTGGACGAGGTGATTCGCTTCCGCCCCCTCACCGAGGAGGAGCTGGTGCAGGTAGCCCGGATGATGCTGGAGGACATCCAAAAGGAGCTGCAATCCCGGGACATCACCGTGCGCTTCGCCCCCGAGGTGGCCCGGTTCGTGGTGGATCAGGCCCCCAAGACAGGCAGCGCCAGGGCCGTCCGGAGCGTCATCCGGGAACGCATAGAAGATCCCCTTTCCTTGCTCCTCCTGAAGAAGCCCACCGGCCACCTCTACGTGAACGTGGAGGATGGGCACCTGGCCTTCCACGAGGTGGAGGGCGAGGAGCTTTTGGTCTAGATGCCCTTAGGAATACCAAGGCCCTGCCTCCTCCCCTTGAGGGGGCCGCTTTTTCTTGGGTCCCTCGAGGCTTGAACCCATGGCCAAGACCTCCTACACCTGCGTGGAATGCGGTTACCGCACCCCTAAGCCCCTGGGGAGGTGCCCGGCCTGCGGCTCCTGGGAGAGCTTCCAAGAGGTAACCCCCTCCCCCCGTGCTCCATCCCGCCAAGCCCACCTGGAAGCCCCCTCGCCGATTCCCCTTTCCCAGGTGAACGAGCTCGAGGAGAAGCGCTTCTCCTCGGGCCTTTCCGAGGTGGACCGGGTCTTGGGCGGAGGGTTCGTGCCGGGAGAAGTGGTCCTCCTGGGGGGAGAACCCGGGGTGGGCAAGAGCACCCTTCTTCTGGAGCTCGCCAAGCACCTCACCCGGAAGGTCTACTACCTGGCCGGAGAGGAGTCCCCGGCCCAGATCAAGCTAAGGGCGAGGAGGCTTGGGGTAAAGGACCTCCTTCTCCTAAAGGAAACCCGCCTGGAACCCCTCCTTTCCCTCCTGGAGCGGGATCCTCCTGAGGTGCTTTTTGTGGATTCCATACAGACGATTGAGGCGGTGGGAAGCCCGGGCAGCCTGGTGGCGGTGCGGGAGGCCACCCATGCCTTCGTGCGCCTGGCCAAAGAGGAGGGCATCACCATCCTTTTGGTGGGCCACGTGACCAAGGAGGGGGTGGTGGCCGGGCCCAAGAGCATAGAGCATGCGGTGGACGCCACCCTTTACCTGGAAAGCGCCGGGGTCTACCGGGTCTTGCGGAGCGCCAAAAACCGCTTCGGCCCCGTGGGGGAGCTCGGGGTCTTCCGCATGGAGGAAGAGGGCCTGGTGGAGGTGGAAAATCCCTCGGAGGCCTTCCTCCTGGAAAGGCCCATCGGGGTTCCGGGAAGCGCCATCGCCCTGGCCCTGGCGGGAGAAAGAGCCCTGGCCCTCGAGGTCCAAGCCCTGGCCGCCAAAACCCCCTTCCCCGCCCCCAGGCGGGTGGTCCAGGGCCTGGACGCCAAGCGGGTGGACATGGTCCTGGCGGTCCTGGAAAGGCGGCTTGGCCTTCCCTTAGGTAACCTGGACATCTACGTGAACCTGGCAGGAGGGCTTAAGGTGCAGGACCCGGGCCTGGATCTGGCGGTGGCGCTGGCGGTGTATTCTGCGGTGGTGGGCAAGGCCCTGCCCCCGGACCTGGCGGCGGTGGGGGAGGTGGGGCTTCTGGGTGAGGTGAGAAGCGTCGTGGGACTGGAAAGGCGGCTTAGGGAAGGGAAGCGGGCGGGGTTTTCCCGCTTTCTGCACCCGGGGAACACCCGCTCCTTGGGGAAAGCGGTGGAGCAGTACCTGGGATGAGCCCTCGCCTCCTTCTCCATCTGATCTTCGCCTTCCTGGGCTACCAGCTGGCGGCGGCCCTGGAGGGCCTGGGCCTTCTTCCCCACTCGGCTGGCCTTCTCTCCCTCAACCGCCTCTATCTGACCCTGGCGGGCTTCCTGGCAGGGGTTCTCCTGGCTCCCAGACTGGAAGGCTTCTGGGAAAAACGGCTCGGGCGCCTCAGGGAGCTTCCCCCGGAAGTGCCGGTGGCCCTGACCCTGGGAGCCACCCTGGGGCTTCTTTTTACCGTGCTCCTCACCAGCCTCCTTTCCCAGATCCCGGGGTTTTCCCCTTACCACAGCCTCCTTTTGGCCCTATTCCTGGTGGGGCTCTTCAGCTACCTGGCCCTGGGGTACAAGGACTACCTGCGCCTTCCCCAAAAACCCCCCCGTCCCCTTGGAGGCAAGGTGTTGGACACCAGCGTCCTGGTGGACGGGCGCGTGGCCGAGGTGGCGGCTACGGGCTTCCTGGAAGGCCCCCTTTTCGTCCCCCACTTCGTGCTCAAAGAACTCCAGCACTTCGCCGATAGCCCCGATCCCCTGAAGCGGGCCAAGGGGAGGCGGGGGCTGGAAACCCTGGAAAGGCTTAAGGAGGTAGCCCGCCTCGAGGTGCTGGAGGACATCCCCAAGGGGGAGAGCGTGGACGAGAAGCTCCTCTTTCTGGCCCGGGACCTAGGAGCCGCCCTGGTCAGCAACGACCTGGCCCTTTTACAGATGGCCAGGATCTACGGGGTAAAGGCCCTTTCCGTCCAGGCCCTGGCCCAGGCCCTCCGGCCTCAACTCAAGGTGGGGGACACCCTGAAGCTTCTCATCCTCAAGGAAGGCAAGGAGCCCCACCAGGGGGTGGGCTACCTGGAGGATGGCTCCATGGTGGTGGTGGATGGGGGAATCCGCTACCGGGGCCAGGAGGTGGAGGTGGTCATCACCCAAGCCATCCAGACCCAGGTGGGCCGCCTCTTTTTCGCCCAGCCTGCCGCCGAAGCGCAAAGCTAATGCCCGAAGGCCTAGAGCCTTATAATGCCTAACGGCCTTGTCCGGCCGAGGAGGTGGAAAGCTTGAACCTGCACGAGTATCAAGCCAAAGAGATCCTGGCCCGTTATGGGGTACCGGTGCCGCCCGGCAAGGTGGCCTACACCCCCGACGAGGCCAAGAGGATCGCGGAGGAGCTGGGCAAGCGGGTGGTGATCAAGGCCCAGGTGCACGTGGGCGGGAGAGGCAAGGCCGGGGGCGTGAAGCTGGCGGACACCCCCCAGGAAGCCTACGAGAAGGCCCAGGCCATCCTGGGGATGAACATCAAGGGCCTCACGGTGAAGAAGGTCCTGGTGGCCGAGGCGGTGGACATCGCCAAGGAGTACTACGCCGGCCTCATCCTGGACCGCGCCCGGAAGCGGGTGGTCCTCATGCTCTCCAAGGAAGGGGGGGTGGACATCGAGGAGGTGGCGGCGGAGCGCCCGGAGGCCATCCACAAGTTCTGGATCGACCCCCACAAGGGTTTTCGTCCCTTTGAGGCCCGGGAGATGGTAAAAAAAGCGGGCCTCGAGGGCAACCTCAACAAGCTGGCCCAGGTGCTGGTGGCCCTCTACCAGGCCTACGAGGGCGTGGATGCCTCCATCGCCGAGATCAACCCCCTGGTGGTCACCACCGACGGCCAGATCGTGGCCGCCGACGCCAAGATCGTCCTGGACGATAACGCCCTCTTCCGGCACCCCGAGCTGATGGAGCTCAGGGAGATCGAGGCCGAGCATCCCCTAGAGGTGGAGGCCAGCAACTACGGCTTCGCCTACGTGAAGCTTCAGGGGAACATCGGCATCATCGGCAACGGGGCCGGCCTGGTCATGTACACCCTGGACCTGGTGAACCGGGTGGGCGGCAGACCCGCCAACTTCCTGGACATCGGGGGCGGGGCCAAGGCGGAGGTGGTCTATAACGCCCTCAAGGTGGTCCTTAAGGACCCCGACGTGAAGGGGGTGTTTATCAACATCTTCGGCGGCATCACCCGCGCGGACGAGGTGGCCAAGGGGGTGATCCGAGCCCTGGAGGAGGGGCTCCTCACCAAGCCCGTGGTCATGCGGGTGGCGGGAACCGCCGAGGAAGAGGCCAAAAGGCTCCTGGAGGGCAGGCCCATCTACATGTACCCCACGTCCATCGAGGCGGCCAAGGCCATCGTGGCCATGGTGGGAGGTGCGGCGTGATCCTGATCAACCGCGAAACCCGCGTCCTGGTCCAGGGCATCACCGGTCGGGAAGGGCAGTTCCACACCCGGCAGATGCTGGAATACGGCACCAAGGTGGTGGCCGGCGTGACCCCGGGCAAAGGGGGTAGCGAGGTCCTGGGTCTTCCCGTGTACGACACGGTAAAGGAAGCCGTGGCCCACCATGCTATTGACGCTTCCATCATCTTCGTACCGGCGCCTGCCGCAGCGGATGCGGCCCTCGAGGCGGCCCACGCCGGCATCCCCCTCATCGTCCTCATCACCGAGGGCATCCCCACCCTGGACATGGTGAAGGCGGTGGAGGAGATCAAGGCCCTGGGAAGCCGCCTCATCGGAGGCAACTGCCCGGGCATCATCAGCGCCGAGGAGAGCAAGATCGGCATCATGCCCGGCCACGTGTTCAAGCGGGGGAAGGTGGGGCTCATAAGCCGCTCCGGCACCCTCACCTACGAGGCCGCCGCCGCCCTTTCCCAGGCGGGACTGGGCACCACCACCACGGTGGGGATTGGAGGCGACCCGGTGATCGGCACCACCTTTAAGGACCTCCTCCCCCTCTTCAACGAGGACCCCGAGACCGAGGCCGTGGTCCTCATCGGGGAGATCGGGGGATCCGACGAGGAGGAGGCCGCAGCCTGGATCAAGGAGAACATGAAAAAGCCCGTGGTGGGCTTCATCGGCGGCCGTAGCGCCCCGAAGGGCAAGCGCATGGGCCACGCCGGAGCCATCATCATGGGGAACGTGGGCACCCCGGAGTCCAAGCTGAAGGCCTTCGCCGAGGCAGGTATCCCCGTGGCCGACACCATCGACGAAATCGTGGACCTGGTGAAAAAGGCCTTGGGCTAAAAGCCCTTAAGCCTCCCACCCTGGCTCGGCCAGGGTGGGGTGTTTTTCTTCATACCCTGCCCGTGGCCTCGGCCATCCAGCGAAGCCGTTCCCCGTGCTCGGGCAGGAGCTGGCCGGGCCTAAGCCGCCAAGCCCAGTTGCCCGAGGGGCGCCCAGGGTAGTTCATCCGGGCCTCGCTTCCCAACGCCAACACATCCTGCACGGGGTAGACGGCCAGCCTGGCCACCGACTTCATCCCCAGGTGCATGAGGGCCCAGGGGATCTCCTCTTCCCTGTGGAACCCAATCCCCCACTCCGCCAGGTAGCGCCCAAGGAAAGCCCGCTCGTGGGGGGTAGCGGTGCGGTACCAGCCCAAGGTGGTGTCGTTGTCGTGGGTGCCGGTGTAGACCACCACCCGGCCGTGGGAGGGGTAGTTGTGGGGCAAGAAGGGGTTTTCCATCCCCCCGTCAAAGGCGAACTGCAGGACCTTCATCCCCGGAAGGCCAAACCGGTCCCTTAGGGCCTCCACCTCGGGGGTGATCACCCCTAGGTCCTCCGCCAGGATGGGCACCCGGCCAAAGGTTTCCTGAATCTTCCGAAAGAGCTTCTCCCCCGGAGCCTTCACCCAGCGTCCCTCCACTGCCGTGGGGCAGGAGGCAGGAATCTCCCAGTAGGCTTCAAAGCCCCGGAAGTGGTCGATGCGCACCAGGTGGAAAAGCTCCAAGGCCTTCCTCAGGCGCTCTATCCAGAAGGAGAACCCCTCCCTTTCCAGCACCTCCCAGCGGTACAGGGGATTCCCCCAGCGCTGGCCCGTTTCCGAAAAGTAATCCGGCGGCACCCCCGCCACCACCGTGGGCCTTCCCTCCTCATCCAGGTGGAACCACTCGGGGTGGGCCCAGACCTCCGCGGAGTCCTCGGCCACGAAGATGGGCATATCGCCGATCAAGGAGAGGCCCAAGGCCTCCGCCTCCTCCCTCAGGGCCTGCCACTGCCGGAAGAAAAACCACTGGGTCCAGGCGTGGAAGGCCACCTCCTGGGAGAGGGCCAAAGACGCTTCCCTTAAAGCCCTTTCCTCCCTCAGGCGTAGGGGCAGGGGCCAGCGGTTCCAGGGAAGGCCTCCGTGGTGGGCCTTCAAGGCCATGAAGAGGGCGTAGTCATCCAACCAGCTCCTTTCCCGGTCCCAAAAGGCCTGGAAGGCCTCCTTTTCCTCCCGGCCAGCCCGCTCCTGGAAACCCCGGAAGGCTTCCCTAAGCGCCGGCCACTTCCAGGCGTAGAGCCAGCCGTAATCCACCCGGCCCTCGGGAAAACCGGGGTCCTCCAGGCGGAGGTACCCCGCCTCCGCCAAAGGGCGGAGGTCGATGAGGTAGGGGTTCCCGGCAAAGGCGCTGAAGGACTGGTAGGGGGAGTCGCCGTATCCTGTGGGCCCTAAGGGCAAAACCTGCCAGTAGCGGGCCCCAGACTCCCCCAGGAATCGGAGGAAGGCAAAAGCCTCCTCCCCAAGAACGCCAATCCCATAGGGTCCGGGAAGGCTGGTGGGGTGGAGAAGCAGGCCGTAGGCGCGCGGAAGCTCCATGGACCCAGTTTACCCCAGGTTTGGAAACCCTTCCAGAGGCTGACAGAGCCTAAGCGGTTTGGGTCCACCAGGGAATCGGGCAAGCCAAAGCCTAGCCCACCTTGTTCCCCTTCTCGTCGTAGGTGTAAAACCCTCGGCCCGTCTTGCGGCCCAGAAGCCCCGCCTGCACCATGCGGCGGAGAAGAGGAGAAGGCCGGTACTTGTCGTCGCCAAATCCCCGGTGCAGCACCTCCATGATGGCCAAGCAGGTATCCAAGCCGATAAGGTCAGCCAGCTCCAGGGGACCCATAGGGTGGTTCATCCCCAGGCGCATGACCCCGTCGATGGCCTCCTTGGTGGCCACCCCTTCCCTCAGGGCCTCGATGGCCTCGTTGATCATGGGCATGAGGAGGCGGTTGGAGACGAAGCCGGGGTAGTCCTGGACCTCGAGGGGGGTCTTCCCCATCCGCCTCGCCACCTCCACCACCACATCCCGGGTTTCCTCGGAGGTAAGCTCCCCCCGGATCACCTCCACCAGTTGCATCAAGGGCACGGGGTTAAAGAAGTGCATGCCGATGAAGCGCTCCGGCCTTCCCGAGTAGCGGGCCAAGGCGGTGATGGGAATGGAAGAAGTGTTGCTGGCGAGAATCGCCTCGGGTTTCACCAGGCTTCCCAGGCGCTCAAAGAGGCGGCGTTTTTCCCCCTCGTCCTCCACGATGGCCTCCACGATCAGGTCCGCCTCCGCCAGGTCCCCCAGGACCACGGTGGTGCGGATCCGCCCTAAGGTGGCCTCGAGGTCCTGCGGGGCAATCCGCCCCTTCTCCACAAACTTGCCTAGGGAACGCTGGATGGCCTTCAGGCCCCTTTCCAGGAAGCTCTCGGCCACGTCCACCAGCACCACCTCAAAACCCGCCTGGGCCGCCACCTGGGCGATCCCGCTTCCCATCTGCCCTGCGCCCACCACGCCGATTTTCCTTACCTCCATACCGGCACCTCGGGGGCTATTTTACGCCCTTAAGGTTCACCAAAAGGACGCCCGCCAGGGCCAGGGTCCCGCCCACCAGGGATAAGGGGGAAGGCACCTCGCCCAGCCAAAGGTAGGCGACGAGGATGGCCAGGACTGGGGAAAGGTACAAAAAGCTGGACAAACGGGAGGCCGGGGTGCGGGAAAGGGCATAGGTCCAGGTGAGGTAGGCCAAGGCGCCAGGGAAAAGCCCCAAATAGAGGGTGCTGAGAAGGGCCGGGCGAGGTGCGGTGGAAAGGGCCTCCCCCAGGCCGGGAAAGAAGACGAAAAGGGGAAGCGTACCTAACACCATGGTGTAGACCGTCATCTCCCGGCTACCGTAACGGGCAAAAAGGGGCTTCTGCCAGACGAAGTACAAGGAGGTGGAAAGGGCGGAAAGCAGGATCAAAAAAGCCCCCGGGCTCAAAGACACCCCACCCCCCTCCCCAAAGGCGATGAACAAGGAACCCATGAAGGCCAGGGCAAATCCCAGAAGCCCCATGGGCTTAAGCCGCTCCCCCAGGAGGAAATAGGAGAGAAGTGCGGTAAACACCGGCCCAGTGGCGATGAGGAGGCTAGCCGCCCCGGCGCTCACCGTTAGCTCCCCGTAAACCAAGGCGGTGTGGTACACGGTGATGCCCAAAAACCCCAGGAGGAAAAGCCGGGGAAGGTCCTCTCTCCTGGGTGGACGGAGGCCCTGAAAACGGGCGTAGAGGAGGAGAAGGGTGCTGGCCACCAAAAAGCGCAGGAGGACCAGGTGGCCTGGACTCAGGCCCTCTAACCCCGCGCGGATGCCCGCAAAGGCGCTGGCCCAGAAGAGGATGGTGAGGAAGGCGGCTGCCAGGGCCTTAGGTTCCATAAGGACCCACCAGATAGTAGAGGCCCTGGTGCAAAAAACCCCTCTCCAAAAGGGCGTTCACCTCCTTAGCCCCCACCTTGCTCACCCGCTCCTTGACCGCGGAAAGGGAAAGGTAGCGCCCCGTGTAAAGGTATTCCATCCCCAGGTGGAACAGCCTCCCCATGGGGGTTTCCCCCGCAAACACCAGCGCCGTGGCCAGGGGCGTCTTGGCCCTCTCCACCTCCTCCTCCCGCACGCCCTCGCGGGCGATCCGGCCAAGCTCCTCTTGAAGGACAGCCAGCACCGCCTCCTTGTTCGTCGGGTCCGCCTGCACGTAAGCGTGGAAGAAGCCTGCCCGGTCCGCCTCCTCGTGGCCAAAGGAGGCCGCTTCGGCGAGGCCCGTATCTACCAGGGCGAAATGGAGCCGCCCCGAGCCCTCTTCTCCCAGAAGATGGGCCAGCACCTGGGCGGCAAAGCGTTCCTCCTCCTGATAGCCTACCCCGGGGAAAAGGCCCACCAAATAGAGGGCCCGGGCCTTCTCGTAGGGGTGCTCCTCCACCCCCTGGGCGGGGCTTAAGGGCGGGTAAGCCCTCCCCGCCTCCCCCAAAGGCCAATCCTCCGTAAGCCTTTCCGCCTCAGCCACCAGGGCCTCAAAGTCCACCTTTCCCGTGGCGGCCAGGACCATGTTCCCCGGAAGGTAGCGCCTTGCGTGGTACCGGGCCATCTGGTCCCGGGTGAGGGCCGTGATGCTTTCCACCGTCCCCAACACGCTATTCCCCAAGGGGTGGCCGGCGAAAAACCGGGCCCGGGCCCAGTCGTAGGCCATAAAACCGGGGCGGTCCTGGTAGCGGGCGATCTCCTCCAGGATCACCTTCTTCTCGGTGTCAAAGTCCTCCTGGCGCAAAGCAGGGCGCATGAGCCTGGAAAAGAGTTCCAGAAGGGGAAAGGCGAACTCCGGCAACACGGCCCCGTAGAAGACCGTGGCCTCCTCGGAGGTGAAGGCGTTGTACTGGGCCCCCAAGCGGTCAAAGGCCAGGTTCACCGAAAGGGCATCCATTCCCTCGGGACCCTTGAAGACCATGTGCTCCAGGAAATGGCTTACCCCGCTCTCCCCGGGGGCCTCGTCCCGGGCCCCGGTCCTTACGAAATACCCCAAGGCCACGCTGCGGGCCCCAGGAACCACCTCAGCGATGACCCTCAGGCCATTCCTTAGTTCCGCTTCACGAAACATCGTCCACCTCGCCCAAAAGCCCCACCCAGGGGTTGCGGTAGGGGTGCGCCCGCAAGAAGGCGTTCACCGCCTCGAGGCCCGTGGCCTCTATGGCCCCCTCGATCTCGGAAAGGGGCCGGATCCGCCCCAGCATGTAGAGGTCCCGGGCCATGGAACCTGCCCGGCTACGGATGGATTCATCCGCCATCACCAAGGCGGTCTTCAGCCCCACCTTGGCCCGGGCAAGCTCCTCCTCCGTGACGCCTTCCGCCAGGCGCTCCATCTCGGCCAGCATGACCCTTAGGGTTTCCCTGGCCCTCTCCTTGGTGGTGCCCCCGTAGGCCATGAGGAGGCCCTGGCCCTTAACCCCAGCGGGGAAGGCGCTCACCGCATAGACCAGGCCCCTTTTCTCCCGCACCTCGGTGAAAAGGCGGCTGCTCATACCTCCCGAAAGCACCTCCAAGGCCAGCCTGGCCGCGTAAAACCGGGGGTCCTCGGGGCCCACATCGGGATAGGCCAGGCCGATCTGCACCTGGGCCGTGGGTCGCTTGAGGGTAAAGGAATGGGGCTCCGAAAGAAGGGGGGTTGGGTAAAAGGCCTCCTCCCCCTCCCAGGCCAAAAGGGGCTCCACCGCCCCAAGAAGCCTCTCCCAGGAAATGCCTCCCGCCACCGCCAGGATGGCCCCCTTAGGGGTGTAGCGGCGGGCGAAGTCCTCCCGCACCGCCTCAGGGGTAGCCCGCTTCAAGCTTTCCTCCTCCCCCAAGGGGTCCCGGCCGTGGGGGGAGAGGAAGACCCTTTTCCGGAGCTCAGAGAAAAGCTTCCGGGAAGGCTGGTCCTCCTGGGAGAGGAGGGCCTGCAGGGCCACGCTTCTCACCGCTTCAAAGCCCTCCTCCGGAAGCCGGGGTCTCAGGAGAAGAAGGGCATAGAGCCGGAAAACCTCCTCCAGCACCTCCGGCAAAAAGGCGGCGGAAAAGAGGGTGTACTCCAACCCCGCCCCGCTTTGCCGCCTAACCCCCAAGGCGTCCAGGGCCTGGGCTAGGCCCCGGGCATCCAGCTCCCCAGCCCCCTTCCACAGCCAACCCTCTATGAGGGTACTGGCCCCCAAAAGCCCCTCGGGCTCGTTTACCGCTCCGGCGGGCACCAGAAGCTGGAAGGCCACCCCGGGGTAGTCCCGCTCCTCGAGGGCTAGAACAAGCCCATTCGGTAGTCGTTCCACGCGGCTCACAGGCCTAAGGGTATCATGGAGGGCGTGAGGGAAGGGGAACTTCGGGAAAGGCTCCTCAGGCCCATATTGCGGGAGCTAAAGGACGGAGCCAGGGACCAGGTGGTGGTGGGGGGCTTGGAAAACCTCATCCAGAACCTGGCCAAACCCTTCCCCAGGCTCCAGAGCCTCTTCCAGGGGTATGGGGGAAAAACCCCGGAGGAACGAAAGGAGATCCTCTTGGAGGCCATCCGCTTCCTTAAAGACGGCCTGACGGCCCCTCCCCCCAGGACACAGGCGGCCTCCCTTCCTTCCCCATCCCGCCGCCTTACCCCCCAGGACCCCGCCCACCTCCTGGTTCCCCCGCAAAGCCGGAAAAAGCTTGCGGAACTTTCCCTCCACACGGTGCGGGACCTCCTCCACTACTATCCCCGCCGCTACGAGGACCGCAGGACCCTCCCCGGGGTACGCTTCCTGGAGGACGGCCAGAAGGCCACCCTCTCCGTGAAGGTCCTGAGCAAGGAGCTGGTGAAAACCCCCAAGAAGGGGATGCAGCTGGTGCAGGTGCGGGCCCAGGACGCCTGGGGCTTCCGCATCACCCTGGTCTGGTTCAACCAGACCTGGGTCCTTTCCCAGATCCAAGAGGGGGAGACCCTCATCGTCACGGGAAGGGTACAGAAGCGCAACGGGGTGCAGCTTTACGTGGAGCACTTCGAGAACGAGGGCACCGAGTCCCTCTCCACGGGCCGGATCGTGCCCATCTACCCTGCTAAGGAGGGCATCGGACAGGCCTTTTTGCGCCGCACCGTCCACCGGGCCCTGGAAACGGCCCTCCCCCTCCCTGACCCCCTGGAGCCTTACCGGGAGGAGCACCGCCTTCTTCCCTACTCCGAGGCCCTTCGCCAGATCCACTTCCCCGAGGACGAGGAGGCCCTCAAGAAGGCCCTCCTCCGCCTTAAGTTTGACGAGTACGTGCTCCTGGAGCTAAAGGCCCTCCTGGACGCCGGGGGGCTGGTCCTGGGCCGAAGCTTTAAGGTGGAGGAAACCTGGACGGAAACCTTCAAGAAAACCCTTCCCTTCCCCCTGACCCGGGCCCAGGAAAGGGTTATGGCGGAAATCGCCCAGGACATGCAAAGCCCCAGGCAGATGGCCCGCCTCCTCCAGGGGGACGTGGGCTCGGGTAAAACCGTGGTGGCCGCCTACGCCCTCTACCTCGCCGCCCTGAACGGGGCCCAGGGGGCCCTTATGGCCCCCACGGAGATCCTGGCCAAGCAGCACTACCAGAACCTCACCCGCTACCTCTTCCCCCTGGGGGTGCGGGTGGAGCTCCTTCTGGGCTCCATGACCCCCAAGGAGCGGGAGGGGGTTATCGAGAGGCTTCTCTCCGGGGAGGCCCAGGTGGCGGTGGGCACCCACGCCCTGATCCAGGAGGGGGTAGGGTTCAAGGACCTGGGCCTGGCGGTGGTGGACGAGGAGCACCGCTTCGGCGTGTTGCAGCGGCGGGCTCTCCTGAAGCTGGCCAAGGTTCCCCCCGATGTGCTGGTGATGTCCGCCACCCCCATCCCCCGCTCCCTGGCCCTGACCCTTTACGGGGACCTCGAGGTCAGCATCCTGGACGAGATGCCCCCGGGCCGCAAGCCCGTGAAGACCAAGGTCCTTCCCCACCGCCTCCGCCTCCAGGCCTACGCCTTCGCCCGGGAGGAGGTGAGAAAGGGGCACCAGGTCTTCGTGGTAGCCCCGGCCATCGAGGAATCCGAGGAGCTGGACCTAAAGGCGGCCACCGCCCTCTACGAGGAGCTAAAGGGCCTGCTCCCCGAGGTGCGCATGGCCCTTCTCCACGGCAGGATGCCCGCACGGGAGAAGGATAGCGTCATGGAGGCCTTCCGAAAGGGGGAATTCGACCTCCTGGTGTCCACCACCGTGGTGGAGGTGGGGGTGGATATCCCCAGGGCCAGCCTCATCATCGTGGAAAACGCCGAGCGCTTCGGTCTGGCCCAGCTCCACCAGCTTAGGGGCCGGGTGGGGCGAGGGGGGCTCGAAGGCTACGCCATCCTCATCGCCGGGGAAGCCAGCCAGAAGACCCTAAAGCGCCTTAAGGTCCTGGAGGAATCAGGAGACGGCTTCTACATCGCCGAGATGGACCTGAAGCTAAGGGGTCCTGGGGAACTCAGGGGCACCCGGCAGTCCGGCTACCCAGAGCTGAAGCTCGGGGACCTCTCCCAGGACACCGAGGTCATCGAGCAAGCCCGGGCCCTGGCCAAGCGCATCCTGGAGATGGACCCCGACCTTTCCCTGCCCCAGCACCAGGCTCTTAAGGAGGAACTCCGGGCCCAGGCGGAGCGCATCGGCTTCCGGGAGGTTATCTAGAAGGATGCCTGAGGAAGGAAACGGACTTTTGGAAACGACCCAGGGGAGGTGGGAAGCACCGGGATGAGGGCCCTGCCCCATCCCCATATCCCCGCCTTCGCCTCTGAGGGAGGGGTCCTGCGGGCCGAAGGCCTCCGAAGCTACCTTCTTGAGCTGCGGAAGGCCTACACCGCCTACGCCCCGGTACCCTCCGTGACCCTTTACGTGCTCTCCGAGGGGGACTGGCGGGCCCTGGTGCCCTACCCCTACGGCCTGGCCTTCCAGCGAAGCGAGGGGGGAAGGCTTTCCCTCTTTGCTCCCCTCACCTACCCCGAAAGGCTCCTCCACCGTTTCCGAGAGGTCCTGCTTCCCCTAGGGCCTCCTCCCATGGAAATCCCCGCCTTCTTGGACCTGAACCTGGGCCACGAGTACGCCCACGCCCTGCAGGTGGCCTGGCGCCTGAGGACAGGGGCAAGGTGGCTGGACGAGTTCTTCGCCAACTACCTCTTCCTCTTGGGCTTGGCCAAGGCCAGGCCGGACCTAGCGGAATCCCTCCTGGCCTTTAGCCGCTACCTAAGCCGCCTGGAACCGGAAAGGCGAAGCCTTTCCGCCTACGAGAGGAGGCGGGGGGACCTGAAAAGCGCCCTCTGGTTCCAGGCCCAGTTCACGCTGAAGTCCCGGGAAATCCTGGAGAGGAAGGGGGACGGCCTCCTCCTGGCCTTCCTCGAGGCCGCCCCCCTGGACCGGAAAAAGGGGCACGCAATCCTGCTGGAGCAGGACCCGGAGCTTAAGGCATGGTTCGCCGCCTTCGGCCTCAGGGGCGCACCCTAGGCGCCGCCTTCCCCTCCGCCAAGGCCCTAAGCCACTCCAAGAAGGACACCTCCCCCACCTTCAAGGTGTAGAGCTCCGGCCGGGGCAGGATGCAGTGCTGGCCACCCGGGGCCAGGTAGAAGGTGTAGTTTTCCGCCTGGGCCGGGGCCAGGACTGCCCTCATGGCGCCTTCCGCCCACTCCCGGGCCGTGGCCTCGGAGGGCGTCCGCTCCCCCTTCATGAGCCCGTAGAAGAAGATCTGGGTGCCGTCCAAAAGGGTGGCGTACTGGGCGATTTGGGCCTTGGGGAAGGCCTTGGCCAGGGCCAGGTAGATCTCGGCCACCTCCGGGTTCTGGGAGAGGCCAGGAAGCTCCGGCAGGCGCGGGTTCCACACGCCAAACCCCGGGAAGTCCGGGGTGCGCACCCCCACCCCAGCGTCCCCGCAGACGGCCACGCGGGCGTTTTTGTAGGTGGAAAGCACCTTATCCGCCCAGAAGACCGCCCCGTAGGCCCCGGCGGAGCAGCCGGTCACGAAGACCTTTTCCGGGTCCGTGTGGTTACGGAAAACGTACTCCAAGGCCGCCAGGGCGTTCCTGGCTCCCTGGTGGTGGACCTTGAAGCCCCCGTAGTCCACCGTGGCCCGGCCCACGTGGAGATCCCCCGTGCAGTAGGGCACGAAGACATGGGTCCAGCCGTAGAAGGGGTTGGCCACGCTCAGGCGGTTGTAGATGCCCTGGGCCAGAAGAAGCTCCTGCACATCCACCCGCTTGCGGTAGGTCTGGCTTTGCGGGCCGCAGGTGGCGGCATTCCAGCAGGCCCCACCCCCCTGGAAGTCGATGACCACCTTTTTGGGATCCCCCGGGCTGACGTAGAACCGGTAGGGGGAACCATCCGAGCATACGCCACCTGGAACCTCCACTGCCTTCCAAACGGCCTCGAGGCCCTGGGCCAGGGCCAAACCCAGGAACAAAAGGAAGGCTAGAAACCGCTTCATTGTTCACCTCCGCTCGAAGTGTATAAGGAGTTTTGAACCAAGTCAAGAAAGGGCAACCGGGAAGGCCATCCCTAGGTTCCCCGGATTCCATCCCTAACCCCAGCCGGTCCCTAAGCCCACTCCACTCGGCTCCCGGAGGGATGCTTGCGCACCACGAGCCTGGCGGGAAGCCTTTCCGCCAGGGCCTCCACATGGGTAACGATGCCCACCAGCCGCCCCCGGGTGGGAAGCGCCTCCAGTACCCCCGCCACCACCTCGAGGGTTTCCGGGTCCAGGGTACCGAAGCCCTCGTCCAAAAACAAAGCCCCAAGCCGCCCCCGGGAAAGCTCCTCGGAAAGGGCCAGGGCTAAGGAGAGGCTTGCCAGGAAGCTTTCTCCCCCGGAAAGGGTCTTAACCGGGCGCACCGCCTCGGTCCAGAGGTCCAGGACCTGGTACTCGTCCTCCTTGGAACGCAGGCGGTAGCGCCCGGAGGAAAGGGTAGCCATGAGCTCATCCGCCCGCTCCACCAGGTTCCTCTGCCTAAGGCCCAGGAGGTAGGCGGGAAAGTTGTTTTGCTGGAGGTCAAAGGCCAGCTTCTCCCAGAGGTCCATCTCCCGCACCACCTCCGCCAGGCGGGCTTCCAGCTCCCGGCGGCGCTTTAACCTTTCCCCCATCTCCTTAAGCCGCTCCTCCAAAACAGCCCTTTCTCCCATCCTGGCCTCGAGGCTCCCCTGTACCTGAGAAAGCCTTTCCTCTTCCCGCCGCAAGCGGGCCTCCACCTCCGCCAAAGGGGGAAGGGAACCGGGGAAGCGAGCCCTGGCCTCCCGCTCCACCTCCTCCAGGAGGGCTTCCACCTGGGCAAGCTCCTCCCGGTGCACCCGGATCCTCTCCGCCAGGGCCTCCCGCTCCTTTGGGGGAAGGTAAAGGGCCTTGGCCTCCTCCTCGGGCATCAGGCCCACCACCCGGCCCTTGGCCTCCTCGAGGGCCTTTCGCTGCTCCTCCTCCTGGGCCAAAAGCCCCGCCAGGGTCCGGTAGGCTTCCTCCCAGGCCCGGGCGAGATCCCGGTCTTGTCTTTCCTTTTTCTCCAGCTCCTCCACCCTCCGGGCGAGCTTCCCGATATACTCCCCTACCGGCTCGCCCCCCGTCCTCTCCCAAAGCAGGCGGTAAAGCCCGGCCGCCAAGGCCTCCTTCTCCTGGCGTAGGGAGGCCAGGGCTTCCCGGGTCTTTTCCCAGGCCATTTCCGCCTCCCCCTCCAGGCGGGAAAACCCCTGGCGCAAACGCTCCTTCTCCTGGGAGAGTCGCTTCACCTCCTCCTCGAGGGCCCGGGCCTCCCCCTGTTTTTCCCGGTACTTTTCCCTTAGCTCCTGAAGCCTCGCCTGCGCTTCCTGAAGCTTCCCTTCCAGCTCCTTGGGATCCCCGGGGATGGGCTCCACGCCCAGGGTTTCCAGGGCCTCCTGCTTGGCCCTTTCCTCCTCCGCCACGGCCCCAAGCTGGGTCAGGAGCTCCTTAAGGGCCTTCTCCCCTTCCTCCCGCCTCCTCCTCAGGTCCGAAAGCCCTCGGTTCTCTTGGGAATGGGGAAGGACATGCACCACACCCCCGCACAAGGGACAAGGCTCCCCCGGCTGCAAAAGATCGCGGTAGGCGAGAAGCCCCAGGCGCCTTTCCTCCTTGGCCAGCTGGGCAAGCTCCGCCTCGAGGCGCTTTTTTTCCTCCTCCAAAAACTCCCGCCTCCTCCTTAGCTCCTCTAGTTCCTGCCGAATCCGGTGGGCTTCCGCACCCTTAAGAGCCTTCTCCAGGGCCTCCACCTGGGCTCGAGCCTGCCCCCCCTCCTCCACCAAGGCCTCCAAGGCCTCCCTAACTCGGTTCAGGGCTTCTTCCTTCTCCCTTAGCCGCCCTTGCACCTCCACCAGGCGGGATAGCTCCCGCTCCCTGTCCGCCAAAAGGGCTTCCTCCTGGAGGAGGGATTCCAAGGCCTCCGCGTAGGCCTCGGGAGCCAGGCCCAGCCTGGGAGCCAGGTGCTCTTTCACTCCCACCCGCCGCCAAAGGGCCTCGAGGGCCCTTAGCCCCTCCGCCTGCAGAAGAGCCCTTTGCGCCTCCTTTAGGGCCTCGGGGTCAAAGGCCAGGGCCCGGCGGTCCCCCTCCAGCTGGGCAAGCCGGGCGCGCACCCTTTGGAGCTCCTGCGCTGTGGCCGCCAGGGCCTCCTCCTTCCTTCTCAAGTCCTGCCACAAAGGCAGGGCGGCCTCCGCCTCCGATGCCTTCTTGAGCCTTTCCTCCACCTCCGCCATGCGGGAAGCCTCGGCCTTGAGGCGGCCCAGACGGCCTTCCAGTTCCCCTTTGCGAAGGAGAAGCGCCTGAAGGCCTTTGAGCTCCAAAACCGCCTCCTCCAGGCGCCTTTTCTCGTTCTGAAGGCGGGCGATCTCCCGGGTTAGGTCCGCCAGGGCCCTTTCCAAGTTCTCCTTGGCCTCGAGGCTCACCCCAAGAAGCCCCGCAAGTTCCCCCTCCAGCCGGCCCTTCTCCTCCATCAGGGCCGCCTTGCGGGAAGCCGCCTTTTCCCTGGCCCTTTCCAGCCGGGTAAGCTCAAAGAGATCCAGGAGAATCCTGCGCCTCTCCTTGGCCTCTCCCTTAAGGAAGCGGTCAAACTCCCCCTGGGGAAGGAGGAGGGCCCGGGTAAAGGCCTCGTAGGTGAGGCCCAAAAGCTCCTCCAAGGCCCGGTTCAAGGCGTCCAGGGTCTCCAAGGGTAAAAGCCGCTCCCCCACCGGGCCTAGCTCAAAGAGCCGCCCTTCGCTCCGCTTCCCCCGCACCCGCTCCACCCTGTAGACCCTTCCCCCCACCTGGAAGGTGAGGCGGACCCGGGCCTCGCTGGCACCCGGGTGGACCAGGCTCCCCACGTTCCGCCCTACCCGGGGCACCACCCCATAGAGGGCAAAGGCCATGGCGTCCAGGAGGGTGCTCTTCCCGCTCCCCGTGGGCCCGGTGATGGCGAAAAGCTCCACATCGGAGAAGTCCACCCCCTGCAGCTCCCGATAGGGACCAAATCCCTCAAGCTCCAGGCGCAAGGGCCTCAAGCTCCACCTCCTTGAGCACCTGGTTAAACCGCTCCAGAAGCCCTTCCTCCTCCCGCCCCCGTTCCTTCAGGTAGCGGTCGTAGGCCTCCACCAAACCCAGCTCCGGGGCCAAGGTCCCATTCCCCCCATCTTCAGGCCCTCCTGCGGTTTCCACCGCCAGGAGATGGGGAAGCCCCTGGAAGAGCCTCTCCTTCACCGCCGGGGAAAGCCGGCCCTCCACCACCACCCTGAGGTACCCGGGAAAGCGCTCCAGCTCGGGAAGCCTACCGTCCAGCTCCTCGGGCTTCAGGTGGAGGGTTTTAAGGGGCTTCCCCCAGCGCTCCCTTATGGGGTGGACCCGGACGGGCCCCCTCTCGGGCACCTCCACCAGCAAAGCCCCCCGCTCCGCCTCCTCCCCTTCGCCGAAGTCCAGCTGGATGAGGCTTCCCGCGTACCAGGCCACGGGGGCCTCGGAAACCTGTTGCTGGCGGTGGATGTGGCCCAAGGCCACGTAACGGGCTCCCAGGGGAAGGGTAGAAGGGGGAACAGCGTAGCTTCCCGTAAGGTGGAAGACGAACTCCCCCGCCCCCGGGCGAACCCCCTCCAGGGCAAAGTGCCCCAGCATAAGGGGGCTTTCCAGGTTGGCGAGGATCCGCCGCATGGCCTCCGCATAGGTGCGGTGGCGCTCCTCGGCCTCCTGAAGGACCTTTTTCACCAGGATGCGCTCGGATACAAAGGGGAGAAGGGCTGCCCTGAGCCCTCCCACCTCCACCACCCCCCCTTCCTCCCGGAAAAGAGGCCTTCCCCGCACCGCCGCCCCCGCCAGGGCGAAGAGGGGGGCAAGGGCCTCGAGGCGCTCCTTGGGATCGTGGTTGCCGGCGATGACCAAGGCGGGCACCCCAAGCTCCCTAAGGCGCAGGAAAAACTCCACCGCCATGGCCTCGGCCTCAGCGGAAACCTGGGGGCGGTCAAAGAGATCCCCGGAAACCACCACCAGGTCCACCCCCTCCTTGGCCACCATCTCCAGAAGGGTTTTCAACGCCTCCCCGATCTCGGGGGTGCGGTCCACACCCTTTAATACCTTGCCCAGATGCCAGTCCGCGGTGTGCAATAGGCGCACGGCTCCCATTATGCCAGCCACCGGTCTTCCGCCTTAATGGGTGTGGCCATGGTCCTCGGGAGGCCCACCCCTTCCCCCCTGAAAGAACCAGGCCGCCATCAGGGTGGTGAGGGGCACCGCCAGAAGAAGCCCCAAGGAACCCAGCACCATGGAGGCGATCTCCGCGGCAAAGGGCTCGGTGTTCAGGAGGAAGCGCAAGGGAGTGGGATCCCGGGTGAGGAGAAGAAAAAGGGGCAAGGAACCTGCGGCGTAGGCCAAGACCAGGGTGTTCACCAGGCTGCCGATGTGGTCGTACCCCACCTCCATGCCCCTACGGTAAAGCTCTCCAAGGCCAAAGCGGGGGTTGGCGTGGGCCAGGGCCTGGACCACCGCCGCCTGGGTCACGCTCACGTCGGTCAAGGCCCCCAGGGTACCCACCACCACCCCTGCCAGGAAGAGGGAAAGGAGGTCCACACCTCCCCATTGCCTGAGGAGCAGGGCTTCCTCCGAGGCCAGGCCCGTAAACCCCATTCCCCGGGTGAAAAAAAGGGCTAGGAACAGGACGAAGGCCACCGAGGCCAGGGTGCCCAAAAGGGCGGCGGTGGTCTTGCGGTTTACCCCGTGGACCAGGTAGACGGTGAGAAGAAGCACCCCCACGCTTCCCAGAAAGGCGTAGAGAAGGGGATTCCCACCCGCCGCCACCCTGGGAACCACGAGGTAGACCACCACCAAAAGGCTCAGAAAGGTGCCTAGAAGCCCTCTAACCCCCCTCCCCCGGCCCAAAAGGGCTGCCAGAAAGGCAAATAGGCCCAAAAGGCCAAGGAGCCAGGGCATGCGATCCGGCTCGGTCACGTAGGTTTTACCGCCCTCCTGGTAGAGGACCACCCGCTGGCCCACCCGGTACCCGCCCCCATCCACGGGCAGAAGGGCCTCCAGCCTCCTGCCCTCCACCTCCACCAGGGCCACACCCCGTTGGGCCTCGAGGGCCAGGATCCTCCCCACCAGATACCTTCCATCCCCCTGGGCTAAGGCGGGAAGGAGAAGGAACCCCAAAAGCAGCCAAAGGCGCATACCGCCACTCTACCCGGCCACGATGAAAACTTCTTCTCAACTTGCTATCCTAAGGCCATGGAGCGCTCCACCCGGCAACGGCGGGCCATCCGGGAGGCCTTTTTGGAGGCGGGCCGTCCCCTTTCCCCCCAGGAGGTCCTGGAGCTCGCCCGGAAGAAGGTGCCCTCCTTGGGCCTCGCCACCGTGTACCGCACCCTGAAGGGGCTGGTGGAGGAGGGATTCCTCACCCCGGTGGCCCTTCCCGGTGAGCCCGCCCGCTACGAGCCCGCGGGAAGGGAGCACCACCACCACTTTCTCTGCCGCCTTTGCGGAAGGGTGTACGAGCTTTTGGGCTGCGACCTGGCTTTGGAGGGCCACCTGCCCCCGGGCTTTTTGGCCGAAGGGCACGAGGTCATGGTCTACGGCCGGTGCCCGGAGTGCTACTCCCAAGCGGGGTAGAGGCGAATGGGCCCCGTCCAGCGCACCTCCTCGAGGGCCCGGTCGTGGCGGAGGAGGGCGGCCAGGCGGGCCCGGGAGTAGACCCGGTAGGGCTCCTTGGGGATGAAGGCGGTGACGATGTCCACCTGCCTTGGGGGGGTGTAGTCCAGGACCACGTGGAGGGGGAGCTTGAGCCTGGGGGGAAAGACCATGTACCCCAGGACCAGCATCCGCCCATCCTCGGGGTAGATGCAAAGCTCCCGCCCCCACTCCAGGGCCCTCAGGATGTCCAGCTCGGTGAAGCCCTCCTGGAGCATGTGCCTGGCCGCGTGGGACCCCAGGCGGTAGCGGCCTTCCCTGATGAGGGGTAGGAGGTCGCTAAGGCGGCGGAGTTTGCGCATGGTCCCTCCTTGGAAGGCCAGTTTACGCCTCCTCCCGGTCCAGGGAATGTGGCCGGGGAAAGAGCTTGCCCAGGATTCCCACCACGCCTAAGATGGAGTCCAGGGTGGCCCTACGCTGGCAGAGCCCGGTCTATCTGGAGCGGGGGAGGCTTCTTTCCCTCTTGCCGGAGGAACCTGGGTTTGTGGTCCTCCTCGAGGCCCCGGCAGGCTTCGGCAAGAGCGTCCTGGCGGGCCAGCTTTCCGCCAGGCTGGGGCTTAGGACCCTCTGGGCCAGCGCCAGACTGGGCGAGCCCAGGGCCCTCCTGGCCAGGGCCCTGGACCTCCCCGAGGAGGCCCCCTGGGGAGCGGTGGTGGCGGCCCTCAAGGAGGCCCCCACCCTGGTGGTCCTCGAGGACCTGGAGGGGAGGGAGGACCTCACCCCCCTCCTAAGGACCCTGCCTTGCCTCCTGGTCCTGGCCAGCCGCGCCCCCCTGCCCTACCCCGAGCTCCCCAAGCTCCTGGCCGAGGGCCGGCTGGTGCGCCTGGGGGCGGAGGAGCTGGCCTTCACCGTGGAAGAGGCCAGGGCCCTCTTCGGGGACAGGCCCGGGGCCGAGGAGGCCCACCGGGCCACGGGGGGCTGGCCCCTCCCCCTCTTTCTCTCCGCCCTCACCGGGAAGCCCCCCGAGAGGCGGGCCCTCCTCCAGGGCCTAAAGGAAAGCCTGAGCCCGGAGGCCTTGCAGGAAGGCTTCCTCCTGGCCGCCCTCCCCTACCTGCCCAAGGAGGCCGCCACCCCCGCCACAGAGGAGCTTTACGCCAGGGGCCTCCTGCGCCTATTACCCCAGGGCTACACCCTGCACGCCCTCCTTAAGGAGATGGCCTTGGAAAGCCTGAAGCCCGAGGTGCAGGAAGCGGTGCGGGCCCTGGGGAAGAGGCTTCCCCCGGAGCTTCTGGCCCAGGCCTACCACGCCGCCGGGCTTCACGAGGAGCTTCTTGAGCTGTTAGAAAGGCCCATCCAGATCAACCTGGCCCCCGAGGTCCTCCTCTCCTGGCGGGCCCTCCTGGAAAAGGGGGGCGAGCGGGTCCGGCTCCGGCTGGGGGAGGCCCTTCTGCAAAGCGGCCAAAGGGAAGGCTTCGCCCTCCTCAAGCCCCTGGCCGAGGCCCAAGACCCCCGGGTGGCCCTCACCGCCTGCGGCCACCTGGCCTACTACCTGGCCGACCCCCTCCTGGGCCAGGACCTCCCCCATGCCCGGGCCTACCTGGAAAGGGGCCTGAGGCTACTGGAAGGGGTTCCCCCCGAGCTTGCGGGCCGCTTCCTCAACGACGCCGCCCGGGTCCCGTGGGAAGAGGGGCGGCCCGAGGAGGCCTTTAGGCTTCTGGAGGAGGCCCTAAAGCGCCTGCCGGAAGGTAGCCCCTACCGGGTGGCCCCCCTCACCAACCTGGCCTTCCTCCGCTTTGAGCTGAAGGGGGACCTCGAGGGCCGCATCCGGGCCCTGGAGGAGGGGGCCCCTCTTGGCCTTCGCTACTCTCCCGTGAACTACCCAGGCCACCTGAGGGACCTGGGGCGGCTATACCTCCTCCTGGGGGACAAGACGCGGGCCATGGCCTATCTGAAGGAGGCCCGGGAGGCCCCGGGCCACCCCCTGGCCAGCCTCGAGGCGGCCATGCTCCTGGCCTACCTCCAGGGGGACGAGGGGGAGCTGAAGGCCCTGGTGGCCCGGGCGGAACTCTGGGAAAACCCCTACCTGGTGGGCCGGGGCCTGGCCCACCTGGCCCTTGTGCGGAAAGACCCTGGCCTTTTGCAAGGGGTGGAGGGCTTTCTGCCCGCCCTGGCCAGGGCGGAGCTCCTCAAAGACCCGGCCCTCCTCCCCCCCTACCCGGCGGAGCGGGAGGAGCGGCTTTACTGGCACGCCGCCCGCTACCGCACCCTCCGGGAGGAAGGGGACTTAAAGGCCCTTTTGGGCCTCACCCAGGCAGGCCCCCGCCTCCTTCCCGGGCTCATCCCCCTGGACCTCCTCCCCAAAGACCGCCCGGAGCTGGCCCGGCCCTACCCCCTGACGGAGGTGCTGCAGAGCGGCTGGAAGGAGGCCGTGGCCCTGAGGCTCGCCGAGATCCCTCCCCTCCAGGTGGAGGTCCTCGGGGCCTTCCGGGTGAGGAACCCCTTGGGCGAGGTGGAGCTCAAGGGCAAGGCGCGGGAGGTTCTGGCCCTCCTCCTCCTTCGGGTCCCCCGAGAGGAGATGGCCTTCATCCTCTGGCCCGACATGCCGGAGGCCGACGCCCTCAACAACCTCTCCGTCTGGCTTTCCCGCCTGCGCAAGGCCCTGGAGCCCTGGGGGGTTCCCACCTATTTGAAGGAGGAGGGCCTCGTCCGAACTGAAAGCGACCTCATGGCCCTGGAGGAGGCCCTCGCCCGCAAAGAGGCCGAGAAGGTCCTGGCCCTCTACCAGGAGCCCCTCTTCCCCGGCCTGGACCTGCCCCTTCTGGACCGGAAGCGGGAGGAGCTCTACCACCAGGTGCGGGCCCTCTTCCTCGAGGCGGGCGAGCCCAGGTATCTGGAGCGCCTTTTGGAGCTGGACCCCCTGGATGAGGAGGCCCTCCTTCCCCTGGCGGAAGGGTGCCTCTCCCGGGGCCAGCGGGCCCGGGCCCTAAGGCTTCTCCAGGCCTACGAGAAGCGGCTTTGGGAGGAGCTTAGAGAGAGGCCTTCCGGGGAGATTGCCGCCCTTCTCCGCCGCCTTCAGGCTTAATACCACCCATCGCTTTTTCAACATAGAAAGCCTTTCGTCAGGCACGCCCTTTGGGGCCCCCGCCGTGGCCAGAGCCACAACGAGGCACCTATACCCTTGTTTCTTCCTTCGGCCCACTATGCCTGGTAACTTCCTCAGGAACCTTTTGCCGGGGCCCCCATGCTGGCGCAAGCCAGCATGGGGTGGTATTAGCGGTAAGGCCCCAGGGCCCCTGGGTCCCGCACGGCGATGAAGGCCCCGTAGACCCGGGAAGCCCCGGCCATCAGGAGGGCCTCCCGGGCCCTTAAAAAGGTAGCCCCGCTGGTGAGGACGTCGTCCAGGAGGAGCCAGGCCCCCTCCACCCGCTCCACCGGGGCGAAGAGGTCCTGGGGAAGCGCCCTTCGGGCCCGGCCCCGGGTGGGCTGGCTCGGGGCGTAGCGCCGCCGCCTGAGGACCCTTCGGTAAGGGAGGCCGAGGAGGCGGGCCACCTCCTTTGCCAGAAGCTCCGGGGGGTTGTAGCCCCTCGGGAGGGGGGGGGGGAGGAGGGTGGGGACCGCCGCCACCCCCTTTAGGGCCCACCCCGCCTGCAAAACGCCCTCCGCCAGGGGGCGGGCCAGGAGGGGGGCGAGGCCAAAGCGCCTCCCGTACTTCAGGGCCCGCACCACCCCGCCTAAGCGCCCGTAGGCACCCAGGTAAACCATCTCCCCCTGGACCTTAGGCCATAGCTCCGCCCGGCAAGCCTGGCAAAGGAAAGGGGCGTCCAAAGGGCCGCCGCACCCGGGGCAGGCATGGCCGAGAAGGCCCTCAATGAAGCCCCAGAGCATCCCTCAAGGCCTCGTCAAAGGGCGGGTAAAGGACCCCCTTCTCCGTCACGATGCCGGTCAGAAAGCGGTGGGGGGTCACGTCAAAGGCGGGGTGGTAGGCGGGAAAGCCGGGAGGGGCGATGGGCAGGCCCCGGATGTGGGTGACCTCCTCCGGCGGGCGCTCCTCAATGGGGATGCCCTGGCCCGTCTCCAGCCTGGGGTCCACGGAGGATAGCGGCAACGCGGCGTAGAAGGGAATGCCGTGGTGGTGGGCCAGGACCGCCAGGGCGTAGGTGCCGATCTTGTTGGCGAAGTCCCCGTTCAGGGCCATGCGGTCCACCCCCACGATGACGGCGTCCACCTGGCCCCTCTGCATGAGGAAGCCCGCCATGTTGTCGGCGATGAGGGTGGCGGGGACCCCGGCCTTCATGAGCTCAAAGGCGGTGAGCCTGGCCCCTTGGAGGTAGGGCCTGGTCTCGTCCACCCAGACGTGGCGCACCCGCCCCTGGCGGTGGGCCTCGAGGATGGCCCCCAGAGCCGTCCCCCACCCCCCCGTGGCCAGGGGCCCGGTGTTGCAGTGGGTGAGAACCTGGCCCTTGAGGACCTTGGCCCCGTGCTGGCTAATGGCCCTTTCCGTCTCCTCCACCTCCCGCCAGAGGGCCTTGGCCTCCTCTAGGCTTCCCTTTAAGTCCCCGAAGTGGGGCCGCATCCGGTCCAGGGCGTGGAAGAGGTTCACCGCCGTGGGGCGGCTTTGCCGCAAGAGGCGGTCCGCCTCCTCGAGGTCCTCCCCCGCCATGTGGGCCAGGACCATGCCGAAGGCAGCGGAAACCCCGATGGCCGGGGCCCCCCGCACCACCATGTCCCGGATGGCCTGGGCCATCTCCCGGGGGGTGCGCACGGGCACCCAGACCTCCTCCTGGGGAAGGCGCCTCTGGTCCAGAAGCCAGAAGACCCCTTCCTCCTCGTCAAAACGGAACGGCTGAAGGCGCTCCACGCCCCAAGCTTAAGCCAGGCGAAGCACCTTGTCGTCCCCGGACCTTGGCCTTCCCCGCCCGTCCCGGTTGGAGGTGGTGACGTAGAGGGCCCCGTCCAGCCCCACCTGGACCTCCCGCAGGCGGCCAAAACCGGAAAGCACCGTCTCCACCCCCGCCACCCGCCAGTGGCCCTTGTCCCCGTCCAGTACCAGCCGCAAGAGGGCCTGCCCCCTGAGGCCCGCCACGTACAGGTCCCCCCTCCAGAAGGCCAGGTTTCCGGGAGGGAAACCCTCGGGCCAGAAGTAGAGGGGGTCCCGGTACCGGGGGTCGTTCCCCCTCCCCACCACCCTCGGCCAGCCGTAGTTCCCCCCGGGGACGACCACGTTCACCTCGTCGTGGCCATAGCCTTGCTCCCCGCTGGGCCCGTGCTCGCTCAGGAAGAGCTCCCCCGTCACGGGGTGCCAGGCCAGGCCCTGGGGGTTCCGGTGGCCCAGGCTGTAAATCTCGGGCCTGGCTCCCTTCTGGCCCAGGAAGGGGTTCCCCGGGGCGGGCTCCCCTTCCGGGGTGAGGCGGAGGACCTTCCCCCCCAAGGAGGCCAGGTCCTGGGCCAGCTCCCGCTCGTAGACCTCCCCCGTGGTCACGTAAAGCATCCCATCCGGCCCGAAGGCGATCCGGCCTCCCGAGTGGAGGCCGTGGGGCCTGGCGGGGATCCCGTCCAGAATGACCCGCTCCAAGACCCCCCTCTCCCCCAGGTGGCGGAGGCGCACCACCTGGTTCCTCAGGCCCCCCGCCTCTACCGTGCGGTAGGCGTAGACGTAGGGCGCCTCGGGAAAGCGGGGGTGGAGGGCCAGGCCCAGAAGCCCCGACTCCCCCCGGGCGTAAACGGGAAGCTCGGCGTAGGTGGAAAGCCGCCCGCCCCGGAAGAGCCGGATCCTCCCCGGCCTTTCCGAGATCAGCATCCCCCCACCGGGGAGGAAGGCCAAGGCCCAGGGGACCTCGAGGGCCCCCACCACCTCCTCGGCCCTCAGCCCCTGGGCCCGGGAAAGCCCTAAGCCCAAAAGCCCCGCAAGAAGCCGCCTGCGGCTCAGCATGACCCCTAGAGGCTACCCCAAACCAGGCCCCGCCCCAAGGGGGCGGGGCACACTTCCTCAACCCCAGGAGGGCGCTAGGGCCGCACCGTCCCCGCAAGCCTCAGGGTGAAGCGCCTAGTCTCATAACGGACGGTGGCCTGCTGACCGCTCATGGCGTTCCCGGAAACCATGGTCCCCGCGTAGAAGGTCCCGCCCGAAAGGGCCTACATCCCAGCAGCTGTGTAGGCTCACGGAGCACCCTAGAACGGATCCCCCACAAGGACAAAGGGCTCGTCCTGAGAAGTGGTAGGGTTATAGGCGATGCCCACGATGACGCGGTTGTCAAGGCTTACCGCAGAGATACCTTTAAGGGTAACCCCTACTGGCAACACGCTGGCGAAGACGGTGTTAAGGTCCTCCAGCACCTGGGTGTCGCTCCGCCAGCGAACGGCACGCCCATATTGGCTTCCTCCGAAGACGTAGGCCACGCCGTTCCTAACGCGCACGGCGCCAAAACCCATGACGACGCTGTAGACGTTGCCTCCGTACCACACCTTGGCTGTCGCAAAATAGTTGCTGTCCGAGAAGGCCACGGCCTGCCCGTCGGGGGAAATCCGGCTCCAGTAAGCCCCGCCAATTGAGGAGACCAACTGGGTGTACTGATTGCTGTTCAGGTCGTAGACCCATCCCTGGTATACCAACTGAGCCGAGGCCTTGCTGGCGTCCGGGGTGATGTCGTGGAAGATGCCGTAAGCAACGCTGGTGTTCTGATGCCAGATGGTGTAGTTTTTCCAGATGGTAGGTGTAGGAAAGTTCGGGTATACCCGTCCCACGATGTAGACGTCGCTTCCACTCTTGGCACAAGCGTAGGCTGTGTTGCCGCCATTGGGGTCATCGGGAAGGGGGATGGGCTGGAGGGTGGTCAGGTCCCAGGCCAGGGCCCTGTCCCCCGAAGACGCGCTGGTAGACACGCTACCGAAGCCGCAGCCCACCTGGCCGTCGGCAGTAACCCCCAGAACAACCCCGTAAGGAGCACTGGGAACGCCCGTGTCCAGGACGGTGGCCTGTTGGGCGATGGCGCTCAGCCAGTAGAAGCCCGGGGAGAGGGAAGCGGCGTTGATCCGCCAGACCATGGGCCTACGGGCACCCGACACGAGGGCGCTCCCAACAAGAACGCTTCCGTCACCGGAGACCTGGTGGACGTAAGCGTTGGTGTAGGGCGTCAAGACCGCCACCGTTAGGTCCGCCTCCCGGGTGAGGCTTCCCGAGGTGGCCCGCACCTTCAGGCGGTAGGTGCCCGGGACCACCCCCTGCCCGGCGCTCACGGTGGCGGTCACGGTCACGCTCGCCCCGGCCTGGAGGGTGATGGGGGAGGGGCTGGTGGCGGTGATGCTCAGGCCCTGGGGCAGGGGGTCCTGCCCGCTGGCCAGGCTCAGAGTGACCTCCCCCTGGAAGCCGTTTTGGGAGGTCAGGGTCACCTGGAAGGTGGCCGTGCCCCCCGCCTGCACGCTCAGGGGGTTGGGCGTGGGGTCGGAGAGGGTGAAGCTGGGAGGCGGAGGTGGGGCGTTAACCGTCAGGGTCAGGTCCCGCTCCGCCACCTTATCCCCGTAGCTGACCCTGAGCTTCAGGGCGTGGGGCCCAGTGGGGGCGTTCCCCGCCACCTGGACCTGGAGGTTCACCTGGGCCTGGCCCCCCTTGGGCACGTTGAGGGGCGCGCTGGTGGGGGAGAGGGTGAGCCAGGAGGGGGACTGGCCGTTCTCCGTGACGCTCAAGGAAACCTGCCCCTGGAAGCCGTTCTGCGAGGCAAAGGTGAGGGTCAGGGTCACGGTCTCCCCCTGGACCACCGTGGGATTCTGGGGCGAAACCCCCGCCAGGGTGAGGTCCGGCTGGGGCTGGCCCCCGCCCCCGCAGGCCGCCAAGAGCAGGGCTAAACCGGTCAAGAGTCCGTACCAAACGCCTTTACGCATACCTGCCTCCTTTCTGGGACCCCTGGGGTCCCTACCTCCATCCTCCTCAGAGGGGCTTACAAAACCCTTAAACGGGGAGGGGGGCCACGCCCCCTCTCCCCCCACCCGAAAAAGGTGGCCTCAGGCCCTGGGGTCCAGGATCACCTTCACCGCCTGGCCCGAGGCCAAGAGGCCGAAGGCCTCCCGGTACTGGCTCATGGGCAGGCGGTGGGTGAGGAGGGGCGTAAGGTCCACCCTCCCCGAGTAGACCAGGGCGGTGCCCTGCATCCAGGTCTGCCAGAGCCTTCTTCCCGCGATGCCGTAGGCGGTGATCCCCCGCATGACCAACTCCCCGGCCAGGTCAAAGCGAATGGGGTCCGAGGGAATGCCCAGGATCCTGGCCTCCCCCCCCGGGATCAAGGCCTTAAGCCCCTGGTGGATGGCCACCTCATTCCCGGAAAACTCCAGAAGGACCTCCACCCCGCTTCCCGTCACCTCCTCCACCACGGAAAGGAGATCCTCCTCCAGGGGGTTCACGAGCCGGTCGGCGTAGGGCCTGGCGAAGTTCAGGCGGTAGGGGTTGGGGTCGGATACCAGGATAGGCCCGGCCCCGCTGGCCCGGGCCACCATGGCCGCCATCAGGCCGATGGGCCCCGCCCCAGTGATGAGGACGCTTTTCCCGGAAACCCCGCTTCCCGCGTACACCGTGTGCACCGCATTGCCGAAGGGCTCCAGGATGGCCCCCACCTCAAAGGGCAGGTCCTTGGGGTTCACCCAGGCGTTTTCCGCCGGCACCACCACGTACTCGGCAAACCCGCCGTCCCGGTCCACCCCCAGGATCTGGGTGTTGAGGCAAACATGGTAGTTACCCGTGCGGCAGGCGGGGCAGGCATGGCAAACAACATGGCTTTCCAGGCTCACGTGGTCCCCCACCTGGGGCCTTTTGACCCCGGGGCCCACCCGTTCCACCACCCCGCTGAACTCGTGGCCGGTGATGAGGGGAGGCCTGATCCGGCCCCTTGCCCAATGGTCCCACCGCCAGATGTGGAGGTCGGTGCCGCAGATGCTGGCAGCCTCCACCCGCACCAGGATCTCCCCGGGGCCCGGCTCGGGCACGGGGCGTTCCACCAGGGTTAGGCCCTCTTCCGGGGCCAGCTTGGCTAAAGCGCGCATACCTGGGCCATGCTACCACCGGTAAAGGGCACCCACGCCAAAGCGGGTGGTGTCCGCCGCCTCGAGGCTAAAGCTCAAGCCCAAAGCCGGGGTGAGGTCGTACCCCAGGGTAAAGGTGAAGCGGGCAAGCCTGCCATCCCCCGGCAGGAAGGTGGAGCCCAGGGAAAAGGTGAGGCCGTCCCGGCGGTACTGGGCGCTCAGGGTCTGCTCCCCTCTGAGGTCCAGCTCGTAGCCCAAGAAGAGCTCGGGGCTCAGGTACTTGCCCACGGAAAAGCGGGTTTCCTCCAGGTCTCCCCCCTGGAGAAGGGGAAGCTGCACCTGGAAGCGGTCAAGGCCCAAGGAACGGGCGAGCTCCCGCTCCAGCTGGCCCAGCACCAGGTTCTCCAAAGCAGCCCCCAGGGCCACCTGGGGGAGGGTCTCCGCCAGCCGAGTGACGTCGGGGGTACCCAGGGCAAGGAGGGCGTAGATCTCGGGCTCGGTGAGGGCGGGATCCGAGGTGAAGTGGGGCTCGAGGCGCACCTTCACCCGGCCGTTTTCCCGCAAAAACTCCCCCTTAGCCTCCAGGAAGACCTTGTGGCCCCGGGTCTCCGCCTGGGCCTTAAGGCGGAACTCGGGGAGGATGCCCCGGTCCGGGAAAAAGCGCAGGAAGCTCCCCGTGGGATCCAGGGTAAAGAGGGAATCCCAGAGGCGGAAGTTACCCCACAGGGCTTCCACCTGTCCGGACAGGTAAGGGTCGGTGTAGCTTCCCCCCAGAAACACCTCCCCCTTGAGCTCCCCCTGGGCCAGGCTTTCCTGCACCAGGACTCCCCTTTCCGCATACACCCGCACCCCCTCGAAGACCAGGGGCACGGGGGTGGGCTTCCCCGCCCCGCTTCCCCCCAGCTCTACCCCCTCCTGGGTCAGCTCCTTGGCCCTTGCCTCCGGCAGGGCCAGCCTGGCCCGAAGGACCTCGGCGTTGCCCGTGAGGTGGTAGGTGCCCTTCTCCTCGTAGAGGAAGAAGCTCTTCACGTCCAGAAGGCCCTCTTGCAGGTAGTACCGGGGATAGTAAAGGGGAAGGCGGCCGTAGCCGGCAAGGCGCAAGGGAAAGAGGGTTCCCTGGGCCTGGGCCTCCCCAAGGCGGATCTCCACCCCGTAGCCCGGGTAGCGGAAGGCTACCTCCGCCGGGGTTTCCTCCTTCAGCCCGGGCAGGGTAACCACGCCCTTGGCGCTAACTTGAAATTCCTCCAATCTGCCCTCGAGGCCCAGCCTGGCCTTCCCGGGGAAGGGAGCCAAAAGGGTGAGCTCCCCCTCCGCCCGCGCCCCCCCGTTCAAGGAGAGTAGCCCCTGGGGAAGATACCCCGCCACCGGCCCCAAGCGGAAGCGGAAGTCCTTGAACTCCACCTGGAAACCCTCCCCCTTAAGCCTCAGGAGGAGGCTTCCCGAACCCTCGGGCCGGTAGGGCTTTAAGGGAGGCACCACCTGGAGCACCGGGGTGAAGACCGTGTCCTTGAGGCTTAGGTAAAGGTCGCTTCCCTCCGGGCTCCAGTACCCCCCGCCCTCCCAGCTTCCCCGGCCCAGAAGGCGGAGCCGGTCCACCAGGACCCGGCCTCCTTCCAGGCGGAAGACCGCCTGGCCCTTAAGCTCATCCCCAGCCCCCACGAAGCGCAAGGCCTCCCCCACCAGGACCCCCTCGCCCCGCAAGGGGTGGGAAAGGGGAAGGCGGAGCCGCACCGCCCCCGTCCAGTAGGCCTCCCCCTCCAGGGGCCCCGCCACCGCCATGAGGAGGAGATGGAGGGGAAAGCCCCGGAGGGAAGCGGAAAGGTCCAGCCGATCCCCCTCGAGGGCCACTTGGAAGGGACTTTGCCCAAGCTGCCCCTTGCCCTGCACCAACCCAGGACCCAAAGCTCCCGCGAAGAGGAAGGGTAGGCGGCTTCCCGCCACCTCTGCCTCCCCCTCCAGCCGACCCTGGGCCCGGGTACCCTCCAGGGCCAGCTCCCCGGAAACCACCCCCTTCAGATAAGGGGCGTAGCGGCCCACAAGATCCTCCAAGGCCGCTCCCTCCAGGCGAAGCCTGCCGCTAAGGGGAAGAAGCCTTCCTTTGGCGGTGATCCGGCCCACCGCTCCCTCCAACGCCCCCTCCACCTGGTACCCCTCCCCGAAAACCCGGCCCCGGAAGCGGCTTTCCAGGGGGGGAAGGGGAAGGTCCACCCGAACCTCCCCAGCAGGAGGATAGGAAAGCTCGCCGGCAAGGTAGGGACCCTTCGCCCGGAGCCTGGCTTCCAAAAACCTCCCCTCCACCTCCAGGACCTGTTCCCCCGCCCGGTAGGCAATCCGGTAGGCCCCTCCAAGATCCACCTCTCCCTGAAGCCTCCCCGCCCCCGCCGCCCACCAGGAAAAGGCAGGATGCTCCCCCAAGAGGCGCACCCGGTCCTTCTCCCCTTCTAGGCGCAAGCGGAAGCCGGAAAGGTCCAAGGCCAAGGCCCCCTCCACCTTGCCCCCGGCATAGGCCAAGGCCCCTTCCCCTTGGGGGCTGGTCAGGATCAGGGACAGATCCTTCAGGTTCAAGCCTCCCTCCAGGGGCAGACCCACCCCGGGCACCCGGTAGTCCAGAAGAAGCCTTTCCCCCTGCCCCAAAACCCCAAGGCCCCCGGGCAACAGGGCCTTAAGGATCCTGCCCTCCCCTTCCGCCTGGCGGGCCGCCAGATCCATGCGCACTCCCCCCACCTCTAGAAGAGGCCAGGCCAGGCGCACCCTTTCCCCCAAAACCTCCCCCTGGATTTCGGGAACCTGTTTGCCGGAAAGATCCAGGCTTCCCTCCTTAAAGGCCACCTTTCCCTTCCAGGCCTCCTGCCAGGCCACCTGCCCCTCGAGGTCCCCGTGGAACTCCAGGACAAGTCCCTCCCCTCCGTACCGCCCTTCCACCTCAGCCTTCCGGCCCCAGGCCAGGAGGGCCAGGTTCAACCCCACTTCCCGCCAGGGACCCTCCATTCTGCCGGAAAGGGTCACGGGGCCATAGCGGAACCCCTCAAACCGAAAGGCCACGCCCTTAGGCCCCACCTCGCCGGAAACCCCCGCCCCGGAAACCCCCACCTGGAAGCCCTGAAGCCCCATCAGGGAAAGCGCCACCTCCCCGTAGCGGTACTGGCCCTTAAGCCACTCCCCGGGATAAACCCCTTCGGCCCAAAGCTCCCCCAGGCCCCGGGGCAGGGCCCCGGCGTAGCGGTAGGCCAGGCGGAAGGGGGAAAGATCCAGCCGCCCGGAAAGGGGAAGCCCCTCTCCCAAAAGATCCAGCCCCAGCCCCTCTCCCCGGGCCAGGACCGCTCCATAGGGAGTGGAAAGCCTGCCCTCCCCCGTAACCCTTCCCCGGTACCCCTTTTCCGCCAGGTAGCGGTACTGGCCCTGGAAGGCCACACCCTGGTACGCCAAGCTCCCTGAAGCCCAGGCCTCGAGGCCCGGGCACCTTCCCAAGGGCAAAGGCAGGCAGAACCCTCCCTCCCATAGGCCCTGCCAGTCCCCCTCCCCCTGGAGCTGGAACAAGCCCGCCCCGAGGTCCACCCTTCCGGCAAGCCCCCCCTGGGGCAGGGGGTAGCGGAGGGTGAGGAGGCCGGAAAGCCCCTTCCGGTAGCGGGCTTCCCCCATAAGCCCCGGCCCCTGGAAGCTCCCCACCACCTCCCCATCCCGGTACCCCACCCCCACCTTCTCCCCAAGCACCTCC
>Ga0101945_1000630_pt1 | contig 53623 bp, 48 predicted proteins | sample DewCreD2012metaG_2_FD_75246 | JGI IMG/M metagenome (GOLD analysis project Ga0101945, IMG submission 75246) | Hot spring sediment bacterial and archeal communities from British Columbia, Canada, to study Microbial Dark Matter (Phase II) - Dewar... ... | reverse complement strand
TCGCTTACGAGAAACTACTACGAATGCTGGTGCAAGAGTAAAAACTGAAACGAAACTGACTATAGACACCATTAAGCCCAAGTCGGCGTAGTGTTGACCAGTAAAGTAAATGGTTACAATAAACTGCCCAGTTTTGTTTATGTAAAAGCTATTAACAACTGAATAGGCAAGGTTTGAAGAAATTTCGTCTCCGTCCACAAAGGCTTTCCATAGCGAATTGTAGGTGTCTGAAAAAATCAGGGTGAATGGTTCATTGGCGTCAACATGCACTCTGAAAAGGCACGAGTTCACTTGTTCATAGCTAATTGACACTTGTGGATCTCTAAAACTAAATAGGTCATTTAATGCTAGGTAGGTTTCTCCTTCCTTAAGCGAGTAAATAAGAAACTCGTCAAGCTCAACTAGCCCTACTCCACCCACACTTATGGAGTGTTCTCCTGCCTCAAAGAAAATTGGGCCAATTGCGCACCATTCAAATTGGCTAGTCGGACTGTTGCAGGAAATTGGGTAGAGGTTGCCGCTCACATTAAAATACAAGGTTCCGTGGCTTGGGCCTTTTGCAATTCTTGCAGCTAAGATATAGTTTCCTTCTCGTGGAATTGTTATTTTTGCTGAAGAAGAAGTCGCTCCAGGTGAAAAAGCTTGGAACTCCCATAGGCTTACGCGGTCATGAATCGAGAAAGCCGTAACGTAGATTCGAAGCTTATTTGTCTCTACAGACTCTGCAAAGACATGAGTTCTATCGAGTGTGTTGTTTTCTGTTACTTCTATTTGAGTGACCCAGCCTGTGCCGTTCCAGGTTTGTATGGAATAATCTTTTGCATACGCATTTTCAAAAAACAAATGGACACCAAGAAGTTGTTGTGGCTCTTCCCATGTTAATTCTAACCATTGGGGTACCACACTTTTTTCAGAAGCCCATCTAGTGTGCATGTCATCATCATTTGCATATTGTGCGCCGAATGAATAATCGTCCGCCCAACTTATGGAGCTGGTGTTTGCAGAAGCAAAAGGAGCAACATTCAAACCTAAACTTTCTGAATGAACCATATATCCATTACAGGGTTTTACAGTCCAAGTCCAGCTTTTACTGCAAGAATCCAAAAAGACGCTTTCCGCTTCATAAAGATACAAAATGCGACCTTGAAAATGCTGCAAGGTTTGCATTATTTCATTTATTCTAGATTCAAGTTCAGAAGATTTGACAACGGCTATTGCGTCAATGTCGTTGTAGCCGGTTCCATCATTTTCAAGAGTGACTGAATGGGTGCCCTTAGCAAGATTTAACCTTGTTATATTAACCCAAGCAAGTTTTGACCACAGAGGAGCCTCTGTGCGAATTTCTTGAATGGGTTCGCCATCAACGTAAATGTTCAATTTCCCACGAGAAGGAGCAAATCCTATTCTCAGCCAAAGATCATGATATCCAGCTGTATCTAACTCGAAAGGCAAGTCAATTCTGTTTTTTCCAGATGTTGTTAATGTGTCACCGCCCAAAACAGAAGCGCCTACTCTTCTCCAAGAAGCCATCTTCACCCAATAGGCTGTGTAATTTATGCTTGGAACTCCATAGTTTCCTGCAAAAATAAAATTCTTTCCGCCAGTAAAAGAGAGCATCGCCAAATCCAGAACGTCGGAGTTGATAAAGCTCACGGCTTGAAACTTATCAAGAGTTTCGCTTTCAAAAGAACCACTATCACTTAAGACGGATGCGAAGAATAAAGCGGTCTCATTTAAATTGAAACCTTCAATTTTGCATAATGCATCAAAAGATTCTAAACCACCCACAGCAAACATGGAATTAGTTACTGCAAAGATTCGGGGCATCGCGTATTTGTTTTGAAGAATAATTGCTGTATCATTGTAGATTGTTTGGTAACCTTCTTGGTTTAGGAAAAATTCGCGAGCTTTATCGGTTGCATAGGGCGGTATGACAATGTACTTGTAAGCGAACGGTCCTAAAATCTTAAACAAGTTATCGGTTAAATGTTCTCTTGCAAGTCTAAACCTTAAATGGTCAACAAATTGCCGAGGCATAAAATCCCATCCACCATCTTGAAGCACCGGCTTGTCATGTATGAATACGCTGTCAAACCCTATGTCGTGTCCCCAACCAATAGTGGTCCACATTGCGCTTGAGGCAAAGTCTGAGTATTCATCGGGCGAAACCATCCACTCATGGGAACTTCTACCCACCGAAACAACTTTGTAGTCATCATTTTGAAGCGAAAGCCACTCGTAGGGTGCCAAATACTGCTTTGGCGGCGTATAAACTTGCAAACCTTGAGAGAAAAACCAAAAGCACGAAAGAAAACCGCTGAGAAAGATGAGAATAAGAAAGATTACGCCGAAAAAATAGAGAACTTTACGAAATTTCTTTAAGAAAACATTAAAAGAGTCAACAGAAAAAGCAAATCTTCTATTCTTAGAAAACCTACTCATATCCAACTTTACTTTGAACAAAAATTCGTCCGTTTGAACATGTTTTTTCTTTTTGATATAGTCAATCAAGTAACATGTCAAAAGTGAAATAAAAAATGCGTGAGAAAAGATAGCCATCATAACCCATCGGTTTGCGGCTCTAAAAATTGCGAAGTGAGGAATGTTAAGCCATGCCCAAATAAACACTTGCCCAAGAGGTGAGTTGGGACCTTTTGCGATAAAAATTGAAATCAACATTGAAACAGCGAAGAAAATTGTGTATCGATTTCTACGAATTAAAAGCACGCAGTAAGCAAGAAAGAAAATGACGAAAAGAAGACTATACAATGGAAAATCTAATATGCCTATTTCAGAATACACGTCTAAAATGTTAATGTAACCCCACCGTTCTACAGCCCTCAAAGTAAAAGCGTCACTAATGTTTGAATAACTGCAGAGATAAGCATCTTCTAATGGATATTCATAAGAAGGATGAAAATAAGGCGACCTAACATTCATAAAAAACGGAATCAGAAAGAACGCAGAAAACAAAAAAACAACCAATGCAGATGGCAAGCACACTTTAAGAAAACGCAGAAAACGAATCTTCGCTGTCTCCATCTTTGTCGGATATAATATGAAAAAGACTACAAATAGTATCAGGAAGACCCCATAAATTACTATACATTCAGGATGAAAACTCGTTGCAAAAAGACTAAGGCTAATGGAGAGTAAAAGAACATCTCGAAGTTTACCTGTGCTCAGCGCCTTATCCAACGTTATAAAGATTAATGGAGCTAAAGCGTAACTGAAAACTATGTCAACATGAGCTTCGGTTAACTGAGAAAAAAGCCACTGGTTTAAAATGTAAACTAAGGAAGCAGCAAGCGATGCAACGTGAACTCGCGTGTGTCGATAAGCAAATATGTACATGGAAAAGCCAGCGGTCAAATAGGACAAGAACATGAATGTCTTGATAGTCCATGAAGGATCTCTAAAAATGGAATATAACAGCATCAGGAAAAAGTCCATGAAATTTATCCCTTCAACAAAACCGAAAGAGTAAGGACGCCACATTAACAACCATCTAAAATCTTTACCATACAAATAAGCTCTTGAGATGAAACCGAGAACATCGCCGCCTCCTGGCCATTCGTCGGTGAAGAGGAAATTTCTGAAAATAATGACAGCAACTGCTAATATTGCCAGGAAGTTTAAAATGGCAAATTTGTTTTTTAGGGCAACATTCTTTATTGTTTTAATTCCGCGCTTTTCAGAAAATGCATGTAGCAGACTGGAAGAAAGCCCAAGAAGATAGGCTGCAAATTCGAAAAGCTTCATTAAAGCAAAACCTATTATGGAGTCTAAACTGCCGAAGACTGGTCCAACATCGTTAAGAGATGTTAAGCGCATGCTAAAATATCTTCTAACAGTACCAGTGGGGTCTTTTTTTATAAGTTCAGGAATTGTTCCGCCGTAGTAGTAAGCTTTAAACAAGATTTTGCTTATAGAAAGTTCACCTTCAAAATGAAATATTTCGCAGTCTATTCTGCCGATTTTGTAACCTTTCCTTTTAAACCGTTGAAAAAAATCAAAGTCCTCCCCACACACCAGATTTTCGTCATAACCACCGGCTTGCAAAAACGCCTTTTTTCTGAAAAAACGTGGAATTTCTACAAATTCACTGTGTATATATAAGGAGGCTTTTTCTTTTTTTCGCCACTCACTCAGCAAGCCTTGAGCAATAGGCTTTTCGGGTATAATTACCGCGTCCACGTTTTTTTGTAAGCATAGATTCACGCATGCTTCGATTATTTTAGAATTTAAGGTCATATCTGAATCTATGAATAAAAGAAAATCACCACAAGCTACCTTCGCCGCGTAATTTTTGGCTTTACTTCTTTCTTCATCTAAAAAGAAAACTCTGGCTCCTAATTTTTTAGCTATTTGCGCAGTTTTATCTTTACTATAGCGGTCAACTACCAATACCTCGATTTTATGGTAAGTTTGTTTTTTGATAGATGTCAAACATTGTTTTATGCTACTTTGTGAATTGTATGTGGGTATTACAACTGAAACAAGTGATGGCTCACTTAGTTTTTTCACTGAAGCCTCCTCGTTAGCGTGTGCTGGATACATTGTTTATGAATTTTCTTTCAAAAATTGAATAAGGTTCGGTTTCTGAACTAGAATATGAGCTATTTTCTGAAAAACGTCAATCTTTTGGAAGCCTTAGCTTCTTCGCTAACTGTGTAGAGTTCATAGAGTTCGTATGTTGCTCCACAGCCTTTACAATGAACGTAAGGTTTATCGCGTTTTATTCCCAGCCAGAAACCTTCTTTTGAGTTGCATTTGGGACATACCTTGAAACGGCCAAACGCATCTTCAATTTCTTGAAATTTCAAGTGTTCTCCAATCTCCATAAAATAGTACTCTTTGAGAAATTTAATAATTTTGATATTTCACTACTAGAGACAGAACAATTTATTAGTATTAGACACGCCGTTTCCGATGGCTGATAATAAATGAATGTGCAAATGTTTACTGTCGGCGGCTTACTCACAAACTGCTACATTGTAAGTTGTGAACAAACAAAGGAAGCAATCATAATTGACCCGGGTTTCGATGAGCGTCTTGAAGCAGAAAAAATCTTCAGACATTTAAGCGAAGAAAGTTTAATGCTAAAATTCATTGTAAACACTCACGGCCACCCTGACCATACATGCGGAAACAACGCGGTGAAAGAAAAATTTCATGTGCCAATTTTAGTTCACGAGCACGACGCTCACATGCTCGAAGAAAAAGGCAAGAAAATCGCTGAATTTTTCGGCTTTCACAATTTCTCACCACAAGCAGACATATTGTTACATGAGGGAGACAACGTGAAGTTTGGAAATGCCCTCTTAAAAGTCATGCACACTCCAGGTCACAGTCGCGGAAGTATTTCGCTTCTTAGCGAGAAAGAAATCTTCACCGGAGACACATTGTTTATGGGTTCGATTGGTCTAGTGGATTTTCCTGAAAGCTCTGAGCATGATATGAAAAATTCTCTAAGAAGATTAGCGCAGTTGCCCGAACATCTTGTTGTTTATCCAGGCCATGGACCAGTAACGACAATCGGCGAAGAAAAACATGCTAATCCGTTTCTTCAATGGCTATAGTGCGCTTCTGAAAAGGTCCTCGTCACTTGAAATATACAATTCGCTTGCACTGCATTTTTCACAAAATTCTACTACGCTACTTAATCCTTTGAAAATAACAACTGGCGTGGCTTCTTTCGCTTGTCCCATAAGCAATTCTGCGGCAGCAGCAATCTCATCTACAACTGCAACATTTTTTACCTTCAAAATTTGCCCAAAAAAATCCTTTTTACCTCTATAGTCTCTGAAGTTTTTGATGCCAGCAACACCTATGGCGAAGTTCACTTGTCCACGTCTGAAAGGACGACTGTAGGTGTCGCATACTATCACTGCAACATCTTTACCCGTTAGCTTCTTGATGCCCACGCGACATTTTCTTGCTGATTCATCAGGGTTTTCTGGCAACAATGCAAAGTTTCCTCTTCCCTTCACATTTGACTTGTCTATTCCAGCGTTTATGCAAACCAAACCGCGCTTATCTTCAACCAATAAAACTTCTCGCGAAGCCTTCAATATTTTATTTGATTCCTTCAAAACCAGCTCAACGAACTTTGGACTTTTTCCGGTTAATTTCGCAATTTCTACCGCTTCTTTAGAAGGAACAACATCCCTTAACCGTACTACTCTTCCCTCAGCTTTAGAAAAAATCTTCTGCGCAACAACCATGACATCTCCATCTTCAATAATTAAGCCGTTCTTATTTGCCGTCTTAACAATCATTTCTGCTACATTATCTCCAGATTCAACTTGAGGAAAATTTTCAAGGGCGACTGCAGTGAATTGTTTCAAGCTTTTTCCTCCTCACAGAGTCTAGGTTGTTCTCTTACTTTGTTAAATCTCTTGCTTATTTGTCTAGTTAAATGAGAATATTATACAGATTTTGAAGTTTTATTTTGGATTCATAATGTTTAAACTCAAAGTGACCAGAGGGATACTGTAAGCCTAACTAAACGAGCGGATGAATAAGCATGAAAAAACAATTTCACATATTAATTATTCTACTATCCATAACTCTTAACATTTTCAGTTTTATTAGCAACGATTTTGTTTCTTTTGTCAATGCTACTTATGTTGAGGGAGACATCACTCAAGATACGCTCTGGACTTTAGTTGACAGCCCATTTATAGTATCAAAAAATGTTACAGTTTATTCAAACGCCACATTAACAATAGAGCCAGGTGTGGAAGTAAGGTTTGGCGGAGATTTCTGGATAAACGTCTCTGGAAGACTGTACGCAAATGGCACAGGCAACATGATAGTTTTCACATCTAACAAAGAGCAACCGACAAACGAAGATTGGAGTTCAATCTTATTCGCTGGAACTGGGAAATCCGTGTTAGTTAACTGTCGCATATCTTATGCCAAAAACGGCATAGTCACGGTGAACAGCGACGTTGAAATTGAAAACTGCATCTTTGCCAACTGTCAAAACGCAATCACTGCCGGAGACGGAAAACTAACACTACGGAAGAGTGTAATCAATCTTTGCAGCCAAAATGGAGTCAACATAACAGACTGCGATTCCACAATTATAAATAACCAGATAACACAGAACTCGGGAAATGGCATATACATAACTGGAAATGGCCAAGTAACAATACAAAATAACTCCATACTAGCAAATGGTAACGGAATACTCTTAACAAGCAGCGACGCATCAAACGTGCATATAAGCCAAAACATAATCTCAGCAAACACTCAAAGCGGAATAAAAATTGATGCCAGCACACATAGCAACGTCACAATAATCACTAACAGCGTTGCATCAAACTACCGAGGCTTCCACATCTCCACAAGCCAAAGCACGCAAATAACTAATAACTCCATTTCTTACAACGGAATTGGATTCTTATATGACTCGGGAAACCATATCGCAAAATTGAATGACATATACGGCAACATCGATTATGGCATGAATATTGAAAATGATGCCACTGTTGTTGCAGAATATAACTATTGGGGAGCCTCGAACGGTCCATACCATGAAATGTTGAACCCGACTGGGAGAGGTGACAAAGCAGGTGGTGATGGAGTCAACTTAGATTTCATATTCTTCGCGACGAAACCATTTGGCGTCATTAATCAGCGCCCAACAGCAAACCTCGTAACAGACAAACTTTGGGTTTCCAGAAATGCCGATGTTATGTTTTTCGGCACAAACTCCTATGACCCAGACGGGCGAGTTGATAAATATATTTTCGATTTTGGAGACGACAGCGACAGCGGCTTGACCACACTATCAATTTTCTCTCACAAATACTCAATAGAAGGAATTTACTTTGCAAACCTCAGAGTGATTGATGACTACGGTGCCTTAAGCAATGTTGCTTCTGTAACAATAAATGTTGTCTCTTCAACCACACCACAGTTATACGTCAACCTTGAGTTAAGCAATTCTTCCGTAAGCGAAGGAGAACAAGTTTCTGTCACAGTCTATGTGACAAACGGAACCGCTCCGGTGCGAGACGCAGACGTAACAATGCTTTCATTTAAAGAAGGAAACTTCTCCCAATCAAGCGGCTCCACAGACATCAACGGTTATTTTGTCACAAACTTCACCGCACCAGACGTAACTGAAAGAACGAGCGTCAGAATTGTGGCAAGAGCAACAAAAAATGGAGTGCAATATGCAGATGGGTCAGATTACGAGTATTTGCAAGTTTCACCATTCCTTTCAGTTCAAATAATTACCAATCCACAAATCATTAGATCAGAAGAAACATCTCAAATCACAATTTATGTTGAAAGCAACGGAGAGCCCGTCTCCAATGCAAGCGTAACAGTATCATCTACCAAAGGAAGCCTTTCTCCACAAACCGGAACGACAAATCTAACCGGAACCCTTTCAGCCGTTTTCACAGCCCCTCAAACAACAACATTGCTCAACATCGACATAACAGCAGTCGCAACAAAAGATAGATACATGAACGGAATGGGGCACGCAACGATAACGGTAGAACCAAAAGTGCTCGTAGTTGAAATTACAGCCACACCTAATGCCACAACAATATCAGAAGCTAAGCTAAACGTTACAGTTCATGTCGAATATGACGCGAATCCCATTTCAGGAGCAAATGTTACCATAACGGCTAATGGCGGATACTTCTCAAAAGATTCAGAATTGACAGACAATTACGGTAATGTAACCTTCTTCTATACAGCACCGCCAGTGAACGAACAAACTGACATCACAATCACAGCATATGCAACAATGACTGGATACGCTGGAACAGAAAGCCAGTTGGAAATAACGGTTAACCCCAGAACATTTAATGTTCTGATTGTGGCTCCGTCAGTCGAGTCTGGAGGAACAGCGATGGTTACCGTTATTGTAGTGTGTAATGAGGACGCTACCTCTGTGGCTGGCGCAACAGTTACGATGTCTTCCACAGATGGAAACTTTGAGATAGTGACACAAATTACTGATTCAACGGGTGCCTGCGTATTTACTTTTAATGCCCCAATAACTCGTTCAGATCTCAACGTGACCCTAACTGCTAATGTGGCCAAAGAAGGATACATAGCCGGGGGAAGTCAAGCAACAATAACGGTGTTAAAAGCGGCCCCTACGGGTGATAGCGGATGGCTATGGATATTGCTTCTGATACTAATTCCGGTAGTGATTGTAATCATAGTGGTTGTTCTGATTAAGCTGAAAATCATTGTGATTTCCGGTGAGGAAGAGACATGATTCTTTCAGTAATATATCGTGAGACGTAATATTTAATAATCTGGACATATCAATATAATTGGTTAGGAGAAAAAACAATGGCAAAGCTCCGAGTCAAAGAAACACTAGCCAAATTGAAAAAGGTGAGAATCCGATTTAATTTAGGAAAACGTCAACAAGTAGCTATCCCGCCAGCACCACCCAAACCTGTCCCCAGAGGGTTCAAGGTTGTTGATAAATATCCGCTTTATGAACCATTCGCTCATGTTGCTATAGTGCAGAATCCAAAAACAGGTGAATACAAATACATACTAGACGAGTTACAGCTGGATCCCCTAGAAAGAAGCGTTTACAATCGCATTTTGGAAATACTACTCGCAGAAATAGAATCACCAAAAGATGAAATTGTGGATCCAAGAAGATTTTTCGCTGAAGAAGCAAAGAAAATTGTTGATAAATACCGCATAAGCCTTGGATGGTTACCAGACGTTTCATGGTACAAGATTTTATATCACGCCGAAAGAGACCTTGTTGGTTTCGGCAGAATTGATCCATTAATGCGTGATCCAAACATCGAAGACGTCTCATGCGACGGTGTAGGTAAGCCGGTTTATATCTGGCACAGAAATTACGAAAGCATTGAGACAAACCTGGAGTTTGAAAACGATGAAGAGCTTGACAATGTGGTTGTCAAACTTGTTCACATGGCTGGAAAGCATGTAAGCTCAGCCTTTCCAATAGTGGATGCTTCACTGCCGGGTAAGCATAGATTAGCAGTGTGCTATAGGCGTGAAGTTACGCCTTTCGGAACAGCCTTTACCATCAGGAAATTTAGAGAAGATCCTTATTCAATAATAGACTTGATAAACTTGGGCACTTATTCAGAAGAGATGGCAGCTTATTTCTGGCTTTGCCTTGAGAACAGAGCTTCAATAATAGTTTTAGGGGGTACAGCAGCAGGAAAAACAACTGCTTTAAACGCACTCGCCTGCCTAATCAAACCTGGAAGCAAGATAATAACCATAGAAGAAACAGCAGAATTGAACTTGCCCCATGAAAACTGGGTTTCACTAATAGCCAGACAAAGCTATGGCTTAGGCGGAACCAGCGTCGGCGAAGTAACCCTCTTTGATCTTGTAAAGACGTCGATGAGACACCGCCCAGACATACTAATTGTGGGTGAGATCAGAGGTCAAGAAGCATACGTGTTGTTCCAAGCTTTAGCCACTGGTCACGGTGGTATGTGTACAATGCACGCTGAGAACTTGGATTCAGCAGTTAAACGTTTAACATCGAAACCAATGGATATTTCGCCTGCATACATTCCATTAATGAACATTGTGTTATCAGTCCAAAGAGTTCACTTGACGAAAGGGACAGAGAAAAAAGCGTACAGACGTGTAATCGATGTGAACGAAATCGCAGATTATGAAGACTATAGATCTGCGTTAAAGTGGAATCCAAACAAAGATGTGTATGTATCTTCATTTGACAAGAGTTTGATGCTGTCAAGAATTTCAGAGCGAATAGGCGTTACTAAGAAAGAATTAATCGAGGAATTGAATAGGCGCAAGGATGTTTTGCATTGGATACGGGAACGTAACATACGTAGTTACAAAGATGTAGCCGCAATTATCGCAGAATACTACGCCAGACCGAAGCAAATTTATGAGAAAGTTCTTGCAGGGGAGGAGGTAAAAGTAGTTGTCGCTGCTAAAAACCCTTGAAGCTTGGTCCTTCCGCATCTTCGGCAGGCTGGCACCTTCCTTTCTGAAAAATGTCTTTGAATTCAAAGGCTACTTGGAAAGGGCAAAAATCAAGATTTACCCAGAAACCTATGTCTCAATGATGTTTTTTATCGCTGTGCTCACGCTTCCCGTTAGCATAATATCTATAATGCTCTTGTACTTTTACGGGTTTTTGCCAATAATATTCTTGGTTCCTCTTCCATTCTATGTTATGATAGGTTTTCTGTTAATACCTATGTCAAAGGCAAGTGATAGGGCAAGCAACCTCGAGAGAGAAATGCCCTTTGCAGCCGCTTACATCAGCGTCATGGCTTCTGGAGGTATCGCTCCTTATACAAGTTTTAAACGGCTTGCAGAAGTTGAGTTGATGCCGTCAATGAGAAGCGAAGCGAGAGAAATCTTGAAGGATGTGGAGATTTTCGGTATAGACCCGCTAACAGCGATAGAGAATGCAGCAAAGAAAAATCCTCTCGACGTGTTCAAGGATTTTCTTTCCGGCTATGCATCAACGGTTATTATAGGTGGTGATATTGGACATTTCCTTGAAAGGAAAGCTGAAGATATTTTCAAAACGAGAGCTATGCGTGTTAAGGCTGCGGCTGAAAGACTTGGAATGCTCTTAGAGACTTTCATAATTGTTATGGTTTTGATGTCTCTGTGCTTCTACATATTGTTTAGTGTAGAGTCATTTTATAGTGCTGGCATATCAAGTTCTTCAGGCATAATTCTATACACTTACCTGTTTACGCCTATGTTATCAATGGTTTTCATTTATTTAGCGCATAGTATGCAGCCCAAAACGCCAGTCGTAGAAACACGCCCCTACAAGGTCTTTGGAATTTGCAGTGTAATAGCAATAGTGCTACTGATGCTACTCACGAATTTCTTGGGATTAATAGAAGTTCCATTCCTAAAACCTATTCAAACGATGGTAGATTTGCCCATAGCAATTTCTGTAGCCTTATTCATTGCAACCGCACCAGCGGCAGTTGTACACAGCAGATTGTCAAAGAAGAAATCCAGCATGGAACAAGGCATAAACAGCTTTCTGAGAGATTTAACAGAAGTCAGGAAAACTGGACTGTCCCCAGAAAAATGCATTGAAAGCCTTGCTCATCGAGATTATGGCGAGTTCAGCAAAGAACTACGTAAAATAAGTTCAGAAATCTCTTGGGGAGTCCCAATTAGGAAAGTGATACTTGATTTTGTCAAACGAGTCAAAAGCTGGATGACTCAGGTCATCATGTTCTTACTTGTCGAAACAATAGATGTGGGAGGAGGAACAATAGCCATGATTGAATCTATAGCTAGGTTTAACAATCTCACTCAAGAAGTTGATAAAGAAAAGAGAATGGCGGTTCGTCCCTACGTGTTGATGCCTTATTTTGCTGCGATTCTGCTTGTGGCAACAACGACTATGATGATTGGTATAATGCCTGCGACGTTAGGCGTGGCGGGAGGGGCATCATCTAAGAACTTGGGTCCGACAATAACAATTTTCGTTACTTCAAGCATTTTTCACAGTTATCTCATCGGATTGGTTGCGGGTAAAATCAGCGAAGAATCAATTGCTGCCGGTTTCAAACACGCATCTGTTCTAGTCATAATTGCTGTATTGGCAGCAAAGTTGACTCCTATGTTGATGAGTTAAAAGGGAGAAAAATGACAATAAAAAATATTCACCTATGTAGGTTAGGAAAAGATAAGAGAGCGGTTAGCCCAGCAATTTCCACGGTAATAATAACAAGCGCTGTTGTTATTTTAGTTCTTGTAACGGTTGTTTTCGCAAACAACTACTTGAATAGTCGAATAGCAGAGAACGAGTTCGCCGCGATGAAACAGTTCATGCAAACAGTAGGTCTGGATATAGACGATGTAGCATGGATGCCCGGACGTACACAGACCGTCAGTTATGCAAGCAAGTACGGACAAGTTTCCTTCGAATCTCTAGCTTTGAATTACACTCTTTATATAAATAAGGGTGCGGGGTACGTTTACTTAGCCAATTATAGTACCGGCATTATCCTATTCAAAATGCCTATAAGCAAATATTCGGTTGGAGACAATTATCACGAACGTATTTTCCCCTTAGATAACTCTTTTCTTCAGAAGGGAACATCCGCGCCTGTAAATCACATTTTTGTTGTTGAAAAGTTGGCGATGAATGATGGAAGTTTCATAAGGATAGTTGTCGCTCCAACAATCAGAATGTTAAATTCAACAATCTTTACAGGTGTGGAAACGATCAATTATGTAAAATTTTACTTGCCCATACTCAATTCTGGGAATCATTCTTACCTTTCGCAATCTATTACACTTATGGGAAAGAATGTTGCTGTTAAAACAGAAGGTAGCGTTAACGCGGTTAAAATAGAAGTTTCTTTTCTGAAACAAAGTTTAGGATTTAACAAGAGTTTCTTTAACTTTCGCAGTGAAGTAGAAGAAATTGATGTGGCTGATGGTTCTGTTGTTGAGTTTTACACTGGAGAGGTGACTACATCATTAGGACTTTACCCGTAGCACTATTAAGGAGGAAGAAAAAATGCCCCACATAACTATCGAATACGCCATCTTGGTTCCAGTCCTAATATTACAGATTTTCCTATTTCCGTTAACGACAGGTTGGCTCATGAGCACATGGGTGGACTCACGAAGAAGCCTAGCTCTTCAAGAAGCGGCTAGTCATTTAGGCAGTATAATGCAGCAAATGTATTTCTCTTTAAGCCACGACACAATATTAGCTGGTTCTGTAACGCAAAAACCAGACGTCCCGCTGTATATAGAGAATAACCCGTATACTGGAAGCGCAACGCTGAAAACCGTAGTGGATGAAACTCAGAATGCCAGCAAAATTTTGGACATAACCTTCAAATTAGGAAATACTGGAATCACAGCAACAACGCGCGTTATTCTAGGTCAAAATGCTCTATGGAAAAATTCCACTTTCGTGAGCAACTCAGCCACCGCTTGTATAGTGGCTGAAAAGTTTGAGAATGGAACAATCTCTCTATCTTTTGGAGGGTGAAGGGGAGATAAATCATGGCGGGTTCAACAATAGACCACCTCGTTTCCGTCGTTGCCTTTTTAGCGGCGATACTAATTTTCATTAGTTTATTTAACCAGATTCTGCAAACAGCAGCACTGTATCAACGGCACAGAAGCCTCGCAATGAAATGTAGCGACTTGCTTGACAATATGCTATTAAGCCCAGGTATACCATCTAATTGGGGACAAACTAATGTTACTCCAACTGGTTTTGGACTTCAAGATCCAGAGTTTACACAGTACAGGCTTAGCGCATTCTCGCTTATGCGGCTGCTTTCTTCTGTTGGAGCGCCAGTGTACTATCCAAAAACTAATCAATGGTACAGCAACATAACTGTGGGTTTTGGAAACTTTTTACTAACGTCATTCAGTGAGGCTATTAACTATTCAACAGCGTCGAGACTTCTTGGAATAAACGGTACTTACGGCTTCCAACTAACCATAACGCCCATTGTAACTCTTTCAATTTCAGAAATCAAATCCAAAAGTCCATTGAGAATAGCTGTTAATGTCGCTGGGAGAGGGTTCCCTCTCGCAAATGCTGCGGTGAGCTACTGTTTTCTGACGGTTGACTTAACAGGAGGAGAAGGATCATTTCCATCCTACAAGACAACATATGGCACTGTCTATACTGATGAAAAAGGTTCAACATTGTTAGAGTTTTCAGAGATTACAAAAGAAGACACTTCATATGCCTTAATCGCGTATGCCCAGTTAAGTGGACTTATTGGAGTTGGATATCATCAACGTGTAAGCTCCACTGGACAATATGTAGTGCCATTCGTCGACAACATCGCTGAAGGTAGGGTGATCATCGCTCACAGCTATGATGTACAGTACTTTGGACCACCAGTCGCAGAAGTCGCTTACAATGCGACTTTTGTTTTATTGGCAGAAGATTTCACTCTGCGTGAGATACCATTAGGCGCGGATAAGATTGGCAAGGTGAATTATGGCGAAGGACAACCGTATAAGAATGTTACTATTCCAACCCACAACCCAGGCATTTTGGTTATCACTTACAGAAAAAGTGCGGTAGAAGGAGGCGTTATCATGATGCCATGGGGAATAAGCGCCATGGCTTTTCCAGTAGTATTCGGAGAAGACCCTTCTGGAAAGGAATGGGTTGCAACAGACATACGCCAAGTCATAGTTAACGACATCGCCTATCAAGCAACTTTGGCTTTGTGGAGTCTTGAAGGTTATCAGGTGATTAGGTAAAATGATGCGAACAATTGAAGTGTTGCTCGTAATAATCATCATCACTGCAGCCTTCATAATTTCCTCCTTCTTCGCCGTGCTACCACAACCACGAGAAGTTTCACCTCTCAATTTAAGAAGACTCGCATTAACGACCCTTCAAACATTGGATAGAGATTACGATTTAAGCCAAATAGTGTTTAAGCCAATCAATGACCCCTCATGGAGCGAACTCCAAATAGCCCTTGCAGCCACCTTACCACCAAACGTTATTTACAACCTAACAGTTTATGAAGTCTCCAGCGATGGCGCTATACTCTATAGTCCTATAAAGTCAATTTCCAACGCTGAAAGCCTTGGTATAAAAACAGAAGCTTCTTCTTATCTGGTTGCCTCTTCTAACGTGACCTTTAATGTTGTTCCAGAGAAAATTGGAGAGCAAGGTGGCGGAGGAACCCTATATATATTGAATTGCAGCGACGCCAACGGATGGTGGATCACAGGATACACAGCCCAAAGCCTAGCACAAGACCTATACAATTTACTTTCGCCATATTTTCAAATCACAATAATGATTCAAAACACTGCCCAACTTGCACAAGTACTGAATGGAACAGCATTGCAGAACGAAGTGTTACAAAACGCCGTAATAATAAACACCTTCGGAGAAGCCGTACCAATACCATCAGGATACTACGCAAGCTTAGGCATTGGATATGACGCAACCGGTTCTTACGCCCGTTATTGTCACACTCTAGGTCAGAGAATACAGCAGTACAATTGGACATGGATAAGCATAGTAGGTTATCCCTTCTATTATGTAAGCAACACTGACCTATTTTCAGATCAACAAAACACATGGGGTATCTACGGAATGAAACATGTTGGACCAGCAGGGCTCAATGCTTTTCTGAGAGGAATAAATGGAGAAGCTTACGTTAAAGACGATCAATGGATAACTTTGGGTGGTGGGGGCAATCCAAAATACATCATGGCTCAGCTCTCCTCAACTGCACAATACTTTTCGAATTATTACGGTATTTACCCATCTCCATATCAAACAGCAACTAGAGCAGTGCCTTCATGGATTCAAAGTAGATACAACTTGAACGCAACAGCGTACATTTTTGATCCAGTGGACCTTGGAGGAAAAACATGGATCGCAGGGACTACATTTGTGCATTACAACGCTACAGGACACATTAACGGGAAATTCATACCTGTAGGATTAACAAGAACCCCAGACATAAGAATTACGGCGCTCGCGATTCTGTCTTACTATACGCCGAGGCTTTACCGGTCAGAGTATACAGCTTATGGAACTTCTAGGTTTGTCGTTTTGCAGCTTGGGCTTGTGGGAGGTATATAATCTTGAATAAAAAGGGTCAGTTTTCAATAATCGCCGCCTTGCTCGTCGCAGTTATTCTCATAGCAACCGTCGTAATCACTTACTCTACAATTCGCAACAGTCCAATTCAAAACCAGCCCCAAGTCCAAAGCGCAATAGACGAAACCAACCTCGCCTTAAAACAAATTCTAGGCTTCACCATAGGCTATTATGGCTCAGTTCTGCAAGTTACAGGAAACTCTTCTTATGCAAGGATGCTTGCCCTAAGCTATCTTCAGAGTGGATTGGAAAACATGGGAAATATGCATCCGGAATGGGGAACATCCTTCAACGTGACCCATTCACAACTTAAAGCATACTGGTTCACAAACACCAGCTACAGCACAGGAGAACTCGTAATAACATACAATCTCACTGGTCTCGGAATTTATGGAGTATCCTATGAAACATCCAGTAGATTAGACGTGAAAGTCATGAACACAACAGCAGATAATGAAGCTTGTTTAGAAATAATCAAAGATGGAAGTGAGCCGCTCATAAATCTTGGAAAGCAAAACTTCATGTTTTACCGTTATTGGGACGCAAATTCATCATGGGTGTTAGTTGAGCCAAGCAAAGAGCCAATAGCCTTTGCAAATGGCACCTACTTAGTAGATATTCCATCAGGAATAGATCCCCAATCTTATGTTGTGCAGGTGAAAGATTCGAGAGGAATAATTGTTGTTGCGTCCACATTCAGCCACTACACAATTACATTATCGTGGAGCTCCGCGCAATCCTCATCGCAAAACTACGTGGACAACAACACATCGGATGTAGATTCTTCAGAAGATAAAGGGTCACATAGCAACTTTCCAGCTCAACAATCTTTTGATGGGGTTTTCGACACTCTAACTGAAGGAAAGACCAGTAAGAATTTCTTGGCTAAAAAGGGAACTTTCACAAAAGCAACCACGACGGGAACACAGACAGTTACAGGTATAGGTTTCACGCCTAAAGTAGTTATTTTCTGGTGGACAAGGCAAACTTTATTTGGCGAATCAGCTTCAGTTCGTGTAGGCTACGGATTCGCGACTAATTACAGCGGAACCTATCAAAACCGCGGGGTTGCCTTCGCCTCAGATGATGGCTTGGCAGACTCAAATGCCGGAAGATACAGGTCTGAAACATATTCAATAATAATTCTGTCTTCAGGAAACCCAATCGCCACGGCTCTAGCCAGCATAACAAGTTTTGATGTGGATGGATTTTCCTTAAACTGGCAAATAAACGAGAATAGAGCAGACATAATACACTATTTAGCTCTAGGCGGAGAAGACTTAATCTACGCAAAAGCAGGTTCATTCAACCTATCGACAGCGTCTGGAACACAAGACATAACAGGGGTCGGTTTCCAACCGAATTTTGCAATGTTTCTATGGACTTATACTGAAGCGGTGGACACAAGCACTTCTCATGGAGAGATAGGCATAGGATTTGCTGCATCCTCAACAAAGAGAGCAGCAATAGTTGCTGCTTCTGAAGATGACCAAAAAACCACAGACACATGGCAACAACAGAGAGCAGACTCATGCATTCTTCTTCTAGACCCAACAACGGGCAGTCAAGACGCGATTGTTGATTTCAGCCAATTTCTAGCCGACGGTTTCAGAGTTAACAAAATTGACGCTCCTGCAGCCATAACTTCAATCTTTTACCTTGCATTAAAAGGTGGAAACTATGATGTAGGAAGCTTCAATTCGCCAACTTCCACAGGAACCCAAGACATCGCAACTCTTGGTTTTCAACCAGCAGCAGTAATGCTGGCAACACAAGGACGTTCATCAACTACAATAGGTCAACATGCTGAAATATCTCTAGGCGCAGCGACATCCGCAGCTGATAAAGGTTTGACATGGTTCGAAGACCGAGATAACTTACAAGATTCGGACAACGAAATGGAAACTCTAAACACGAAAATCATTCAATGGAGAGACAGAACAGCTTCTAACACTTTTACTCTGCGAGGCTCGGCAGATTTTGTTTCATTCTTGTCAACTGGATTTAGATTGAGCTGGAGCAATGTGGAAGCTTCAGGAAGGCAAGTAATTTATGTGGCATTTGGAGGAGACAACTATGAACTTGACCTGGAAGTCCAATGGACAAATGTCTACTACAATGGAACAACTGAAGAGCTTGCCATCTACGTCGACACCATGAACGCTACAGAAAACCTACGAGTAGATGTTTGGTATGGTGGTTCATGGCAAAATCTTCTCCCAAATCTCGTAAACGGATGGAACAACATTTCAGTTATTCCTTACTTAGACGCCTCAGTGTTTACTATAAGATTCAAAGGAGCTAGTGACAGCTTAGATTCTATTCAAGACAGTTGGAGAATAGACGCAACAATTCTGAAAGTTTGGCCATCTCCAGATTTATATGCATCTTTACAGAACGCAACTATCGTTGTTGAGTTATTACAAAATGGTACGATGAGATGGCTTGGTCAAAACTTACAATTGTCAACACAAGCCAAGCCAATTCCGCCTGTACCGACGAAGGCTATTCGAGTGAACCAAACCATAGATGGCATAAACACAGAGGTTCCATTCCAAATTGAAGATTGGGCTTCAGAATACCGCATACCGTTAGGATTGACTAATAATGCGAGCGTCTTTAACAACAGGAACATGCTAGTCTTTCTGGTAACTAGCAAAGTTTCTAAAATCACTGTATGGTGGGATGGAAGTGACACCGCTAACCAAACAGCCTATGCATATACTAATAGATACTTTACCGGAGACAATCCCTCTGCAGGAACGTTGACAAATGGAATATTGACGCTTCAATTTGGAGACGGGTTCACTTTAACATCAACCGCGGGAAGCGTTACGTCCACCACGAGATTCATGCGCATCAACAACGAATGGAGCGTTTATGGAGCAAGCCCAGCGTATGTAATTCATCATGGAATAATAAGAGACATAGTGCACCAAGAATCAGAGTGGAACAGTGGAGCTGACAATTGCCCGAACCTTTATGCACATGTGGTGATAACTTTGCCAGCCAACGCATCCTACTACACTTACCAGTTAAGACTAATGTTTGTAAATTCTCAACAGGCCAGAGTCATCACAGACTTATGCCCGCTTAAATTAACCACCACAATAGGTACACCACAAACCGAGAATGGAGTGGTAGGCGGCTTCCCTGTAGTCTCAGATGTCACTGGCTTATTCTACAACTCTTCAAGTTCTACTTGGGAACACCATTGGAGCCAGTTCATATCTGGAGAAAGAGGCGCAGGAATCATGTTTACTGATATGGCGAACGAAATGCTCTATGTTTTTGATGCTATTGCAGGAGACAAAACTGGAGCTCTTAGAGTTTCTAATGCCACAGAAAGAGCCATTGAATTAGCTCCAGTAACGTCGATGACTCAGGTGCAGTTTACATATGCGTTAGATGTGACATGGTCGGGTGCTGTGGTTACGTTTGATGGAACCACGCCAATTTATAGTGGAGAAAACGGCTTGTGGATAATTGTTGAGTACCCACCAACAGTGACGATTACAACAGAGGGTTAAGTTTGTTCGAGTCGACTTTCGAGTTATTTAGAATGCAGATTTCAGATTCATACAAGTTAAATAAGAAATCTGAGGATTTCCTAAACAACAAAAGGGAGACACTATGTTAACAAAAAATAATGTGTTAAAATCTAAAAAAGCCATATCCCCGATATTGGCTACGTTGCTACTAATCGTTATCGCCGTTGCGGCCATAGTTGTTACATATGCGTGGATAATGACCTACGTAAGTAGCGCTGGACAACAAGCAGGCGTAACGTTATACAAAGAGAACATTTACTGGAACGCAACTGAAAAAAAGACCTACATAACCGTCGGCAATTCTGGAACAGGCAACACGAAGATAGTGAGGCTTTATCTCGGAACGGCACAAGCCAACCTCGTAAACGTAACAGCATACACGAACATCGGCACTGGAATCATGCTCAACGCAAAATCAGTCGCCACAATAGCCTTGTCTTGGCCGAACGATGTAGCAAATGATTGGACAACTGGAAACTACTACTACTTCAAAATAGTCACAGAAACAGGACACGAACTGCCATTTCCTGAGCAAGCATCCTAGTTTCAGGTTCTCAACAGCGCCAATCTTAAATTTCTAAACTTTTGTTATGAAAATCTTGATTCTTTATTGAAGCAACCCAACAGTTATAATAGGTAATCGATAGAAATAGAAAACTTGTCGTTGTTGAGTGGTGCTCTGATGTGCAAACAATACTTGCCTTAGCAAGAACTTCGCTAACTCTAGCATTTCTATTATATGCCTCCTTTTCCGACTACAAAACTCGAGAAGTAAGCAATAGCGTCTGGATACTCTTTGCGCCTCCAGCTTTCGCATTAACATTTACAGAACTATTTCTTTTTGAACAATCTCAACTGCCCTTCTATGGTTTAAGTTTCGGTTTGACAGCAGCCTTCGCCATAATTCTTTTCTATTCAGGAGGCTTTGGAGGCGCTGACGCGAAAGCTTTAATGTGCATGGCGCTTGCGTTGCCGTTTTACCCATATCCGGAAAAGTTGTTCACTCCATTATCAGGGCAGAATTCGCCAATTTCGCAAATGTTCTTTCCAATGAGCGTTTTCAGCAACTCTGTCTTGTTTGCGGCGGCAGCAGCAGTGTATATCCTTCTGCGCAACGTGGTTTGGCGCTGGAGAACAGGAAAAGAACTTTTTGGTAAAGGTTATGAAAGTGAATCTTTAGGGAAGAGAATTCTGGTTTTGATAACTGGCTACAAGATTCCTATTGATAAATTGAAGCAAAAATGGCACCTGTATCCTTTAGAAGATGTAGAAGAAGAAACTTGCAAACAGAAATTGGTCATAATCCCTAAAGATGAAGAAAGAAATGCAATAGTTGAACGGCTAGCTAAAGCTGCAGAGGCTGGAAAGATTCAAAAGAATGTTTGGGCAACTCCTGGTCTTCCAATGCTCATCTTCATCACGGCAGGCTTAATTGCAGCCTTATTTTTCGGCGATATTATTTGGGTTTGCATCCGCTTCTTACTTAGGTAAAACCAAAAGACTTTATGAAAAATGTTATCTGGATTCGCTGGTTACTTTGCTTTAAGGTGGAACAGGACTTGTCTGCTGATTTTCTTGAAGAACTGTTGGATTTCTTGAAAAACGAAATTGGAGAGTTTCACGTGGTTGTTATGCCTGACTTTTTCCTTGACCGTTTTTTGAGCATAAACTTTGATGCAGAGAGTTTCTGTGACACTCTCAGGGACGTGATTAAACGGAAGGGCGGAAGCATAGACGGTATTGAGCAGACAGAGGGGAGAGGCGGAAACGCAATTAACACAGCATCAGCTTTGGCGGCTTTAGGTGTAAAGGTTACTCCAATAGTCTGCACGAACGAGTTGGGATTGAAGTTTATCAAATTTCACCTTAAGTCCAGCAAGGCTAATCTTTCTCATGTAAAGATTCTTGAGAAGCCATCAGTGACAACCGCTATGGAATTCAAAACTGAAAAAGGAAAAGCCAACGTTATGCTCAGAGATGTGGGTTCGCTTGCTGATTTTGGACCGAATAGTCTAAACAGTGAAGATTTCGAAGCGATTGAAAACGCTGATTACATATGCGTTTTTAACTGGGCTGGAACTAGACGTTTTGGAACAGAATTGGCTGAGACCGTTTTTAGACATGCAAAAACAAAGGGAAAAGGCAAGACCTACTATGACACGGCAGACCCAACTCCCAACAAAGAAAAAGTTCCCGAATTGACGAGGAAAGTTCTGCGGAGCCGATTTGTGGATATTTTGAGCGTAAATGAAAATGAAGCAGTGTGTTATGCATTGCAAGTGAGTAGTGAGCTGAAAAAAGTTGAAAAACACCTAGAATTTGACGAGTTGGCGAAGGAAGCCGCAAAAATCTTGAGGTCGCACCTATCCGCGCGAGTTGATTTGCACACAACAAACTTCTCAGCAACATTCACCAAAAAAGATGAAACAGTTGTTCCTGCTTTCAAAGTTCCAGTTTTGAGAGCGACAGGTGCAGGAGATGCTTGGAATGCGGGAAACATTGTTGGAGATGCTTGCAGGCTTTCGGATGGTTGCCGTTTGTTATTAGCTAATGCGGTTGCAGCCTATTACATTTCAAGCCCGAATGGCGCACATCCCACGAGAGAAAAGCTGAAAGAGTTTCTTAAAAAATTGAAGCGGAAAAGCGGCTCTATAGTAAGTGCCTAAATTTATTTAAACCATGAAGATAAATTAGCCCATTTAGGGATGTTTGGAGACATTGAAGTCAAAGCTGTTCGGTAGCTCAGGCGTGCGGGGCTTAGTGAATATTGATTTAACGCCTACTTTAGCAGCGAAAGTGGGATTGGCTGTAGCGACTTTTTGTAAGGCGAAAAAAGTGTTTGTTGCGCGTGATACTAGGGTTTCTGGTTTGATGATTGAGAACGCGTTGGTTTCTGGCTTGTTGGCGGGGGGAGCTGATGTGAGTTGTTTGGGTGTTGTGCCGACTCCGGTTTTGGCATTTTTGACAAAGCAATTAAATGCTGACGCTGGTGTGATGATTACTGCGTCGCATAATCCACCTCAGTATAATGGTATTAAAATTTTTAATAGCGATAGTGTGGCTTATGGTGAAAAGAAACAAAACGAGATTGAGAGAGTTATTGAGAGTGGGCGTTTTAGGTTTGCGGGTTGGCGTGATGTGGGTGAAGTCTCATTTATTGACAAAAGTGCACTATATATTGAAATGATAAAGAGAAGTGTCAAATTACGCAAAAGATGGCGCATAATAGTTGACCCGGGATGTGGTGCCGCATACAATCTTGCGCCATTAATCTTTGGAAAGTTAGGATGTAAAGTGACTGCTGTCAATGCGCATCCTGATGGGTTTTTCTCTTCCAGAAGCCCGGAACCAAATCCTGATGTTTTAAGGTCTCTGGCTAGAATTGTTAGGGATTTTGGTGCTGATGTTGGGGTAGCCTATGATGGCGACGGTGATAGAGTGAGTTTTATAGATGAGGAGGGTAGTTTTGCGGATTTTGACCGTGTCTTAGCCGCATATGCGGCATACGCTGTGGGGAGGGAAGAAGGCGGAGTTGTTGTAACGAATGTTGAGGCGTCTATGTGTGTTGAGAAGATGGTTGAGGCGCATCATGGGAAGGTGGTTAGGGCGAAGGTTGGCGATGTTTATGTTGCAGAAGCAATAAAGCGGTATAAGGCGGTTTTTGGTGGAGAACCGTGTGGAGCATGGATACATCCTCAAATCCATTATTGCCCAGATGGGATACTTTCTTCTGTGCTGCTTCTCAAGGCATTGGAAGAGAAGGGTGAAAGGCTTTCTGAATTTGTTGCTGAAACGCCTGAATACGTAACGCTTAGAGAAAATGTTCACTGCAAGAATGAGGTGAAATATGAAGTCATGAAGAAAGTTGAGAATGGGTTAAAAATGGTTTTTCCAAAGTTCACAGAATCGTCGATAGTGGATGGTGTACGTTTGGCTTTCAAAAATGGGTGGATTTTGGTCAGGGCTTCTGGCACTGAACCGCTTATCAGATTGACGGTTGAGGGTGAATCATTAAAAGCAGCAAAAGAAATAATGAGTAAGGGAGTGGCTTTAGTTAAGAAACTTGTTGAGGAGATGGAAAAGTGAAAGCGGTGGTTTTAGCTGCAGGAGAAGGAGTTAGGCTTCAACCAATCACGTCAACTAGACCGAAGCATTTGATAAAGGTTGGCGGAAAACCGATATTAGGGCATTGTTTGAGTGCGGTGAAAAGTTGCGGGGTTGATGAAGTTTTAATTGTTGTTCATTACATGGGAGATGCGATTCGCGAGTTTTATGGTGATGGCAAAAAGTTTGGGTTAAAAATTGAATATGCAGAACAAAAAGGCGTGCTTGGAACCGGTGACGCAGTGAGCGTTGCTGAGCCTTATGTGAAGGATGACTTTGTGCTGGTTTACGGCGACTTGCTGTTCTCTGCAGAAGCCGTGAAGAACGTTGTCAACATGTATAAAGAAGAAAAACCTGCAGCAACCATGGCTGTAGTTCCAGTTGAGAATCCAGAAAACTATGGTGTTGTAGAGCTTGAAAACGAGAAAACTGTAAAGCGCATAGTGGAGAAGCCAAACCGCAACGAAGCGCCAACAAACTTGGCAAATGCTGGCATTTACGTTTTTTCAACTGAAATCTTTGAAAAGATAAAAGCAACATCGAAATCGGCTAGAGGCGAACTAGAAGTAACAGATGCGGTTTCGCTTTTGGCTAAAGAAAGGATGGTTTTGGCTACTAAGATTTCAAGAGAAGATTGGATAGACATTGGAAGACCTTGGGATTTGCTTGAAGCGAACCGTTGGGCACTGATGAGAAGAACGCATAAAGTTTGTGGAATCGTAGAGAGTGGGGCAAATTTGGTTGGACCTGTTAGTGTTGCAGAAACTGCGCGGATACGTTCGGGAGCTTATGTTGAGGGACCAGCATTCATTGATGAAGAAAGTGACATTGGACCTAACTGCTACATTCGTCCATACACTAGTATTGGCAGAAAAGCTCGCATTGGAAATGCTTGTGAAATAAAGAATAGCATAATAATGGATGGCGTGCATGTTGGACATTTGTCTTATGTCGGTGACAGCATATTGGGTGACAAGTGTAATTTGGGAGCTGGCACAGTAACGGCGAATTATAGGTTTGACGCTGGAACGATAAAGATGATGATTAAGGATAAGGTTGTAGACAGTGGAAGAACTAAGCTTGGCGCAGTTTTAGGTGATAATGTGAAGACTGGGATAAATGCGCTGTTTATGCCTGGTGTCAAGGTTGGATGCAACAGTTGGATTGGTCCAAACGTTGTGGTTAGCCGCGATGTGAAGGCTGACACGATTGTGCTGTTAAAGCAGGAAATCGAAGAAGGAAAACTGAATTCTTAATGTGCCATTTTTAGTCTCTGCGGAAGGTATAGCCCCCTTATAAATAGGTTGAATTTTGCCTTCACTTTTGTTATTCTTTTGAAGTTTTTAGGTTATTGATTGATTTTTAATTGATAAAGAATTGGCTATTTCTTTCACTTTTTGGGCGAGTTTCGTGTTTAGGAGTTTGTTTGTGTTGCCTATTGCTTCTTCTACGCTTGAATCATAGGGAATTTCGCCGAGAAACTTTACACCTAACGTTTGGGTTTGCTTTTGAATAATGCTTGAATTATCCATTTTCATGTTTTCAATAACGCCTATCACGGGGATTTTCAGTTCCTTAAGTAAGCCTACGAGTTTTCGAACCGTTTCGAAGGCAAGTTGTGAAGGCGTCGTCACAATAAGAAAATTGATGCCTCGAATCAAACGGATAAGGTCAAGTGTTGCGTCACCTATTCCAGGCGGCATATCCAACACAAGAAAATCCAGCTTTTCCCACTTCGTGATTGACAACAATTCAATCAAAGCATTTGAAACGTCCGCACCCCGCAATGGAGCAGCACGCTCGCCCGAATAGTAAATTATTGACATGTACTTTAAGCCGTGAACAATTGGCGGAACAATGCCTTTCTCTTCCTTCGGCTGCATGCCTTCAATACCCAAAATCAGATGTGTTGAGGGACTTGTGAAGTCTAAGTCAAACAATCCAACCTTGTAGCCTTTCTTCGCTAAAATCAACGCAAGCGTTGACGAAACGAGACTTTTGCCCACGCCTCCCTTACCGCTTGAAACCGCTATTATATTGTCTATTCCACGCATCCTCTCATCTATGATGCTTGTGCGCGGGTCAACCATCGCTTTTTTTCACTCCCTTGATACTTTCTAGCCAGACACCACGTCCTTGCAGTACTTCGAAGTCGGGGCTTCCGCATTTTGGACATTTAATGTAGGTGTGGGCGATTTCTGGAATAAAATGAATGGCTTCCGAAGCGTTCTCGTTCAGTTCTTTCTTTTTGAAAAACCATTTGTGCCCGCAGACTCTGCATTTAAGCTCAGCTTTCGCAATTTTTACTTTGAACTTTGCGTTTTTAAATTTGGCTGGTTTAAGCTGTGCCAAGGCGAATTCAAATATGCCAAGCTCTAACTGTTGCAGTTCCCCAACCTTTATCGTGACTTCCCGAACTGTCTGTAACCCTTCTTTTTCAGCAACCTCGGAAGCCGCAGCAATCACTGCTTCAGCCAAAGCCCACTCATGCATAAAAAAGCCTAACGCACCAGCACCATTTAAAAATATTGCAAAAAAGGTTAAACATTATAAACTAAACGGAAATATTATTCGTTCATGCCAGACAAAGTTCATTGTGCACACATCCTCGTTAGAACAAAGCAAGAAGCTAAAGCAGTATTAGAACGCCTAAACAAAGGCGAAAAATTCGCAAACATAGCCAAAGAAGTTTCACTATGCCCTTCTGGAAAGCGCGGCGGAGACCTCGGAACCTTCGGTAGAGGAAAAATGGTCAAAGAATTCGAAAACGCTGCTTTTAAACTTAACAAGGGAGAAATCTCGCCTATCGTGAAAACAAAGTTTGGATACCACATAATAAAATGACTTGAATAGATCTCACTCGTTTCTTAAATTTCCACACGAGTGACGACACTTAGAGTATTTTATTTGTTCTTTTTATATGATTTGGCACAGTGCACGCAGCAGAAGGTCATCTCCTTTCCATGAATAGCCTCTCTATACCCTCCTTCGTAAACTTTGCACCCGCAGTTGGCACATACTTCTAAGCTCGGTTCAATAGCAACAGAGATTAGAGCAGAGAAGCGTTTAAATAACTGCTTGCATAGTTTCTTTCCCTCTTTAGTTAGTTCAAAGACTTTCTTTTTCTTGGCTCCAACTGGTTTCATGTAATACTTTACGAGACCTTTTTGTTCAAGTTGTCGTAGGAATGGATATACTAGGCTTGGACTGATTTCTTTTCCGATTCTTTTCTTGAACTTGGTGATTATGCTGTAGCCATGGGATGGGCTTTCATATAGAATTGTGAGTATGTAGAAGCGTGAGAAGTCGGGCACTATTTCGTTTATTTCTTTAGGTGACATAACTATTCCAGATGTATCTTTTAACGATATATTTATATATTTACAACGCTAAATTATAATTCCGCGGGAGGATAAAAATGCTTTGCTGTGTAGGACTCTTCGTTGGTGCTGCTATCGGCTCTGCATTCGGCGGACCATGGTCGTTTATTGCTCCAGCCTTTGGTTTTGGTATAGGTTTTTTAGGAGATATGAAGCTTATGAGCAGAATCCATAAAGGTCATGGGGGACATGGAGGAGGATGTTGTGGAGGCAACTACACAGAGAACACGAGAACAAAAGCGAACGTAAAAGACCCTGTTTGTGGCATGTACATCAACGAAAACACAACAAGTTATAAAACAAAGTTTGGAAGAGAAACATATTACTTCTGTTCGCTCTCCTGTGAATCTACATTTAAGCAGAATCCAGAAAAGTACATTGAACGCACTGGTAGCGTAGACCGTGATGTGAACATTTACGCAGATAAACCATTCCCATCCGTAGAAAATGAGTAGAAAGGCTCACGAGGAAAGATGCATGTTTTTAGACAGCGTCTTTTTTCTCTCACGAGGTCCTTTGTGGCAGCCCTGCATCTCATAGGGAGATTGTAGATATAGGCCATGATTGAGGAAAGTATAATTGACCAAAAAAGAATTAATTAAGCAAGAGACTCCTAACATCAATAGACGCGAAGCCATAGTTTTGTTGTTTAGCGTTTTCTTGATGAGCTTCGCCGCATTATCCTTTGAAATCTCGTTGACACGTATGTTTTCCGTGATGTTTGCCTATCACTATGCATTTCTATCTGTAGCCGTTGCATTCGCCGGTTTGGGACTGGGAGGGGTATTAGCACAACTAGCCTTTGCAGAAACGCATAAAAAAGGATTATTTACAAGTTTAACCATCATTTATTCGCTATTTGCCTTGGCCATTTCCTTTGTTACCATCATTACTGTAAGTGCTCCATCATCAAACTTCATTGCGACAGCCTTCTTATTCTTCCTTTCTTTCATGCCTGCCGGTCTTTTTTTGGCTACAGCATACAAGTTTTTCGCTGAGCACAGTAACATCATATATGCCGCTGACATTGTAGGGGCCTCTCTAGGCTCTATTACAATTGTGATTTTCCTTAATGGTTTAAGTCCTATCTTTACAGTTCTCTTAATATGTAGCGCATTAGCAAGCACATCGCTCTTAATCGCGTTCTTTTCTTCAAAAAAAGTTTTCAGCATAGCCATGGTCATTCTTTTAGTAACAGTATCTACACAATACTTGTATTCTAATAGGGATGTCCCTGTAGGAAACGATCAAGGCAAAGAACTTTATGGAATTCTGCAGAACCCGGCGTTAGGCGCCAGAATTATTGAATCCAGATGGAGTGCTTTCGGCAGAACTGACCTAGTTGAGCTTCAAAAAGATCCTCATTCTAAAGTAATATTCATTGATGGTGGAGCAGGTACAAAAATGTATCATTTCAATGGTAACTTTACAGACAATAACACTGATGTCCCTAAATTACTTTTTTCCACCGCTGCATTTCCATTTTATTTCAAACAGACTGAAAATGTGCTTATTATTGGACCTGGTGGTGGAATAGATGTTCTAGTAGCGTTGATGTTTAATTCTAGTCACATCCATGCTGTTGAAATTAATGCTGAAACAGTAAACATAGTGAAGGACTATTCTAATTATAATGGCGGAATTTATACGAATTATAGCAACGTACACGTTCATGTGGATGAAGGGAGAAACTACTTGAAGCGTGCAACGATAAAATATGACATTATAATGCTAAATATACCAATAACCAAGACAATTCAGGGACAAACTGGCTATTCCATGGCGGAAAACTACTTGTTTACAACAGATTCTTTTAGAGACTATCTTGAACACTTGAACGACGATGGAGAACTCGTGATAGTGGCACATGAACTCTTCGAAGTTTACAAACTTGTAATCACGGCTTTACAAGCATTGAGTAACGAAGGAATGAGTATTCCAGAAAGCATGCGCCATCTAGCCATAGTAGAAAACATGCAGCATCCTCCATTTCCAGTATTAATACTAAAGAAAACACAATTTACTCCCTTGGAAAGCGGTGAGATGCTTGAAAAATCTGAGGAACTTAGTTTCCATCCGGTTTTCTTCCCCTACACAAGCCCAGAATTAAAGAACCAGCTAAATCCATGGTTGGTGGCATTAGCAGAAAGAAGCGTGGATTTAAGCAAATTCATTAGTGAAGCGTCACGCATCAACCTTGACATAGGACCACCGAGTGATGATCGTCCATTTTTCTATAAGTTTGAAGGTGGTTTGCCATCCACATTAACATCAGCGTTAATAGGTTTCTCCATCTTTACTGCGGTCGTTACAGTGGCATATTTGCTTAACTGGGGACGCCGTTTGAGTTTAGCGTCTAAAAAGGAGAAGTACATTTTAGCTGAGAAGTTTTCTATTTTCACACCTTATTATTTTGCATCCTTAGGATTAGGCTTCATGCTAATCGAAGTAGCGTTTATTCAAAAGTTTATACTTTTCTTGGGCATGCCTACCTTGGCAATAGCGGTTACTCTTTTTTCTCTACTTGTTTCCATGGCTTTAGGAGGCTTTTCAAGCAAAATATGGAAAGATTCTAAAAATCTAATTTGGAAAGTTGCTTTACTTATTGGAATCATGATAATTTTGTATGTGTTTCTATTGTCTTTCATTTTCGATGCTCTTCTAGGTCTCGATCTAAATCTTCGCTTTTTAATAGCTTTTTCTTTGACTTTTCCTGTGGGATTTTTGCTGGGAATCCCCTTTCCGACTGGTATAAGAATCATGGGTTCACATTCTGCGAGTGAGGATGTGATTTGGATGTGGGGCATAAACAGCCTATACTCTTTGATAGGGTCAACTCTCGCGGTGGTCATAGCTATGTCATTTGGTTTCAGCATGGCGCTTTCGCTTGGCGCGGCATTGTACATCATGATTTCTTTGATTACTCGCAGTTATTTCAAAAATTGAAAACTTGGTGAATTACAATTTCTCAGGCAAAAGACTTTTTACGCAAAGAAACTCTTAACGACAAAAACATGGGGACCTTAGCTTATACTGCCTATACATTTCTCCAGATTGATTCTCCATTTCCTTTTCTTCTTTCCTTGCCAATCGATAGTATAACATTGCGAGGATAGACTACATTAAGGCTGTCGGAAGTATAATCCGTTGCATAAGCATACCCAATGTTAACAGTAGAATTCCAAGATATGAGGATGACGTATGTATGCGTAGATACCTTCAGTAACTAGTTGTCCGCTGCGACCATGAATTTGTTGCCAACCAAAGAAAACTAGAAACAATCCCATGGACATCATGATTGATAAGGGATGAAAGAAGAAGATGTTTTCGCCAATTATTCCAGAAAGTATGTGACCTTCAGTACGTGTTAATGGGTTCTGATAGTCAAATAACCATGAGAGGATATAGATTGTTAATGGAAAACCATACATTTCAGCATAGAGAGCCGCGATAAAAGCTAAGTATATGCTTGTGGGAAGTCGTGTCGGTTTCTTTTGGAAGGGAAAAAAGAATAAATATGTTGAAAAGCATTAGAGTTCAATCGTCGTAACCATACTCAAACATATGCATAAAAGATATATTTTTTATAGATATATTTAAATATTATGACTTAAAAATAAAACATGGAGCGTGTAGAAAAGTGCCTAGAGATCCTGTATGCGGCATGGTCGTAGACAAGGAGAAAGCCATCAAAAGAAAAATTGGCGACAGAACATACTACTTCTGCAGTGAAATATGCGCCCGAACATATGAACAGCCGGAACAGGAATTAAAGGCTATGAAACGTCGTGTTGCCTTAGCACTTGCTGGAGTAGTGAGCGTAGCCGCATTACGTGTCATAGCCATGCTGGGACTCGCAGTAGCTATAATGACTTTTAGAATAGTCGGAATCTCCGCATGGGACTTATCCTTTTTCATCTTATCGACCCCGATCGTTTGGATTGCAGGAAGGAGCATATATAAAGGAGCATACGAATCGCTCAAAAATAGTTCCATAAACATGGATGTGCTCATAACTACAGGTGTGTTGGCTGGTTGGGGATATGGTGTAGTCAGCACATTTTTCCCGTGGCTTGGAAGTGAAGGATTTGGTTACATGGAAATCGCCATAGCAATTCTAGCTTTTGTGTTACTAGGCAAGTTTATTGAAGAAACAATTAGGAGAAAGTCAGCCGCAGCTATCCGAAAACTGCTTGAACTGCAACCGACAGTTGCGAGAGTTTTAAAAGACGAGCAAGAGGTTGAAGTCCCCATCGACGATGTTCAAATTGGAGACTTGTTAATTATTAAACCCGGTGAAAAAATTCCTACGGATGGCGTTGTTGTTGCTGGCTATTCTTCGGTGGATGAGAAGATAATTACTGGAGAAAGCATGCCAGTTGAAAAAAATGTTGGTAGTGAAGTCATAGGCGCTACAATTAACAAAACAGGCTTGCTTAAGGTAAAGGTAACTAAAGTTGGTGAAGACACCGCTCTTATGCAAATTGTTAACCTAGTTGAAGAAGCCCAAGCATCCAGTGCACCAGTCCAAAAATTTGCAGATAGTATTGTCAGCTACTTTGTTCCAGCGGTTTTCGCAACCGCGGCCATAGCCTTTACGTACTGGTTTTTGGTGGCTGGTTTTGCCTTTGCCTTTCTGGTTTTATTAGCAATACTTCTCATAGCTTGCCCATGCGCCTTAGGCATAGCTACGCCTACAGCCATTTTAGCTGGTGTCGGCAAAGGCGCTGAGTACGGAGTGTTGTTGAGAGGCGGCGAATATGTTGAAAATGCGAGAAAATTGACCACAGTAGTTTTTGACAAAACTGGAACTTTGACAAAGGGCGAGCCATCTGTTACAAACGTTATAGCCATCGGAGACTATGACGAAAAGAAAATTTTAGAGTTGGCAGCAATCGCAGAAAAAGGCTCAGAACATCCTCTAGCAGAAGCTATAACTAAGGCAGCAAACAACATGGGATTAAAAATTCACAACGCCGACTCTTTTGAAGCAATACCAGGACACGGCGTTAAAGCCTCTTACAAAACCCTGCCGATACTTTTTGGGAATAGAAAATTGATGAAATCTAACAACATTGACATTGCACATGTAGAGGATAAGTTGGCGGAACTTGAGGAACAAGGTAAAACTGCTATGCTTCTGGCTACAAACGGAAAAATAGCTGGAATTATTGCAGCTATGGACACGCCAAAAGACAATGCAGTAGAAGCCATAAGACAACTTAAAAGCATGGAGCTCGAAGTTGTCATGTTAACAGGCGACAACGAACGAACCGCAAAAGCAGTAGCTAAACAATTGGGCATCGACACGGTTATTGCTAACGTATTGCCATGGGAAAAAGTCAATATCATTAAAAGACTACAGAGCGAAGGCGAAGTTGTCGCCATGGTCGGCGACGGAATTAATGACGCTCCAGCTCTTGCCCAAGCACACATCGGCATAGCAATAGGTAGTGGAACAGACATAGCTAAAGAAACAGGCGGCATAGTTCTCATAAAAGACGATTTAAGAGACGTAGCTCGAGGAATAACATTAAGCAAAGCAACCATGAGAAAAATTAAACAGAATCTGTTTTGGGCGTTCATATACAACACTGTTTCCATTCCAATTGCTACCATTGGCTTATTAAGCCCAATAATTGCCGCTGGAGCCATGGCTTTCAGTTCACTATTCGTGGTAATCAACTCAGCCACTTTAAAAATGCTTAAACTATAAGAAAAGTTTGAAAGGAGGTGAAAGCGAATATGGCAAAAGACCCGATTTGTGGAATGAGCGTGAATGAAAAAGCCGCTAAGTTCAAGTCTGATTACATGGGAAAAACCTACTATTTCTGCAGCCAAACTTGCAAGACAACATTTGACAAGAATCCAACGAAATACCTAAGTGGCCAAACTGAGCATTCAGGGCATTCTTGTTACGGTTGCTAAACAAATAAGCCCTACTGTAATCTAATAACAATCTGTTTTTAGAGTTTGAATTGCTTAAGTGATCTTTCAACTTCTTCTCGTATTATGTAGCCTCCAATATGAAGAATGGGCTCTTTAGCTTCCGGGTCTACATTCATCGTCGCTGTGCACGGATAACTATGATGTGCTTTTGCCACAGCGTCATACAAAATATCTCTTTTCGTCTCAACTCCTATAAGCTTCCTTGCAACATACCATGTCGAACCACAGGGAGCACTTCGCCTAACAACAGCAGCTTCAATAACTTCACGCTTACCTCTTTCTGCAGTCAAAATTTCTAAGGAAGGCCTACCCACTCTAAGCTCATTCACAAATCTTGAAATTACTGGTTTATCCTTTGCTGGTTCAAGCGAACAGAAGGGTTTCGGAAACATGCTTTCTAACCCCAGCTCTTGGCATTTTTCTTCCACTTGCTTTCTTAAGCCAGATGGCACTTCGGCAAAGTCTTCTATCGGCACGATCAGCCCTTTTATCCCGACTTTTTGCAAGTGATGCGGCAACTCCAACAACAAGTCCTTATGCAATCCCGACGCTATGCACAAATCAGCCTTCGGCAAAGCCTTAGGCATGTACTTTTCTGGATTATCGACAAAAGCAGGAAGTTCAGATGAACTTGGCAACTGCATTGCAGCTCGAATGTTACGAACATAACTGTAAACGTTGTACTTGCACGAGTCGCAGTACAAACCGCAGGACTTGCAGAAACTAAGGTCATTAATCAAATTCCTTATAACACGCTCTGCAAATTCTCCACTGTAAATAAAAACGAGTGTTAACATCTCTTCCTTGCTGGCTTTATTCAATCCTAACCACTTTCACTTTTTTACTTATTAGCCGTTGCTTTAATCATTTTGCTAAATGGAATAAATTCACGCTAAAGCAACGAATTAGACGAGAAAAGTCCAGAGAAAAACAGCCAAGAAAATCGTTGTCAATGCGCTCAAAATGTCAAGAAGCACTCCAGCCTTAACCATTTCATGCATCTTAACCTTTCCAGTGCTATAAGCAATAGCGTTTGGTGGTGTACCCACAGGAAGCATGAAGTCAAGACTAGAGCATATAGCAACAAGCACCGCAAGTATAACCGGATTCGTCCCAGACGCTAAGCCCACCGATATCGCTATCGGTATAAAAACACTGGAGCTTGCAGTGTTGCTGGCAACTATGCTAAAGCCTAAGGCGGAAAACGCCAAAAGAAATATTGCAGCTATACCTCCGCCGCCAGTAGCTTGCGTGATGCTCTGACCAATCCAGCCGGTTAGACCAGAAGCCTCCAAGGCTGAACCGAGGCTTAAGCCTCCACCAAAAAGAAGCAGTGTATTCCAGCTAACTTTAGGCAGGTCATTCTCATCCAGCAAACCCGTTAGAAAAAGCGCAACCGCTACAATAGCCGCAACAATGCCCGATGACAAGCCGTGACCACTCCAACCAGTCAACTCAACTAAGGGTTCTGGAAGCTGCCCAGTAACCCACAAACCAACCGCAAACACAAACAGTGCAAACGTGATTTTTTGCTGTTTAGTCAACTTTTTGCGTTGTGTTTCTACTTTAGGAAGTTCTTTGACATTTGTGGGAAAAATCTTGAACAATAGCAACCATATTATAATGACTAGAATTGCAGTTAATGGCAAACCGTAAAGAAACCATTCGAAAAATGAAAGGTTATAGCCAACACTCTTCTTCAGCATTGCTGCAGCCAACGCGTTAGAAGGCGTCCCAATCAACGTCGCCAACCCACCGACAGTAGCGGAGTAAGCTATTCCCAAAACCATAATCTTTGAAGTATTCCCCCTCTCGTCTTTAACATCCGCAGTTAAACGCAACGCAAGCGTCACCATAATTGCCGTGCTCGCAGTGTTACTTATCCACATTGAAAGAAACGCCGTGGAGACCATAAGCCCCAAAGTAACCATCTTCAAATCCACGCCAAAACGCGCCACAATTCTCTGAGCAAAAACCTCATCCAAATCATGCTTTTCTATGGCTAAAGCAAGGAGAAAACCGCCCAAAAGAAGAACCACAATTGGGTCAAAAAACGGTCTAAGAGCAGCATCAAACGATTGAATACCAAGTAATGGCTGAGAAACCGCTATCAAAAGCGACGTTGCAGCCAACGGAATAGCAGTAGTAATCCAAAGCGAAGCAGCCATAACAAAAACTACAAAGGCTAACTGCATACTTGCGCCCAGCCCACCAGCCGCAAAGTAAGCAACAACCACGATAACAGACACAATAGCAATTTTTAGCAATCTTTTATTCAGCGGTGAAAACTTCATCAAAAACGCCTACTCGCACAATTCGCGAATCGACGCTATTTCGCATTTTTCGACACATAAAAGTTCCTTAAGCAAAGCCTCAAACTGGAAACGGTCTTCTATGTCCACCACAACATGCAAGACACCCAGGGAAGGATACCGTTTAACCATGGCTTTCTGAAAAGGCGGCACAATAATTGAAGCACTAAAATCAGCTCTAAGCTTAGAATCAGCCAATGCTTGACCCAACTTTAGCAGAATGTTGCGTTCGATTAAGTCGCCGCGGATTATCACTTCTAAAGTTTTAGTCTTTCCCATGGATGTCACCTTGAGTCAAGCCTATCGTTCCGATTCTATTTATCTTTTCTTAACCATAATCCCCATTTTCTTAATTGAAGACTACCGTATATATTCAGGCATTTGCCCAGTAGCAAGCAGCACTTGTTGTACGAACATTTCCTCCGTCACTGGCCCCATGAAATCTACTTTCTCGTTGATAACAGTTTTTGGAACACCCATAACTGCATATTTTTGAGCTAAGTGGGGAAATTCGCCAGAATCAATCACATCAGCCCTTATTAAGTCATTTTCAATTGCAAACTTATGCGCGATGCTTGCGACTATTGGGCAGTATGGGCATGTTAAGGTTACAAAAACTTGAATGTGAACAGGAGTTTTGATTTCTCTAAGCTTGTTTTTTGTTTCTTCGGAAAGGTCTGTTTTTCTTCTTGAAACGTTTATTATGGCTTCTAGAAGCGTCTGCAGTTCATAGCCGAACGGTAACCCGTAAAATCTTATTCCATAATCTTTTTCGCCCATAACGATTAACGCTGGAACCTTATCAATACCATACTGTTTAGCCTTCTCAGTATCTGCAACAAAATCGTAAATTTCAACCTTAATCTTATCGTTTAAGGCTGCAACCTCGTTAATTAGTTGCCGTGTCTGCAAGCAAAACTGGCATTCAACCGCCTGCGTAAACATTACAATTTTTACTGGATTCTCCAGTTTCTCGTTAAGCTCTTCTTTGAGATGCTCCTTATGCTCGTCGGGTATCAGACTCATTTCATCACCATCCCAAATTATTAATGCAACAACTTATTCATTTTTGTGCTTCACGGCTTATTTGTTTTCCTAAATTGAAAAAGAATAAAAGAAAGAATGTGAAGAAAACTTAATCAACCATCAACGAGAGGCGAAGAACGTGACTAAACTTTTCGCAAATGCAAAACTCGTTAAATACTACAGAATAGACGTTGACGACGGCAGAAACCACGCAGTATGCCTCGATTTGCCAAGAGATACTGGAACTGACATGGGACCGTCGGCTCTGGAACTTTGCGTAATGAGCCACGCGGGCTGCTACGCCACTATCTTTGTTTTAACAGCCAAAAAAATGAGAATTTCCCTGAAAGATTTGGAAGTTAAAGTGGAAGCCATCAAATCCGAAAATGTAGGCACGATTACTGAAGCAAAATTTGACATCACGATAAAAGGCGTTCCAGAAAACAGAATACAAAGAATACACGAGGTAACCTTGCAGAACTGCCCAGTTGGAAAGCTCTTTGAAAAAGCGGGAGTCAAGCTAAGTTACAATCTAAAAACTATAGAAGAATAAAAAAAGTCGATGTTTACCCTTCTTTTTTGACAAATTGGTCTTTAGGTGCGCCACAGACTGGGCAGAGCCAATCATCTGGTAATTTTTCGAAGGGCGTTCCGGGTTTTATGCCGTGGTCCGGGTCTCCTTGTTCTGGGTCGTATATGTAGCCGCAAACTGTGCATTCCCATTTATCCATTTTTTGAACCTCCAAAATCAAAAGGGATAATAACATTTTGTGAGTAAATAAATGATTTGGGTGTATTGAGTATGGAAGCAACCAAGTTTTATGCACTGCCAAAACTGCCATACGACTATAAAGATTTAGCGCCACACATGTCTCAAGAACAATTAATGATACACCACAGTAAACATCACCAAGCATACGTTAACGCCGCAAACGCAATCCTTCAAAAACTCGATAAAGCACGAAAAGAAAACACAGACATAGACGTTAAATCCACCTTGAAAGAACTCTCATGGAACATAGGAGGACATCTACTACACTCACTGTTCTGGGAAAACCTGGCGCCACCAAGCAAAGGCGGCGGAAAACCCGGTGGAATATTGGGCGACGCGTTAGAGAAAGAATTTGGAAGTTTTGAAAGGTTCAGGAAGGAGTTTACACAGGCTGCCGTCAGCGTTGAAGGTTCCGGTTGGGCGGCGTTGTCATATTGTAGGCAGACCTATAGACCAATAATAATGCAGATTGAGAAACATAACACTAATGTTTACCCGATGTTCAGAATCCTCATGGTTTTGGATGTCTTTGAACATGCGTATTATATTGACTACAAGAATGATAGAGCCAAATTCGTCGAAGCCTTCTGGAACATTGTCAACTGGGACGAAGTAAACAGAAGAATCCAAGAACTGCTAAAATAGAAAGAATAATAGTTCAAACGCTTTTTCACCAAACCTTTTTTTAGCCTTTCACAAGAATACACAATTATCAATAGAAAGTGAGAAAATGAAAATCGTAAAGGTAAATGGCAAAAACAACAAACACAAAGTTCTCCTCTACGCATTAAGCACATGCGCATGGTGCAAAATGACAAAGCAATTTCTGAAAGATAACAACATTGAATATGAATATGTTGATGTGGATTTGTGTCATGAAGAAAATAAAGAAAAAATCAAAAGGGAAATTCTGAACCGAGGCGGAAGCCTCAGCTACCCAACGATAATAATTGACGACAAAATTTTGATAACAGGTTTTCGCAAGGACAAGCTAAAGGAGATACTGGAAATTTGATAACCCTTGAAAAAGTGCGGCAAAGAGCAGAATCAGACGCAAAAACGTACGGGTATTATCTTAACCCAGACCAAAATTTCTTAAATGACCTTCTTGAGGGACTGAAACGTAATGAAGAACGTTACGGGTATCCATCATGCCCTTGCAGGCTTGCTTCAGGAAACTTTGACTTTGACAGAGACATCATATGTCCTTGCGATTACCGAGACACAGACGTTCAAGAATTTGGGGCTTGCTACTGTGCCTTGTATGTGAGAAAGGATGTTTTTGAAGGAAAAACTCCTCTGCAACCAGTTCCCGAACGCAGACCTCTGGAAAAACAAGTCAGAGCGTACGAAACAGTTTCGGTTTCTGTAGCAACTAAGGCGCCTTCAACGGTTAAACAGAAAATGTGGTATTGTAAACAATGCGGTTACGTGGTTTTCAGAGAAGAGCCACCTTACATCTGCCCGATTTGTAAGGCAAAAAGAGAGATGTTCGCTGAAATAACAATAAGCATAAGTATGCAAGGATAACTTTGTTTTACCTTGTCACTTTTATCTCGATTGTTTTCCAGTCCTTCTTTATTCCTCTTAAAGAACTCACGGCTCCCGCAACTGTTCCGCTCAAAATTTTCACAACAAACTCGTTAAGCTCTATTTCTTCTCCGTCAACAAAAAGCTTAGCATCCAAACAAATCACCTCGAATTATTAATGGTTATAGAAAAGTAAAAGTTTTCTGTCACTCTAAACAAAAGTGTTAATGTTGAGAGGCGACTCTTTGAAAAAAATTCCTCCAAATGTAAGCCTTAAAGATAAAAATAAAGTTACAAAAATAATTAAGTTACTTGAGAAGGAACATCCCGACGCAAAAATAGCACTTTACTATTCGAATCCCCTTGAACTTTTGGTAGCCACAATTCTTTCAGCTCAATGCACCGACGAAAGAGTAAACATAGTCACAAAACAACTGTTCAAGAAATACAGAAAAGCCGAAGACTACGCTAATGCAGATTTAAAAGAGCTTGAACAAGACATAAAGAGCACCGGATTTTACAGAAACAAAGCTCGAAACCTCAAGAAATGCTGTCAAATGCTAGTTGAAAAATACAACTCGCAAGTTCCAAAAACAATGAAAGAAATATTGGAACTGCCTGGCGTTGCAAGAAAAACTGCCAACATTGTTCTTTCAAACGCTTATGGTATAGTTGAGGGAATAGCCGTGGACACGCATGTCCGCAGACTCGCAAAAAGACTTGGACTGACCGAAAATGAAGACGCAACCAAAATAGAAGAAGATTTGATGCAGATAATTCCAAAAGACAAGTGGATGCGATTCACGGACCTACTAATATTTCACGGCAGAAGAGTGTGCATGGCAAAGAAACCAGAATGCAAAAAGTGCGTATTAAACAAACTTTGTCCATCAGCTTTTACATTTGACTGAATCTGGCTACACGTAATATTGCATATTAACACAAGCATTATATAATTAGCAACCTAAAATGAAATCAACAAGAAAATTATAAGAGGTGATTTCTTGAACAAAATTCTCGTCCCTATAGACGGTTCTGCCGCAAGCGTCATGGCTGAAGAAACAGCAGCAACAATCGCCAAGAAGACTAGCGCATCAGTAACAGTTTTACATGTAATGCCAGAAATGAGAATGGGTTATAAACTTCCAACAAACATACAGGACGAACTTTTGGGCAGTGTACAGCAGCATGCAGAGTCAATAATAAACAGTGCACGCGCATTATTCGCGGAAGAGAAAGTTAAGGTAGAAACTGAAATTTTTAGCGGCGACCTAGCAAACAGCATATTAGAATTCTCCAAGGAATATTACGATCTACTTGTAATCGGGGCTCATGGAGAAAATGAGAAAGACCCATATGCCCTCGGCAGCGTAACCAAAAAAGTCATAATGTACGCGGTTTGTCCCACATTAATCGTTAAAAAACTCAGTTCACTATCAAATTTACTCGTGTGCGTTGACGGATCAAAAAATTCAATCAAAGCCTTAAAATACGCTCTTGGGCTAGCGGAAAAATTGCGCGCAAAGGTTACTTTGTTAAATGTCCAAGACCAAAAACTATACAAGGCGTCGCCAAAAACCGCTAAAGAAATAGGTGACAAAATTCTCTCGAAAAGCCTTGTAGAGGCTGGTAAAACAAAAATAAAAATTGACAAGAGACTAGAATTTGGTGTTCCATCGGACAAGATAGTTGAGGTTGCTGAGCAAAGCAACTATGACCTAATTATTCTAGGAAGCAGAGGTTTAGGAACTATAAGGCGGTTTCTGCTTGGAAGCGTAAGCGACGATGTAAGCCACAAAGCGAAATGTTCAGTCTTAATAATTCCAGCAAAAGCATAGCAACTCTAAGAAAAACATGTAGATTTCACCCGTTATGAAAAATAAATTTAAACAACAACTACAGAATAACGTATCCATGGATAAACCGATAACCATTTTAGGTTTCGCCGGAAGCTTACGAAAAGACTCTTTCAACAAAGCACTTTTACGTGCAGCCTTGGAACTGTTACCAAAAAACGTAAAGCTCGAAATCTTTGACCTAGAAGGAATCCCGCCTTTCAATCAAGACTTAGAGAACCGCATGCCCAAAATAGTTAAAGAGTTTAAAGCAAAAATCAAAGCGGCAGATGCGCTACTTATTGCGACGCCAGAACATAACTATTCCGTGCCCGGCGTTCTCAAAAACGCAATTGATTGGGCTTCAAGACCACCAGGAGACAACTCTTTTGAAGACAAGCCAGTGGCTATAATGAGCGCTTCTACAGGAACTTTGGGTGGAGCAAGAGCACAATACCATTTGCGCCAGGTTCTTGTAGCTCTTAACATGCATGCAATAAACAGACCAGAAGTCATAGTGGCGTCTGTTGACGAAAAAATTGATGAAAAAGGCAACTTAAGAGATGAGAAAACGAAGAAGAAAATAAGACAACTGTTAGAGAGGCTGGTTGACTGGGTTAGGCGACTTAAAGAAGAATGATGAATGATGCTGTAAGCATCTAACGTCTTTTTCTGATTTTCTGAACAAAATAAGCTAAAATAATAATGACCGCCACAAAAGTCAGTACACTTGATACTGTGATGATTATCGGGTTGTCAGTTTCCAAAGTAAATGCCACAGAAATTGCTGCGAGAAAAACTCCAAAATAGAGACCCCCGTTACTACTTAAAAACTGAGCGACTTCAGCACGTATTACTTTATTATACTTACTTACCAAAGCAACCATAGACACAACAGCTAAGAAAACAATCACAAACGTATAAGTGAAATCAGCCCAATAAGCCTGCGCACTAAGCGTAAGTAGCAACCCAATCTCATCCACTATTAGTCCACCTCCAGCACCATAAAAAATCGCTGCAACCCGGCTAAGCCTCTCATCCTCCACGCTGATTCCAAGCCAGCCGCCTACTGCAAGCATTATTAAACCATACCAGAAATGGTGAATATGAAAACCGCTGATTTCCCAAACAACCTTTGGGTAAAAGCTAGTGAACGCTCTGGCTATTAGAAAGGAAGCTAAGAAAGAAGTTAAAGCAGCTAATGAAAGATTAGGTTTCGTCTTTATCTTTTCTTCCGAAGACATCTCCACCGCGCTTCCAATTTCTGGTTTATTTTGAAATTTACTTAAGCATTGTTTATCATTTCGATTGTGCAAATTCAAGAAAAATGTTCTCTGAGAAGTTTACACTTTCATGAACGAGTGTTATGCGTTTTATGGCATCCTGTCCAAGGCAACTTCAAAGTAATGCTCTCTGCCCCTACGAAGAACGAGAATTTCCACTTTTTCTCCAACTTTTCTTTTATGAATTTCCCTAACTAAATCCTCTATTCTATTGATTTCAGTGTTGTTCATTCTGAAGATTATGTCGCCAGTCTCGATTCCCACGCTGTCTGCTGGGCTTCCTTCAGAGACTTTGGTCACAAAAACGCCATGGTCTATGGGCAAGTCATAGTAACGCGCTATTTCATCAGTGATGCTTAAGCCTATTATGCCCAGCCACGGTCTTGCATAAACTCTGCCCTTTATTATTTCGTTTGTGCATTCCTTTGCAGAGTTTATTGGTATTGCAAAGCCTATTCCTTGAGCAAAGGGCACTATTGCCGTGTTTATCGCAACAACCTTTCCTTCAAGATTCACTAGCGGTCCACCACTGTTTCCAGGGTTTATGGCTGCGTCTGTCTGCACAAGATTCTCTAACATTTCATTTTGAGACTCTATAGTTCGGTTTACGGCACTTATGACGCCAGAAGTCACTGAAGGACCGCCAGCCAAGCCGAAAGGATTTCCGATAGCGTACACCCTTTGACCTACTCTCAACGTATCTGAATCCCCTAGTTCCGCTGCGGTTAGTCCTTCTTTGTCAAATTTGACCACTGCTATGTCGTGTACGGTGCACGTTCCAGCAAGGGTTCCTTCAACCATTTCGCCATTCCATAAGGTTACCGCTATTTTTTCTGCTCCGCCGACCACATGATTGTTGGTCAGTATGTAGCCTTTGGGGTCAATTATGGTTCCTGACCCCATTCCTTTTACTGGCACCACTTGATAGAATATGGAGTGAATAAGTTTGATTGTGCTTATGTTGACAACGCTTTTGCTGACTTTTTCGAGAATGTCAAGAACCGCCTTCTCATCGTATGAAGACATATTTTTCGCCTCTATTTTGGCTTGTGATAACTGGTGAAACAGAAATGGCATTCTTCTATTTTGATGTTTGGGTCTGCTTTCTTGCAGTATTGGCACATTAAACCTTTTTTTCGTATAATTATGCAAATTTGACAAAAATATCTTAGGAACTCTTTTCTTGGATATGTTCCGTTTAGGAGAAGGTCAATCATCTGGTTTATTAGAGATTCTATTTCTTGTGTTTTGTCGATTTTTATTACGTAGCCTCTGACATTTCGAGTGTACTTGCTTACGGCGGACTGGGATATTCCTAAAATTTCAGCTACCTTGTCTTGTTTGAGGTTGTGTTTTTCGACGAGTTGTTTTGCCATTAACGCTTTCACAGCGGGCACGATTGATTTGGCTGCGACTTCGCATGGAAGTATCAAGTGTTTTGCACCGTTTAACATATTTTGGGGGAAAGATATATAAGGATGACGTATGTCATATTGTTTATGACGTATGTCATGACGAAACCAAACTAAAACTAACTTCTAACAAAACCCTCCTTTCTCCCCCAAGAACGCCATGACATACGTCAGAAGTGTCCGGTCAACCATGAAGACCGAAACCCACCCAAACCCGCATGAACGGGCAGAAACCCAAGCAAGCCTAGCAGAAAGTGTGAGAGAATGGGAGGAAGCATGCAAAAACTGTCATCCACCTACACCGATTGTTTGCATGACAAACTGTAGAATTTGGAATTCAAAGAACGAACTAAGAAGACTCCATAAGATAATAAGCAACCCAAACTTCACTATAGAATTGCTAAACACTCTAAAAAACAAAAGGCGACTGCACAATTGGAAATTAATTTCAAAAGGACATCATTCAATAGATAATATCCAACAAGAGCTCAAAAAAATCGGTTACACCCATAGCCTGCAAACAATACAAGACGAATACATAACTCCACTACTGAAAGTTGGACTAATTGAGGAAAAAAATAACCGCTACTATATAACATCCTTCGGACGCCAACTCTTTGAAGTAATTAAAAATTGCAACCTTGAAGATGTTTTGCCGCCGCACTCCGAATGTTACGAAGAAAAGACATTACAAATGCTGCTAAACACGCCAAAAACTTTTCACGATTTCAAAACCGTGATTCCGGCAAAAAGCATCGCCAGAGTCTTAAACCGATTAAACAAAACTGGGTTAATAGAGACAACGAAAGAGAAAGACCACGTCTTCTATTTCAAAACAAAAAGAGAACCAGAAAAAGCAAGATTTTCTCCAACAGAAAGAAAAATTTATGAAAACATATCAAACGATGGCATATCAGCACAGAAACTTGCAGAAAAAGCCATGATTTCGCTGAGAAGAACATACAAATATCTTCGAAGACTTAAAGGTAAAAAATGATTTTCAGCAGAAAGAAACCCAAGACTTACTCGTTAACAGCCAAAGGCATCCAAGTGGCATCAATTTTAGAGAAAATACACAAATTAACCGTGGAAACTTTAGTAGCCGCAACACGCTTTGTCAATTACAAAGAAACTTCTTATCTGCCGACACCGGACACTTCTTACATCTCTGAAGCAGAAAAACAGAGAAAACACACCCGCTGAAACCTCGCAATAGACATTGTGCACAACGCATAAAAACAATAAAGCTTCTAAAGAATTAAGGGCGAGGCGGAGTTCGTGAAAGTTAACATAGTTTCTCTTACATGCTGCGCTGGATGTGTGTCCTCCTTTTTAAATGCCGGCGACGCTTTGCTAGAAATTCTTTCGCAGGATTTTGACATAGTTTACTCACCTACATTTGTTGATTTGAAAGAGGTTCCAGAAGTTGATTTGGCAATAGTTGAAGGTGGAGTTAGAACAGAAGCAGATGAGAAATTAATTAGAGAAGTACGAGCCAAATGCAAAATCCTTGTTGCGTTAGGAATCTGCGCAACTCATGGCGGAATAACAAGCTTAGGCAATGTAATCTCCGTCAAGAAGCTCTTGGAAAAAGAATACTTCGTTCTAGAAACAAGTAAGCTTCCAGAACTTGAGGATTTGATGTATCCAATATGCAACTTTGTCGACGTTGATTATTATATTCCAGGATGCCCATCCATGCCTTTTCTCATAGTTCACAGCTTAAAAAGCATAGTAAGCGGAAAACCGCCAATCCGCCACCAAAGTGTAGTCTGCATAGAATGCAACAGAAAGATAATCGCAGCAAAACTTGACCGCCTTTATGGAATATATGAGAAAGAGGCAGACCCAAACCTTTGCCTAGTCAGCCAAGGCTTCGTGTGCTTAGGGTCTTTGACGCGTGAAGGTTGCGGCGCACCATGCCCGAGAGCAGGCTTCACGTGTTTTGGATGTAGAGGACCCACTGATTCTTTGTTGTATCGTTCACGAGACTTGTATTCTTTCCTTGTTAAGGTAATATCAAAAAGAACAGGCATTCCAGAAGAAGAAGTGAAGAAAGAGTTATACCGCAACCCCTTCATCTTTCATACCTTCATTTTCTCAAAATTCGAACGCTTCAAGGCAAGGGAGAGAATCATTTGACCAGCCAAAGAGAAATAACTATATCGCCAACCACGAGGATTGAGGGACATGGAAAAGTAACAATAATTCTCGACGAGGCTGGAAATGTTTCAGATGCATATTTTTACGCTACGGAAATCCGCGGCTTCGACTACTTCTTAAATGGCATGGAGGCAGATAGGCTTCCCTTCATAATCTCAAGAATATGCGGTGTTTGCTCAACCGCCCACGTGCTTGCCTCAGTAAAAGCCATAGAAAGCATTTACAGAACAGAAATAACGGAAACTGCTAAAAAACTCCGAGAGCTTCTCCTTATGGGACAAATAATCAGCAATCACTCGCTTGTCTTCTTTTTCTTGATATTGCCAGACTTCTGGTTTTCAAAAGAAGAAGACCCGTCAAAAAGAAACGCCTTCCAAATAATGCGGGAAAACCCGGAAATAGGCAGAAAAGCCATTGCCCTAAGAAGTTTTGCAACTAGAATCTTAGACACCATTGGAAAACGTGAAGTTCACATAGTATCAACAATCCCTGGTGGTTTAATAAGCCCGCTTAAGGAGAAAGAACGAGAAGAACTGCTGAAGGCGGCAGAAAAGGCTTGTGCAACCACGCGAGAGGCAGTCAATTTAGGAAAGGAACTTTTCGAGAAAAACTGGGAGGAGTTTAGAAAAGCCGGAGACTACAAGACACATTATATGGCTCTAACGGGAGATGACGCCCTAGAATTTTGCGATGGCAAAATACGCATCATAAATCCTAAAGGTGAGGTCTTCTCAGAGTTCACAGCACAAGATTACATGGAACACATCGAAGAAAAACATTATGAATGGACCTACGCAAAATTTGCTTGCCTAAAAGCCCTCGGATGCCAAAAAGGAATAGTTCAAGTTGGACCAACCGCCCGAATGAATGTGAATAAAAAAGCAAAAACAGAATTTGCAAACAGAGAATTGGAAGAGTTTAAACGAAAATTTGGAAGCCCAGCGCATACTACCTTACTTTTCGATTACGCCCGCCTCATAGACCTTCTATATGCTTGCGAGAGAACACGAGAACTATTAGAAGAAGAGAACATAACACGAACTGACACCAGAGTTAAAGTTAAGCCTAAAGGCGGCATAGGCAGAAGCGTTGTTGAAGCCCCAAGAGGAACACTTGCTCACGAATACACATTAACCAGAAATGGACGATTAAAAAACATGAAGTTGATAATACCAACTCAGATGAACAGTGCGGCTATAAACCTTAACGTGAAAGACGCAGCAACGGAATTCATACGAAAAGGCGAAATCAAACCGGGACTTTTGAACAGAATAGAGATGGTTGTTCGAGCTTATGACCCATGCATAAAATGCGCCACTAGAGACGCGACCACCGGTCTGAAAGTTGAAATAAGAAATCGTGAAGGCAAATTACTGAAGATTTTAAGTTAAGATTTTTATGGCTTGGCCGGGACAGTTCACTTGGCACGTTCTGCACAAAATGCAGTTTTCTTCATTTACGATTGCTGGTTTTTTCGATTTTCCATTGCGAAAAACAGAGACCGGGCATATTTCCACGCAGATTTTATCACGATCTCCGACACACTTTGAATAGTCAATCACTATTTTAGCCATACACTTCGCCTTTTTTGGTAAACTTTCCGAAACTATTAAAACTTTCTTATTAACTACGCAAGGATTGCGTGAATGGTGTCAAGGGTTTTCGTTTTTGAACAGATTTTTTGTTATCATTTGGAAATGCTTAAATTGGTTAATACGGCACATATTACATACGTCATAAGGGATAGCGATGCCAAAAACGCATAACTACTACATGCTAAAATTCGACAGACTACTCACATGGATACTACTCGCTTTACTCATAATATTTGTAATCACCGGCTATGGCATTGTAAATCCGCAACTGATTAACGAATTAACAGGAGGAATTTTAACCCGCTCTCTTTCTCTATATCTGCATACAACTTTAGATATGCCACTTTTGGTTTTGTTAATGCTTCATGTTTTGATTCAGCTAAGATTCGCCTTAATTCGGTGGCGTGTAAAAGACGGAATTTTGCTGAATGGCTTCATAGCTATGCTTGCAACGTTTTCCATCGTTTTAATTCTACCTATGGACACTAAATTGCTTGGAGTTTAAAAGTATGCGAGAAAAAGCGAACCCTAAAATTCTCATTTTAATAACAATAGTAACCTTCATGGTCCTTGCACAAAATTCAAACTTTTCCGTTAAGGCAGAAACACCAACAGAAATCAAAATATTCGGATTAGTAAAAAATCCTCTAAAACTCACCCAAAACGAACTACTCTCTTTACCCATGATCTCAGAAATAGTAACTTTAAAATGCGTCTTCGGCATTCCAACGGAAACTTTCAATTGGACTGGTGTTCCACTTTTTCACCTTTTGACTCTTGCTCAAGCGAAACCCGAGGCACTTGAAGTTGTTTTTAGAGCTTCGGACGGTTTTTCGTCAAGTCTTCCAATACAAGAAGCCTTAGAACCATACGTAATGTTGGCGGTTAAAGCAAATGAAACTCTCTTGTCAGAAACAGAGTGGATCGCGAAGAATGTGCAAGGAGGTTTCAGAATAGTTGTTCCATGTAAATATGGATATAAATGGGTGACTTATGTGAATGAAATTGAAGTTGTAGACTACGATTACAATGGAACCTACGAAACTTTGTTTGGCTATACGGAAGAAGATGCAAAAATACCCGATTGCACGCCACCTTCTTTAAATCCTTCACTTCAAGAATTCATATTGCAATATGGAACGAGAACATTTACAGTTAAAGCGTTCACAAATGCTTCAGTTGCTGCATTCACCTTCAATTATCTACAAAAAGAAATAGAATTAAACATGGTTATTCCGTCAGAAACGACAAGTTTTGTCAACCTTGTCGTACCAAACGCCTTTCTGAAAGGACCATACATTGTTTCTTTGGATGAACATGCAATTAATTTCACAGAAGCTGATGTGATTGGCTATTCACTCTTATATCTGGTCTCTCCAGAAGGTTTACATACTGTCAAAATAGTAGGAGCAGAATTTTTTGGAGCCGTACCTGAAATTATAGTAGAATTTAACAAGACAGTCTTAGTTGATGAAACAGTAACTTTTAACGCTAGTCAATCCGTAGATGACGGCCAAATAGTTCTATTTGCATGGGATTTTGATGATGGCACCAACGGAACTGGGTCAGTTGTGCGTCATTCATATTCAAAGGAAGGTGTCTACCGCGTGTTATTGAATGTGACCGACAATGATGGTTTAAGCAATTATGAGGTGTTAACAGTGATTGTACAAAAGCAGTCGCAGCATGTCCCCTTAGTTCTGAGGTGACTCTCATAGTTGTCTTTGGTTTACTAATTCTCATGTTCTTAATTTTACTGTTAAAAAGAGAACCAAAAGTCAACATCGAACGTCAAACAACATAGAGACTTTAGCTTCTTACTTTTTCACTTTTGATATATACTTTTTTGGATTTCTTTTGAATTCTTCTTCACAGTGTTTCGAACAGAAATATACAGTGCGCCCTTCATACTCAATCTTGCTGTAGGCTGTTTCAGGCTCTATCTTCATTCCACACACTGGATCAGTAACTAACTGTTTTTTCTCCATAAACTGCACCCCCTTTGGTTCATATTTCCTCAATGTCTGAGCGTTAAATGCCACTATCACCGTGCTAAGCGACATTATCACCGCGCCGATTGCAGGATGCAACACTATACCAAAGCTGGACAGGATTCCAGCCGCCAAAGGTATTGTTACGATGTTGTAGCCTGCAGCCCACCACAAATTTTGGACCATCTTGGAATAAGTCTTTTTTGAAAGTTCTATAACTTTTGGGACATCGCGCGGGTCGTTTCTTACAAGGATTATGTCTGCACTTTCAATTGCGACATCTGTGCCCGCGCCTATGGCGATTCCGACATCTGCTGTGACAAGTGCTGGAGCATCATTAATGCCATCACCAACCATGGCGACTCTAAAGCCTTTTTCTCTTAATGTCTTGATTTTTTCTGCCTTCTTGTCCGGCAAAACTTGAGCAAAATAATCGTCTATGCCTAGTTCTTTTCCAACCCAACGAGCTACTTCTTCGGAATCTCCGGTTAACATGAAACTTTTATGCCTTTTTCCTTCAACTTTTTGATGGCTTCAAGGGATTCTTCGCGTATCTTGTCAGAGAGTGCTAAGGCGCCGGCAAGTTTTCCATTAACAACTGTGAAAACCACGGTTTTGCCTTGTTCCTGCAGCTCTCGTATTTTCTGGTCGTTCACGTTTATTTTCATGTCTTGGAGAAGGTTTATGCTTCCCACGTAAACTTCTTTCTTGCCCACTTTTCCGTAGGCGCCTCTGCCGGGTAAAGCCTTAAATTCCTTAGCTTGGGGAGTTTCTACGCCTTTTTCTTTTGCATACTCTATCACGGCTTTGGCTATAATGTGTTCAGAGTTCAGCTCAACGCTTGAGGTTAATTCTAACAGTTCATTTTCTGGAATGAACGAAACTACATCGCTAACGCCGAACTTGCCAGAAGTCAACGTTCCAGTCTTGTCAAAAACAACCGCGTTTACGTCCTTAACCATTTCGAAAGCTTTTCTGTCACGGATGAGAACGCCGCTTTTAGCGGTTATCGATGTTGAAAGAGCAACAACCAACGGTATTGCCAAACCAAGAGCATGAGGACAAGCAATTACTAACACTGTCACTGTTCTCTCAAGCGCGACGAAAGGGCTGCCTAAGAAAGACCAAGCTGCATACGTTATTATTCCCACAGCAAGTGCTACATAAAAGAGCAACGCGGCAGCTCGGTTTGCCAAATCCTGCGTTCGGGACTTGCTTTCCTGCGCCTGTTTTACTAGTTTGATTACTTGTGCTAAGTAGGTTTCTTCGCCTACCCGTTCTATTTTTACTTTCAAAACTCCTTCAGCGTTTATGGCGCCGCCTATTACCTTGTCTCTGAGTTCTTTGTGGACGGGTTTTGATTCGCCAGTCAAGAGAGCCTCGTTAACATAGGATTCGCCTTCAACAACCACGCCGTCAGACGGTATTTTTTCGCCGGGGCGAATTAGAACAATGTCGCTAGTTTTCAATTGTGCCACTGGAACGTCCATGATTTCGCCATTTTTCAATAGGTGGGCAGTTGTGGGCATTATTCTAACTAGTTCTTCCAGTGCCATTGAGGCGCCCATGACGCTTTTTGCTTCTATCCAGTGTCCAAGGAGCATCACGTCTATTAATGTGGCGAGTTCCCAGAAAAAGTCCATGCCTAATGGAAAGAAAACGGTTCCCGCAGAGTAGAAGAAGGCAACGGTTATGGCGGTTCCTATCAGTGTCATCATTCCTGGTTGTCGAGCTTTTATTTCGTCTACTAAGCCTTTTAGAAATGGCCATCCGCCGTAAAAGTAGATAGCTAAGGATAGAAAAAGCAGGATTTCTTTTTGGTAGGGTATTTGCAGAACTTGGAGAATTGGAAACCATGTTTGAATCATTTCAGAAAGTAGCATGACGGGTATTGTGAGTATTAGGGAAACCCAGAGTCTTTTTTTGAATTCTTGCATGTGGTGAGCGTGGTGATGACCAGACATTTTCTTACTCTTCTTTTTCATGTTAGTCTTGTTGGTTTTTATGGTTTTGTGGCTGAAATCTTAAATATGCCGTATGTCATAAAAAGCTATCGGTGAACACCATTGAAAGTCAACATCAACCGAGAAGGATGCATAGGATGCGGAGTATGCGAAGCCCTATGTCCCGAAGTCTTCAAACTACTAGAAGACGCAAAATCAGGCATAGTCGAAAAATACAGAAAAGGCAGCCCAAGTGAAGGAGAAGTTGAAGAAAGCTTAAGCGCATGTGTCGAAAGTGCCAAAACCTCTTGCCCAGTCGAGGTCATAAGCACACAATAGTCACATTAGTTTTTACTGTTCTATCCTCCAGGTGCTCCATGGAACGGGACATTCTTCCAGAGAAGTTCCCACCAGTCCTCTTCCGTTATTGTTTCTCCACGAACCAAAATTTCCAGAACCATTTTCAAAAGTTCGTGATGTCTTTTTTCATCTTCCAAAATTGCATTCAATAGAAGCTTAACTTTCTCGTCCTCAACGCTGGGCAATACTTTCCCAATTTTCTTGATGAGTTCGGCTTCCATGCGAATGTGTTTTTCCACTAAGGCTTTTTGTTTGTCAAAATGTTCCTGCGTCAAAGCTTGAGCTACGCCGGTGAGAAGTTCGGTGGCTGCAGCATACAGTTCCGCGTGTTTAACGGAATCAAGCGATATCCCTTTCAAAACACCTTTTACTGGCGGATTTTTTATTCCCACTAAACCAGCATTCAATGAGTCTACAATTTCGTTTTCAACCTTAATTTGCGCTTTAAGAAAACCTATTAACTCGTTTTTGGATTTCAAAGAGTTTGCCTCCATCCATTAACGTAGTTAAGCTTTATGCATAAGTCTTTCGGCAATTTTTCTCCCAAGCTCTCTACATTTTTCCAGACCATTCAGGTCTGGCGTATACTTGATTAAAAGTGGCGGGTCGGTTACTTGCATTTCAAACTTGTTTTTCAAGATTTCAAGAACAAGTTTTGGGGCTTCGCCACTCCATCCATAAGACCCGAAAGCTGCGCCAATTTTGCCTTTCAAATTTATGCCTTTAACCGCTGCCTCTTCAAAGAGCATTTTCATGTCAATGGTCATGTCATGATGGTAAGTTGGCGTGCCAACAATTACTGCGTCAAATTCGCTTAATGTTTCAGGCGTCACATGATAGACTAGTTCTACGTCGACCCCGGGAACTGTTTTAGCGCCATCAACCACTGCCTTTGCCATTTTTTCGGTGTTTCCAGTTCGGCTATAATAGAGTACGAGAATTTTGGGCATCATTTATCACCTTACTACCATTAAAATTCTAAATTAGTTAGCTTTTTTCTCAGTTTTTGATTTTTTGGTTTTCTTTTTAGAAGCTTTAAGCAGTTGAGTAATTTTCTCTTTTGCACTTTCGAAAGATTCGCCTAAAACTTGAATTCTGTCTATTCGCCCTTCCCCGATGCCTCTGTTCATGGCTTCATTTATAATTGGCACTTTCTCCGGGTCTAAACCGACAAGGGCATAACCAACTGCTTCGACTGCAACGGCATTTCTACCAACTATGACAATGTTTGCATTTGTGCTACTAGAACTCGGCTCTATTCCACTGCAAAGATATGTGCCATCCAAAACTGCAAGGTCTACTACGCCGACTGCCTTATACAAGTCGAGAAGCGTCTCTTCCAACCTCTTGTGAAACCTCACCTTTTTCCTGTCCGGAATTAAACCTAACAAGTTCTTTAGAATGCTTCCTTTTTCATAAGTGCGCAAAACGTGAGTGCTAACAAACACGTTGGGCTTGAAAAGTATGTGAGATAAGCCTATCGTTTCATCTGCAACCTTAACCTGCTTGGTTTCTGCATCCCCAGAAAGGTCGAAGGGCACAACACGTTCACTAAAAAGTGTATTCCATTTTTGAAGTCTTTCCAATGCTTTTCCCTTGTAATTTTCGGACTCTGCTAAGAATATTTTGGGAGCTTTGTCGAAGCTATTGATAATCGCGTCTGCAACATTTACGCTTGTGTGATGATTTGTTCTGTGGTCAAAAACGCCAACCTTAACGATAACCAATCTTTGAGGTGTGTTTAGGTCGTCTATTCCTCCGATAAGTTGGATTGCTTGATTAAAGGATTCTCTAGCATCAGAACC
>Ga0101945_1000613_pt1 | contig 54474 bp, 51 predicted proteins | sample DewCreD2012metaG_2_FD_75246 | JGI IMG/M metagenome (GOLD analysis project Ga0101945, IMG submission 75246) | Hot spring sediment bacterial and archeal communities from British Columbia, Canada, to study Microbial Dark Matter (Phase II) - Dewar... ... | reverse complement strand
GAAGCGCAGTTCCAGAGAGTGCTGGTCTACCACCGAACTGCCGGTGATGTCCTGCGGCAGGAGGTCGGGGGTGCACTGGATGCGAGCGACCTCGCCGCCGATGGAGCGGGCCAGCGCCCGAGCCAGCATCGTCTTGCCCACGCCCGGGACGTCCTGCAGCAGGACGTGCCCGCCGGCGAGCAGCGCGGTGACCACCAGCTCCACTGTCTCCCGTTTACCGACGATGACGCGCTCGATGTTGTCGACGAGGCGCTGGGCGTCGGTGGCAACCCTCATGAGCGAGTCTCCTTCACGGCGTAGACTGGCGGGGCGGGCTTGCTCCGGCCGGGTGTCGGCGGCCCCTGAATTCTATGCCCAACGGGCCGATCCTTTCCGCCGGAGCTCAAAGCGTGGGAACCCGGGCGGGTTCCTCACTGCACACCCGAGGCTCGGGCCGGGCGTCGTGTTATGCTTGAGAAAATACCGCGTGCCGGTTATCTTCCGGTGGCAGGCGGCGTCGCAGGAGGAGACGGTGCTGGAGGCAAGGGTTGATCGGCTGGAAGCGGCATTGCAGCGCCTGGCAGAGGCGCTGGAACAGCTGGCGGCCCGTATGGACCAGCTGGCGGCCCATGTCGACCGCCTCGCCGTGCGCGTCGACCGGATAGAACAGCGGCTTGCGTGGCTGAGCGGCGATGCCCTGGAGCGCCGCTACCGGGAACGGGCCCACAGCTACTTCCAGGGGATCCTGACCCAGATCCGGGTCGTGCCACCGGACGAGATGGCGCGCGTGGCCTTCCAGGCCGAGCGCCAGGGGATCCTCTCGCGCGCGGAGCACGAGGAGCTGTTGCGCGCCGACCTCGTCATCCACGGCCTCCGGTCAGACCAGGATGTCGGGACATACCTGCTGGCGGAGGTGTCGATGGTCGTTGACAAGGGCGATGTCGAGCGCGCCGCCAGGCGGGCTGCGCTATACGAGCGCGCCGTAGGGCTCCCGGTCATCCCGGCGGTGGCAGGGGAACAGATCCTCCCCGATGCCGAATCAGAGGCGAAGGCTGCGCGCGTGTGGCGCGTCCTGGACGGAAGGGCTGAAGCGCCGCCAGCCTGAGCGCAATGATCTGTCATCGGCGACGGCTCTTCCCCCAGGTCCAGACGTTGTGCATCCAGTAGTTGAACACGCCCCCGGTGCCGATCGCCACGAAGTTGGCGAGAAACAGTCGGATGCCCAGGATCTCGACGAGTACGGTCAAGACAGCCAGGTAAATAAGGTTGCCGCCCCCGGTTGTCACATAGTAGCGGACGAGGCGCCCAGCGACCACGCGCAGGTCGGAGGAGCGGCGGTCCGACCACGTGAAAAAGTTGTTCAGGGTGAAGTTCGTCAGCGTGGACAGCGCTGCGGCCAGGACACCCGCGACGGTGGTCTGGAGATGCAGACCGGCCGTGCTTATCCAGACGACCAGCGTGTTCACGCCTACGCCGGTAACGCCCACGAGGACGAAGCGCACAGGACGGACGTCCAGCAGGGTCAGCCGCTTAACACCTGCCTGGATCGCCAAGAACCATGCGCGCGAGAATCCCATCGCGGCCATAGGCTCCTTCGTAGGCGACAAGCGGCTCGCTACCATCCTACCGCATGACCCTGGGCGCAAGCATTCCGTGCGATGCAAAGAAGCGAAATACCCAGCGGAATGTCTGCTAGAGCCAACACGAGCTTCTCCATCATCAACCCCACATACGCCATCCCGTTCAAGATCCCCGGAAGGACTAAAGGGTCCGCACGCGGAGTAGGATCTCGGAGGATCCTGCGGAGGAGACGGACTGCGGTGATAACGGGCAGGAAGACGCCGTTAAAGTGAGTGATGCGCACGACCTTGAACCCGTTGGAGTGTAGGAGATGTCTCAATCCGCCCGCAGAGTACCGGCGAAAATGCCCGAGAGCCTGGTCGTGATCTCCATAGAGGCGGGGAATGGCAGGGACGGTGAGCACGAGTATCCCGCCTGGACGAATAACCCGGGCACATTCACCGATGGCCTGCTGATCGTCCTGAACGTGCTCCAACACGTCCGCCATGACCACAAGGTCGACGCTGGCCTCGGCCAAAGGCAGGTGCTCCACTTGGCCCATCACGAGTGCCGAATATTCCTTCCTCCGGCAAATTTCGATAGACAGGGGAGAGCGATCAATTCCTACCACGCGCCCGTAAAGGCGGAGGGTGTCACATAGCCCTCCAGCACCACATCCAAGGTCAGCAACTACTTTCCCGGCCGCGCCCTGCACATGTTCCCGGAGCACGGACGCTACCAGTGCGCGTCGTCCTCGCACCCACCAGCTGCGAGTATCCGTCGCTGCGAGTCGTGCTATTTCCACCTCGTCGCCGACCTCGGCTACTGAACGGGTAAGTTTAGCCGTCACGAGCCCTACCCCTACACACTCCAATCGTCAGCGCCGCCCGCCGGAATCTGTTCCCTTGCGCCAGTAGGCTGCCTGCGCCACATTCTTGCAGAGATCCGCACGAGGTCCCACAACATCCGGAAGGAGTCTCGGGCTAGGCTGACCTTGGTGTCCGCGTTGTGTGCCCAGGCGACGGGCACCTCGACCACCACAAATCCTGCTCGAGCAGCTAGCGCGAGAACCTCAACATCACAAGCGAAGCTGTCGATCCTGCACTGGCTGAACAGCAAACGCGCCACCGTCCCTCGCATCAGCTTGAATCCGCACTGCGTGTCGCGAAAGGTCGGGAGGAGGAGCGCCCTGACGAAGCAGTTGAACAGTTTGCCCGAGTACTCGCGATAGAGTGGCTGGCGCACAACGAGGCGGGAGCCAGGCATGCCGCGCGAGCCAATTGCGATGTCCGCCCCGGAATTGATGGCGCCTAGCAGTCTGGTGATTTCGGAGATGGGAGTCGACAGATCCGCGTCGGTGATGAGAATCAGATCTCCCCGCGCCGCCATAACACCCCGCCGGACCGCCCACCCCTTGCCTCTGTGCTGTGGCGCAGGAAGGAAGCGAACGGGCACACCATCCTGAGCCAATCGAGAGACCACAAGCCCTGTTCGGTCGGTACTCCCATCGTCAGAGATTAGGACATCGAAGGGGCTTGCCGTCCGGCTCATGTAGGCGTGGATCGCCCTGACCGAGCCTGCTATTCTGCGCTCTTCGTTGTATGTGGGGATAACGACCGTCATCATGTTCCTCTCTCCGCAAGGGGCACCCGTTCCGCCGTTCGACGGGCCCCTTCGCTTGCCGCCTCGCCATCCAGCCCCGAGAGACTGGACTCCTTGGCTCTCCTGTCCCGTATGCCCGATCCTTATCTCCTGTAGACTAGAGGGCGCCCTGCGCCCTCCTTGCTCTTCCACCCTGCCAGACGCTCAGGAACCAGGCCGCCACCAGGAGGGACCAGGCGACCCCGCTAATCATCAAGCCGGCCTTCACGGTGATCGGCTCGTAGACGAACTCCACGCGCTTGGCGTGAGGAGGAAGGGATACCGCCCGGAAGGCATGATTGGCTCTAAGGACGGGCCGGCGCGTACCGTCCACATAGGCATGCCAGCCGGGATAGTATGCGTCGCTGAGGACAAGAATGGCCGGACCGGTCAATTCCACGTCGAATGATACCCGGCTAAGATCATACGATCGTCGGAGGATACGTCCGGGTTCATTATGTGGCGCCCATGAAGCTGATGGAGGCGCGCGATCCAGGACCACCGTCCGCCTTAGATCCACGCCGCCAGAGATCAATCTGCCGCGCCTTTCCTCATCGGGCTCCACAACGTACCGACTTACCAAGTAGCCACGTGGCAAAGCGCTGTCACTCCGCCAGATGTAATACCTGTCGACATAGACGCTCTGGAGAGGCGGACCTAGACGGGCAGGCGTCAGGATATACCGGGTCCCGAGGAAATCCAGAAGAGGAGACCTACCCGCATTCCCCGCCGCCTGCGCGATGGCAAGCCCGATGACCTGTTGGGGCGGGATGAAAACGATGGGGCTGTAGCCTAGTACGTTGGGAATACCGTACTGGACATTCAAGTTGGGGACCAGCGTCTTCCGGAATTCCATCAGCCCCAAAGAATCGTCGACCCCCGACCGAAAGGTCATCACACCCTGCCAGGATGCAGAAGATAAACGAGGGGTGGTCAAGATCCTGTACTTACCTGACTCGACGTCCAACAGCTTCGTCGCGGGAGGGCTTCGGTACAGATCTTGAGCCTCCGCCGTCGGGTAGAAGTCCATCCCGAAAGAGAAGAGGTCCGCCACGCTCAGGAGCGCCAGGAGCACCACGGCCAGGGGGACAGTCCTCCTCGAAATTCTCGCGACGACGATGAGGGACGCCGCACCTGTCCAGAGCATCAGGAACCTGTGCCCCTCCCACCGGGCAACATCTCCCACCAGGGAGAGGGCCGCAGCCGTCATGCTCCGAGGAAAGAACCTCGCCGACTCCAGCGCACCCTGGGCCAGGGACCGGACGACTTCCAGCGCCCTAGAGCCACCAGCCGCCCAATACGCGCCGCCCACAGCAGTGGCCGCCGCGAACAGGAGAAACCCGATCCACTGGCGCCGCCGAATGTCGCCCTGCTGTAATGCTTCCAACCCCATCGCTGCCAGCACGGCCACGGCGAACGTGTACCACATGAGAAAGCGCGCGGGGACCCGAAAGTAGGCCACCCCCGGAACAAGCCAGTAAGCAGCAGGGTAGAGGACGAAACCCCTCCCCAGGGCAAGTCCGACACCGGCCACTCCGACGAACAACCAGAAGAAACGGTCCCTCCGTGTAGCAAGAAGAACTGCGGCGATGCCCAGAGCGAGAGGGGCGATACCCGCGTACCCGACCATTTCCCAGTACAACCATTCGCCCCAATACATCCCCTGCGTCGGGGTGCCGAAGAGCCCAGGACTCACCAGCATGGGAAGTTGCCTCAGTGGAAGGGAGAAGGAGGTTGCAAAGCTGTAGTCGGTGCCTCCGCCTCGATCCGACTGCCACACGAGCTCGGCAGCCGGGAGAATCTGGGCAGCAGCCAACGCGAATGCCAGCACGGACCCCAGGGCGAAGGCGGCGACGAAGGCTACGAGAGGGCTTTTCCCTTGCGCACCCTCGGAACCGCGGAATGACCCGATGCGTGATAGACCGAAGACGATGGCTAGGAGACCAGAGATGAGAGTCGTCTGCATATGGCCAGCGAAGGTCATGACGGCCAGGACGGCAGCGAGAGGGATGGACGATCTGACGATGTTCCGCCGGGGAGTGAAATCCGCTACGACGTAGAGAAGGAGAGGCAGCCACGCCATGGTGCGAATCAAGCTGACGTGGTGCACTCTCACAGCTACAAAGCCGCTGAATGCGAAGGTCACCGCACCGAGGAATGCCGACATGCCTGAGAGGGAAAGCCGCCGCAGGAAAGCATATGTGAACACAGAGAGCATCAAAGTGTGCAACGCCAGGTCGGCCACCAGGGCCCGGTGCAGAGGCAGAAATAGATTGAGCACCATGCTCGGATAGAGACTCGAGTATTGAGAGTCCGCAAGCAGCGGCATCCCGGTAAAGATGAATGGGTTCCAAAGCGGGAGATCTCCGCGCAGTACGAACGTCCGCCAAAGATAGTGAACAGGATAGAAGGCGACGAGGATATCTCCCCAGATCGGAGCGCGATCAGTAAGAATCCCTCTCCAGAAGAAGCCCACGGAAAGGGCGGTCAGCCCCAGGAGTGCCAGTATGTCGGCCCTCTTTCGCGACCGGGGACTCCCGCATGGGCTGGTGGCGGTCTCTCTCCGGGTCCTACGGAATATCCTCATGCCCCCCGGACCAGCAGCCTAGAATATTCGCACATGGTTCGGAAGATGTGTAGCTTGCTGCGCCCGTGTTTTTGGTCGTAGCGCAGGTGGAGCGCTACCTCCGCCACTTGTGGGTTCCATGAACGCAGCCTGACGAGAAGTTCGGCCATGACAGCAAATCCGGGCACTGTGATCAGGCGGTCGCCGAAATGTCGGCGCGCACGCTCCAGCGCGCTTGCGCGGTAGGCACGGTAACCCGAGGTGTAATCCCGCACGCCGGGTATCCGGAAGCGCAGCCGCAACAGGCTAGAGATGCCAGCGCTGAGGAAGCGGCGCAGGGGAGGCACCCCCTCCTCCCGCCCTCCCGGCGCGTACCGGGAGGCGATAACGACATCCGCGCCCCGGGCGATGGCAGCCACCATACGAGGAATAAGCTCCGGGGGATGGGTGTTGTCCGCGTCCATAGTCACCACCACATCGTCACGAGCGGCACGCTCACCCACGACGCGCAGCCCCGTGTCCATTGCCCGCGCCAGCCCCAGGTTCCGCTTATGGGGCACAACCTCCACCGGCAGGTGGTCGGCAAGGGCTCGTGCCACAGAACCGGTGCCGTCCTGACTGCCGTCGTCGACGACCACGATTCCATAGGACATTCGTTCAGCATCCATGACGCCGACGATACCCTCAATCAGGGGAGGCAGGTTCCTGGCCTCGTTGTACGCTGGCAAGAGGATCCATACTTTCATCGATCCACTTTCCATGCTTTTACGGATCCGCCCCTAGTCTTCGTCATCCTTACAGAAGATGCCCAAAAAGACGACGGGTAGACGTAGAAAGTAAGGGAACGAAACGGACAGGCCCTCGGAGAACCCCAGCGAACCTGCCGTGGATATCGCCAGCCGACCGATCACTCCCTCCGTTTGGAGAACAGTATGACCCACACTTGCTGGAAGCTCCGCTCCTCGACAGGCCTGTACTCTCGGCCAAGGCCCGCAAGCAAAGCTTCCACAGCGGGGCGCGCTACGGGCATTGTGAGTATTACCCATACCCGTGGCGCCGAACGCAGGAGCGCGGGAACAGGAGGCAACGTGCTCGCCCACCGTTCGCGGTCGATATCTGGATTCCATGGGGTGAAGAGCATGACCGCGTTCGTAACGGGACGACGGAAATGGTAGCCGAAGGCCATGCGGCCACCTGCGGGATAGAAGACCAGAGCGTCTCCATCTTGCCAGCGTGACTCGACGTGGCTGGCCGCGCCACGCCAGTCGAAAATCTGGTATCTTGGATCGGCCACCGAGGCTCCAAGGATTCCCAGGTTGAGCAGGACGAGCAGCCCAACCCCGATCATCCCGGTGTGCTGGAAGCGGCGCGGTCTCAGACGCAGCAGACCCCGTGCTACGAGGAGGCTGAAGAACGGGACCAAGAACCCGGTGTAGCGCGGAATGGCATAGTGCGTTCCGCTGGCGATGGAGGCACCGACCAACACAAGTACTGGAACGATCCACGTGCAAACCAGCAGCACCCCTTCCGGCTGCCTGTCGCCCTTGCGGCGCAGCGTGCCGAGCCACATTAGCGCCAGGAAGGGAGAGATAAGGATTACCTGCCAGACGGAGTTGCGAGACGGAGGGAAAAGATATCCGCCGAGACCAATGAGATAGCCACCAAAACCAGTTAACGCCACCATATTGAGGGGCGCATGGACGGGCATCGCTCCCTTCCAGGTGGTGGCAAAGTGGCCTGTTGCCAGCTGTTCCGCAGTCACCGGAAGCCACGGTACGAACGCCGCAACCGCCGCAAGAACTGCCAGAAGAAATCCCAACCGCACAGCCTGGCTTCCCCGTTCCGCGAGCACCACATACGCTGCATGGCCTGCAACTACCAGCCACGCGAAGTAGTCTACATATGCGGCAAGGGCGATGAACAGAGCGTATCCTCCCCAGCGGAGAGTGCTGGAAGGATGGCGGACAGCCTCGATGAAGAAGATAGCCGCTGCGACTACCAGAAAACTCAGCAGGGAATACATCCGTGCTTCCACGCTGGTCTGAATTGCAAGCGCCGAGCCTGCGACCAGGAACCCTGCTGAGAGCCCGACGGTTCTCCCCCCAACACGAATCCCAAGCAATGCTGTGGCCAGCACGGTCAGTGTGCCCCAGAAGATGGAGAATCCCCGCACTGTTGTCAGGTCTGTACCCAGGCGGTTCCACAACCGAAATAGCAGATAGAACAACGGAGGATGGGGATCGGTCTGGCGCAACTGGTCCACCGCTTCACGCCAGGGAAGCCGGGCGATGTAGAGGGTGAAGGCCTCATCGATCCAGATCCCCCGCGCATTCACCAGGGGAATCCGGATTGCCACCGCAAATGCCCCTAGGATCGCCGGCATCAACCAGGGGGGCCTGCCGGCCAGCAGCCCGGGCGACGGCCGTCCTGTAGTCTCGGACACCTGTACCGTGCTCACACCTCGGTACGCCCACGTGAGGGCTCTGGCGTTGGGAGAAGCGCGCCCCTCAAGACCGATGGCCCCTGAGCCGGGATGCGGGGACAGGGCGGACCTCGTAGCGCGTAACAGCCACGAGCCTGCCGAAGACCCGAAGCTCCACGGGTCGGTAGTACGTGGTGATGGCCTCCTCCAGCCTTTCCCGGCTCCCCGGCGGGACAGGAATGGTGCTGACGAGCCAAAGACGCCTGCGCGCCGCCCAGAGTCTTGGGATCATGGTGCGCGTGAACGTCTCGCCTTTCTGCTCCGCCTCGTACTGCTCCAACGAACGGCGCGGATCGGGGATCAACACAGGGATACGGGGCTGTCTCCCCCGGTAGTAGTAGTCAAAGGGCATCTGCCCGTTCCACGGATAGAGCACGATCACATCGTCGCCGGTCGCAGCCTCCTCCAGAAACGTCGCCGCCCCTCGCCAATCATAGGGCTCCCACTCCGGAGAGACGTAGTACTGGTACAGCACGGGGACGGTCAGTACCACGATGGCTGCCAGCGCAACCCCGGCCACGGCCCGGCGAAGAGTGCCGGAGGCGACCCCGGTCAACCTGGCAATACCCGCGGCGACAAGTATCACCACTGCCGGCTGCAGGAAGGGGAAATAGCGCGGGTAGGCGAAGGTCCGCCAGAGGGTTGCGACCCCCACCACAGACAGGGGCGCCAGCAGGTACAGTGTCAAGAACAGGCGAGGCTGCCGGGGCAGGCTGAGAGAACCCACACCGGCCAGGATCGCAAATGGGAGGAGCCTGACGATGGCCTGCGCGGGTGGCAATGGCGCACCCGAATAAAAGGTCGGGGCTGCAGCGGAAGACTGGTGGCCCCCATAGGTCAACAGGCTGAGCGTGGCGGACAGGAGGTCGAGTACCCCGGTCCGGGGCTTGAACCACGCCCATCCCCGTCCCTCCACGATGTGCGCGGCCAGACGGCTCCACCAGGGCGCGTAGAGAAGGGCTACCACGACAGAAGCCCCAAGAAACCAGCGCCACGCCTGAGTGGACCGCCGCGCGAACAGCAGCACGTACAGCGCGTGAAACCCCCAGATTAAGAACGCGAAGTAGTGGACGTAAATGCTCGCAGCCTGCACCAGCGCGTAGCCAATCCACAGTCCTGGGTGGTGCTGCTCGAGCGCCCGCCAGATGATGTAGGTGGAGGCCAGAGTCAACAAGGTCAGCAGGGCATACATGCGCACCTGCTGCGCTACTGCCACCTGAAAAGGCGCGGCGGCCATCAATCCCGTCGCGAGCAATGCAACGCGAACGCCCGCCATGCGCCGGGCAAGCAAGTACGTGAGGACTACCGCTCCGAAGCTGGGCAGCACACCAAACATCCGGGCCGCGACTTCCGAGTTGCCCGCCAGTCCGATCCAGTACCGGAGGAGCAGGTAGGAACCGGGGGGATGGGCGTCGCTTCGGAAGACGTAGGCCACGAGATCGCGGGGAGGCATGCCGGCCACGAAAAGGCTGTACGCCTCGTCGAACCACAACGACTTTTCCCCCAGCAACCACAGACGCAAGGCCGCCGCGATGAACAACAGGCTGGCCAGCACAACGATATGCAGCTGGCGTATGGAGAGCACATGGCCTCCCGCCTGGCCGGCTAGCCCGGTACGGCTAAGCCGGGCCACGCGCGCAAGCGCCTCAGACGATGTCAGCGCGACCGGCCGCTCTGCCAAGCCTTCGACTCCCACAGAAACGCGTAGACGAGGCCAAAGCTTCGGCCATCGACCTCCCGGAAGTACGGGGCAAGGACCCGGGCAATCTGCTTCCGGGCTTCGTAGCCGATCGGGACCGTGGCCACGATCCACATTCGAGGGTGATCCCGCGCCACGGTGGCCATGCGTACGGCGTCCACCTTGGCCTGAAACTTCACATCTCCTCCAGACACGAAGACCTCGCGGGGGTTCAGGCTGGCCCTCGCCTGTGGCCCTCGATAGTAGTACTCAAACGGGATCCGAGCGAACGCCGGTATGTACAGGATGAAGTCCCGTGCGTCGGCCCGAGAAGCCACATAGCGCGCGAGTGATCTCCAATCGTAGGCCGATGGGCTACGCGCGAGGGCGGTCAGCCCCGCCGCCTGATACGCCCCGACCACTGCGACCAGACCGGCGGCGACAGCCACACGGCGCGGGGAGCGGAGCCCCTGCGCGACATACACGATGCCGGAAGCCAGGAGGATCGCGTAGGGCGGCAGCACAAACGAGAAGTACCTCTCGTAGAAGATGTTCCAGCGCAGGGAGACGAGAGACACCGCCGCCACGGGGATCAGCAGATATAGGAGGACGTACGCCTTCCTCCGCCGGTCACCCAGGCCGGCCACTCCGGCTGCAGCAAGGAGCAGGAAGGGCAGCAAGAGGGGCAACCGATACTCTAGGCTCAGGGCACCTCGCTTGAAGTAGCTCCCCATGCCAAACAGCCCGCCGCCGAAACTCAGCATACCCAGAAGGTCGGTCAGGGCAGCTAAGCTGAACGGCGGGCGGATGTCCGGCCAGCCACGGGCGGTCAGGATCTGGGGAACGAGCAGAGGGATGTTGGGCAGGTAAAGCACCGCTGCCCCTCCTACCCACAACACCCACTGTCTGCGGTTCTCCCGCGAGAGTTCGAACCCTGCGACGTAGGCCGCCTGCGCCAACACCAGCAGGGCCGCGAAATAGTGCGTGTAGAGGGCTAGCGCCATGAAGATGGCGTAGGCGGCCCAGCGCCGCCACGCAGCCTCTTCCAGGGCCAGCCACAATGCGTAGGAGGCGCCCGCAGTAAAGAGCGTGAGAAACGGATACATCCTCGCTTCCTGGGCGGACATCACCTGAAAGGGCGACACTGCCAGCAGCCCGGCGGCGAGAATACCCACCCGATTTCCGGCGAGACGCCGGCCCAGGAAGAACGTCAGGAGAACCGTGCCGAGGCTTGCCAGGACTGAGGGAATACGCACGGCCGCCTCACCGCTGCCGAAGAGTGTGATCCAAGAATGCAGCAGAACGTAGTACAGTGGCGGATGGGTATCGTAATTGCGGAGCAGCCGAGGGATCTCGACCAGGGGCTGCCGAGCAACGAAGACGCTGTAGGTCTCGTCAAACCAGAGACTCTTCTCCGCCAACCCCCACAACCGCACGATGGTGCCAGCCACCAGCACAGCGCCCACGGCGAGCAGTATGCAGGCGGCGCGGTTCCGCGCCGACAGAGGCTCCACCCGGCTAGGTAGGCTGGACTCTGGAAGATCCCACGTTTCCACGATCCTCATCGTAACAGGCTGGCAAGAATGTGAGAGCGGCCCACCGGGCCGCCCCCACGCCTTCCAACCCTACAGGTCAACCGATCAGAAATTGCAGCCTTGACCCGAGTCGCCTACGCTTGTGAGCCAGACAGAGCACGTGTCTGAAGCTGTGACCGGGAATCCGCTTGTCTGACCTGAAGCGGTCCAGGTAATCGTCCCACCCGACACCGAAGGCACGGGGGTCTGCCACGCGGCACCAACCGGCATCGACAACCCGATATCAGAAACAGTACTGATGCCGCTGAAGGTGTTGTACTCCTGGTAGTAGGCCCAGGAGAGCGTCTTCGCCTCCTGGAGGATGTTGTCGATCTCCGCCTTGTAGGCGCGCCTGCGGGCGCCGAGGTACCGCGGCACGGCGAGCGCCAGCAGGATCCCCAGAATGGCCAGCACGACGACCAACTCGATGAGGGTGAAGCCCCCCTCGGCGGTGCGCCGCTTTTGGTTGACGAAGAACCGAAGCAAGATACCTACCTCCTTTCAGTGCTTGTTGGCAGTTTGTCTCAGCTCAAGTCGGTGATGGCCCCGGCACAACGCTCCCCTCGACGCACCCACCTCCCCTTCCGGCCGATTCTTGGGGTTCACCACCCTCCTATGCCCGGATCGGCATCCGCCTAGACATCTTCCAGGGGACCCCGCCTAGAAGTTGCATCCCTGGGACGCCGACCCGTCGGCGCTCAGCGTCACAGAGCACAGGTCCGCCGGCCCCACGAGGGCTCCGCCGGAAAGGCCACTGGTGGTCCAGGTGATGAAGGTGTCACTGCCTCCTCCGGCGCTGACGACAGGCGTATTCCAGACGGCCCCGCTCGGCATCTCGAACGGTATGTCCGCCGGCGCCGTCGGGAAGAACTCGTGCTCGTGGTAGTAGGCCCAGGAGAGCGTCTTCAGCTCCTGCAGCATGTTGTCGGCCTCGGTCTTGTAGGCGCGCTTGCGGGCGCCCAGGTAGCGCGGCACGGCCAGCGCCAGCAGGATCCCCAGCACAGCCAGCACCACCACCAGCTCGATGAGGGTGAAGCCCCCATCGGAAGTGCGTCGTCGTTGGTTGAGGAAGAACGTAAACAGGATGACTGCCTCCCTTCGAGCCGTCCTCAACCGCAGATCCACAATTTGTGACCGGGCATCGCCTCTCGGGCATCCCACCTCCTTCGGATCTGCCTTCTCCGGAAGTCGGCTCGAGAACCCCTATGCCCCAATGGGAGGCGCGGCAGGCCGGCCTCGGCCACACGAGGCCCGCCGCGGACAGTGGGGTCTTTCTACTTGATCCCCCCGCCCGTGGCCAGGGAGAAGATGGGCAGGTACAGCGAGATGACCATGGCACCCACCACTACGCCCATGAAGATGATGAGGATCGGTTCCAGCAGCGAGGTCAGGCTCTGTACCGTGGTCTCCACCTCCACGTCGTAGAAATCGGCCACCTTCTCCAGCATCTGCTCCAGTTGCCCCGTCTCCTCCCCCACCTTGGTCATCTGCACCACCATGGGCGGGAAGACCCCGGAGAACTGCAGGGGGATGGCGATGGATTGCCCTTCGCGGATGCTGGCGCGCACGGCGTCCACGGCTTCCCCGATGACGGTGTTGTCGATGGCCTTGGCCACCACCTCCAGGGACTGCATGATGGGCACTCCGCTGGCGATGAGCGTCCCCAGCGTGCGGGAGAAGCGGGCGACGACGATCTTGCGGTTCAGGTCGCCCAGGGCCGGCAGACGCAGCTTCAGCCGGTCGTAGCGGGCGCGCCCCTGGGGGGTCCGCAGGTAGCGGCGCAGGCCCCACACCAGTAAGGCGATCCCCCCGAAGACCAGGTACCAGAAGCGGCGGATGACGACGCTTGTGGCCATGGCGATCTGCGTGGGCAGCGGCAGGCTCCCCTCCCCTCCCAGTTCGCGGAAGAGGTTCTGGAACTGGGGGAGGATGACGATGGTCATGAACATCAGCCCGGCCAGCGCCGCCACGGTGAGCAGGGCAGGGTAGACCATGGCCGCCTTCACCTTCTGCCGCAGCGCCTGCTCCTTCTCCAGGAAGGTGGCGATGCGGTTGAGGACCTCGTCCAGCACCCCGCCGGTCTCCCCGGCCTTGACCATGTTCACGTACAGGCTGGAAAAGACCTTGGGGTGGCGGGCCAGCGCCTCGGAGAGGGGGCGGCCGGCCTCGACGTCCAGCCGCACCTGCGCCGCCACCTCGCGCAGTTTCTTGTTGGAGGTCTGCTGCTCCAGGATGGACAGCACGCGCACCAGGGAGAGGCCGGCGTTGACCATGGTGGAGAACTGGCGGGAGAAGATGGCCAGGTCCTTCAGGCCCACTCCGAACATCCCCTGGAGGAGATCGCCTACGTCGCGCCGCTGCTGGGCCCGCTCCAGGTTGGTGATGAAGAAGCCCATCTCCCGCAGACGGTCCACCACCACCGCGTCGTTGTCCGCCTCGATGGTCCCGGCGATCATCCGCCCCGTGGAGTCCTTGGCGCTGTAACGGAATACGGCCATTGCCCTCACCTTCCCTTATGATCGCGCCCGCAGGCGCACCGCGGGCTCCGGCTCCTCGCCGCCCGCCTCGCGGATCATCTTGCGCAGCTCCTCGGGGTGGATGGCCCGGCCCAAGGCGTCCTCGTAGGTGATCAGCTTCTTCAGGTAGAGGTCGCGCAGCGACTGGTCCATGGTCTGCATGCCGTACTGCACCCCGGTCTGGATGGCGGTCTCGATCTGGTGCGTCTTGGCCTCGCGGATGAGGTTGCGGATGGCCGGGGTGGCCAGCATCACCTCCACCGCGGGCACCCGGCCGATCTCGTCCAGGGAGGGCCAGCCGCCCCGCGCCGTGCTGCCCAGGCGGGAGCGGGTGCCCCGCCCCTCGGCCTTGGCGGCATTGTAGCGGGCGTTGGCCAGCAACTGCTGCGAGATCACCGCCTCCACCACGCTGGCGAACTGGATGCGGATCTGCTGCTGCTGGTAGGGCGGGAAGACGTCGATGATGCGGTCGACGGACTGGCTGGCGTTGGCCGTGTGCAGCGTGGCGAAGACCAGGTGCCCGGTCTCGGCGATGGTCAGGGCGGCGGCGATGGTCTCCAGGTCGCGCATCTCCCCGATGAGCACCACGTTGGGGTCCTCCCGCAGCACCGCCCGCAGGGCGTTGGGGAAGGACTGGGTGTCGAAGCCCAGCTCCCGCTGGTTGACGATGGACTTCTTGTGGGTGTGCAGGTACTCGATGGGGTCCTCGATGGTCACGATGTGCACGCTGCGCTCGCTGTTGATGAAGTCGACCATGGAGGCCAGGGTGGTGGACTTGCCGTGCCCGGTGGGGCCTGTGACCAGCACCAGGCCGCGGGGCTTGCGCGTCAGCTCTTTGAGGATCGGCGGCAGGTTCAGTTGCTCCACGGTGGGGATGGTCATGGGGATGACGCGGGCGGCGATGCCCACAGCCCCCCGCTGCCGGTAGATGTTCACGCGGAAGCGCCCCAGCCCGGGCACCCCGTAGGAGAGGTCCAGCTCCCAGAACTTCTCGAACTTCTGCTTCTGGAAGGTGTTGAGCATGCTGTAGCCCAACTGGAAGGTGTCCTCCGGGGTCAGCACCTCGTACTGCTCCATGGGCTGCAGCTTCCCCCACACCCGCATGGTGGGCTTGATGCCCGCGGTGAGGTGCAGGTCCGAGCCCTGGTTCTCCACGACCTCGCGCAGCAGGTCATCGATGTGCATCGCTGCCCCTCCCAGGTTTCCCGTCTTGACTCTCCCTGGCAACCACGCGCTACTCCTCCACGAACACCACCCGCAGGACCTCCTCCAGCGAGGTGGTGCCGTTCAACACCTTGGCCAGCCCGTCCACCTGCAGGGTGCGCATGCCCGCGGCGATGGCCGCCTCCTTGATCCGGCCGCTGGGCGCCCGGTCGACGATCAGTCCCTTGATGACATCGTCCACGGGCATGATCTCAAAGAGCCCCGTCCGTCCCCTGTAGCCGATGTTGCTGCAGTACTCGCAGCCCGTGGCCCGGTAGAAGGTGGGGACCGGGGTCAGGTCGGCCAGCCCCACCCGCTTCAGCATCTCAGGGGTGGGGGCATAGGGCTGCTTGCAGTGCTGGCAGAGCACCCGCACCAGGCGCTGGGCGATCACGCCGATCACCGAGGAGGAGACCAGGAAGGGCTCGATGCCCATGTCCACCAGGCGGGTCACCGCCCCGGGAGCGTCGTTGGTGTGCAGGGTGGAGAGGACCAGGTGCCCGGTGAGGGAGGCGTGGATGGCGATGCGCGCGGTCTCCTCGTCGCGGATCTCGCCCACCATGATGATGTCCGGGTCCTGCCGCAGGAAGGCGCGCAGCCCCGTGGCAAAGGTCAGCCCCGCCTTGGGGTTGATCTGCACCTGGGCGATCCCCGGGAGCTGGTACTCCACCGGGTCCTCGATGGTGGTGATGTTCACCTCCACCTTGTTCAGACGGTTGAGGATGGCGTACAGGGTGGTGGTCTTGCCGCTGCCGGTGGGGCCGGTGAGGAGGATGATCCCGTGGGGCCGGGTGATGATGCGCTCGAAGCGCTGGTGGTCCTCCGGCAGCAGGCCCAGCTTCTCGATACCCACAAACGCCCCCTGCTTGTCCAGGATGCGCATGACCACCTTCTCCCCGAAGACGGTGGGGATGGTGGAGACGCGCAGGTCGATGTCCCGGTTGTCCACCCGCATCTCGATGCGCCCGTCCTGGGGGACGCGCCGCTCGGCGATGTTCATCCCGGCCATGATCTTGATGCGGGAGACCAGGGCCGCCTGCACGTGCTTGGGGGGCGTCATGACCGAGTACAGCGCCCCGTCGATGCGGTAGCGGATACGCACCCGCTGCTCCTGCGGCTCCACGTGGATGTCGCTGGCTCCCTGGCGGATAGCCTGAACGATGACCTGGTTGGCCAGGCGGACGATGGGCGCGTCCTCGGCGACGGCGCGCAGCCGCTCCGTGGCCACCTCCTCCTCGTAGGTCTCCGCGGGGCGGATCTCCGCCAGCGTCTGGTCCACTCCCACGGGGTACTGGCTGAGGGCGCGCTGGAAGGCGTCGGGGGTGATCACCACCGGCCGGATCTCCAGGCCGGTTAGCTTGCGCAGGTCGTCCAGGGCGACGACGTCCAGCGGGTCCTCCATGCCCACCACCAGGCTGCTGTCGTCGGCGGCGATGGGGATGACGTGGTGGCGGCGGGCGATGTGCTCGGGGATGCGCAGCAGCACGTCCTCTTCCAGCAGGACGTCCGCCAGGTTGACGAAGTCGATACCCAGTTGCTTGGCGATGGCCCGGGCGATGTCGTCCTGCGAGGCCAGGCCCATTCTCATGATCACACGGCCCAGGCGCTCACCCGTCTCCTTCTGCTGCTGCAGGGCGCGCTCCAACTGAGCCTCGGAGAGGAGGCCGGCCTCCACCAGGATCCGCCCCATGGGCACGCGTCTTCGCATCAGCGAGACTCGCCGCGGGCTACCCCGCAAACCTTGAGTATAGCGACCGGGGCCGGCGGTGTCCCCAGACAGTAGGGCGGCGCTGTCGCGGGCTGGCGGAGCGGCGGGGGTGGCATCTTCCCCGGCCACGTCCACCTCCACCCTGCGAGATGTCGACTGCCCGTGCGTGTCGCGCACGGTGATGTTCAGCTCGGCCATGGCCCCTCCGCCGCGTACGGTCTAGGGGGCGCGCCAGAGGAAGACGTTGGGCTCGGCGGTGGGCTCCAGCGTCCCCTCACTGGCCCGGATCTCGAAGGTGAGGGCGTCGTTCTCCGGGTCGCGGGCGACGATGGTCACCCGCGCCACCCCACCCGAGGGCACCACCGGCGGGTCGATGATCACGTGCTCGATCACCGGGGGCTCGTCGATCGCCCCGCGGGCGTCCGCCACCGAGATGTTGCCCACGGCGTCTCGCACCGTCACGCTGAACGTCACTCCTTTGGCCATCGCTCTCCCTCCCCAGGGTCCCGGCGGCGGCCCGTCGGCTCCGCCAGGTGTTCTTGCCGAGGCCTCCTTCAGGAGGCCCCACGCTCCAGCATCATCACCACCTGCTGCCGGTTCAGTAGCGCCACCGGCGCCTCATAGAGGAACTGCCCATCCAGGGTGTAGACGCGGGCGTTGGTGATGGGCAGGAAGTCCCGCGCCTGGTTCAGCCGGTCGGAGATGCGGGCAGTGGGCGGCAGCGGCAGCTCGCCATCGATGCGGTGCAGCAGGGTCCAGACCACCACCGGCTGGCGCTCCAGCTCGATCTTCACCGGCTTCCCCTCCCCTCGGCGGCCAGCTCCGCCGGCGGCCGTGTTGCCAGCAGCCGCTGGATCCCCTTCAGGCTCATTCCCCGGTCGACCATGGCTTTGATCCAGCGGATCCGTTCCACGTCCTCTTCGGAGAAGAGGCGGTGCCCGCCGCCGGTGCGCGCCGGGGCGATGAGGTGGTACTGCTCCTCCCAGGCTCGGATCCGCCGGGGGTTGACGCCGGTGAGATGGGCCACCGTGCGGATGGGGTAGATGGGCGCTTCCCGGTCCACGATCATGCTCCTTGTCCTCCTCGCGCCGCCCCTAGGCCTGCGGCGCCACCTCGCGCGTGGGTATGTGCCCGCCCTCCCTAAGGTAGTTGTAGATCTCCTGGGTCTTGGCGAAGGCGTGGAAGTCGGGCCGGTACTCCTTCTCCAGCTTGTAGTCCACCTCCAGGAACTTGTTCAGGGTGACAAAGAAGGCATACTGCACGATGTAGGAAGCCGTCTCCGGCGCGTCCCGGTTCTTGTCCACGAAGAGGTTGATGATGTCCACCTTGGGCATCAGCGCCGGATCCAGCCCCTCGCTGCGCGCCCGGGACTCCAGCAGCGTGGCCAGGTCATGGGTGGCCTTCCAGTCCTTGGCCAGGACCATGGCCACGTCCAGGTCGTACTCCAGGTCCCCGCTGCCCATGGAGTGGTGCATGGTGGGCCGGTTGTAGACGTTGAACTCCTCGGCCTCGTCCGCCGGCCGCTCGTCCAGGCGGCAGCCCTCCTTGTCCAGGGGGGAGATGGCGAAGATGGGGCAGTTGAGCTCCAGGCTCATCTCCGCCAGGGCGGTGGAGATGAAGTCGGTGCGCGCCCGCTGGTCGTCTACGTACTCGGAGAGCGGGATCTTCTGCAGGTAGTCGAAGAAGATGACGATGTCGGAGGTCTCGAACTCCTGCATCAGGTTGTAAGCGTGGGCGCGGATGCGGTCCAGGGTGTGCTGCCGTCCCGCCTCCACCACGTAGAGGTAGGGGGCGTAGCGCGCCATGCGCTGCTGCGCCTCCCTCAGCTTGTGGGCGATGGAGCGCCCCTCCGGGTCGGCCCCGACCAGGATCCAGGTGGGGTTCAGCCCGGTCTCGCGGGCCATCAGGCGGGCCCCCAGGACGCGGCGCGTCTGCTCCCAGGTGTAGTAGAGCACCGGGGTGCGGTGGTTGGCGGCGATGAAGGTAGCGAGCTCCAGGGCGAAGTTGGTCTTGCCGCGGCGGGGCGCCCCGGCCAGCCCGTAGTAGAAGCCGCGGCGCAGACCGGAAAGCACCTCGTTCAGACGGTCGAAGGGTCGGATGGAGAACCCCAGCTGGCGCACGGGGTCGGAGCGGTCGGCGAACTCCACGAGGTCCCCCAGCGCCGAGGAGACGGGGGCGACCTGCTTGCGCATGCGCCGCTTCTGGATCTCCATCAGCCGGCCGATGGCCTCGCTGGTCACCTGGATGATGTCCTGCGGCCGGTCCCCGCCCTTGTGCAGGAAGGCTCCCAGCTCCTCGTGCACCTTCTGCAGCAGCTCCCGGCTCTCGCGCGCCTTGAGCAGGTCCAGGTAGCCGATCACCTGTCCGGCGTTGGGCGGTGTGCGCGCCACCACCGCTCCCAGATAGCGCTCCATCTCCGGGGAGAGCAGCCCGTGGTCGTCCAGGTGGGCGCGAACGGCCACCTCGTCCACGGCGGCGCTGCGCCCGTAGAGGTCGAAGAGGGCCTTCACCAGCCGTTTGGCCACCGGGGTGGCCAGCAGGTCCACATGGAACCCCTCGTTCAGGGCGATGGTGAATAGGTGGCGGTCGCGGAGGAAGCCGCTGAGCAGGGACGCCTCAATGTCGTGATAGTCCATGGTCACTCACGATCCGCGGGAAGGGCGCGGCGAGCGGGCCTCCCGGAAAGTTCTGACAAACTCACTGCGCTCTTCGATCAGGTTTGGATGCAACCGCAGCGGATAGTAGGCTGAACCTCCGCATAGCAAGAAGCCATATGCCCACAAGCCGGGCCGCCTAGTCGCCGACGAGGCTGCGGCCGCGCCGCCGGAAACCCGCCCGGGATATCGCCCGCGCCCGTCTGGATTGCCCCAGACTGGGGCATGAATCCCCTGGACAAATCACCCCACGTGCCTGCGGAGACCCGGTGAACGACGGCATCCGCCTGGAGGAGTACAAATCCCGTCTGGGCCTGCCCGCGGGCAACCGCGTGCTGGAGGGCGCCTTACGCTACCATGAGGCGCGGGCTAAGGCGCAGCGGGGGCCGGTGGAGGAGGCCATCACCCTCTACCGCCGCCTCCTAGACCTGCTGCCCGACGAGCCCTGGGTCTACGCGGACCTGGTGGACCTGTACCTGCTTCGCGGGGCGACAGAGGAGGCGGTGAGCCTGCTGCTGGCCCTGGGGGATGTCTACCTCCGCCTGGGGCGCACCGACGGGGTGCTGCGCGCCTACCAGCAGGCGGCGGCTTTGGCCCCGCACGACCCGCAGATCCAGGCCCGCCTGGCCGCCTCCCCACCGGCATCGCGGAGACACCGGCCTCGCCGCAGGGCCCCGCGGCGCCCCCAGTCCCGCCCGCAGTCGTCGCCCCGAGCTCTCCGGACGGCCAGGCGGCTCCGCCGGACCCAGGGGCCACTCAGACCCGCCCCTTGCCGCCAAAACCCCAGGAGGACAGCCCCCCCGCTCCAGGACCGGGGGAGGCCAGGACGGAGGCGCGCCCGCAGGCCCCGCCCCGGCGCGGCGCCCGAGTGGGACGGCGCACCGAGACCCTGGGGGCGGTGCTGCAGGAGATGGGGCTGCTCACCCCCGAGCAGCTCTCCCAGGCGCTGGAGATCCAGAGCCGCACCGGAGAACGGCTGGGCCAGATCCTCCTGGACATGAAGGTGATCACCGAGGTGCAACTGGCGCAGGCCATGGGCCGCCAGTGGGGCTACCGCTACGTCAACCTGAGCGAGGTGAAGGTGGACCCGGACGCGGTGAAGCTGATCCCCCACTCCCTGGCCCTGCGGCTGCGCGTGATGCCCGTGACCTGGGAGCGAGGCCGGCTGGTGCTGGCCATGATCGACCCCCTGAACGTCATCGCCGTGGACGACGTCCGCCTGATGACCGGGCAGGAGGTGGAGCCGGTCATCACCACCGAGGACGACCTGCTGGCGGCCATCAACCGTCACTACCAGATGGAGACGGTCAGCGAGGCGGTAGCCCAGGACACCCTGGAGACCGCGGAGTCCAGCGAGGACGAGGTCTCCATCGAGCTGTTGAAGACCCTGGTCGAGGACGCCCCCGTGGTTCGCCTGCTGAACACCGTCATCGATGAGGGCATCCGCCAGGGGGCCAGCGACATTCACATCGAGCCGCAGCGCAGCGGCCTGCTGGTGCGCTACCGTATCGACGGCGTGCTGCACGATGTGATGAAGCCGCCGCGGGACGTGCGCGCCGCCCTCATCTCCCGGGCGAAGATCATGGCCGACCTGGACATCGCCGAGCGGCGACGCCCGCAGGACGGGCGCATCCACTACAAGTCTCCCAGCCGCACCGTGGACCTGCGGGTCTCCACCCTGCCCACCATCTTCGGCGAAAAGGTGGTCATGCGCATCCTGGACCAGTCCACCCCACTGATTGGCCTCAACCGACTGGGCTTCCACAGCGACACGCTGCGGCAGTGGGAGCAGGCCATCAGCACCCCTTATGGGATGATCCTGGTCACCGGCCCCACAGGCAGCGGCAAGACCACTACCCTCTACGCCACATTGGGGACCATCAACAGCCTGGAGAAGAACATCGTAACCGTAGAGGACCCGGTGGAGTACCAGCTACCCCGGATCAACCAGGTACAGGTCAACGTCAAGGCCGGGCTGACCTTTGCCAGCGCCCTGCGCAGCATCCTCCGGCAGGACCCGGACATCGTCATGGTGGGGGAGATGCGCGACAGGGAGACGGCGGAGATCGGGGTGCAGGCGGCGCTCACCGGACACCTGGTCCTCTCCACCCTGCACACCAACGACGCGGCCTCGGCCATCACCCGGCTGGTGGACATGGGGATCGAGCCCTTCCTGGTGGCCTCCTCCACCGTGGCCATCCTGGCGCAGCGCCTGGCCCGACAGATCTGCTCCCACTGCAAGATCGCCTACACCCCGCCGCCCGATGCGCTGAAGCGGCTGGGGCTGGACCCTCAGCGGGAGGTCACCCTCTTCCGCGGCCAGGGCTGCGAGGAGTGCCGCTTCACCGGCTACCGGGGGCGCATCGGGGTTTTCGAGCTGCTGCTGATGAGCGACGGCATCCGCGAGCTGGTGGTGCGCCGCGCCCCCTCCTCGGAGATCAAGGCCCTGGCGGTGAGGGAGGGGATGCAGACGCTGCGTGACGACGGCCTGGAGAAGGTCCTCTCCGGCGTCTCCACCATCGACGAGATCCTGCGCGTGGTCTACGTGGCCGACTGACCGCGCCTCCGGGTCGCACGGCCGAGGTGTGCCACGGCGCGCGGCTGCGGTGCCCGCCAGAGGCTGGAGATGGGCAGGGCGTACAGGTTGTCCCCAAAGGGCACAGCCTCCTCGCCGAAGTAGAGGAGGATTCCCCGGAGGAAGCCTCCTCGCTATGCATGACGGAGGCTGGCAGGAGGAACGCCGAAGCAAGAGCCCGATCAATGAAGTCCTCGACCACGCCGTCAATCTCACCCTGCGACGGTTAGATCATCCAGCGCCGCAGATCTTTCGCTACTGGTCCTTCCAGGCGCGCAGCCGAGTGAAGCTGCCGTAGGTGGGGGGAGCGATCTCCGCGGTGGGGTCGTAGGTGAAGACGAAGTCTCGATCCACCACTACCGTGTGCGCCAGGACGGCTCCGTACATCTTGCCGACGTAGCCCACGGCGCGGTCCTCGTCCCACCGCCCGTAGGGGACGATGAACGTCCCCACCACGATGCTCGCCCGGTCGATCTGCACCGCGGCGGGATCCTGGGCCGTGGAGCGGACGTAGACGCGCAGGCGGCCAGCCGGCGCCGGCTGGGGTGTCTCGGCGGTGTCCGTGGGCAGCATGCCGAAGCGACCGTACTGCCCGACGACCAGTGCCTGGCCGCTGAGCTCGGCCACGCGCAGCTCCACCTTCCCTTCCCCCAGAAGGATCAACCGACCGCAGCGACCCATGCGCAGGGTGCGCACGTTGACAACGGTGGTGGTTCCGGCCGGTCCGCTGTCAATGCGCAGGTCCGTGAAAGGCGTGGAGCCGGTGCACCCACCCGACTCCCCGGCCGCCTCCAGGACGATCTCGTCCCAGTCGTATCCGGTGGAGGCGTCCATGGTCCACCCGGCGGCGGTCACGATGCGGTCGTTGGCCCCCGGGGAGAACTCGGGCAGCGTCACCGCCGGGCAGATGGGACCAGGGGCGTAGGGGGTGGTCGTCCCCTGCACCTGGGTGGCGCATCCTTGCGAACAGGTTATGGGACCCGTGGCCCGGGCACTGCCCGTGTAGTAGCCATTGTTGGTGTACGGCGGCGGCGGGTCGGCACGCACTCGGGCCGGGCTGCTGGCCGGGCCCAGCAGACTGATGGAGCCGTCGGCGGCCACGTCCCCGTAGATGGTGATGCCCTGGTTCACCGTCACCGAGGTATAGGCGCAGATGACGTAGGGGCTCACCCCTTCCGGGAACCCCTCCACCGTCACGACCAGCGTGCGCCTGGGTCCGGGCACAGCGAGGGTGGCCACCGAGACGATGCGGCGGAAGGCGGCGGTAGCGCCGCTGCAGGGCGGGGGCTGACCGTCCAGGCAGTACACGGTAACCACCGCGCTGCCCAACAGCGTACCTCCTGCCGCCACGGTGACGGTCTCCCCCCTGTAGCCCGCCGCCCCCGGTTGCTGCAGCCGCCCCAGCGCGTAGTGGATCCCCGCCTCGGCGATGTTGAAGACACGCACCGCCTGCAGCTGCCGGATTCCCGCGGAAAGGTCGGCGGCGATGAAGCGCATCACGCCCAGGGTGATCACGGTGATCAGCCCCATCATCAGGAGGATGTACATCATCACCGACCCGGCAGCGCCTTGGAGGGAGGCCGCGGCGGGGCTAGATGCCTTCGTCGGGGTTCTTCCACGCATTGGCGTTGGGCTCGGGGTTGCGCAGCATCACGTCACGGGTCCAGGTCTGGGCCTGCACCCCGGAGGACCCCTGCGCCGCCTGCACTGCCAGCGTGATGCGGATGAGGCGGATGCGCCGGATCTGCGCGGGGGAGGTCAGGTCCACAACCCGCAGGCCGGCGCTGGAATAGTAGTCGAACGTCAGGGCCGTCACCGTCACTCGGGGGTCGGAGAGGGGAACGGTCACCGGGGCCGCCCCCGGGGCGCAGGACTGCTGGTACTCCAGGACGACCTGATTGCCGCTCTCCGGATCGGGGCCCAGCAGATAGCCTAGGGTGATCACCTCGTTGCCGGCCACGGTATCGCTGTTCAGGATCTCCCCGCTCACGTACAGCGCCCCTACCGTGGGCCGCAGGGCGGCGTCCTCGGCGACGACCATATCCCGGCAACGCGCCTCGGTCTGCTCGGCGGGCACCAGGTTCAACCCGGCGTTGCGTAGCCGCTCCGACATCCACTCCAGGGTCTGCCGTGCCGTCTCCGTGTCGGCGGAACGCACGGCCACGATGAGCTTGCTGCGCACCGCCGCACCCACCAGCGCGGTCATGGAGCCCGCCAGCGCCGCCATCAGCCCGATGACCACCAGCACCTCGATCAGGGTCATCCCGGCGGAGCCGCGCCGGTCCGATCGTCCCGCCCCCGCCATACGGAGAGGGAGTGCGCTACGGCGTGCTGAAGTTGGCCACATAGGTGGTGAGGATGGTGTAGGGCGGGGAGTCCGCGCGTTCGTACAGCATGACCGTCAGCTTGCGCAACGGCGGATCCGTGATGTCCTCCGCCTGGATCACGGCGTGGTGAAACCCCGGGGGGATCCGCGGCTCGGTGAGCTCGCCATAGGTGGTATAGCCGCCGTCCTGGGTCAGGGTGCGGGTCCCGGCGGCCACGTCGTCGGCCAGGAAGGAGTAGCCCTGCAGGCGGAGGTAGTCCAGCTCGGCCTGCACCCACGCCGCAGCCTCGGCCCGCACCTTCCCCCGGCGTGCCTCGGTCATGCCGTAAAGCAACCCGCCCAGGACCGTGGTGGCCATCAGCGCCAGCACTGTGCTGGCCACGACCAGCTCCACCAGCGTGAAGCCCGCCTCTCCTCTGCCGGGGCGGCAGGGTGTCGGCGCCGGCACCTCACGGCTCACTGTAGGACACCCGGCCCGTGCCCGCGGTAATGCGCACGGTATAGGTGCGGCCGGTGGTGGTGTTGGTCACGGCTATGGTGCCGGCGGCCAGGGGCACGCCGCGGCGGTTGAAAGAGCAGGCCGCCGCCGGGCAGGTGGTGCTCAGAACGATGTCCTCGGGCAGGACGGCCTGGCGCAGCGTCCCCCCGTCCGCGGCGCCGATGGTGTAGGCGTGGGAGGTGACGCTGACGGTCACCGTGGTGCGGCGCGTCAGGGCGGCCTGGCGCGCGGCGGCGATGTCGTAGGCCATGGTCCTCACCCACCCGTCCACCCGCTCCCGAGCCAGGGCCCCGCGCATGCCGATGACGCTCATTCCCACCACGACGCCCAGCACGCTGACCACGATCAGGCTCTCCAGGGTGGAGAGTCCTGATGCGGACCAGGAAGGGCACGCCCTCCAGCGGGGGCGGGCGGAGCGGCGCGACCCGGACGGCGACATGGCTCTTGGGTCCTTCCAGTTGGTGCTCTGCAGGCATTATGCCCGCTGCCGTCGATCTTCAGTCCGCACAGCCGATTCCTGCGGCCGAAGCCAACTTCGGCAGCCGAAACCGTCCTGCAGGCACGCCGCGGGGGCGTGGACCGGGTGGGAGTCCACGCCCCCATGCGACGCGGGGGGGCGGGGTACGCTCTTCCTGCCCGCGGATTTCCTAGTGCATCCGCGGGCCCCCGGGAACTCAGACCAGCGCCGCCGCCAGCTGGCTGTTGCGCTTCATCTCCAGGCGGATGCGTCCCAGGTTGCAGCGGGCGTTGCCCACCACCACCAGCAGCGCGTCGGGGCCGGCGGGCCCCACGGCCACGGGTCCTTCCTCGAACTCCATGAGCAGGCCGCGGATCATCCCGCGCACCATCTCGGTGCCCATCGCCTCCGCCGCCGCCACGTTGCTGGCCACGATGGCGGCGATACCCTCCAGATCCACATCCTCGGTGGTGATGCCCTCGATGACGAAACCGTCGCGGCCGACAACCAGGACCGCCAGCACACCCTCCACCTTGGCCAGCTCCGCCAGGACGTCCTTGATCTGCGACATCGTCCGATTTCCCCCCGTTCACACCGCCGGGTCCAGCAGCGCCCGCAGCTTGCTCAGCGAGCTGGCCAGCACCCGGGAGACGTGTTTTTGTGAGATGCCGATCCTTCGGGCTGCTTCCATCTGGGTCAGGTCGGTGAAAAAGAGGTAGTAGAGCACGCGCCGCTGCAGGGGGTTCAGCTTCTCCATGGCCTCGAAGAGGACGATGCGGTCCTCCAGGGGAAGCTGGGTCGCGGGGAGGGACCTGTGCCGCGTGCGATCGCGGTCGACCCGCAGGTCGCCGGTCTCCTCGTCCGCCTCCAGGGAGATGGTGCGCAGGACCTCCCGCGTCTTCAAGGCCTCCAGGAGGCCTTCCTCCTCCACGTTGAGCTGCGAGGCCAGGTGTTCCAACGCGGGGAAGCGACCCTCCGCGCTGATGTATCGGGCCGCCGCCTCTTCGATCTGGTGGTTCAGCTTCTGCAGCCAGCGCGGCTTGCGGATGGTGTCGCGGTGGTCGCGCAGGTAGTGCCGGATCTCGCCGCGGATGAGGTGGCTGGCGTAGGTGACGAACTTGACGCCGCGCGTGGGGTCGAACATCTCCACGGCGTTGAGCAGGCCGATGAATCCCACCTGCATCAGGTCGTCGCCGGGGACGCCGGAGAAGATGAAGTCGGCGACGATGCGCCGCACCAGCGGGGTGCAGGCCAGGACGATCTCTTCCCGCACGGCGGGGTCGCGGGTCGCCAGGTAGCGAGCGACCAACTGGTCCTCGTCCCGGGCCTGCTGTTGCGGGCGCAGGGATGGCGTCGCCCCGTTACGCGATGTGGACGTGCGGAAGGACGCTGCTGTGGAATATGTGGTGAGCTGGCCACGAGCTGCCATGGGTGCTCCCCTCCGGCGGCGTGACCCCGAAAGCCGGTGAGAATGCCCGCGGCAGGTTGAGCCTGTCGGGGCAGCAGGCTCAGAGCGGCGACGCATGCAGCGATGTGAGGTGCGATCTCCGCCTGAAAGTCGAGTCCCCCTCGGTGGTGCCACCGAGGGGGACTCAAAAAGCCTTTTCCCTTCGGCAGCCCGGCCGACCGCTTCCCTGGTCCCGTGGCTTTGCGCCCCCACCTCGCGATGGGTTTGCCTTTTCGGGGACTTCCTATGAAATTGTGATCGGAATAATTCTACGTACCCTCCGCGACTCCTTCTGCTTGCGGCAAAAATTTCCCCGCAGCAACCTCCGCGTGATCCTCCCCAGAAACCGCCCGCTTCCTGGCATCACCTTCACGCCATCTTCTCAGATGCGCGCGACCCAGCGCGGGGACGAGAGGTGTAGCGGCGGAAGACCAGTCGGCGGTCCATCAGGCCACTGACCACACCGTCCACCTGGCGCAGCGGGACCCCCGCCGCGTGCGCAACCTCCTCCAGCGTGCGGCCGCCATCCAGAAGAGGCAGCCATCCGACGATCTCCCGGCCGAACTGGGTAATCAGCTCTCGCAGCGCCTCCGGGCTGGCCAGGTCCACGGTGGGGGCCAGGAGGAAGCGCTCGTCGCCCCGAAATCGACGAGATGCCTCGCTCCCGGCCGGGACCACCGTGGGCTCCCTGTACTGCGCTGGCGCGGGCGAAGCGGGTTCTGTCACGGGCGGAGAGGGCTCCGTCGACGTCTCCGACTCCGCCACGCCGGCAGCATGCGGCGGTTCCGCAGGCACCTCACCCCCCGCGGCCGAGGGAGCAGCCCGCACCTCGGCCGACGGGGTGGGCTCATGCAGCGGCGAGACCTCCAGAGGGGGAAAGAGGTCCAGGGCTAAGCGGCCGCGGTAGATCTGCAGCAGCCCGTCCTGGGAGGCAAAGGTGCCGTCGGCACCCAGTGCAGCCCCCTGGTGGAAGCGGCCCATTCGCACCAGGCCGTCCTGCACGATCCAAGCCGCGGCGGCCTCGCCGATGAGGACGGCGACGCCGTTGAACCCTCGTTGCTGCGCCCACCGGACCCAGGCCTCAGCGGAGACGACCTCCGCCGGGAGGGCCGGATGCACCAGCGCCAGATCGCGCAGTGCCGCCGTCCAGCGCGCCGGAATGGCCACCTGCCCCCAGCGCGGTGGAGGCGTCCGCTCCAGACGACGCGCCACCGTGGTCAGCGCGTGCTCCCCCTCCACCCATCCGTTTCCGTCCCACAGGTGAATGCGGGGGCGGCCGTCGACGAACAGGAGAATCGCTTCGCTGTCGGTCCACCGTAACCAGAGGTACCCATTCCACTGATGTCGCTGCGCCACCCAGGTGGCCCAGCGGTCGGGGGTGAGGACGAGAGGCGTAGCCGCGCCGCGCACCGCCATCAAAGCGCCTCGACCATCCGCCGGTGCCATGTCCCGCTGGCCGAGAGCGCCGCAAGACCGGCCACGCGCAGCAGGTTGACGCGATGGACATCCGTGTACAGGTCGTAGAATGCCAGGTAGGCCATTCCCACGCTGGCCAGGGCCAGGCAGGTCACGCCTGCGACCAAACCTAGCCAGACGTATCCGCTGGCTCCGCCGCGGAAGGCTATGGCCGGTCCGATCGCCAGCGGCACCAGCAGGGCCGGCGTGCCCGCGTAGAAGAGATCGAGGCCCCTCTCCAGGGGGTGGAGCGGGTTGGAGAGCACCGGCCACATGACTCCGCCGATGAGCGCCACCCCCACCAGCCCACCGCCGGCCGCCAGCGCCAACCGCTGCCACGGCGTCAGCATGGGACTCACCAGGAGGAACTCGTCCCCCAGGGCGGCGAGCAGCAGGAGGAAGGCCGCCACCAGGAAAGCGTCGGCCACCGAGGGGTAGAGGCTAACCTGGCCGGTCCACTCCCGCAGGGCATAGACCAGTAGCCCCACCCCCCAGATGCCGGGAGCGGCGGCTGCCAGGCTCCAGACGCGGCGTTCGTGGTCGTGAAGGGCGTAGGTGCGCGCCGCCCGCAGGAGAGCCGTCGCCGCGGCCCCCGCGGCCAGGACCTGCAGAGAGATGCTGAGCAGGTGCTGGATCAGGCGCGCGCCGCCATCCACCGGCGCCGGCAGGAAGACAGCCAGACCGGCGGCGACCAGGAGGACGGGCAGCATCAACGCGACCATCTCAGTCTCCCTCTGCTGCGGCTTGCAGAATCTGCCTCACGACCTCCTCGCAGGCGAAGTCGCGGGCCAGCGTAAGCAGTAGCCGCTCTGTGAATGCCGACCCGGCCACCTGGCGCAGCCCCTCCGCCACCTGGCGCAGCGCGGCTTTGCCCTGCTCCGGGCCGATGCGGCCACGTACGGTGCCCCCGGAGAGGGTGGCGTGAGGGGCCATCGCCGCATTGGCCGCCTCCTCCAGATGCAGCGCCAGCGGGCTCCCGCGGTGCCGCCGCACCCGCGCCAGCGCCTCGGGCAGCAACCGATCCCACGGCACAGCCCCTGCGCTCGGACCGGGACCCCCACTGCCTGCCGTCGCCCGGGAGGTCGATATTGCGCGTAGCCGGGCCACCAGGGTGGAGCCGACGGCCGGGGTCCGCGCGTCCGCACCCGCCCCCTGCGGCGAGTCATCGGTGGCGCCGCCCACCGGCGGAGGCGACCCTGGATGGACGGTCACCACCGCGTCCGCGTCCGCCCACAGCGAGCGCAGCGCCGCCAGGGGATCCTCCTGGTGCACCAGCACGTCCCCCGTCCCTGCGGGCAGCTCCCACGCGCCGTGCAGGCGGCCGCGGTCAAACCAAAGCGCCCCCTCTCCGGGACGGCCAGCCGCGTACATAAGCCCGCTGAACCCGCGCCGCCGAAGTAGAGTCACCAGCGGGTCGAGGTGCACGTAGGCAGGCCGCAGGTCGTCGTAGAGCGGCCGCTGCGCGCGCGCCACCCGCAGCAGCGCCTCCGCCTGCAACCGGGAGAGAGCGGGCATCTACCTGATCCCCCTCTCCCTGTAGTAGCGATGCGCCCCGGGATGCGCATAGACGGGCATCCCGCGGCGCGCGGCGACAAGGACGATGTCCCGGCTGGCGGCGTGGGCCCGCTGGAGCTGGCCGACGTGCTCCCACAGCGCCCGGGTCAGACCGTAGACCAGCTGCGCGTCCGCCTCCTGGCGCGTCAGCAGCATGGCCCTCACCGCCACTGTCTCTACGGGGCGGTCCTGCCCACGGTAGGTGTGGGCTGGGATGACCGCGGCGGTGTAGAGCGGATACCGTGCGCGCAGCGCTTCAACCGTTGTCTTCGGGAGGGGCAGGAGCTGCAGGTCGCGCGCAGCCGCCGCCTCCTCCACGGCGGGGGTGGGGATTCCTGCGGTGAAGAAGGCGGCATCGATCAGGCCGTCCCTGAGCTGGTCGGCGGCCTCAACGAAGGTGAGGAACTCCTCTCGCATGCGGGCACCGTCAAGACCGAAGAGGCGCAGGATCTGCCGGGCGTTCACGGCGGTCCCGCTCCCCGGCATCCCCACCGCCACGCGCTGTCCAGTCAAGTCGGCGACACCGTTTATCCCGCGCCCCTGCAGCGCCACCACCTGCACAACCTCCGGATAGAGCATGGCCACCCCGCGCAGGTTTCCCGCCGGCTGCGGCCGGCCCCCCTTCGCGAACGGCTCCATACCCCGGGCGGCGTAGGAGGCGATGTCGTGCTGCACGAAGGCCAGGTCCACGTCACCGCGGGCCACCAGCCGGACGTTGGCCAAAGAGCCTGCGGTCACCATCGCCGTGGCCTGCACCCCCGGGACTGTGGCAGACCAGATCCCGGCCAGCGCGGTCCCGAGCGGGAAGTAGGCGCCTCCGATGTCGCCGGTGGCCACCACCACGTAGGCGCGCCGTAGCACACCAACCGGGCTGCTCAGGCCGACGGCGCCGGCCAGGATCAGGGCCACCGCGCACCGCGCCACCCCCTCTCCCTACTGCCTCACCGCGACGAACCGTCCCCTGCTGACGCGCCTCACCACCACAGCGCGCAAGGGGTCGCCGAAGCGGTCGATCGTCAGGTCGCCGGTGACGCCGGGAAAGCGCCGCACCGCCGCCACAGCGTCCCGCACTCCCTCCCGATCCGTTCCCGCCCGGCGTAGGGCAAAGGCCAGGACGCGCACTGCATCGTAAGCCTGGGCTGCGACCTGCTCGGGAGTGTGGCCGTAGCGTTCGCGGTAGGCGGCGACGAAGGATCGGACCAGGGGCAGAGGGGACTCCGGGAGGAAGCCCGCCGGTACGTACAGGCCGTTGGCGGCGGCACCGGCCCAGGCGGTGGTGTCCTCGGTGTAGAGGGCGCCACTGCCGCCGATGGGCAGGTGAGGAGCCAGCGCATGGGCCTGCCGCAGGAAGAGCGCCCCCTCCGCGGGATACGCTGCCAGGAAGACGGCCTGCGCCCGCTCGGCGAGGGCGCCCCGCAGGTGACGGGTGAAGTCCCGTTCCCCCTGACGGAAGAGGCGGCGCGCGGTGATGACGGCACCCCTGGCCCGGACCGCCTGCTCAAAGGCCAGGGCCACCATCGTCCCATAGATGCTGCTGTCGGCCACCACAGCGATGCGGCGCGCTCCCAGCCGCTCCACCAGGTAGGCGGCGACAGGCTGGGCCTGGCTATGCGCTGGCAGCGCCGTGCGGAAGACGTAGTGCCCGCCGTAGGGCAGGGGCACCGCCGCGCCCGGCGTGATCAGTACCAGGCGGTGGTGCTCCGCCGCCGGGGCGGCGGCGACAGCAGAGGCGTCGGTGAGCGCTCCCAGGACGGCCACTACCCCCCGCGCCGCCAGCATGGCCACGAGCTGCGGCGCGTCCTCGGGGAGGGCGCTCCCCTCACCGCGCAGCATTACCAGCGGGCGCCCGTGCACGCCCCCCTCAGCGTTGATCTGGCTTACAGCCAGCTCCGCTCCTTCGAGGGCTGCGGTGGCCGTACGTGGCATTCCCGCCTGAGTAGGCAAGATCACCCCCAGGGCGAGCGGGGTACCGGCCGTATAGGCCGCCGGCGCGCACGCAGGGAGCAGGAGAACCAGCACGAGCAGGAGGAACCCCGACGACGGCGGGCTCATCTCTCGCTCCATCCCCCAATGGCACCTTCCTGCCGGAGGACGCCTCCGGCGCAATGAACGGCGCAGCGCCCTCGGCTTGGCCTGGATGCCGAAAGGCCGAGGGCGCCGCGCCGGGATGAACCGTAGCCGTCCTCACCTGTCGGCAGCCCGGCTGACCCCGCTCACAGCGCGAGCGTGCCTGCGCACGCCGCAACATGACCTCGGGTCCCGTGGCTTTGCGCCCCCACCTTGCGGCGGGTTTGCCCTTATCGCAGGCCGTGCTCGATTGTCCCTGCCGCCGTCCCTTCCTTACCTGTTCCCGCGTTCGACCAGCGGAGGCCGGGCGACGTGCCTCCGGCGATGGAACACCTCTCCTCTTTTCCCATGCCCGGACCGCGGCCCGCCTAGACCCTGGCCTCTGCCGCCGGGTAGACTACACGCAGCCGCCGGTAGAGGTCGCTCACGTTGCGCACGTAGAGCACCGTCTCCTCGTAGGGCGGGATGCCGCCGTACCGTTGCACAGCGCCCTTACCGGCGTTGTACGCGGCCAGGGCCAGGTGGAGGTTTCCCCAGCCGAAGTGGTCCAGGTTTCCCCGCAGCACGCGCACCGTCCCGTAGATGTTCGCCACGGGGTCGTCGGGGTGGACGCCCAGGGCGGCGGCGGTCTCCGGCATCAGTTGCCCCAACCCCCTGGCGCCCTTGTGGGAGCGTGCCGTCGGGGAGAATCCGGATTCCACGGCGATGACCGCGGCAACCAGCCGGGGGTCGAGGTTGTACTGCCGGGAGAACTCCAGGATGGCCACGGCGATGGCTTGCGCATCTTGCGCGGACAGCCGCGCGTTGTAGAAGCGGGCCATGGCGGCGTAGGCGCGGGGGTCCAGGGCCAGGGCGGGCTGCCGCGCCGGCGGAGTGGCGCCCAGAGCCATCCCGCGGATGACGCGTAGTCCCTGGCGGGCCAGGTCTGCCACCGCGCCCCGCGGGACCAGGATGAGCACGCGCTGCAGAACCCGCTCGGCCCGCGGCAGGTCGCCGCTGGCGGCGAGGGCGTGACCCCACCAGAGCCAGATGTGGGCGTCCCGCGGAGCCAGCTCCGCGGCGGCCCCCAGCGCCTCCGCGCCCTCACGGTAGCGGCCGAGGCGGACCAGCGTGACCCCCAGCCAGAACCGAGGCTGCACCTGGGCCTGTTGTTCCCGAGCCGCCCGGTGGAAGGCCGCCACCGCGGCCGTCAGATGCCCCCGCCGGTACAGGGCGATTCCCGCATCGAGGCCCGAGGCTGCGGCCAGGGGCGCCGGCATCGCCAATAGGAGCGCCAGGGCCAGGGCTACAGCGGCCTTCCTTATCATCAAGTCAGAAGGTCCACGAGCTCGCTGCGCCGCTTCTTGATGGCCAGCCGGGCGCGGGCCACATTTCCCCCGGCGCGCAGCACGATCACCAGGAAGTGCTCCGGCGTGAGCATAACGACCAACAGGGAAAGGCGGTCGGTGGAGAGGGAGACGGAGTCCACATCCCCACCGTCCAGCTTGCGCGCGCAGTACGCTCCCACCTTGAGGAGTACGGCCAGGTCCTGGCCCACCCGCCCCAGATCGGCCTCCAGGTCCTTGACCACAGCCTGCACCACGGTCCCGTCCATGGAGCCGACCGCCGCCGCCTGTGCGTCGTCGGGGGTCAGTTCCTGGAGGATCGCCCGCAGGGACATGGATGACTTCGTCGGCGCGTCCAACGAACGAGTAAACTTCGACGTCTCCATTACCCCGCCCTCCGGGATATGCCCGCCATTCGGTGCACGCAGACCTGGCCGCGCTCACGGTGCGCGCGGGGGCCGCGGCGGGTCGCAGAGGCGCAGCAGCCACAAGACCACCCGCTCCACGGTGCGGTTTATCCAGCGGGTTGTGGGGAACTCCCGCGCCCCCAGAGGCTTCACCAGAATGGTGAAAAGCCCCAGGCGGTTGCCCCCCAGGATGTCGGTGAAGAGCTGGTCGCCCGCCAGCGCGGTCTGGAGCGGCGTCGTCCCCATCATCTCCATGGCGCGGCGGAACATGGAGGAAGAGGGCTTGGCCCACCCCTGGGCGATGGGCAGGCCGAGGCGCTCGGCCAGCGCACGGCTCCGCCGGGAGCGGTTGTTGGTCACCAGGACCATGGGGAATCCGGCCTCCTGCGCCCGCTCCACCCAGATGCGGACCTCCTCAGGGGGAGCGGCGGCACCGTAGGGCACCAGGGTGTTGTCCAGGTCCAGGACCATGCCGCGGATCCCCTGTGCCCGCAACCACGCCACGTCTATGTCGGTGATGGAATGAAGCCGTAGGCGCGGCCGCAGTAGGTCGCGCAGCCTCACCGCCGCCACCGCCGGACGTTCCGCTGGTGCTCCTGCAGCGTGCTGCTGAAGGCGTGGCTGCCGTCGGGGCGCAGCACGTAGAAGAGGTAGGGTGTCACCGCGGGGCGGGCCGCCGCCTCGATGGCGGCCAGGCCGGGGTTGCTGATGGGACCGGGAGGCAGGCCCGTTTGGCGGTAGGTGTTGTAGGGGGAGTCCACCAGCAGGTCGGCCTTAGTCAAGGAGCCGTCACTGCGCCCCAGGGCGTAGAGCACGGTGGCGTCGATCTCCAGCCGCCAGCTCCGCCGCAGGCGGTTGTAGATAACCCCGGCTATGACCGGACGTTCTGCTGCCAGCCTCGCCTCCCGTTCTACCATGGAGGCGATGGTCAGGGCCTCGTGCAGGGTCACCCCCTGGGCGCGGATCTCCCGCCGCAGCGCCGGGGTGACCCGCTGGTCGAAACGGGCCAGCATCGCCTGCACGATCTGCCGTGGGGGCAGTCCGCGGGGAAAGGCGTAGGTGTCCGGGAAGAGGTAGCCTTCCAGGTCACGCCGCCCTTCCAGGAAGTCGAGGGCGAACGAATCGCCCTCCTCCCGCACCAGGCGCAGGAAGGCCTCCCGCTCCGCCAGACCGGCCTTCGCCAGGAGATCGGCGATCTGGACAGCGGTGTAGCCCTCGGGGATGGTGACGCGGTGCAGCAGCACCTGGCCGCGAGCGAGCCTGTCCAGGATCTCCAGCGGGGACATCGCGGCCGACAGGAGGTACTCCCCCCACTGCAGCCGCCCTCCCACACCGCGCACGCGGGCGGCCACGACGAAGGCCGTCGGGGAGCGAAGCACGCCCGCGTCAGCCAGGAGAGCGGCGATCTGGCTCAACGAGGCCCCCGGGGGGATAACCACGACCTGCTGGCGCGCCTCCCGCGCCGCTGGCTGGAGCGCGGCGGAGGCGACAATGAAGGCCCCGGCCAGAGCCAGGGCCCCCACCACGACGGCGGCAGCGATGTGGCGCACGCCTCAGGCGTCAGCCCTCCGCAAACGGGTCGTCGTCCTCGCCCGCGGGATCGCCGTCGCCTGTCCCTTCCTCATCGTCGTCGGCGATCTCGACGGCGTCGTAGTCCTCCAGGTCCCGCAGCGCGGCGGCCACGCGGTCGAACTCCTCCTCGTCCTCCACCGTGGTCAGCGTCTCGTCGTCCTCCACGCGGAAGATGACCGCCTCCTCCCCGCCCTCCGCGGGCTGGAGGATGGCATAGCGCTGCTCCGCCACCTCGATGACGTCCACGATGTTGAACTCGTGCTCGTTGCCCTGTTCGTCCACCAGGCTTATGGTCTCGCGATGCTTGGTCACTGGGCACCTCCGGCCGAGAAGTCCCGCCGTCGCGGATGCGCCGCCAGGACGCGTGAAGTGTACCACCTCCGCGCCCTCGCTCACAAGGAAGGGACTTCCCTCCCCCCTTCCCGGTCCAGGTAGCCCTGCAGAAGCAGGGAGGCGGCGATGGCGTCACGCAGGGTGCGGCGCCGGGCGCGGCGCAGCCCGCTGGACAGCAGCGCCCGCTCCGCGGCCACAGTGGTCAGTCGCTCGTCGCAGGGCACCACCTCCACCGTCAGGGCCCGCTTCAGGCGGGTGATGAAACGTTCCACCCGCTGCGCCTGCACACCCCGCTCCTTGCGCAGGGTGTAGGGGTAACCGACGACGACCAGGCGCACGCCGTGCGTGCGCACAAGCTCTCCGATCCGGGCCAGGTCCGCCTCCCACCCCCGCCGCTCGAAAACCAGCAGGGGCTGCGCCACGGTGCCGCTGGGGTCGCTGAGGGCGACCCCGACGCGGCGCTCCCCCACGTCCAGCCCCAGGATCCGGCTCACCGCCGCGTCCTGAGCAGCGCGGCCAGCGAGGCCCTGGCCTCCTCCAGCGCCTCGGGCAGGCGGCTGGGGTCGCGGCCGCCGGCCTGGGCCAGGGAGGCGTCTCCGCCCCCGCTCCCTCCCACGATGGGTGCCACCTGCCGCGCCAGGGCCGCCGCCTCGATCCCCAAAGTGGCCGCCTCCGGGCCCACCATGATCACCAGGTTCGCCTTGCCGTTGCTCTCGCTGCCCAGGACCGCTACCGCAGAGGGCGCCATCGCCCGCACCTGGTCTCCCACCCGGCGCAGGGCCTCGTGCGATAGGTTGTCCTTGCGGTAGATCACAATCTTCACCGCACCGATCTGTGGGGCCTCGTCCACGAGACGGCGGACCTCCTCCGGGCTGAGGGAGGCGCGCTCCCGCTCCAGTTGCCGGATGCGGTCCTGTAGCTTGCGCACCGCGGAGACCACATCCCCGGGCGCCACCCGCAGCAGATCGGCCACCTCCCGCAGGGCAGTCTCCTGGGCGCGCAGGTACTCCACGGCCCCCCGGCCGGTCACGGCCTCGATGCGGCGGATTCCGGCGGCGGCGCTGCCCTCGGCCACTATCTTGAACAGCCCTATCTGGCCAGTGTCGGTCAGGTGCGTGCCGCCGCACAGCTCGCGGCTGTACCCGTCGATCTCGACCACGCGCACGCGCTCGCCGTACTTCTCCCCGAACAGGGCCATCGCCCCCCGCCGCAGCGCTTCCTCGTAGGACATCCAGCGCGCGCGCACCCGCAGCCCGTCCAGCACCTTCTCGTTGACGCGCTGCTCCACGGCGGTGCGCTCCTGGGGGGTGAGGGCGGAGAGATGGGTGAAGTCGAAGCGCAGGCGGTCGGGGGCCACCAGCGAGCCAGCCTGCCGGGCGTGCTCCCCCAGGACCTCGCGCAGCGCTCGGTGCAGCAGGTGGGTGGCGGTGTGGTTGCGCATGATGTCCCGCCGCCGAGTTCGGTCAAAGGCTGCGCGCACACCCTCCCCCACGCGCAGCTTCCCCCGCACCAGGCGGCCGCGGTGCACTATCACCCCCTCCCCCGCCCGCTGCGTGTCTGCGACAACCACCTCCCCGCGGCGGTGACCGATGCGGCCGGTGTCGCCGACCTGCCCGCCGCCCTCCGGGTAGAAGGGCGTGCGGTCCAGGACGACGTCCACCTCCTCGCCCTCGCTGGCCTCTTCCACCCGCTCGCCCCCGCGCAGCAGAGCCACCACCCTGGCCCGGGCCTGATGCGAACGGTAGCCGAGGAAGGTGGTGGCCGGGACGTCCGCCAGGCGGCGTGCGGCCGCGGCCTCCTCACCGCCAAACCCGCTGGCTGCCCGGGCCCGCTCCCGCTGCCGTGCCATCGCCGCCTCGAAGCCCGCCTCGTCCACGGTCAGCCCCTGCTCCCGGGCGATGTCGCGGGTCATCTCCAGGGGAAAGCCGAAGGTGTCGTAGAGACGAAAGACGACGGTGCCTGGCAGGACCACCTCGCCTCTCCCCCGCAGCTCTGCGATGGCCTCGTCCAGCCGCTGCAGCCCTACGGCCAGGGTCTGGCCGAACCGCTCCTCCTCCGCGATCACCGTGCGGCGGATGAACTCGCGGCGTTGCTCCAGCTCCGGGTAGACCTGGCCCATGGCCTGCACCACCGCATCGGTGACCTCGCTGAGGAAGGGGCGCTCCAGTCCCACCCGCCGCCCGTAGCGCACGGCGCGGCGGATGATCATCCGCAGGACGTAGGCCCGCCCCTCGTTGCCGGGCATCACGCCGTCGGCGATGAGGAAGGTAGCGGCGCGGGCGTGGTCGGCGATGACGCGGTATGCGACCGCGGCCTCCCGCATCTCCTCCGCTGAGTGCCCCAGCAGCGCACGGATGCGGGCCACTAGCGGGGCGAACATGTCCGTCTCGAAGTTGCTGTACCGCTGCTGCAAGACAGCGGCCACCCGCTCCAGCCCCATCCCCGTGTCCACTCCTGGTCGGGGCAGCGGGATGCGCCTGCCGTCCGCGGCCTGGTCGTACTGCATGAAGACCAAATTCCAGATCTCCAGCCAGCGGCCGCAGTCGTTGTCGAGGGCCACGCTGCAGTCGGCGCGGCCGCAGTTGCAGTACTCCGGTCCCCAGTCGTAGTGCAGCTCGCTGGTGGGTCCCACCGGCCCCACGTCGCCCATCATCCAGAAGTTGGTCTTCTCCCCCATGCGGAAGATGCGCTCTACTGGCACACCCAGCTCCCGCCAGGCCTGAAACGCCTCCTCGTCGCTGTGGAAGACGGTGAAGTACAGCCGTTCCGGGGGCAGGCCGTAGACCTCCGTGACCAGCTCCCAGGCGTAGCGGATCGCCTCCCGTTTGAAGTAGGCGCCGAAGGAGAAGTTGCCGCACATGAGGAAGAAGGTGTGGTGCCGTGGGCTGGGCCCCACCGTCTCCAGGTCGTTGTGGTGGCCGGAGACGCGAAGGCACTTCTGCACCGTCACAGCCCGGTCGTACGGCCGCTGCTCCAGCCCCAGGAAGACGTTCTTGAACTGCACCATCCCGGCGTTGGTGAACAGCAGCGTGGGATCCCCGACGGGCACCAGCGACGAGCTGGGGACGATGGTGTGCCCCCGCTGGGCGAAGAACTGCAGGAAAGTCTCCCGGATGCGCGTCCAGGTCCAGGTTGCCCCTGTCATCAAGACTCACCCAACGAAAGAGCTCTCATCCTGAGGAGGACAGCTCTGCCTGTGCCTCTGCCTCCACCAGCAGCCCTGCCACGTCGGCGAGAGCTCCGTCCAGGCGCTCCACACCCGCGGCTATCTGCTCCGGCGTGACCACGAGGGGGGGAGCGAGGCGCAGCACCGTGGGATTGTTCAGGGAGAAGTAGACTATCAGGCCTCGGCCCAGCGACCAGGCCGCCACCATCAGGGCCACGTCCGCGTTCTCCAGCTCTACGCCCACCAGCAGCCCTTTTCCCCGCACGTCGCGGACTAGCCGGGGGTAGCGCTGCTGCACACGGCGAAGGTCGGCCAGCAGCAGGTCGCCCAGCTCTACGGCGCGGGAAAGCAGCCCCTCCTCCAGGATGGTCTGGATGGTGGCCACCCCCGCGGCGCAGGCAGCCTGGTTCCCGCCCATGGTGGAGGAGTGGAGGAAGGGGTCGGCGGCCATCTTCTCCCACAGCGGCGGACGGGCGATGAACGCGCCCAGCGGCATCACGCCGCCGCCCAGGCCTTTGGCCATGGTGAGGACGTCGGGCGTGATCCCCGCGTGCTCGCAGGCGAACATGCGGCCCGTGCGCCCCATCCCCGTCTGCACCTCGTCCACCATGAGCAGGATGCCGTGACGGTTGCAGATCTCCCGCACCTGCGGCAGGTAGTCGGGGGGCGGGATGATCACCCCGGCCTCCCCCTGGATGGGCTCGACCAGAAACGCCGCCGTCTGGTCGTCGATGGCCGCCTCCAGCGCCGCTGCGTCGCCGAAGGGGACGTGCCTGAAGCCTGGGACCAGGGGCTGGAATGGGGCGCGGTACTTCTCCCGCCCGCTGGCCGACAGCGCCCCCAGGGTCTTGCCGTGGAAGGCACCCTGGGTGGCGATGATCCCCGGCCTACCCGTGGCCAGGCGAGCCAGCTTGATGGCCCCCTCGTTGGCTTCGGTGCCGCTGTGGCAGAAGAAGCTGTACTGCAGGTCTCCCGGGGTGACCTGGGCCAGCAGAGCCGCCAGGTCCGCCTCCGCAGGCCGGGCCATGGCCCGCGCCGAGGCTGGCATGCGCCGCATCTGGGCGATCACCGCCTCCACCACCCGGGGGTGACGGTGCCCGAGGATGAAGACCGCAGGTCCACCGGAGAAATCCAGGTACTCCTTACCCTCGATGTCCCGGACGACCGCTCCTTCTGCCTCCCACTCCACCGTCTCCCCCCCCAGGCGGAAGAGCTTCACGAGCCCGGGGTTGACGAACCTGGTGTACTTGTCGAAGGTCTCCTCGACGATGCGCCGCTTTTCCGGATCGGGCATCATCCCAAGCCTCACCTCACCCGCCGGCGGGGGCCGCCGATTGGGCCTCCAGCACCTCGCGCGCGCGGCGGATGATCTCCCGCGTCTCCTTGTACCCGATCCGCGCCGCCGCTTCGTCCAGGGAGACCCACTCGCAGGCGATGAATCCCTCCTCCCTCTGCGGTGCTGGCTCCTCCCCTCCCAGGAACTCCATCAGGTAGTAGTGCACCGTCTTGTCGTAGTAGGTGTCCTCGGAACGCCAGAAGAAGAAATAGTGTTCTTGCCCCAGGTCGCCGACGACACGGACGTTGCTGAGGCGGGCCTCCTCCTGCACCTCCCGGCGGGCCACCGCCTCAGGAGTCTCCCCCGCCTCGATGGTACCCTTGGGCAGCATCCACTTGCCCCCCTGGTGCTGCAGCAGCAGAATCTGCGGGCCTGCCGGCGTGCGGCGGAAGACCACGCCTCCGGCGCTGCGGGCTCGCTTCACCGGTTTGCCTGCTCTCCGTCGTGCCATGGACTCTCCGCCGGCGACCGTCCCGGCGAGGCGGCGGGCCGTCAGCCGCCGAGGGCCTGCCGCACCAGCCGGCTGACCACGGCGCCCTCTGCCCGGCGCCGCACCCGTGGCATGACGACGGCCATCACACGACCGACCTCCGCTGGGGAGGTGGCCCCCAGCTCGGCGACGGCCTCGGCGACGATCCGCCGCAGCTCCTCTTCCGACAGCGGCGCGGGCAGGTACTGGGTGAGCACGGCCATCTCCAGCGCTTCCCGGCGGGAGAGGTCCTCCCGTCCGCCGCGCTCAAAGGCCTCGATCGCCTCCCGGCGGCGCTTCACCTCGCCGAGCAGGATGTCCTGGATCTCCTCCTCACTCAGCGGCCTCTGCTTGGCGATCTCCGCGTTCTTGATGGCTGCGCGGGCCAGCCGGATGGTGGAGACACGCACGGCGTCGCCGGCCCGTAGGGCCTGCCGCAGGTCTGCTTCCAACCGCTCGCCGAGACCCACCGCTGGAGGGATTCGTCTAGCGGCTGCGCTTGCGTCGCGCCAGCTTCCGTCGCCGCTTGGCGCTGGGCTTCTCGTAGTGTTCGTGGCGCTTGGCCTCCGAGAGGATGCCCGACCGCTTCACCTGCCGCTTGAACCGCCGCAGCGCGCTGTCCAGACTCTCATCCTTGCCCACGCGGACCTCTGCCACGCCCCCACCTACTTTCTCGATTCGGCCGACGACCGCGGCCTCCAACCGCGCGAGCCCGCACGCTGACCCGCCGGCTCCTCCACCTCCGCAGCGCGCTGCTTCCGCCCGGACCTGCGATCGCGGAGGCTTCGGTAGCATCCGCTGAGGCCAGACCGTGCCGGGACGCTCAGCAGCGGCCGATCGTAAACTACCCCTTATGATACACTACGGGGCTACTTCGCGCAGGCGGCGCATTGCCCCAGGGGAGTGGCCTGTCCGGGCATTCCGAAGTCCACAGAGCCCGCGCAGCGCTTTACTCCCAGCGCCGCGTGTCGAGCAGCGGTGGGGCATCCGTCGGGAGGACGCCAGGCGCCAGGACCTCCACCTCCACGCGCAGGTTGATCGCCTCCCGCAGCCTCACCGCCACCGTCGAGGGGTCGAGCGCTGCGCCAGCGGAAGGCTCCACCCGGGCCCACAGCCGGTCCCGGTGCCCCTCCCGCGAAACCACGAGCTGGTAGCGCCCGACTTCCGGGATGCGGGAGAACGCCCGGCGCACCTCTTCGGGGTGGACGAACATGCCACGGACCTTCACCACCTCCCCCACGCGGCCCACGATACGGGTCAGGCGAGGACTCCCACGGCCGCAGGGGCAGGGCGAGGGGTCAAGCGCGGAGAGGTCTCCCGTGGCCAGCCGCAGCAGCGGATAGACCTGGCTGAGAAAGGTCACCACTACCTCCCCCACGCCGCCCGGCGGCTGCGGGGTGCCGCTATCGGGGTCCACGATCTCCACGAAGACGCGGGAGGAGAGGTGCAGGCCGCTCTGCTGCCCGCACTCGTAGGCGATCAGCCCCACGTCGGCGGTGGCATACCCCTGGAAGACGCGTACGCCACGGGCCTGCAGGTCGCGGCGCAGCGCGTCTGGGAGCATCTCCCCGGAGACGAAGGCCACGGCGAACGGCGAAGGTCCATCCACCTTCTCCAGGAGCGCGGCCAGGAATGAGGGCGTTCCGATGTAGCCGCGGACCCCCAGGTCGCGGGCGGTGCGCGCCTGCACCTCGCTGTTGCCCACCCCGCCGGGGATGACCACGCACCCCAGGGATAGTAGCGCCCTGTCGAACATGTGGCCGGCGGGAGTGAGGTGGTAGGCGAAGGTGTTCAGCACCAGGTCGCCGCGACGGAACCCGGCGGCGTGTAGCGCCGGCCCAAACCCCCAGTAGTCCTCTCCCCGGCCGGCGGGGTCGTAGATCGGCCCCGGCGAGACGAAGATGTGGCTCAGATCTTCCATGGGGACCGCCACCCACCCGGCGAAGGGGGGGTCGGCCGCCTGCAGGGCGGGCAGCTCGGCCTTGCGCAGCAGCGGCAGGCGGACAAGGTCCTCCGGCCAGCGCAGCTCGGCCAGCGGACGCCCGGCGGCGGCTACGGCGCGGCGCCCCGCCGCGGTGCGCGCCGATGCCAGGGCCACGGTCTCGCCCAGCCGCTGCGCCATCAGCGCATGCCAGGCCTGTGGGGGAAAGCCTTCCGCAGGGTCGTAGAACTCCGTCACCGGCCATGAAGATTCGGCAAGGCCCAGGCCCTGCCCTCGCCCCATTGGCTTACTGTCGCTGGGACCCTGATCCCGATGGGGCACCGAGGCCCACGGCCCACCCAGGCGTTCCCGCCCGGCATTGGCAGGAGGGTCCTGCCGGAGGGCCTAATTCCCTAGTTCAATGACCCCAGATCTCCTGCTGGTCGACACCGTCCTGGCCGTGGAACGGCTCACCCTCTCCTTTGCCGGGCTGGTGGCCATCGACGGGCTCTCCTTCTCCCTGCACGCCGGGGAGCTGCTGGGCATCATCGGGCCCAACGGTGCGGGTAAGACCAGCGTCCTCAACTGCATCAACGGCTTCTACCGTCCCCGCAGCGGCCGCATCGTCTTCGCCGGGCGGGAGATCACGGGGCTGCCCCCACACCTGCGGGCCCGCCAGGGCATCGGCCGTACCTTCCAGAACATCGCCCTCTACCCGGCGCTGAGCGCGCTGGACAACATCACCTCCGGGCGGCTGATCCACATGCGCAACGGCATCCTGACCGGCGGCATCTACTGGGGCCCCGCGCAGCGAGAGCTGCTGGCGCACCGCGCCCGCGTGGAGGAGATTATCGACTTCCTGGAGATCGAGGAGTACCGTCATCACCGCGTCGCCGAGCTGCCCTACGGCATCCAGAAGAAGGTAGAGCTGGGCCGCGCCCTGGCCATGGAGCCGGCGCTGCTCCTGCTGGACGAGCCCATGGCCGGGATGAGCGCCGAGGAGAAGGCGGACATGGCCCGCTACATCCTTGAGCTGCGCGAGGTGCGGGGGCTGCCCATGATCCTCATCGAGCACGACATGGGGGTGATCATGGACCTCTGCGACCGGCTGATCTGCATGGACTACGGCAAGAAGATCGCCGAGGGGCCACCGAAGGAGATCCAGCACCACCCTGATGTGATCCGCGCCTACCTGGGGGAGGAGCACGCGGTGCTGGACGAAGGCGGACCGGAGGAGGTCGCGCCGGGCGGGGGCCCTCGGGCGCACCCCTTGCAGCCGGGGAGGGGCGGGGCGTGACCGCCCGGGCCCTGGCCACGCCCGCCGCCGCGACGGCCCCGACCATCACGGCGGCGGACACCTTCCCCAAGCGCCTGCTGGCCAATGCCCAGCGGTTCGGAGAGCGCGTGGCCTTCCGGGAGAAGGAGTTCGGTATCTGGCGCGAGATCACCTGGCGGGAGTACCTGGAGCACGCCCGCGCCGTGGCCCTGGGGCTGGCCGCGCTGGGCCTGCGCCGCGGCCATGTAATCATGCTCATCGGGGACAACCGCCCAGAGCTCTTCTACATGGCCATGGGGGCGCAGGCCCTGGGGGCGATCTCCTGCGGCATGTACCAGGACAGCCTGGCCGAGCAGCTGGCGGCGCTCATCGACTTCGCCGGCGCCCGCTTCGTCTTCTGCGAGGACCAGGAGCAGACCGACAAGCTCCTGCAGATGGAGGCCCGCCTGCCCACCGTGGAACGGATCATCGTGGAGGACTGGCGCGGCATGTGGCGTTATCGCCACCCCAAGCTCATCGCCTTCGCCGACCTGGAGGAGCTTGGGCGGGAGGCGCACGCCCGGGACCCTCAGGCCTTCGCCCGCCTGGTGGCGGAGACCCGAGGCGAGGAGGTGGCCATCCTCTGCCAGACCTCCGGCACCACCGCCCTGCCCAAGCTGGCCATGCTCTCGCACCGCAACCTCCTCAGCCAGGCGGAGAACTTCCTGGCGGTGGAGCCGCACATCACCTCCAGCGACGAGTTCGTCAGCTACCTGCCCTTCGCCTGGATCGGCGAGCAGATGATCTCCTACAGCCTGCACCAGACCGTGGGCTTCACCGTCAACTTCCCCGAGGAGCCGGAGACGGCGCAGCGGGACTTCCGCGAGATCGGCCCGCACTTCACCTTCGCCCCGGCGCGCATCTACGAGGGGCTGCACTCGGCGGTGACGGTGCGCATCCTGGACGCGGGACCCTTGCGCCAGGCCATCTACCGTGCGGCCATGAGCGTGGGGGTGCGCGCCGTGGAGCTGGAGGCGGAGGGCCGACCTATCCCTGCATGGCTGCGCCTGCTGCGCGCCATCTGCTATTGGAGCATCTACCGGCCCATCCTGGACAAGCTGGGCCTGGTGCGCATGCGCGTGGCCTGGAACGGAGGGGCGTCGCTGGGGCCCGACTACCACAAGTTCTTCCGCGCCCTGGGGCTCAACCTGAAGCAGATCTACGGCCAGACGGAGATCGCCGGCATCTCCTGCGTGCATCGCGACGGCCAGGTGCGCTTCTGGACCATGGGCGCGCCCATCGCCAACACCGAGGTCCGCCTCTCCCCGGAGGGGGAGATCCTGGAGCGCAGCCCCTCGGTCTTCCTGGGCTACTACCGCAACCCCGAGGCCACGGCCGCGGCCCTGAAGGACGGCTGGCTCCACTCAGGCGACTACGGGACCATGGACCCCTCCGGCGACATCATCCTCTTCGACCGCATGGGCGACGTCATCACCATGGGGGACGGCACCCGGGTGGCCCCGCGGGTCATCGAGGATATGCTTAAGTTCACCCCGTACATCAGCGAGGCCATGGTGGTGGGTGAGGGACAGCCCTACCTGGCGGCCATCCTGAACATCGACATGCGCACCGTGGGCCAGTGGGCGGAGGACCGGGGGCTGGCCTTCACCGCCTACACCGACCTCTCGCAGAAGGCGGAGGTGCTGGAACTGCTGCGCGGCCTGGTGGCGGAGACGAACCGCCGCCTGCAGCCGCAGTGGCGCATGCGGCGCTTCGTCTCCCTGTACAAGGAGTTCCACCCCGACGATGAGGAGCTGACGCGCACGCGCAAGCTGCGCCGCGGCCACATCCAGCAGCGCTACCGCGACCTCATCGCCGCCATCTACGCGGGCGCGGAGAGCTTCCAGGCGGTGGTCACCGTGCGCTACGAGGACGGGCGGACGGCGGAGCTGCGCCCGGTGATGCGTATCCTCTCGGTGGAGGCCTGAGAGGCCGGTGAGCGGGGCGTTCATTCTGGAGGGTACGGCAGTGGGCCTGGCTGTGGGCTCCATCTACGCCCTCATCGCCCTGGGGTTCGCCCTGGTCTACAAGTCCACCAAGATCCTCAACCTGGCGCACGGGGAGCTGGTCCTCTTCGGCGGGTACCTGGCCATCGCCCTGACCCGCAGCCTGGCCCTTCCGCTGTGGCCGGCCTTCCTCCTGGCGGTGGGGGCCACGCTGTTGGCGGCGGCGGTGCTGGGGGCGGCGGTGGAGCGGATGATCATGCGCCCGCTCTTCGGCCAGCCCCTCCTCTCGGTGATCATCGTCACACTGGCCCTGGGGTACATCATCCGCGGACTGATGGTGGGCGTATGGGGCGGCGACACGCGCCAGTTCCCCCCGGTTCTGCCCGCTGACGTGCTGCGCCTGGGGTCCCTGGCCGTCCCCCGAGTGGGTGTGGTCAGCGCCGCGGTGGCGCTGCTGCTGCTGGTGCTCTTCTCCCTCTTCTTCCGCTACTCCCTGTGGGGCATCGCCATGCGCGCGGCGGCCAACGAGCAGCTCACCGCCTCCACGCTGGGGGTGAGCCTGAGGCGGGTCTTCGCCACCGCCTGGGCCTTCGCCGCCGTCGCCGGCGCCGTAGGCGGCATCCTGCTGGGGCTTTGGCTGGGGGTGAACTTCGCTCTTGGCTTCGTGGGGCTGAAGGCCCTGGCCGCGGTCATCCTGGGCGGGCTGGACAGCATCCCCGGCGCCATCCTGGGCGGCTTCATCATCGGGGTGGTGGAGAACGTCATCGGCGGCTACATCGACGCCCACATCCGCCTGCCGGGCTTCTCCCTGTACGGGTTCAAGGATATCACCCCCTTCCTGGTGATCCTGGTGGTGCTGCTGATCCGTCCCTACGGCCTATTCGGCACCGAGCACATCGAGCGGCTGTGAGCATCCGCCCCGCCGGGGACTTCAAGACATCCTACGCCCGGGACATGGCGCTGCTGGACACGCGCTTCACCCGGGTGGGGTTTGGGCTGCTGGTGGCACTGCTGCTCCTGGCGCCGCTGCTGCTCGGCCGCTACCTCTTTCTGCTGAACGCCATCGGCATCTTCGCCATCGGTGCCGTGGGGCTCTCCCTGCTCACAGGCTTCGCCGGCCAGATATCCCTGGGCCACGCCGCCTTCATGGCCGTGGGGGCCTACACCTCCTGGCTGGCCACCACCCGCCTGGGAGTGCCATTCCTCCTGGCCCTGCCCCTCGCCGGCCTGACCGCGTTCCTGGTGGGTGCCCTGGTCGGCCTGCCCTCCCTTCGGATCAAGGGGCTCTACCTGGCCATCGCTACCCTGGCCTTCCAGTTCATCACCGAGTACGTGATCATCCACACGGTGGGAGGCTCGGGGGGCAACGTGGTCCCTGCGCCGCGGATCGGCGGCCTGCAGGTCCGCGGGGAGACCATGTTCTACTTCCTCCTCCTGCCCGTCTGGCTGGTGGGGGGCATCTTCGCCGCCAACCTGGTGCGCGGCCGGGTGGGGCTGGCCCTGATGGCGGTGCGTGACCGCGACTACGCCGCGCAGGTCCTGGGTGTGGACCTTCTTTCCACGAAGACGCTGGCCTTCGCCCTGGCCGCCCTCTATGCCGGGGTGGCCGGCAGCCTCTTCGCCCACTACAACCGCGTCATCAGCAGCGAGCACTTCGGCATCATCCAGTCCATCGACTTCATCGCCATGATCGTCATCGGAGGGCTGCACAGCATCTGGGGACCCCACCTGGGGGCGGCCTTCGTCATCCTCCTGGGACAGGTGCTGAAGATCGTCACCCCGGCGGTGGTGGCCCTGGCGCCCGGCTTCGGCAAAGCCGCCACCTCGGTACGGGAAATCGTCTTCGGGGCCTTGCTCATCGGGCTGCTCATCTGGGAGCCGGGCGGCCTGGCCATGCTGCTGCGGAAGTTCAAGCGTTACCTGGACGTCTGGCCCTTCACCTATTGAGCCGCTCCGTTACAATTCTGTGCAGGGAGGCCCGGGGCGGGCCTTCCTCCTGATTTTCCGCACCAAGGCCACGGGAGGGAGTGCCATGCGCATCGCCCAGATCGCGCCGCTCTATGAGAGTGTGCCGCCCAAGATGTACGGCGGCACGGAACGGGTCGTCTACGGCCTGACCGAAGAGCTGGTGCGCCGCGGACACCAGGTCACCCTCTTTGCCAGCGGCGACAGCCGCACCTCAGCCCGTCTGGTCCCGGTCTGCGAGTGGGGACTGCGCCTGGCCCGGCGCGTCCACGACGCGGTGGCCTTCACCACCATCGAGCTGGGGATGGTCTACGAGCGGGCCGAGGAGTTCGACATCATCCACAACCACGCCGACTACTTCGCATTTCCCTTTGCCCGCCTCACCCGCACCCCCACCCTGACCACCCTGCACGGCCGCCTGGACCTGGAGGAGGTGCAGCGGGTGCACCGCTACTTCCCCGAGGCACCCCTGGTCTCCATCAGCTACGCGCAGCGGCAGCACCTGCCGCACGGAAACTGGGTGGCCAACGTCTACAACGGCATCGTCCCCGAACACTTCGTCCTGCGGCAAGAGCCGGGGGATTACCTAGTCTTCCTCGGCCGCATCTCCCCGGAGAAGAGGCCGGACCGGGCCATCGAGATCGCCCGCGCCGTGGACATGCCGCTGCGCATCGCCGCCAAGGTGGACCCCGCGGACAGCGAGTACTTCAAGCACGCCATCAAGCCGCTGCTGGACCACCCGCTGGTGGAGTTCGTGGGCGAGGTGGACGAGGCCGCCAAGGACGAGCTGCTGGGTGGGGCATACGCCTACCTCTTCCCCGTGGACTGGCCGGAGCCGTTCGGCATCACCATGGTGGAAGCCATGGCCACCGGTACCCCGGTGATCGCCTCCGCCTGCGGCGCCGTCCCCGAGGTGGTGGCCCACGGGCGCACCGGGTTCGTCTGCCGCACCCTCAAGGAGATGATCGAGGCCGTGGGGCGGGTGCCGGAGATCTCCCGCGAGGCCTGCCGGCGGCACGTGGAGGAACACTTCAGCGCCGTGCGCATGACCAGCGCCTACGAGGCGGTCTACCGCACACTGCTGGCGCGGGAGCCCCAGCCCCTCGCCGTCTAGGGTAGTGGCGCCGCGCATCCAGCTGGGTCCACCGCGAATCGCCCTGGCCGAGGGGAGCAGCCTCTTCGTCACCTCGCCGGAAGGGGAGGTGGAGGCCATCGAGCAGCATGGCTTCTTCGTCAGCGACACCCGCCTGCTCTCCACCTACCGCCTGCACCTGGCACATCGCCCCTGGCTGCTGGTATCCTCGGCACCCCTGGGCCACTATGCAGCAGAATTCATCTTCGTCAACCCGGATTTCGAGGCACCCGAGGGGAGGGTGCGACGCGGCACCCTGGGATTCCGACTGCAGCGCACGCTGCGCGGCGGCGTGCACGACGACCTGGAGGTCACCAACTACGGGCTGCGGCCGGTGACCTTCCCCCTGGTCATCGAGGCTGACTGCGACTTCGCCGACCTCTTCGAGATCCGCGGCCTGGAGATGCCCCGGCGGCGTACCATCCAGGTGCGCTCCGCGGCGGGGGAGATCCGCTGGCTCTACCAGCGTGCGCACTACCGCCGGGGCCTGATCCTGCGTGTCGCCCGTTCGGATGTGCCGCCGGATGTGGCAACCCCCAGGATAATCTTCGAACTCACCCTCCCCCCGCGCACCCCCTGGCGTGCCTGCCTGCACTTCATCCCCCTGCTGGGGGACCGGGTCCTGGAGGCGCCGGAGGACTGCGGCGGCGCGCTGCTGGACGAGCTGGAGGAGCGCAGGCGGCAGTGGTATGGTGCCTTCGCCGCCTGCGAGACACCGCACGCGGACTTGGCCCAGACCTACCGTCAGGCCGTAGAGGACCTGACCGTGCTGCGCCTCACCGCGGCTGACTCCGCCGTGGAGCACTGCGTCGTCGCGGCAGGCATCCCCTGGTTCGCCACCCTCTTCGGCCGGGACAGCCTGATCATCAGCCTGCAGACCCTGCCCGTGAGCGGCCAGTTTGCTCCGGCGGTGCTGCGGGAGCTGGGCGCACTGCAGGCGACAGAGGTGGACGACTGGAGGGACGCCCAGCCAGGCAAGATCCTGCACGAGGTGCGTCATGGGGAGCTGGCGGAATTCCAGGAGATCCCCCATACCCCGTACTACGGCACGGCGGACGCCACGCTGTTGTACGTGATTACCCTCCACGAAACCTACCGTTGGCTGGGAGACCGGGACTTGGTGGACCACCTGCTGCCGGTGGCGGAGCGCGCCCTGACCTGGATGGACAAGTACGGCGACCTGGACGGGGACGGCTTCCAGGAGTACCGCCGCCGATCCCCCCGTGGCATCACGCACCAGGGCTGGAAGGACTCAGGGGATTCCGTGGTGGACGCGCAGGGGTACGACGTCCCACCACCCGTGGCCCTGGTGGAGCTCCAGGGCTACGCCTACGACGCCAAGCGGCGCATGGCCGAGCTATACCAGGAGGTGGGCCGTCCCGAGGATGCCGCCCGGCTGCGTCAAGAGGCCTCCGTGCTGCGGGCGCGGTTCCGCCAGGCCTTCTGGTGGCCGGAGGAAGGGACCTACTACTTTGCCCTGGACGGGAGCAAGCGCCCGGTACGCAGCGTGGTCAGCAACGCGGGGCACGCCCTCTGGTCGGGCATCGCCACCGCGGAGGAGGCACGGGGAGTCGCCGCCCGGCTGATGGCGGATGACATGTTCTCCGGCTGGGGTGTCAGGACGCTCAGCAGCGACCATCCCGCCTTCAACCCCTTCGGCTACCAGGTGGGGGCGGTCTGGCCGCACGACAACAGCCTGATCGCCCTGGGATTCAAACGCTACGGGTTCGTCGGCGAGGCGCTGCGCGTGGCCGAAGGCATCCTGGAGGCGGCGGCCCATTTTCACTCATACCGTCTCCCCGAACTCTTCGCCGGACTGCAGCGGGGCCCCCGCTCATTCCCTGTTCAGTACCTGGAGGCCAACGTCCCCCAGGGGTGGGCGGCCGGGTCGGTCTTCGCCCTGCTGCGCATGATGCTGGGCTTGAGGGCCGACGCCCCGCGCGGCCGCCTCCTCGTCCACCCAACCCTGCCCGAGTGGCTACCCCGCCTGCGGCTGAAGGGGCTGACTGTGGGTCGGGCGGTCGTCGACCTGGAGGCGTTCCGCGAAGGCGAGCGCACGCGCTGGGAGGCCACCGTGCGTACCGGCAGGCTGGAGGTGATAGGGCAGCCCTGGTCGCCGGAGGAGGTCTGATCCTTCAGGCTAGCCAGCGCTTGCGCCGGGTGTAGGACTTCACCTCGGTGAAGCTGCGCCGCCCGCTCCTGTTCATCCCCAGGTAGAACTCCCTGACGTCGGCGTCCTCCCGCAGCCGCTCCGCCGGCCCGTCCAGGACGACCTTTCCGTTTTCCATGACGTACCCGCAGGAGGCCAGTTGCAGCGCCATGCGGGCGTTCTGCTCCACCAGGAAGATGGTGATCCCCTCCTCCCGGTTCAGCCGTCTCACCAGGGAGAAGATCTCCTGGGCCACCAGGGGGGCCAGCCCCAGGCTGGGCTCGTCCAGCATCAGCAGCCTGGGGCGGGCCATGCATGCGGCGCCGATGGCCAGCATCTGCTGCTCGCCGCCGGAGAGGTAGCCGGCGCGAACGTGCCGCCGTTCCTTCAGCCGGGGGAAGTAGGTGTAGACCAGTTCCAGAGCCTCCCGCCGCCCACGGGGGTGGAGGGCCGCCCCCACCAGCAGGTTCTCCTCCGCCGAGAGCTCCTCGAAGAGGCGGCGCCCCTCCCGCACCATGACGATGCCCCGGCGGGCCACCTCCTCCGGCAGGCGGTTGGTGATGGGCTGGCCGTCAAATTCGATGCTCCCGCGGGCCACCTCACCCCGTTCCAGCCGCACCAGCCCGGAGATGGCCTTCAACGTGGTGGTCTTCCCCGCGCCGTTGGCGCCGATGAGGGCGGTAATGCTCCCCCGGGGGACGGATAGGGAGACCCCCTTGAGCACCAGGATGGTCCCCCAGAAAATGACTTCGATGTTGTTCAGCGTGAGCACGCCGCGGCGGCTACCCTCTCCTCAGAAGCCCAGCCAGTCGGGTCTCCGTTCCACCGTCACCCCCTGCACGACGCGGATTCGGCCGTTTTGCACCTGGACGATGCGCGTGGTCGTAGAGGGCCGGTGGTCGGCGCGGGTGATGGTGATGGCCGGGGCCAAACCATCCGGATCCCAATCCTTCAGCAGCTCGATGGCGGAGCGTACCGCCGGGCCGTTGAAGCTTCGGTAGGAGGCCCAGTTGTCCACCATGATCTCCAGAGCTTTCTTCAGCAGGAAGACGTTGAGCCACCCGCGGATGTAGGAGGCGATGTAGGGTGTCTGCGTCGTCCCCCACTGGAAGGCGGGGACGTCCTTCCCCTCGAAGCGCTTGTAGGCGTCGAAGATGGTGCGCATGCCGGCCACACCGGGCTCGCCGTAGTAGGCGTGGGGAGTACTCCCGTATACCCCCTCCGCTGCGGCGCCGATCAGCCGGATCATGTTCTCGTCGAAACCCCAGACGTTGACGAACCACCGGGTCTTCAACCCCGCCTGCTTGGCGTCACGCACGGTAACCGAGGCGGAGTTGGTCGTCCCTCCGAACCAAGCGAAGTCCGCCCCCGCGGCCCTGATGGCGCTCACCTGCGAGCGGGCCTCGAGGGCGGCGAGCTCCACGATCTGGTCGGGCAGCACCTCGAACCCCAGCTCCCGGGCGTAGGCCTTTCCAGCCGGGATGGGGGCCTGGCCGTAGGGGTGCGTGGGGTAGACGAAGACGAACTTGGGCCTGTCGATCCGCTCCTTCTTCGCCAGCTCGGCAGCGAACTTCAGCACCGCGCGCAACTGGTCGGAGTAAGAGGAGACCGGGTAGAAGTTGTAGGGGGTCTTGGCCGGGTTGTTCAGGTGGGAGGAGTAGGATGCGGAGATGTAGGGGATCTGGTCCTCTGCGATCTGCTCCTTCAGGGCTTCCGTGTCCCCGGTGCCCCACCCGATGATGGCGTTCACCCTGTCCACGTCGCGGTACTTCCGGTACAGCGCCAGGGCGTCGGGTATGCGGTAGCCGTAGTCGGACCAGACCATGTCGATCTTCACCTTGCCCCTGATCCCGCCCTGAACCTCGTTGATGTAGCGGACGTGGTGCAGCGCCCCCACACTGTAGTCCTTGCCCACGTCCGACGTCGGGCCTGTGGTGTCGAACAACGCTCCCACCTTGATGCTGGCGGGGATGGGCGGCACCTGCGCCCCCGCCGGGACAATGGCGACCAGGAGCAGCAACCCTACTGCCAGCGCGCACAGCCTCATCCGCCTTTCCACCTGGCATCCCCCCTCCGCGGTCCAGGTCCACACCCCCGAATACAGATACCCGGAGGGACTAGTTCCTCCGGGGGACCTGGATTTGTTGGCCAAGGTTCGACGGGGCCTAGCGCGCCACCTTCCGCACCGTCACGGCCCCGATGATCAGATCCTCCCGGCGGTTTCCTCCGGCATTGATGGCGAAGTCCCACCCGGCGGTGGTGGCGAAACTGGCGTCCTCCAGGGAGACGACCTGCGACATCCACCCCTGCCCAGGCTCCACCCACCGCCACGGGGTGAAGCGGTAGCCACCGCGGGCATCGTAGAGGAGGTTGAACCCCAGGGTCTGCGGCGCCCTGGCGCCGAGGGTCTCGACGGTGACGCTAACCTGGAACCGGCCGTCGTTGAAGAACAGGAAGGAGTCATCGACGTCGAAGTAGAGGAATGCGGCCTCCCGCCCCGGAGCTATGCGCAGCGCCGCCTCGCCGTTGACCTCCACAGTCTCCAGCGGAGCCGCGCCCCGCATCCGCTGCACCAGAGAGAGGCCCCGTCCGACCGTCTCCCGCCCCGGGCGGATGTTGACCTCGACGGCCTGGGAGTGGTCTTCTTCCGGGGGGACCACCGGGAGCAGGGGGCCGCGCTGCCGCAGCGTCGCCTCCGCCTCCTCCACCACCTCCGGCGCGACCCCGCTGACCAGCACGGGGAGGGGCCCGAGGAGGAGCCGGATCCCTCCGTCCATGGAAGCCGACGCCGCTGTCCCATCCAGCGAGAGCACACGCGCCGCTGGAAGGACGGGCACCTCCAGCGGCGTGGGGTCGCCCGTCCGCCAGGCCAGCAACGCTGCTTGGCCGGCGGCCCTGAACACCAGCGCGTAGACTCCGGGCCCGCGGAGAAGGTAGCCGCCGAATGCCAACCCCTGAAGCGCCTCCAGCACGCGAGTCGCCGGTTCGTCCACCTGTGGCACCTGAGGGATGACGAAGAGGCGTTCCGCCCCGCCCGCCCGCGCGACCGCGACCGCCCGCACCAGGGCCGCGGCGTCGAGGCCGGGATTCGCCGTCCACTCCAACCACAGCGGCCGTTCGGCCCCCCGCAGCACCCGCTCCCGCAGGACGGACAGCGGCCGCAGCCAGCGCTCGGGGGAAAGGCCTGATGGGGCCATGGAGACGATGGAGACCGCGTCGGGGGCCTGCGTCACAAGCCGCTGCACGTGGGCCAGGTCGAATCCCGGCGGCGACGCGGCGGCGATGCGGCTGGCGGGATCCGCGGCCTGCGACGCCCGACGAGCCGCTATCAGCAGAGCCAGGTACTCGGAGGCGGTGCCACGGAAGTGCGGCAGGGAGGGTACCGTCCAGACCTGCCACTCTCTGACCCGGTCGCGGTAGCGACGCACCGCCGCGCCGACGAAGCGTTCCCACTCCCCAACCTGCCGTGGCGGCATGCGCGTAGCCACCAGGGTAAC
>Ga0101945_1000610_pt1 | contig 54643 bp, 54 predicted proteins | sample DewCreD2012metaG_2_FD_75246 | JGI IMG/M metagenome (GOLD analysis project Ga0101945, IMG submission 75246) | Hot spring sediment bacterial and archeal communities from British Columbia, Canada, to study Microbial Dark Matter (Phase II) - Dewar... ... | reverse complement strand
GCGCTTTGCGGCGGCGAAGAGGTGGTCCACGCGCACCGCCCCCTCGTACCAGTTGGTGGTGACCCCACTGATCTCGGGAGGTGCGCCCGAGAGGATGGTGGTCCATCCCGGGTAAGAGAGCGACGGCTCGCCGGTAAACGCGCGCCAGAGGGAGGAGCGACGACGATAGCGCTCTACAAGGCTCATACGCTGGAAGGCGTCCACGCGCAGGCCGTCGATGACCACGAGAACCACCCGCTGCGCCACCTCCGGCCCCCCCGAAGTAGACTCCAGCGGGACGGCGAAGGGCGAGGCATAGCGGACGTACTGGAGGAAGGCATAGGCTGCGAGATGCCTGGCGCCCAGCCCGGCGGCGAAGAGAAGTACGACGACCGCGCTGTAGGCGAGTAGAGTGCGCGACTTCACCGCTGGAACGATTCGGGGCTGACGCAACATCCCCTTGCGCTAAAATGGGTCCATGGCCGGCCGCCGTCAGAAGCGCCGCACCCCCCGGCGGGAACGGTTCTTGCCCTGGGCCCTTGGCGGCGCTGCCATTCTGGCCTTCGTCCTCATGATCGCCGCCCAGGTCCGCCAGCCACGGACCGCACGTGTAGGCGACCACTGGCACGCCAGGTTGACCATCGAACTCTGCGGCCGGGTCCTGCCGCCGCTGCCGCCGGGACCGGGGGATGTGCACACGCACGGAGACGGCCTCATCCACATCCACCCGCAGACACCCCGTACCGCCGGTACGAACGCCAGTCTGGAGTCCTTCTTCCGCACGACGCCCGTGCGCATCACCCCCGACAGCATCGACATCGCCGGGGAGCGCTATCGGAACGGGGATCGCTGCCCTGACGGGCGAGCAGGCACCCTCCGAGCGCAGGTGCGGCGCGCGGGAGAGGAGGGGTTTCGGGAACTACGGGACTTCCTGGGCTACTTGCCACGGGACGGGGACGAGATCCGCATCCTCTTCGGCCCGTGAGGCCCGCGGCCTCCGCCCTGCTCCTGCTCCTGCTGCTTTCGGGCTGCCGCGTACGCGGCACCGTTGGCATCCTCCCCTACTATCCCGGAGCGGAGGTTTCCTCCGTCGCCGAGGCGGACGGAGTGGCATTCGGCTTCGGGCCCGCGCACTGGACCCGCGCCGACCTCAAGGTGCGCGCCCCCTACGAGCGGGTGCGAGACTTCTACGCCGCCAGGACACCGGCCGGATGGACCTCCACGTTGACCAATGAAACGCGCAAGGCGAGCGGCCGGCGCTACGACCGCTACCTGGCCGACGGGCGCCGGCAGGAATTCTACGTGATTCAGGTGCGGGAGGACGCGGGCGGGGTGGTGCTGGTCACGCTGGCCTGGGGACGCCGCCCCGGACGATGAGCCCAGCCGACTGGCCGAAGAGGAAACCGGGCAGGTGAGGTCGTAGAATAGGGGACAAGTCGACGCGCACCTGACACCTCACCGGGGTCAGAGTAGCATCGTGCCTCGCCTGCTGATCGCCCTCATCCTCCTGCTGCTGCCCCCTATGCCCCTTGCCGCGGCCCAGCCCGACGCCCGTCTGCTGGACCTGGGGTGGACCACGCAGGACGGCGCGGTGAAGATCGTCGCCCACCTCGACCGGCCCGTCCGCTTCCGGGCCACCACAGCGGGCGGCCGCCTGCTGGTGGACCTCTGGCCCATCGCCGACCCGGCCCCGCGCCTGCTGGCCGTAAACGCCGGCGGTGTGGGCGTTGTCCGCCAGGTAGCTGTGGCCCGCGGCATCACCCGGCTCTCCATCACCCTGCGCGGCGCCACCCGCTACAAGCTCTTCACCCGAAGCTCCCCCTACAAGCTGGCGGTGATCGTGCTCCCTCCCTGGCGAGCCGCGATACCGCTGCCGCCCAGCGTGGCATATCGCGCCGTGCGCGTCCGCACCGCCAGGGGATGGAGCGCCGTCCACGTGGTCCAGGTCGACCTGGCCGACCCGCAGATCGCCCTGCGACCCGTGCTGGGCTCCGGGGTCATCCCAGGCAACGAGCCCACGGCGGCTGCGGCCACCCGCTACGACGCCCTGGCGGCGATCAACGGGGGCTTCTTCAGCGTGCGCACCGGGCATCCCCTGGGGCTGCTGGTCATCGACGGCAAGCTGCTCTCAACGCCCACCGGCCGGCGCTCGGTATTCGCTATCACCAGCGATGGCAGGCCCGTAATTCGGTCCTTCACCTTCCGCGGCACCGTGGAGACCGGCACGGGGCGGACGATTCCCGTCCTGGCAGTGAACCGTCCTCCGCAGGCGGGGGGCCTTGCCGTCTACACCCCAGAGTACGGTCCCCTCACCGAATGGCACCGCTACGCAGCCGTGGTACAGGACGGTGTGGTTGCGGGCTTCGCTGCGGGGCGCGTCCCCATCCCCGAGCGCGGCTACGTCCTGTCCGCCGCCGAAGGCGAGGGGCAGTTGATCACCGACTCGCTCGCTGCGGACCAGCCGGTGCGCCTGAACCTGGTCATCGAGCCGGGCAAGGTGGTGCACGCAATGGAGGGTGGGCCTCGCCTGGTGCGGGACGGGCAGGTTCACGTCCCGTTCCGCTGGGAAGATTTCCCCACGGCGTTCGCCCGCCGCCGCACATCCCGGTCCGCAGTGGGCATCACCGCCGCGGGGAAAGTCCTTCTGGTGACGGTGGAGAAGTCGGCGCACAGCACTGGGATGACCTTGGCGGAGCTGGCCGAGCTGATGCGCAACCTGGGTGCGGTCCAGGCCATGAACCTGGACGGCGGCGGCTCCTCCACCCTGGTCGTGGGCGGTCGTGTGGTCAACCGTCCGGAGAGGGCCCAGCGCGGCGTGGGCTCCATGCTCCTGGTGGTACGCCGCACCGCGGACTGACCCTCCGGGTTACAGATTTGTTGCACAGCGGCGGGTACGATGCTGCTGCTATGCTCCTGCCGGTGCTCCTCCTCCCATGAGGATGCTTACCCCGCTCCCGCGGGCCGAGGTAGAAGAACTGATGGACCGCCCGCAGCCCAGGGCTCTGATGGACGGCTGCCTGCGGGAGCTGGCCGTGCTGAACCGGCTGCTGGGGGTGCGGGGGCTGGTGCTGCGCCAACTGCGCCGTTTCATCCGCCCCGATGACCGGACCCTGACCGTCGCCGACGTGGGCGCTGGCGGGGCGGACCTGGTGCGCAGCTTCGTCATCTGGGGACGCCGGCGCGGGCTGCGCCTTGGCGCCGTGGCCATCGACCGTCATCCGCAGGCAGGTGCCATCGCCCGGGAACGGTCGGCCGGGATCCCCGAGATTGCCGTGCTGCTGGGGGACGCGCGCGCCCTGCCCCTGGCCGACCGCAGCGTGGACGTGGCCCTTCTGGCCACGGCCCTGCACCACCTCTCCCCGGCCGAGGCGGTGGCGGCGCTGCGGGAGCTGGACCGGATAGGCCGGCGGGGCTTCGTTGTCACCGACCTGGTGCGCTCGCGGGCCGCCTATCTGGGAGCGAAGGTGCTGGCCCGGCTCCTGCGCAACCCCCTGACCAGGGCGGATGGGCCACGATCCGTCCTGCGGGCGTACACTGCGGGCGAGGTGCGCGCGCTGGTGGCCGACGCCGGCCTGCAGGATGTGCGCCTGACCCGCCACGCGCTCTTCCGCCTGGTCCTGGTCAAGGAGGTGACAGATGAGCCAGCGGGTTGACGTGGTGGTCGTGGGCGGCGGGCCGGCGGGGGCGGCCACGGCCCTGGAGCTGGCAAGGGCTGGCGTGGAGGTGGTCGTGCTCGACCGCGCCTGCTTCCCCCGGGACAAGCCCTGCGGCGACTTCCTCCACCCGCTGGGGACCGCAGCGCTGGACCGTATGGGCGTACTTGCCGAGGTCTTGCCGCAGGCGCAGGAGCTGCAGGGGATGCTCGTGGTCTCGCCGCAGGGCCGGGAGGTCTTCGCCCCATTCGTCTGCGGCGCAGGGCTGGCGCTTCGCCGGGTCGTCCTGGACCATGCCATCCTGCAGGCTGCCCGCCGTGCCGGCGCCGAGGTGCACACCGGGAGGCCGGTGCGCGCGGTGGGTCGCCGCGGACGGTGCTGGGAGGTCTGCACCGACCAGGGCACTCTGGAAGCGAGGATACTGGTGGGAGCAGACGGGATGCAATCCCGCGTCGCCCGGGCCGCCGGGCTGCGCCGCAGAACCCTGCTCCGGGGACGCTATGCCCTGGGCACCTACGTCCGAGGCCTGACCGCCCACCGGGGGTTCGGAGAGATGCACCTGGGCCGGGGGGCCTACTGCGGGGTCTCGGTCTTCCCCTACGGCTTGGCCAACCTCACCCTGGTCCTGCCCCGGGAGGCGCTCAGGGCGCAGGCACGCGCCCTGCGGCCCGGGCAGGCGGCCGACGTGCTGGAGCACGCGCTGCGATCCTTTCCTTCACTTCGGGCGCGCCTTCCTGCGGGCAGGATGTCAGGCCAGAGGAGCGGCGCATCCTCTTCACCCACACAGGGGGGCCGACGCGGGGGATGGCGGTGGAGTGGTCCTTCGCTCCTTCTCCCGCCGGGGTGCGCGTGACCGTCGTCCACATCCTTCGCTGGTGGCGGCCGCTCTGCTGGATAGGGGAGGCGATCGTCGGCCGCCTGTTCATCGCTCCCATCGCTGCACGGACGCTGAGCAGGGTGAAAGCCCTCGCCGAGGCGGGTGGCACCGGCTGATGCGGCGGCGCGTAGTGGTCACGGGGATCGGCGCCATAACACCCATGGGGCACGGCAGCCGCGGCCTGCTGGAAGGGATGCGACGCGGCCGGTCGGGGGTGGGCCGGATCACCCGCTTCGACGCCTCGGGCTTCGCCTCCCAGGTCGCCGCCGAGGTCTCCGACTTCGACCCCCTGCAGTACATGGACGCCAAGCGCGCCCGCCGGCTGGACCGCTTCGCCCAGTTTGCCGTGGCCGCCGCCCGCCAGGCCGTTGAGGACGCGCAGCTCCATCTGGAGGACGAGGACAGGGACCGCGTGGGGGTCTTCATCGGCGCCGCCCTGGGCGGCGGCGCCTTCGCCGAGGAGCAGCACGAGGTCTACCTGCGGGAAGGGCTGCGACGGGTCAAGCCCACCCTGGCCCTGGCCGTCTTCTCCGGCGCGGCCTCCTGCAACATCGCCATCGAGTTCAACATCACGGGGCCCACCAGCGCCAACTCCGACTCCTGCACCTCCGCCGCCATCGCCATGGGGGAAGCCCTGCGCGCCATCCGCGCCGGCGAGGCAGACATCTTCCTGGCCGGCGGCGTTGAGTGCCCGCTGGCACCTTTGATCTTCGGCGCCTTCGACATCATCCGGGCCATGTCCACGCGCAACGAGGAGCCGCAGGCCGCCTGCCGTCCCTTCGACCGCCGCCGCGACGGCTTCGTCATGGGCGAGGGCGCCGCCATCCTGGTGCTGGAGGACTACGGCCACGCACTACGCCGCAACGCCCCACTCTACGGCGAGCTCCTGGGCTACGGCACCAGCAACGATGCCTACCACATGACCGCGCCGCTGCCCTCCGGGATGCAGGCGGCAAGGGCGATGCGGCAGGCGCTGGCTGACGCGGGGCTGGCCCCGGAGCAGGTAGGCTACGTCAACGCCCACGCATCCAGCACGCCGCTCAACGACGCGGTGGAGACGGCGGCGATCAAGCTGGCCCTGGGGGAGCACGCCTACTGCGTGCCGGTCAGCGGCACCAAACCCATGCACGGCCACGCCCTGGGGGCCTCCGGGGCCGTAGAGGCGGCGCTGTGCCTGTTGGCGCTGCGGCACGATTACCTGCCGCCGACGCTCAACCTGGACGAGCCGGACCCGCAGTGCGATCTGGACTACATCCCGCACGTGGGCCGCACGGCCCGCGTGGACTACATCCTGAGCAACTCCTTCGGCTTCGGAGGGATCAACGCAGTGCTGGCCTTCGGTCGGTTGGACTAGAGGCGGCTGACCTGCGGCGCTGCCAGCGCCAGCAGCAGGGCGACCACCATGACCACCACGCCGCCCAGGGCCAGGGACCAGGAGAGCCCCACCCACTGGGCCAGGGCGCCCGCCGGCAGCGTCCCCAGGGCCATCATTCCGAAGGCCACGGTGCCGAACAGCCCCATGGCCCGACCCCGCTGTCCGGGCGCCACCGTGGTCTGCATCAGCGTGTTGGCCGTGGCCATGGCCACGGACTGCCCCAGACCCACCGCCACCAGCAGCAAGACGGAGAGGGGAAACGAGGTGGAAAGCCCAAACAGCGTGACCATGGCTCCCATGGCGAAGGCCGCTCCCAGGAGGATGCGGCCGTGTGCCACCCGTCCCGCGCTCCAGCCGGCCACGAAGACGGCGAGGAACGTCCCCGCACCGGGCGCCGCCTGCAGAAGGCCCAGCCCCCCCGGACCCACCCGCAGCACCTCGCGGGCCACCGCCGGCATCAGACGGATGTAGGGGCGGCCGAAGAAGCTGAGCACGGCCACTACGCCCAGGAGAACGCCCACGACGCGGTGCCGCAGGAGCAGCCGCAGCCCCTCCCGGATGTCCTCCCCCAGGGAGAGCCGCTCCACGGGCCCCGCCGGCGGCAGCCGCATCACCAGCAGCGCCCAGAGCACGGCCAGGTAGCTGGCGGCGTTGAGGAGGAAGGCGCCGTGCGTCCCCACCAGACTGATGACCACGCCGGCCAGGGCCGGGCCGAATACGCTGGATCCGTTGAACGCCAGGGAGTTCAGGGTTACCGCCTGCAGCACCTCACCGTCGTCCACCAGCGACGGGGTCAGCGACTGGCGGGCCGGCATGTCGAAGGACATCACCAGAGAGTTGAAGGCGGCGATGAGCAGCAGGTGCCAGACCTGGATCAGGCCCAGCCAGGTGAGCAGCCCCAGGGCCGCGCTGGAGAGCATGGCGACCACGTTGGTCACCTGTAGGACCTGCCTCCGATCCGCGCGGTCGGCGAGGACCCCGCCGAGGAAGGCGAAGAGGAGGCGGGGCACGGCCTGCACCAGGCCCAGCAGCCCCAGGAAGACCGGCGCGCGGGTGAGCTGATCCATCAGGTAGCCCAGGGCGGTGAACTGCATCCACCCGCCGGCATTGCTGATGACCAGCCCCGTCCAGAGGAGGCGGAAGTTGCGGTGCCGCAGCGGCGCGAAGGGGGCGGGGCGCGCAGCCGCAGAGACAGCGGTCGGGTCGGAAACCATGCCTCTCATCGTCAACGGGCCAGCGCCCGGGCAGGAAGCGGCCGCCGGGTGGGCGCGACGGGGCGTGACGGTCTTATAATAGATCCTGGCGGGCGGTCTGCGGGAGGCTGCCGGCTCAGGCCATGTGACATGAGGAGGTGATGGCACATGGTATGGGCGAACGTGGTCAACGCACTGGTCGGTATCTGGTTCATTCTGGCGCCGTTCATCCTGAAGTACAGCGACCACGCCGGGGCGCTGTGGACGAGCATCATCGGCGGAGCCATCCTCCTGGTGCTGGCCGGGTGGGCCGTCTTCAGCGAGGAGGCGCGCAAGCAGCGATGGATCCAGTACGTTAACGGCCTGGTGGGGATCTGGTTCGTCATCTTCCCCTTCGTCTTCGCCCTGACCGCCAGGCCCAACGTCTCCTGGACCTCCATCGTCGGCGGCCTCATCGCGCTGGTGCTCAGCGCCTGGCTGGCCTTCAGCGTTCTGCCCAAGGAGGTCCGCGCCTAAAGGCAAGAGCCGATTCGGGCCGCAGCCTCCCGCGCCCGCAGCCCGCACCGGCTCCCTCCTGGCTCGACGGGTGACTTTCTGAACTTTGGGACCCGGGCCGGCTTCCTTCCTCGCCACCTTCGGATCCGGGCTGGTCTCCTTCCTCGGCTCGTGCTAGACTAGCGCCCAGTTACCTCGGGCATGGACCCGGCGAGGGGTGGTAAGGATCTCTTCTGCGCTCGCCATCGGCACCGCCATCGGTATCGTCCTGCCCCTCACCGCGTACAGCCTTAAGGTGTTCGAAGTCCCCCGGCACCACGAGGGCATCGCCGGCGTAGCCCTGATCCTGGCCTACCTGCTGCTGCTCTCGCCGCTGCTGGACCTGCTGTCCCGGTAGCGGGTCACTCCCAGGGGGAGGAGTAGCGCTCCTCCTTCCAGGGGTCGGCGTGGTTGTGGTAGCCGTTGCGCTCCCAGAAGCCGCGCCGGTCCCGCGCCAGCACCTCGAAGGCGCGCACCCACTTGGCGCTCTTCCAGAAGTAGAGCCTGGGCACCACCAGACGCAGCGGCCAGCCGTGCTCGGGGGTGAGGTCCGCTCCATTGGCCCGGTGGGCCAGCAGTGCGTCCTCGGCCAGGAGGTAGTCCAGCGGCATGTTGGTTTCATACCCCTGCTCGGCATGCACCATGACGAACCGAGCCTCGGGCCGAGGCTGCGCCCGCTCCAGCAGCAGCCTGGCCGGGACGCCCTCGAAGACCATGTCCAGCTTGCTCCACGAGGTCACACAGTGGACGTCGCAGCGCAGGGTAACCCTGGGCAGGGCCATGAACTCGTGGTAGGAGAGGGCCAGCGGGCGTTCTACAAGTCCGTAGACCTGGAAGTCCCAGGTGCGGAGGTCGAAGCGGGGGACGGCGCCGTAGTGCAGCACCGGCCACTTGTCCGTGACGTACTGGCCCGGGGGAATGCGCCCCCGCCCCTCCTTCCCCCCGGTGGCGTCACCCATCTGAGGCCTCACCGGAGGGGCGCAGAAGGAGCACGCGGTCAGGCTCCCCGCGCACATTGAAGGCGCTCATGGCCCGTTCGATCCCCTTAAGGACGAACACCTCCACGGCGTCCGCCGCCCGCTCCACGGCCGCATCCACCAGCGCCGCTTCTGCCGGGTCGAACCTGCCGAGCACATAGTCCGCAGGATCGACCCCTGCCGGCGGCCGGCCGATACCCAGCCGCAGGCGGGGGAAGCCCTGTTCGCCCAGGGCATCGATGATCGAGCGCATCCCGTTGTGCCCGCCGTGGCCGCCCCCTGCGCGCAGGCGGATCTGCCCCAGGGGAAGATCCAGGTCGTCGTAGACCACGAGGAGGTTCGACAAGGGCACCCGGTGGCGGCGGCGCAGGTCGGCAACGGCGGTTCCGCTGACGTTGACGTATGTCTGCGGCCGGGCGAGGAGCACGCGCACCTTGCCCAGGGTCAGCGTACCCACCTGCGCCCAACCCTCTTCTCGCAGCGCAACGCCGTGGCGGCGGGCCAGGGCCTCGACGACGCGGGCACCGATGTTGTGCCGCGTTCCCCGGTAGCGCCGTCCGGGATTCCCCAGTCCTACGACAAGTCGCATGGTCGCCCAGAGCCCCTCCGGCCACCCAAGAGCCGGGACAGACCCCTTCGGCTCCCGACCGGTCCGGTCTTCTGCGCCCTACGCGCCCTCAGCGGGAGGCTTCGCTGCGGGCTTCTCCACGCTCTTCTCGCCTACAGCGGCCTCGGGGACGGGCACGGCAGCAACCTCGGCGGCAGGGGGCGCAGCCGGTGCCGCCTCCTCCACGCGCGGCGCCAGCACCGTGGCCACCACCTCCGCGGGCGGGGTGAGCAGGGTCACGCCCTCGGGCATCTTCAGATCGCCCGCGTGCACCGCCTGGCCGACGCGCAGCTCGCTCACGTCCACCTCGAGGCGCTCGGGGATCTGGGTGGGCAGGCACTCCACAGCCACCTCCCTCAGGTGCTGGTCGAGCAGCCCGCCTTCCGTCACGCCCCTGGGCGTGCCCACCAAGACCACGGGGACGTGCACCTCAAGGGTCTCCTCCAGGGAGATGGCATGGAAGTCTACGTGGATGATCTCGTGGCTGAAGATGTCCCGCTGCAGCTCCTTGACCATCACCAACTGCCTGTCCGCCGCTCCGTCTGCGCGAATGTCCAGGTCGATCAAGACGTTGGTCCCTGCGTGGGTGTGCAGGACCGTCCGAAGCGCCCGGGACTCCACCGCCACCGCCACCGGCTGCCGCCCGCGGCCATACACCACGGCTGGCACCGCGCCGGCGCGCCGCAGGCGGCGGGCGCCCTCCTTCCCCGTGCGCTGCCGCACACTGGCCTCGAGGCTGACCCGTTCCATGGGGAATCTCCTCCGACAAGGCAATGGCCCCGCTTCCCGGGGCCCAAACCGCGGGTATTATAGCACCGTCGGTCCCCGGGCGAAACCGAAGGCATCCAACATCACGCTCCCTCCTCGGATCCCTCCGCCCCCAACTCGGCCGCCAGGCGGGCGATCCGTGCGCGCAGGTCGTCACGGATGCGGCGGTGGGCCCCCAGGTCGCCCGGCGTGGGATCGGGCAGCGGCCAGTGGAGGGAGCGGGCGCCCGGTACCACCGGGCAGGCCTCCTCCGCGCACAGCCCCACCACCAGGGCCACATCCGGCCCCAGCACCGCCTCCAGCCCCTTGGGCTCCTGGCGCGAGATGTCGATCCCCACCTCCGCCATGACGGCGATGGCCTCAGGGCGCACCCGGGGCTTGGGCTCCGTCCCCGCGGAGCGGGCCCGCCACCCCGGCGGAGGCGCCGCATTGAACAGCCCCTCCGCCATCTGGGAGCGGGCGGAGTTGCCGATTCAGACGAAGACGACGATCCTCACAGGATGGGTCTTTCTGCGGCCGGCGGTGGCTCCCTGTGCCTGGACGTCAGGAGGCAGGGGGAATTTCCCGGCCGGGGCGGAATCAGACCGCAGAACAATCAGCAGGAGGCCAACCATGCGGCTGCGTCTGCTTCCTCGAGAGGAGATCTTCTTCGACCTCTTCACTCAGGCGGCGGAGAACGTCCTCCTCGCCGCCCAGCTGCTGCAGCAACTGCTGGACGACTACCGCGACGTGCAGCAGCGGGCCGAGGACATCAAGAAGGTGGAGGACCGGGGCGACGAGATCGTGCACGCCGTCATCGATCGGGTGAACCGCACCTTTGTCACGCCCCTGGACCGGGAGGACATCCTGGCGCTGATCAAGCAGATGGACAACGTCCTGGACTGGATCGAGGCCACCTCGGCGCGCCTGGCCCTCTACGGGATCACCACGGTGACCCCCGAGGCGCGGGAGCTGGGGCGCATCGTGGTCAACATCTGCCAGGCCATCGTCGAGGCGGTGGGCAGCATGCGGCGGCTGGACCAGATCAGCGGTCCTGTGCGCGAGATCAACCGCCTGGAGAACCTGGCGGACCACGTACAGCGGGACGCCATGGCCAAGCTCTTCACCGACGGCACCGACCCCATCGGCGTCATCAAGTGGAAGGAGATCTACGAGACCCTGGAGGAGGCCACCGACCAGGGGGAGGATGTGGCCGACGTGCTGGAGGGGATACGCACCAAGAACCTGTAGCGCCGCCGCTGAGGTGACCGCCGCGTGAACGCCCTGGGGTTCGTCGTCGCCATCATCGTCCTCGCCTGGCTATACGACTTCTTCAACGGGATGAACGACGCGGCCAACGCCATCGCCACTTCGGTCTCCACCCGTGCCCTCACTCCCCGCCAGGCCATCGTCCTGGCGCGCACGCTAAACTTCGCAGGCGCCTTCGTCACCACGGAGGTGGCCAGGACCATCGGCAAGGGCATCGTGCGCAGCGAGGCCCTGGCACAGCCGGTAGTGCTGGCGGGATTGCTGGGGGCCGCGGTCTGGGCCTGGATCTGCACCTGGAAGGGCCTGCCCATCAGCATCACCCACTCGCTGGTCGGCGGTCTGATGGGTGCCGGGTTGGCCGCAGCAGGGCTGCCAGCGCTGAACCTGGCGGGGCTGGGGAAGATCGGCTACGCCATGGTGCTCTCCCCATTTGCCGGGTTCGCCGGCGGGCTTCTCCTCATGGTAGGGGCCGCCTGGGCGCTTCACCGGGCGGCTCCGGCGCGGGTGACGCGGGTCTTCCGCTACGGGCAGATCCTCTCCGCCAGCTACATGGCCTTCGCCCACGGGGCCAACGACACACAGAACGCCATGGGCGCCATCACAGCAGCGCTGCTGGCCGGGGGCTTCATCACCGAGTTCAGGGTCCCGCTGTGGGTGATGGTGGGTTCGGCGCTGTTCATGGGGCTGGGTACCTCCGTTGGCGGCTGGCGCGTCATCCGCACCATGGGCATGCGCATGGTCAAGCTGCAGCCGGTGCAGGGCTTCAGCGCTGAGGTCTCCGCGGCCTCGGTCATGTTGGGGGCGACGCTGCTCGGCCTGCCCATCAGCACCACCCACGCCATCACCACGGCAGTGATGGGCGTGGGGGCCATCCGCCGCCTCTCCGCGGTGCGGTGGGGGGTCGCCGGGCACATCGTCGGCGCCTGGATCTTAACCTTCCCGGGGGCGGCGGCCATCGCCGCGGCCGCCTACTACGCCATCGCGCTGTTGCTGCGCACCTTCGGGGGATAGCGGAGGGCGGACGGCCTCGGGGGCCTCAGGCGGGGGCTTCCTCCACGGCGTAGCGCACCAGCTCGATGCTGGCGGCGGTCAGCAGCTCCAGGGAGAGCGGGTCGGGGTAGTGCCCCTCGAAGACGATGCGCTGGATGCCCACGTTGAGCAGAGTTTTGGCGCAGCTCAGACAAGGGAGATAGGTGCAGTACAGTGTTCCCCCCGCTACGGAGACTCCGTGGTAGGCCGCCTGGATGACGCAGTTCATCTCCGCGTGGATGCATAGGCAGGTGTCGTGGCCTGTCCCCGGCGGAGCGTCTCCCGCGCAACGGGCGCATCCCCCGTCTCCGCAGTTGGGGACGCCGCGGGGGGTATCGTTGTAACCCGTGGCCAGCACCATCCGGTCCTTCACGATGACCGCGCCCACGCGGCGGCGCCTACAGGTGGAGCGCGTCGCCGCCAGGTGAGCCATGCGCATGAAGTACTCGTCCCAGCCCGGACGTGCCGCCATGCGCCGCCCTCCTACTTCGTCCCGTAAAGGCGGTCCCCAGCGTCTCCCAGGCCCGGGACGATGTAGCCGTGGTCGTTGAGGTAGTCGTCCACGGCCGCCGTGTAGATCTCCACGTCGGGGTGGGCCGCCTGCACCTTCTGGATGCCTTCAGGCGCGGAGATGATGGCCATGACTCGGATGGTGCGGCAGCCCGCCTGCTTCAGGGTGTCGATGCAGGCCACCGCCGAACCCCCTGTGGCCAGCATGGGGTCCAGGACCATGGCCTCCCGCTCGGCGATGTCTGCGGGCAGCTTGGCGTAGTAGGAGTGGGGCTCCAGCGTCTCCGGGTCGCGCCAGATCCCCACGTGGCCCACGCGCGCCGTGGGTATTAGCCTGGTGATGCCCGCCTCCATGGCCAGCCCCGCGCGCAAGATGGGCACCACGGCGATCTCCTGCCCCGCGATGGACCAACCCCGGGCGGTGCCCAGGGGCGTCTCCACCGCCGTCTCCTTCACCGGGTGGGCGCGGGTGGCCTCGAAGGCCATGAGCATGGCCAGCTCCTCCACCAGCTCGCGGAACTCCTTGTGCCCGGTGCGCTTGTCGCGCAGGATGGTCAGTTTGTGCAGGATCAGGGGGTGGTCGAAGACATGGACCTTGCTCACGGAGCCACCTCCGCCAGGGTGCTCCCTCAAGGTTCCATCCCTACGCGCCTTCCCCCTGCCCGCCGGAGGCCTCCGCCGCCTCCACCGCGTGGATCTTCTGCACCCGCCGCAGATGCCGCCCGCCCTCGAAGGAGGTCTCCAACCACACCCGCACGATGTCCGCGGCCACCTCCGTGCCCGTGGTCCGCGCCCCCAGGGAGAGCACGTTGGCGTCGTTGTGCTGACGGGAGAGGCGGGCCGTGGTCACGTCGTGGCAGAGGGCGGCGCGCACCCCCCGTATCTTGTTGGCCACCATGGCCTCCCCGTGCCCCGACCCGCCGAAGACGATGGCCCTGTCAGCCTCGCCGCGGGCCACCGCCCGCGCCGCCGGCGCCACATAGTCGGGGTAGTCGACGGGATCGGGACCCGTAGTACCCCAGTCATGCACCTCGTGCCCCCACTCCACGAGCAGCGCCTTGATGTGCTCCTTCAGCGGGAACCCGGCGTGGTCGCTGCCCAGGGCGATCTTCAGCGCAGGGCCTCCTCGACGGCGACGGGAGGGATGGCGCCGACGCGCACCACCCGCGGGGGATCCGTGGTGGCGTCCACCACCGTGGACTCCCGCCCGTGCCGCGTCCGCCCTCCGTCCAGGATCATGTCCACCCGGTCGCCCAGCTCGAAGGCCACGTGCTGCGCCGTGGTGGGGCTCCGACTGCCGTGGAGGTTGGCGCTGGTGCCGACGATGGGAACGCCCGCCAGCCGGACGAGGGAGCGCGGGATCGGGTGGTCGGGCAGGCGCACGGCCACGTGCTCGCCCCCGGCGGCGACCAGGGAGGAGACGCGTCGCCCTTTGCGCAGGATCAGCGTGAGGGCCCCCGGCCAGAACCGCCGCATCAGACGCCCCGCCGCCTCCGGGACATCTGCCACCAGGTCGACGAGCTGCTCCAGGTCGGCGATGAGCAGGGGCAGGGGGTCACTGCGCGGCCGCTGCTTCACCGCGTAGACCCGGAGAACGGCGGCGTTGTCATAGGCGTCGCAGCCGACACCGTAGACGGTGTCCGTAGGATAGGCCAACAGCCCTCCTTCCTGGATGAGGCGTACGGCGCGCCGGGGGGCCTCCTGGTCCTCCGTCACCCGGATGATCGGCAGCGGCCGCAGGGCCGGGCGGACCGCCGGCTGGAAGGAGAGGTCGTAGTAGGATCGTGCCGCAGGGCTCATCGGCGTCGGGCGGCCACCACACGAGGGATCCCCGCCAGGTCGTTGACCGCGCGGATCTGGCCCAGCGTCCCCACTCGGGCGAAGAGTTCGCTCACCGCCTGAGCCTGGCCTGCGCCCACCTCCACCGCCAGCCACCCGCCGGGCCGCAGCAGCGGTGGCCCCTCTACAGCCAGGCGGGCGTGAAAGGCGGTCCCGCCTTCCGCGGCCAGCAGGGCCACAGCCGGCTCGTGCCGCACCTCCTGCGGCAGGGTGCCGGCGTTGGCCGGGTCGACGTAGGGGGGGTTCGAGGCGATGGCGTCTACCTGGTTCCACCCCCGCCGCCGCGCCGGGGCCAGCAGGTCGCCACGGGCGAAGGTGATCCTTTCCGCCACCCGGTGGCGGGCGGCGTTCTCCCGTGCCACGGCCAGGGCGTCCGCCGAAAGGTCCACCGCCAGGACCCGCACCTGTGGCAGGAACCGGGCCAGGGCCACGGCGATGGCGCCGCTGCCTGTACCCACATCGATGACCCGGGCCTCGGCCAGGCCCTGCAGGACGTTCAGCAGAAACTCCACGAGGATCTCCGTTTCCGGGCGGGGGATGAGCACCCTCTCGTCCACCCGCAGCTCCACCCCCATGAACTCCCGGTACCCCACCAGGTATGGAACGGGCCGGCCGCGGGCCCGCTCCTCCAGGAGGGCGCGGAAGCGCTCCCAGGCTGCAGGGGTGATGGGCCGCTTCCAGGCCAGGTAGAGCGCCGCACGCCCCAGTCCCAGGACGTGCCGCAGCAGCACCTCCGCCTCCAGCCCCCCGGCCTCCACCCCGCTGGCCAGGAGGCATGCCCGGCCCAGCAGCCATGCCTCGCGCACCGTAGCCGGGGCAGAAGGGGACGCAGGACGATCCATGCCGCGGGCCGCGACGGCGCGCACGGCGCGCGTTACGACGTGGCAGCGGCCGCCCGATCGGCCGCGACCAGAGCGTCAATCAACTCGTCCAGTTCGCCGTCCAGCACCGCGGGTAGGCGGTGCAGTGAGAGGCCGATGCGGTGGTCGGTGACGCGGTTCTGCGGGAAGTTGTAGGTGCGCACCTTCTCGCTGCGCTCCCCCGTGCCCACCTGAAGACGACGCTGCCGGGCGATGGCCTGTTGCTGCTCCCGCTGCGCTCGCTGCAGCAGGTGGGCCCGCAGGATGCGCATGGCCTTCTCCCGGTTCTGGAACTGCGAGCGCTCGTCCTGGCAGGAGACGACAATGCCGCTGGGCAGGTGGCGGATGCGTACCGCGGTCTCCACCTTGTTCACGTTCTGCCCGCCGGCGCCGCCGGCTCGGAAGGTCTCGATCTCCAGGTCTTCGGGGCGGATCTGCACGTCGACTTCCTCCGCCTCCGGCAGGACCGCCACCGTGGCCGTGGAGGTGTGGATGCGTCCGGAGGCTTCAGTAACGGGCACGCGCTGCACCCGGTGCACGCCGCTTTCGAACTTGAGCCGGCTGTAGGCCCCCTGCCCCTTCACGGCGAAAATTATCTCCTTGAACCCGCCCAGCCCGGTGGGGCTGCTCTCCAGGACCTCCACCTTCCAGCCGCGCCGCTCAGCATAGCGGCCGTACATGCGGAACAGGTCCCCGGCGAAGAGCGCCGCCTCCTCCCCCCCGGTGCCAGCACGGATCTCCATGATGATGTCACGTCGGTCGTGCGGGTGGGCCGGGGCCAGGGCCTCCCGCAGGCGCTCCTCCAGCGCGGCAGCCTCCGCCCGCAGGCGCGCCGCCTCCGCGGCCGCCAGGGTGCGCATCTCGGAGTCGGCCTCCTCCCGCGCCATGGTCCCGGCCTCCTCGGCCTCACGACGCACCCGTTGCAGGTCTCGGTAGAGGGCCACCATGGCGGCCAGATCGGCGTGCTCTTTGGCCACCTTCTGGTAGCGGTCGGGCGCCGCCAGCGTCGCCGGGTCGGCGAGCAGGCGCGTCAGCTCCTCGTAGCGCGCCTCGAGGGCCTCCAGCCTGGCAAGAACCGTCTGCTCCAGCATTCCGGGTTGATTATAGCAACCGTAGAACCTACGCCGGGCGGGCCTCAGGGCCTGCCCGGCACTTCGTGGTGCAGCCGGCAGCGGGCCTCGTAGGCCTCCCTGGCCCCCACCTGGATCACCGGGGCGTCATAGGGGGCGGGACGCCCCTCCACCAGGCGCTGCGTGCGCTGGGCCGGACCGCCGCAGACCATGCACACCGCCTCCAGCTTCGTCACCCGGTCCGCCTGCGCCAGGAGGCGGGGCATGGGCCCGAAGGGCTCGCCGCGGAAGTCTGTGTCCAGGCCGGCAAGGACCACCCGCACCCCCCGCGCCACCAACCCCTCGGCCACGCGCGCGATCCCCTCGTCCATGAACTGCACCTCGTCCACGGCGATGAGCTCGGCCTGGGGATCGACGTGCGCCTCCAGGTCGGCGCTGCTGGCCTCGGGAATCGACGCCAGCGCTCCCCCGTCGTGGGAGCGGACCTGGTTCTCCCCGTAGCGGGTGTCCAGGGCGTGGGAGAAGACCTGCACCCGCTGCCGGCCAATCTGGGCGCGGCGCACGCGGCGGATGAGCTCCTCGCTCTTGCCGGAGAACATGGGGCCGGCGATGACCTCCAGCGTGCCGGGCCGTGCGGTCATGGGCCGGTGGCGTGCCGGGACAGGAAAGCCCTGCGCCTAGACCTTGAGGCCGTACTTGCGGGCGAACTTCTGCACGCGGCCCTCAGCATCCACGAACTTGCGCTGCCCCGTGTAGAAGGGGTGGCAGCGCGAGCAGATCTCCACGCGGATGGACTGCTTGGTCGACCCCGTTACGAAGGTCTCACCGCAGGCGCAAGTCACCGTCGCCCGGTAGTAGGGAGGGTGAATATCCTTCTTCATGCCGCAACCTCCGTGCCGCCGGGCGACAATACGCCCGCACAGCGCAAGTCCGTCGGATTATATCATGAACGCTGCACTGTGGGTTCTTCGGATGCCACGCTGCCGGCCGCCACGGGCGCTACGCATGCCGCGCCGCATGTCTCCACGGCGACGGCGCCGCTCGATGCCGCTGCGCGGCTAGCGCAGGTACGGCAGCGGGTTCACCGGCCGCCCGTTGATCCGCACCTCGAAGTGGACATGCGCGCCGGTACACCGGCCGGTGCATCCCACCAGAGCGATCCGCTCCCCCTGCCTCACCACCTGCCCGGGACGCACCAGGAGCCTGGAGGCATGTCCGTAGAGGGTGCGCAGCCCGCCCTCGTGCTCGATGATCACCGTGCGCCCGTACCCGTAGTACCACCCGGCCAGGACCACACGGCCCGCGCGGGCGGCGTGGATCGGCGTCCCCCAGGGAGCGGCCAAGTCGATGCCGTCGTGGTGCTGCCTGTAGCGCCAGCCGTAGCGGGAGGTGATCATCCCCCGAGCGGGCCAGCTCAGGGCGGGACGCGCCGCCAGCGGAGGGCGAGCCGCCCGCACGGCCAACGCCGCAGGTGCTAACCGTCGGCCCGCGGGCAGGACCAGTCGCTGGCCCACCCGCAGACGGTGGGCCGAGGGCAGCCCGTTGGCGGCGGCGATGGCTTCCACGGTGGTCCCGTAGCGGCGGGCAATGGCGAACAGCGTGTCCCCCGGCTGCACGCGGTAGGCGACGGAGGCCTCCGAACTGGAGACCTGCCGACGCGGCGCCGATGCCACCGCGGCCGGCACCTTCGCCTTGGGCGGGATGATCAGCTCCTGTCCGATCTGCAGGGCGTGCGGGGAGGAGAGGGTGTTGGCGGCAGCGATGGCGTCGACGGTGGTGCCGTAGCGGCGAGCGAGGTCGAAGAGGGTGTCCCCGGCGGCCACCCGGTGGCGTAGCGCAGCCCCGCTTGGCGCGGAGTCGGGGGCACGGAGGGTGCGCGGTGCCGCCTCCCCTCCTCGCGCCGCAGGCACAGCGGCAACGGCCCTCCGACCTGATGCGAGCGGTGTTGCAGGGGCCACGGCCTGCGCCGCTGCATCTGTGGGCTGGGGCTGGACAAACGCCTCCAGCCCGTGGAGGAGCGACAGGCTGCGGATCTGCGCGGCGCCCCGAACCGTGCCGACCGGGGGTACGTCGACGAAGGGACCGGGTGCCGCCGGCCCGGCCGCGGAGAACGCCTTCGGCTCCGTCGTGGAAAACGCCCTCGGTTCCGTCGCGGAGAGCGCCTTCGGCAACGGGACCAGCAGTGCGACGAGCAGGAATGCCGGAACTGCGCGGTTGCCCATCTCCTCCGTCCCAGGAAAGGGCGCTGGAAATCGGTGAAAGCAGCGAAAACGGTTGAGCCACGGCGGCGCACGACTGCACCCGCGTGCCGGCGGGCTGGCCGCCGTGAAGGGCATCCGGATGTGCCTCTTCCCGCGAGGCGTTTCGACGCGCGTCGGCAAAGTCCTGCGGGAAACCGTCGATTTTTCTATCTAACGAAAGATCCTGCGAACTTGAGTTCGCAGGATCTGGCAGATCGGCAGTTTTCGGGGAATTTCTATTGCGCGCTCGAGATTTCTCCCGTTTACGAGCCGACGGCGTCCTCCTCCGCGCTCTTGACGATGGAGCGCAGGAACCCGGCGTTGTTGGGGGTACGGCGCAGCCGGTCCAGGATCAGCTCGGTCATGGCCACCGTGTCCAGCTGCTCCAGGCTCTTGCGCAACACCCAGACCTTGCGCAGCTCTTCGTCGGTGAGGAGCAGCTCCTCCCGGCGCGTGCCCGACATCTTGATGTCGATGGCCGGGAAGGTGCGGCGCTCCTGCAGCTTGCGGTTCAGGTGCAGCTCCATGTTGCCGGTGCCCTTGAACTCCTCGTAAATGACGTCGTCCATGCGGCTGCCGGTGTCGATCAGGGCGGTGGCGACGATGGTCAGGCTCCCGCCCTCCTCGATCTTCCGCGCCGCACCGAAGAAGCGCTTCGGCCGGTGCAGCGCCGCCGGGTCCAGCCCGCCGGAGAGGGTGCGGCCTGAGGGTGGGATGACCAGGTTGTTGGCGCGGGAGAAGCGCGTCAGGCTGTCCAGCAGGATGACCACATCCCGGCCGCCCTCCACCAGGCGCTTGGCCCGGTCCAGCACCAGGTCGGCCACCTGGATGTGCTCCTCCGGGGGCCGGTCGAAGGTGCTTGCGATGACCTCGGCCTCCACGGAGCGGCGCATGTCCGTGACCTCCTCCGGCCGCTCATCCAGCAGGAGGACGATCAGGTAGATTTCGGGGTGGTTCTGCACCACCGCCTGACCGATCCGCTTCAGCAGGGTGGTCTTGCCGGCCTTGGGCGGGGAGACGATCATCGCCCGCTGCCCCTTGCCGATGGGGGCGAAGAGGTCCACCACGCGCACGGTGAGGTCGCCGTCGGGCATCTCCAGCTTGATCCGCTCGTGGGGGAAGACCGGTGTTAGCTGCTCGAAGTTGGGCCGGCTGCGCGCCTGCTCCGGGTCCAGACCGTTGACCACCTCCACGCGCAACAGGGCGAAGTACTTCTCGTTGTCCTTGGGGGGGCGGACCTGCCCCAGTACCTCGTCGCCCACCCGCAGGCCGAAGCGCTTTATCTGCGAGGGGGAGACGTATATATCCTCCGGTCCCGGTAGGTAGCCGCTGGTGCGCAGGAACCCGTAGCCCTCGGCCATGATCTCCAGGATGCCAGCGCGGAACATCAACCCTTCCCGTTCCGTCTGGGCCTGCAGGATGCGCATGATCAGCTCCTGTTTGCGGTAGCGCCGCAGGTTGGCGATGTTCAGCTCTTTGGCCAGCTCCTGCAGCTCGGCGAGGGTTTTCTCTTGTAGGTCAGCGATAGCGAGCACGGGACATCACACCCTGGCTTTGGGTTTTTCCACTTGCGCCCGCAGCTTGGCCGCGTCGGCCAGGAAGCGTGCCTGGCCCACGTCGGTGAGCGCGTGCTTGAAGAGCTGCTCCAGGACCTTGAAGGGCATGGTGGCGATGTGCGCACCGGCCAGCGCCGCCGCGGTGACGTGCAGCGGGTGACGCAGGCTGGCCGCCAGCACCTGGGTGGAGAATCCGTAGTTGCGGACCATCTGCACCGCATCCCGCACCACCTGCATGCCGTCGTGGCCGATGTCGTCCAGCCGCCCGACGAAGGGGCTGACGAAGGTTGCCCCCGCCTTGCAGGCCAGCAGAGCTTGGTTGGCGGAGAAGGTCAGGGTGACGTTGACGGCGATCCCCCGCCCCCTCAGCTGGCGGCAGGCCTGCAGCCCCTGAGGAGTCATCGGCACCTTGACCACCACATTGGGGGCCCAGCCGGCGAACTCCACCCCCTGGCGCACCATCTCCTCGGCGTCGTCGCTGGTGGTCTCCACGGAGATGGGGCCGCCCACCAGCCTGGCGATCTCCAGGATCTGAGCCTTGTATTCCCGCCCCTCCCGGGCCACCAGGGTGGGGTTGGTGGTCACCCCGTCGCACAACCCCCAATCCACCGCCTGGCGGATCTCCTCCAGATTGGCCGTGTCCAGGAAGAACTTCATCGTCGCCCCTCCGCCGGCGGTCACGGTCCCGTGGCCTCAATGTAGACCACGTCGCCCACGTCGCCTTCCTTGAGGAACTGCAGGGTATCCCCCGGCCGCAGCGCCCCCAGAGAGGCGCGGCGGTCGTTGCGGTAGACCGCATGGGCCTGGGCCACGCGAAAGGTGCGCACCGCCTTCTTCTCGTCCTCGATGGTGATGGTGGGCGGCCGGCTCTCCTGCAGCCCGCGCAAGACGCCCTTCTGGAAGTCGTACTTCTTCAGCAGTCCCATGACTACGTCCAGGGCCACGGCGGCGTCGGCGCGCGTGGCCCCCTGCGCTGGCCGGAAGGCCCCATCCACCAGAGGGACCATCTTCCGCTCGATGGCCACGGCCACACTGCCGCGCGCCCAGGGCAGGACCGCGGCGTTGTCTGAGACGGGCAGGGTGGCCGTGGCCCTGGCGAACGCCTCGGCGTCCAGACCCCCGGCGCGTACAGCCAGGGCCGCCAGTTCCGCCCGGGTCACGGGCTGGTCGGGGCGAAAGGTGTTGTCCGGATACCCCACAACAAGCCCCTTCTGAAAGAACAGGGAGAGCGCTGTGGGAGCGGTCTTGGTGGTGTGCACGGCGACGATCTCGTAGCGCCCGGGGCCTATGGGCCGATCGTTCTGGTCCAGCTGCCTCCACCGGGTGTTGAAGTTCATGGACTTGCCTGCGGCCAGCGGCACGGGCTTCTCCACGGGGAGGAAGGCCTTACCCAGCGACCAGCGGGCGACCTCCATCCCGTCCGCCGCCCGGACGATGAAGTCGTGGAACTGGGAGTTGTGGTACTCGAAGAGGACGTCCTCCTTGCCCGTGTTGCTGATGACAAAGGTGAGGAGTACCTCCTCCTGGGGGCCGTAGGCCACCTTGTCCACGGTCAGGGTATATAGGATGTCGCCCTTCTTCAGCTCCACGCTGCGCGCCGACACCGTCCCCAGGCTCACCGCCGCGGCCACGGCGGGACGGGCCCCCTGGGGGATCCGCTCTAGGTCCCGGAATTCCGGCGGCACCAGCCCCTGCCCGGAGACTCCCAGCAGGCGTACCAGGAAGAGGACCATCTCCAGGCGGGTGACCACGCTTCCGGGGAGGAACCGGCCCTCGGCCGTCCCGCGGACGACCCCTTTGGCAGCCAGGCGCTCAATGGCCCGCTGCGCGGGGAGCCCGCTGATGTCCGTGAAGATGTCGGCCCAGCCGGGCGCGGCCAGGACCAGCACCAGGAACGCGGCGCCGAGCGTGCGCATCAGGTGTCTCCTCTGGGTGGTAGCCATTGGGAGTTCGGTGTGCGTGAGTCGGACCTCACGGTCTAGGGAACGGCCGGCGCGCTCCATACGCCTGCACGTCATGTTGTCGAACGGGATGCTGGCTCGGAAAGGCCGTTCCGTCGAGTGGCCGCTTTGGAGTTCGCCTTCGGGCTATCGGCCTCCTGCTAGTCACTATAACCTATGCGACCCCCTCATGCCCAGGGGGAGGCGGTCACATCCGCTCGGGGGCGGAGACCCCGATCAGACCCAGGGTCCGCCTCAGCACCAGGCGGACGGCGTCTGCCAGGATCAGGCGGGCGACGGTTAGCACGGGATCGTCGGATAGCACTCGGCACTGGGTGTAGAAGACGTGGAACGCCTCGGCCAGCCCGCGGGCGTAGGCGCACAGCCGCTGCGGCTCGCGCCGCAGACCCGCGGCTGTGACCACCTCGGGGAGTTCTCCCAGGGCGTGCAGCAGGGCCACCTCCGTCTCGTGGGTGAGGACGGAGAGGTCGGCTCGCTGCACGGCAGCAGGGTCCACTGCCCAACCGCCGCCCTCGGCGGCAGGCCCCACAATCCCCCGCCCCACGGGGTGCTGCCTTGCCTCCCGCAGGATGCCGCTGATGCGGGCGTGGGCGTACTGGACGTAGTAGACGGGGTTCTCCTGGGACCTCTCCTGGGCCAGCTTCCAGTCGAAGTCCATGGGCACCGAGGGGCTGTACATGCAGAAGAAGTAGCGCGCCGCATCCCGACCCACCGTCTCCAGCAGGTCCTGAAGGGTTACGTACTCGCCCCGCCGCCGGGACATGCGCAGCAGCTCTCCCTCGTTGCGCAGGCGGACATGCTGGTAGAGGACGATCTCCAACCGGCTCACATCCACCCCCAGGGCCGCCAGGCCGCCCTTGACGCGGGCGATGTCGCCGATGTGGTCGATCCCCCAGACATTTATAAGGTGGTCGAAGCCGCGCTCCAGCTTGTTCAGGTGGTAGGGGATGTCCGCCGCGTAGTACATGGGCCAGCCACTGCGGCGGATGATCACCCGGTCCTTCTCGTCGCCGAAGCTGGTGGAGCGGAACCATACGGCGCCGTCCTGCTCGTAGAGCAGGCCGCGCTCCCGCAGTCTGGCCAGGACCCGGTCCACCGCTCCCTGCTCGTAGAGGCTGCTCTCGCTGAACCAGACGTCGAAGTGGATGCCGAAGGCGTCCAGGGTGCGCCGGATGTCCGCCAGGATCTCGCCCAGGGCGAAGTCTCGGAACGCAGCCAGACGCTCCTCCTCCGGGCGCTCCAGCCAGATGGCGCCGTCCCGCTCCGCCAGGCGTAGGGCCAGCTCGCGCACATACTCCCCTCGGTAGCCGTCCTCGGGGAAGGGGTGCTCGTGCCCGAAGTGCGCGAAGTAGTGATAGGCCACGCTCTGCGCCAGAGTGTGCACCAGCAGCCCGGCGTCGTTGATGTAGTACTCCCGGGTAACCCGGTAGCCCAGAGCCTCAAGGAGGTTGGCCAGGACGTCGCCGATCACCCCGTTGCGCCCACTGCCGATGTGCAGCGGCCCGGTGGGGTTGGCGCTGACGAACTCGATGTTCACACGCCTGCCCCCGCCCAGGTCCCTGTTGCCGTAGGCCTCTCCTGCGGCGTGGATCTGCTTCAGCAACTCGTGCAGCCACGCCGGAGCCAGGAAGAAGTTGATGAACCCCGCACCTGCCACCTCCACCCGCGCCACCTGCTGCGGGGGAACCTCCAGGGCGTCGACCAGCGCCCGGGCCACCTCCTGCGGCGGCCGTCCGCATATCCGGGCCAGCGCCAGCGGCAGGTTGCTGGCGTAGTCGGCGTGGCGGCGCCCCCGGGGGACGTCCACCTCCACCTCGGGGAGGGGTACTGTGGGGAGGGCTCCTGCGGCCATGGCCCGCCGCGCCGCCGCTTCCAGGTAGTTGCGCAACGCTGCCCGGAACACGTGGGCAGTCTACCACACGACGCCCGACCCCGCGGGATGGAGACCGGGGATGGCCACGGGCAGGCGCCCCCGCGGCGGGGAAGCCCCTGCCAGAATCCGCGCCGCCGCCCGGAGGAGCACGGGCTCCCTCCCGTAGGTGGCTAGGCAGGTGGACACCGCCGGAGTGGCGGCCAGGTCGTAGGGCGTCCCCGTGGCCACCAACACCAGGCGGTCGCCGTGGGTCTGCTGCGCCCGGCGGATGAGCTCCACCTGCCAGGGTGACGGGTTGCCACGGCTGTAGGTCACGAGGATCACGGTACCCTGCTCCCCGGGCGCGCCGTCCCACCCCTGTCCGGGTCGCAGCCAGACGTCCCGCGCCGGGCGGTGCAGCGCCCGCAGCATCTCCCCCAGGGTCGGGCCGGCGCCCCCAGCCGGGGCAGCTTCACCGGCAGCGGTGACCACCAGGACCGGGCCATCCGGCAGCGGAACCCTCCCGGGCGCTCGTCGAACCAGCGTCACAGCCGCCGCGGCTATCTCCTCTGCCAGCGGACGCACGACCGCCTCCTCCGCCCCGGCATGTTCTGCTCCCGGACCCCTCTCCGATCTGTCCGGGAGGGACAGGTCCGCCCGCAGCCGCTGCAGGCGCCTGCGGGACTGCAGCAGGCGGGATGTGCTCAGCAAGCCCTCGGCGACAGCTCGATCCACGGCGGTGAAGACCTCCTCCTGCAGTTCCGCCTCCCCAAGGGCCAGCAGGACGTCGGCGCCCGCCAGCAGAGCCAGCACCGCCGCCGTGCCCGCCCCAACCTGATCTCTGACCGCGGCCATGGAGAGGCTGTCGGTGAATACGACCCCGTCGAACCTCCACTCCCGCCTCAGCATCCCCTCCAGCAGCGGGGGGCAGAGTGTGGCCGGGAGGGAGGAGAAGGCGGTGAAGGCCACGTGGGCGGTCATCAACGCCGGCAGCCCTTCCCGAATCGCCCGGCGAAACGGGAGGAACTCCACCGCCTCCAGCCGCTCCAGCGGGTGCCCCACCACCGGGAGGTCCAGGTGGGAGTCGCGGTCCGCATCGCCGTGTCCGGGGAAGTGCTTGCCGGTGGCGGCCACGCCGGCCTGGCGCAGACCGCGGGCGAAGGCGCAGCCCAGCCGGGCCACCAGCTCAGGATCCTCGCCGAAGGAGCGGACGCCGATGATCGGGTTCCCGGGGTTGGAGTTGACGTCCAGGACGGGGGCGAAGTTGACGGGGCAGCCCGCTGCGCGCAGCGCCCGCCCAACTAGGCGCCCGGCCTCCTCAGCCAGCGCCGCGGAGCCCGTCGCTCCCAAAGCCATCGCTCCCGGCAGGCCCAGCGGCAGCCGTTCCACCGCGCCGCCCTCCTGGTCCACGGCGATCAGCAGCGGCGGCGCGCCGGCCCTCCGCGCCAGCTCCTGCAGTTCCCCGCACAGGCGGGCTGTCTGCGCTGTGCTCTCGATGTTCTTGTCGAAGAGGACTACCCCGCCCAGGTGCCGCCGCGCGATCAGATCGGCCACGCGCGACGAGGGGGAGCGGCCGGAGAAGTCCACCATCACCAGCGGGCCGACCAGCCGCTCCGCGGCTACAAGGGACACGGAGCTGCCGCTACTGACGCAGCTCGGTCAGGACCACCGTCAGGGTGATCCGCCGCCCGCCGCGGATGACCTGTACCTGCACCCGGTCTCCAGGCCGCCTCTCGAAGAGGGCGCGCCGCAGGTCGTTGATACCCCTGATGGACTGACCGTCGATGCCCACGATGATGTCGTTGGGCGTCATGCCGGCGGTGGCGGCGGGGCTGCCCGGTGGCACGTCCTGCACGATCACCCCGTGGTCTGTGGGCAGGCCGTAGGAGCGCTGGATCAGCGGGTCGATCTCCCCGCCCAGGATGATCCCCAGCGCCGGCCGCACCACGCGCCCGGTCTGGATCAACTGGTTCATGATGCTGACGGCGATGTCCACGGGGATGGCGAAACCGATGCCCTGGGCGTCGCGGACGATGGCGGTGTTGATGCCGATGAGCCGCCCCGCGCTGTCCACCAGCGCGCCCCCGCTGTTCCCCGGGTTGATGGCCGCGTCGGTCTGGATCAGGTTGTCCACGACGAAGTCAGGGCTGATCTGGATGCTCCGGTTGAGGGCGCTGATCACGCCCACCGTGACGCTGCTGCCCAGGCCGAAGGGGTTGCCGATGGCGATGGCCATCTGCCCCACCTTGAGGCTGCTGCTGGTCCCCAGCTCCGCCACGGGCAGGGCTCGATCGCTTTCCACCTTGATGACCGCCAGGTCGGTGAAGCGGTCGGCACCGACCACGCGCCCGGGCAGCTTCTTTCCGGTAAGCAGGGTGACGGTGATGTCCTGCGCCCCCTGGATGACGTGGAAGTTGGTGAGAATGAGCCCGTCGCTGCGGACGACGACGCCCGATCCGGCACCCTCCTGGGGGAAGACGCCGAAGAAGGTCTGCACCCTGGCCTGTGTGGTGATGTTCACCACCGCCGGGCGCACCTTCTCCACGGCCTTGATCACCGCTGACTCCTCGCTCTCCACCGCCCGGGGCACCGTCAGGGGCGGGCCCTGCAGGGGCCCCGGGGTAGCGGGAGGGGCGGGGGGCGTCAGCGGCAGCGAAGGCGCGCCGCCGATGCGGGGGAAGTAGCGCGGCAGGTATGTATTGCCCAGCGCCGCGCCCAGGACCAAGGAGAGCAGCACGACGAAGACGATGGTGGAGAATCCCGGAGACTCGCGCCGGGGAGGGCCAACGCTCACAGTGACCTCCTCATGACCGGATAACAGCGCCCCTCCATTATAATTCGCCATCAGGCGCCGCGCGGCCGAGCCCGCGCCCCCGCGCCCCGGCGTACGGTCCCCGGTGGTATAATGCTGCGGACAGCATCATGTCACCATGGCTGCGCCGGCCGAAGTACACCTCGCCGCAGCGCCGCGAGATGCCCAGCGGGCTGTGGGCGAAGTGTCCCCGCTGCCAGCGTCTCATCTACCAGAAGGAGCTGGAACGTAACCTGCAGGTCTGTCCCCGCTGCGGCTACCACCACCGCCTCTCCGCCCCGGAGCGCATCGCCATCACCCTGGATCCGGGCAGCTTCGTGGAGTTTGACGCGGGGCTGACCTCCGTTGATCCCCTAGGGTTCGTCGGCTACGCGGAGAAGCTGGAGGAGGCCCGCCGGCGCACCGGCCGCGCGGAGGCGGCAGTGACCGGCGTAGGCACCGTGCACGGCTTCCGCACGGTGGTGGCCGTGCTAGACTTCCCTTTCATGGGCGGCTCCATGGGCTCGGTGGTCGGTGAGAAGGTGGCCCGTGCCGCCGAGCGGGCGCTGCAGCAGGGCCTGCCGCTCGTCACCTTCTCCGCCTCCGGGGGCGCCCGCATGCAGGAGGGGGCGCTGGCGCTGATGCAGCTGGCCAAAACCAGCGCCGCCGTGGCCCGGCTGCACCAGGAGCGGTTGCCTTACATCTCGGTGATGTGCGACCCGACCACCGGCGGGGTGACCGCGTCCTTCGCCTTCCTGGGCGACCTGATCCTGGCTGAGCCCGGAGCGCTGATAGGGTTTGCCGGACGGCGGGTGATCGAGCAGACCATCGGGCGTCGCCTGCCCGAGACCTTTCAGACGGCGGAGTTCTGCCTGGAACACGGGCTGATCGACATGATCGTCCCCCGCGACCAGATGCGTGCGCAGCTAGGTCGGCTGCTCCGCTTCTTCGGGGCGCCGCGCGCCGCCCAGGCCGAGCCGGCATAGGTCATGGCCGCCGAGCCGCTGCCGACCCCCCAGGCGGGCTCCCCCGCCGCCCCCCGCCTCTCGCCGTGGGAGGTCGTCCAGTTGGCGCGCCACCCGCAGCGGCCCAAGGCACCCGACTTCATCCTGGGGCTGGTCACGGACTTTGTGGAGGTGCACGGGGACCGGCTCTTCCGCGACGACCCGGCGCTACTGGCCGGCCTGGGCTGGTTCGAGGGACAGCCTGTAGCAGTGGTAGGGCCGTACAAGGGACGCGACACCCGGGAGAACCTGGCGCACAACTTCGGCATGCCCAACCCGGAGGGCTACCGCAAAGCCCTGCGGGTGATGAAGCTGGCGGAGAAGTTCGGCTACCCCGTGCTCTCCTTCGTGGACACGCCCGCCGCCTTCCCCGGGGATGAGGCGGAGGAGCGTGGGCAGGCCCAGGCCATCGCCCGCAACATCATGGAGATGAGCACCCTGCGCACCCCCATCCTGGTGGTGATCACCGGCGAGGGGGGAAGCGGAGGAGCGCTGGCCCTGGGCGTAGGAGACGCGGTACTGATGCTGCAGCACGCCATCTACACCGTCATCCCTCCGGAGGGGTGTGCTGCCATCCTCTGGCGCGACGCCTCGCGAGCGCAGGAGGCTGCGGAGGCATTGCGCCTGACCGCGGAGGACCTGGCCGCACTGGGGGTCGTCGACGAGATCGTCCCCGAGCCTGAGGGGGGCGCGCACCGCGACCCCGATGCCGCGGTGGGGGCGGTGCGCGAACCGCTGCACCGCCACCTCATGGCGCTGAGGGAGATACCCCTGGAGCGGCTGCCGGCCCTGCGCTACGAGCGGTACCGGAGGATGGGGCGGCAGGTGGAGAGCCTCTCCCGCGGTTAGGCTCGCGGGAGATGGCCCCGGACGAGGGGCGGGGTTCCGGAGAATTGGGCGGCGAATCCCTGTGGGGGGCGCAGGCAGCGGCGGGGTGGAAGGGCGGGTGAGATGCCGGTGGAGCAGGGGTTAGACCTGGAGGAGATCCGTGCGCTCCTGAAACTCGCCGACGAGGCGGACATCACGGAGCTTACCGTGGAGTCCCCGCGGCTGAAGGTGACCATCAAGAAGGCGGCGGGGCGGACGGAGGTCCCCTCCCCTGCCTCTGCGCGGCGTCCGCCGCGACCGGTACCGCCGGAGGCGGCAGCCCCCGCGGCTCCCCCAGGAGAGTTGGCCGTCTCCGCGGAGGAGCTGGCTGCGGCAGGGGAGGTGGTGCCCGACAACCTCAAGACCATCACCGCGCCCATGGTTGGAACCTTCTACCGCGCCCCCTCCCCCGACGCGCCGCCCTTCATCCGGGAAGGGGACGTGGTGCAGGCCGGGCAAACCGTCTGCATCATCGAGGCCATGAAGCTCTTCAACGAGATCCAGAGCGAGGTAAGCGGCCGGGTGGTGCGCATCCTCTCGGAAAACGGGGCCCCGGTGGAGTACGGCCAGCCCCTGGTGCTGCTTGAGCCGCTCCCCTGAGGCGGCCGTGTTCCAGAAGGTCCTTATCGCCAACCGGGGCGAGATCGCCGTGCGCATCATCCGCGCCTGCCGCGAGCTGGGCATCCGCACGGTCGCCGTGTACTCGGAAGCGGACCGCAACGCGCTGCACGTCAGGCTGGCCGACGAGGCCTTCTGCATCGGCCCGCCGCCGGCCGCGGAATCCTACCTGAACATCCCCAACATCCTGAGCACGGCCGAGATTCTGGGTGTGGACGCTATCCACCCCGGGTACGGCTTCCTGGCGGAGAACGCGCAGTTCGCCGAGATCTGCGCCGACCTGAAGATAGCCTTCATCGGCCCCGGCGCCGACGCCATTCGCAAGATGGGCGACAAGGCCCAGGCGCGGCAGGTGATGCTCAAGGCCGGCGTCCCCGTGGTGCCCGGCAGCGAGGGGCCGGTGGACGGGGAGCGGCAGGTCCTGGAGATCGCCAGAACCATAGGCTTTCCCCTGCTGCTCAAGGCCTCCGCCGGCGGCGGCGGCCGGGGCATGCGGGTGGTGCACTCGCGGGAGGACCTGCGCGCAGCGCTGCAGGTGGCGCAGCGGGAGGCGGAGGCAGCCTTCGGCGACGGGAAGCTGTACATCGAGAAGTACGTGGACGAGCCGCGGCACGTGGAGGTGCAGATCCTGGCGGACGCCCACGGCGGGCTGATACACCTGGGGGCGCGGGACTGCTCTGTGCAGCGACGGCACCAGAAGCTCCTCGAGGAGTCCCCGCCTCCGCGGCTGCGGGAGAAGACGCTGGAGCGCCTGGCCCGGGCGGCGCTGCGGGCGGCCCAGGCCATCCACTACGTCAACGCGGGGACCGTGGAGTTCCTGGTGGACAAGCAGGAGAACATCTACTTCATGGAGATGAACACGCGCCTGCAGGTGGAGCACCCAGTGACGGAGATGGTGACGGGAGTGGACCTGGTCAAGGAGCAGATCCGCATCGCCGCGGGCGAGCGGCTTCCGCTCTCACAGCGGGAGGTCACCTTCAGCGGGCATGCCATCGAGTGCCGGATCAACGCCGAAGACCCGCGGCACGACTTCCGCCCCGCGCCGGGCACCATCACCACCTTCCTCCCCCCGGGCGGGCCGGGGGTGCGGGTGGACACCCACGCCTTCGCCGGCTACACCATCCCCCCCTACTACGACTCCCTGGTGGCCAAGGTGACCGCCTGGGGGCAGACGCGGGAGGAGGCCATCGCCCGCATGCGCCGCGCCCTGGGCGAGTTCGAGATCGGCGGCGTACCCACCACCATCCCCTTCCACCTCAGAGTCCTGGACAACGCCTTCTTCCGCCGCGGCGAGGTCTACACCAACTTCGTGCAGAGGCGCATTGACCTGAGCACGATCGCCTGATACAATCACGGTCTGATGCACCACGCGCTCGCCGGTGAGCGACGGCCGGGCCATGCGCGCGCCAAAGCCGGGGGCGCTCCCATTCCCCCAAATAGCCGTTACGGCGACGGGTAGCGTTTGAGGGACGTGGTTTCTAAGGATGCCGGGAAGGTCATCCGAAGATAGCCGCAGTGCGCCAGGCTGCAGAAGTCGTTGTGTCGGGGGTGTTAGGCAGGTCCGTCCAATTCCTGTCAGCCCGCCATCCCTCGTGAAGCGGTCTTATTCGGTAAGTTAAATAAGAGAGGAGAAAACAATGGCTTTGCAATTTGAATCATCAGAAGTAATTGATCGACCAATCGACAAAGTATTTCGCTTTTACGCTGTAGACCACGTCCGAAATCATCCCCGCTGGGACTCGGATATCGAACTCTGGCTGGACTCCGACGCTCCCATTGGCGTTGGAACGATTATCCACAGGCGTAACAAACGCAGTGGAACTCCTGTCGAAGGAACAATGGAGGTCGTTGAATTCGAACCAAATCGCATGCTTGCAATGGAAATCCATGACGGTCCTGCTATCATGTACGGCAGGACAACATTTGAAGCGATTAATGAGAACCAAACCAAAATCACTACCATCATTGATATACCGTGGATGGATGAAAAGACAGACAAGACCTTTATGAACAACCGACTGGCACAAGTCTCTCAAATCAGAAAGAAATTGATGGAATCCGAGTTGTAAGGAGCTCAGCCTTGTCTGAGCCAATCATTTTCATAGCGCACTAAGAGGTCTAAACGGATTCCGAGTGACCATGCGTGAACCCCTGTGCCTGGAAATCGGCGGCGACGGGTGGTGCACGGTTTGGGCGGCGCAATGGCCCGGCGCACACATCAGCCGGCCTTCAGAGGCCGCGGCCGTGGGGGGCGATGCCGCGGGAGATCGCTGCCTATATCAGCTGGCTACGGCACTTCGGTGAAGAGCTTCCGCAGCCGCGCCGCATCGGCGTCGAAGTCACTGAACGTCTAGTGTATCGGGCTAGACTCGACCACGGCAGGACGCGGGCGTTCTTCGCGATCGACCGTTCTGCGCTGACCCTCCGGGAGGTCAGGCAGCATCTGCGATGGCTAGAACACAGCCGCCGTACACTCTTCGCGGTGGTGGAGGGGCTCCCGCCGGAAGCGCTGCTGTGGGGGACGCCGCAGCGGCGCGGCCGGCGGCCGGGCAAGGGCGGCGGTGGGTGGACGATCTGGCACTATCTCCGCCACATCGCAAGTGTCGAGAAGTGGTATGTCAGCCAACTGTGGGAGGGCCTGCCCCCGCTGCCGCGCTCGGATTCGCCCCTCCAGCGCCTGGCGCTAACGCGGTCACAGGTGCTGGAGGTGTTACGGCATCCAAGGCGAGAGGATCTCGCCCGCAGCACACGATCCTCCGGCGAGATGTGGACACTTCGCAAGGTGCTAAGGCGTTTGCTCTATCACGAACGGTACCACACGCGCACGATCGCGCGCGCATTCTGTTAGCCGCAGGCCATCCGGTCCCGCGGTGGGTGCGCTCGGCCTTGGGATTGCCCCAACTCATCTCGCCACTGCCGGAGAGGGCCATTAACAGGAAGCACATTGAATAGGCCGCAAGGATTTCAAGATGAAGAGGCGGATACCTAGTCGAATAAGACCGCCGCCTAGCATGCGATGGAGCCGACCTCGCCTCGCTTGGCGGCTCATCCGCGGGCCGTTAGCCTGCCACGGAGTGCTCCGATGCTATGAGAAATATCGTCCTTATCTCCTGCGTGAGCAAGAAGCTTGGAACCAGAGCCCGAGCTAAAGACTTATACACGAGCCCGCTCTTTCAGCTCGGCTACGAATACGCCAAAATGTTTTCGCCCTGACGTGACATTCATATTGTCCGCGAAATATGGCCTCGTTCGCCCGGAACAGTACATAGACCCCTACGATGTCACACTCAATAGCACGTCGCCGCGCCAAATCCGGGACTTTCTATCGGCAAGCAACTTCAATATCTCAAGAGGCAATTGCATGAGCGCGAAGCGTAGCGGGTTGCACCCTCTCGTTCGCCAGACAGAGTCATGCGACGCAAGGGAGAACTAGGAACTTGCGCATTCACCGGTGCCGTATCATCGTGCAGCAATCTAGATTAGGGAGGCCCCGATGGACCAGCCGATCATGTGTACCGATGACCTTTGCGAGACGACCATCGGCACAGACCACTCCGCGCGCGGGCGGCATCCCGGATAATCAGGGGAATCTCCCTTTCATCCCCTCCCCCGGCGGTAGACCACCGCCGCGGCGCCGATGACGCCCACGTCGTCGCCCAGCCCGGCAGGGACGATCTGCGCCGCCTGCGCCGGGCGCCGGAAGGCCCTCTCCCGGACAACGCGGCGCACCGGTTCCAGCAGCAGGTCGCCCGCCTTGCTCACCCCGCCGCCGAAGACCACCATGGCCGGATTGAGCACGTTCACCAGCGACGCCACCGCCAGACCGATGTAGGAGCCGGCGCGCGCGTAGATCTCCCGCGCCAGCGCGTCCCCCTGGGCGGCTGCCTCCGCCACCGCCTCCGCGGTCAGGGCCTGCGAAGGCAGGGCGCTCAGCCGGGTCTCCCGTCCCGCGCGCACCGCCTCCTGCGCCATGCGGGCGATGGCTCCGCCGGAGGCTACCGCCTCCAGGTGCCCGCGGCGGCCGCAGCCACAAAGCGGCCCCTCCGGCTCCACCGTCATGTGCCCGACCTCTCCGGCGGTGCCGGAGACGCCATGGTAGAGCTCACCGTCGAGGATGAGACCCCCTCCGATGCCTGTGCTCACGGTGATGTAGATCAGGTCGCGCACTCCCGTCCCCACTCCCACCCATGCCTCGGCCAGGGCGGCGGCGTTGGCGTCGTTCTCCACCCAGGTGGGGATGCCGGCGGCCTCCTGCAGCATGGCAGCCAGCGGCACGTCCCGCCACCCCGCCAGGTTCGGCGGTTCGAACACCACGCCGCTATGGGGATCCAGAGGGCCGGGAGCGCCCACCCCCAACCCCAGCACGTCCTCCCGCCGCAGCCCGGCCTGCTCCAGCAGCGCCTCCAGCTCCCGCACCAGGACGTGCACGAAGTCCTCCGGCCCGCGCTGTGGGGTCTCCATGCGGCGGCGCGCCCGCACGCCCCCGCCCGGGTCCACCAGCGCCAGCAGGGTCTTCGTCCCGCCCACGTCGACCCCCACCACGGCCTGCCCGGCCATCCCACACCTCCTGCTGCACCCCGCAGCGCCGCCCCGAAGAGGAGCCGGGGAAGATTATTCGAAGTCTATGCTGAGGATCCCCGCGGAGGTGTGCCCATGCCAGGTCTCTTCGGGCTGCTCTTTTGGCCGATCGTCGTCGCCATCGTGGCGTTCATCATCATTCCCATGGCGGTCAAGGTGGTTCGGGAGTACCAGCGTCTGGTCGTCTTCCGCTTCGGCCGCTCCATCGGCCGCAAGGGACCCGGCCTGGTCTTCCTCATCCCCATGGTGGACCGCCCCGTCTGGGTTGACCTGCGGGAGGCCTTCCTGGAGATCCCCAGCCAGACGTGTATCACCAAGGACAACGCTCCCATAAACATCGACTTCCTCATCTACTGGAAGGTCTTCGACCCGGAGATGTCGGTCATCCAGGTGCAGGACTTCGCCGGGGCGGCCCGCGGCATCGCCACCACCACGCTGCGTGCGGTCATCGGCGACATCGTCCTGGACGACGTCCTGGCCCGCCGCGAGCAGATCAACCAGGTGCTGCGGGCGAAGCTGGACGAGGTCACCGAGCGCTGGGGGGTCAAGGTGACCACGGTGGAGATCCGGGAGATCCTGCCGCCGCGGGAGGTTCAGGAGGCGATGACCCGGCAGATGTCCGCCGAGCGCACCCGCCGCGCGGTGGTCACGGAGGCCGATGGCAAGCGCGAAGCGGCCATCAAGGTGGCCGAGGGTGAGAAGCAGGCGGCTATCCTGCGCGCGGAGGGCGACAGGCAGGCGGCGATCCTGCGCGCGGAGGGGTTTGCCCTGGCCCTGGAGACCATCTTCGGCGCGGCGCAGAAGGTGGACAGCAAGACCATGGCCCTCCAGTACCTGGAGGCGCTGAAGGCGCTGGGGGCCAGCCCGGCAACTAAGTTTGTCTTCCCCCTGGAGTTCACCCGCCTCCTGGGACCTCTGGGGGATATGGCCGGGCGTGCCTTTGGGAGCAGGGAGCCCGACAGCGGTCCTTAGATGATGGCCTGCGCCGTCTCCGGGTCGAAGAGGTGCAGCTTGCGCATGTTGAAGACCACCTCGACCGGAAAGCCCATCCGCGCCTCGCTCTTGGCGTCCACCCGGGCCACCACCGACTGGTCTCCGGCGGTCAGGTGGAGGATGATGTCGGAGCCGATGGGCTCGTGAACGTCAACCATCGCCCGTACCGTCCACTCCTGCGGCGCGTCCCGCCAAAGCGCCCGGTCTTGGATGTCCTCCGGGCGGATGCCGAAGATGACCTCCCGACCAGCGTGGGGCCGGGCGGTGGGTACCAGGTCCTCAGGGATGGGAAGGCGGAAGGGTCCGGTGTCCACCTCCATCCGGCCGTTGCGCTCCACCAGCCGGCTGCGCAGGAAGTTCATGGCCGGGCTGCCGATGAAGCCGGCGACGAAGAGGTTGGCCGGCTTCTCGTAGAGGTTGAGCGGCGTGTCCACCTGCTGGATGACCCCGTCGTGCATGACGACGATGCGGTCACCCATGGTCATGGCCTCCACCTGGTCGTGGGTGACGTAGATGGTCGTGGTCTGCAGGCGGGCGTGCAGCTTCTTGATCTCCGCGCGGGTCTCCACCCGTAGCTTGGCGTCCAGGTTTGAGAGGGGCTCGTCCATGAGAAAGACCAGGGGCTCGCGGACGATGGCCCGCCCTAGGGCGACACGCTGCCGCTGGCCGCCGGATAGCTGCTTGGGCTTGCGGTGGAGCAGCCCCTCGATCCCCAGCATGGCCGCCGCCTCGCGCACGCGGCGGTCGATCTCGGCCTTGGGGTACTTGCGCAGGCGAAGGCCGAACGCCATGTTGTCGTAGACGGACATATGCGGGTAGAGGGCGTAGTTCTGAAAGACCATGGCGATGTCCCGGTCTTTCGGAGGCACGTCGTTCACCAGGCGGTCCCCGATGTAGATGTCGCCGGCGGTGGCCTCCTCCAGTCCGGCGATCAGACGCAGACACGTGGTCTTGCCGCACCCGGAGGGCCCCACCAGCACGGTGAACTGCTTGTCGGGGATCTCCAGGGTCATGTCGTTCACCGCGGTCACGTTTCCGAACTTCTTTGTCAGGTGCTCCAGCTGGACCTTAGCCACGCCGCCTCCCACCTCACCCGTGTAGTTCCACTATCTGCCTGCACCCCCTACCATTATTAAAGCACGGGGCGCCGGCGCGCCAGCGGCATCGGGCGAGGGGCGGGGTCATGCCCTCTGCTCCGGGAGAGCAAGGAACGGTTCGAGGGTGGGCCAGCCCGCGGCGGGGCGGCGTCACCCGCGCAGGCGGCGTTTGATCTCGTCTATGGGCGGGACGGGAGTGGGATCCACCCCGCGGAGCAGGGCCACGTAGACGCTGACGAAGTCCCCAAACAGGACCAGCGACAGCAGGCGGGCCAGACGGCCCTTTCCCCGGGCGATGACCTCGCTCACCGAGGCAGCGGCGCTGAAGGAGACCTCCCGGGTGGCCGCGATACGGCGGGCCAGCTCCGGCTCCTCCTCCGGCTCCCGCAGCAGGACCACGGCCACCCGCTGGGCCAGGGTTCGATCCTCCCAGCCCACGGACTCGTTATGGTTCAGCTCGGAGAAGGAGTGCCACAAGGCCAGGACCTTCCCGTTCTCGTTGAGCTGGCTCTTCCAGCGGTAGGCGACCGGGGCCAGATCGGAGGTCGCGGCGTAGACCGCCGGCAGGCGGCCGACCAGCCGATCCGCAAGCTGCTTGGCGGCGTTGCGGTCGGCGGGGACATCCCGACCCAGTTGCCCCCCCAGATCCTCGAGCACCGCATGTGCCTCCGCCCACTCTCCGAGGAGGTCTGTCCGGGGGAGGAGGTGGCGCAGCGCCCCCACCATGGGCAGGAAGAGGTAGGGCAGCGCCGCCCGAGGAGGGATGCCCGGTGGCACCTGGACCACTGGGTCGCCGCCTCTCGCTGCCAACTCCCGCAGGAGGCCGCCAGCGGTGATGACCACAGCGGGGGCGCCGACCTGCTTGGCGGCTTTGTAGGCGTTGACTGTCTCCTCGGTATTGCCCGAATAGGAACAGGCGAAGACCAGCGTCTGCGGTCCGACGAACCCCGGCACACGGCTGTCCTTGATCACCGCCACCGGAAGAGGGAAAACCGGACGGAGCAGGGCCGCGAGGAGGTCGCCGCCCACCCCGGAACCGCCCATCCCCAGGATGACGACGGCGCTGAGCGGACCGGGCGGTGGCTGCAGCCGCAGCGCGGCCTCCCAGGCATCCGCCCCCATGGCCGGGAAGCGGGCCACGAGGTCGGCCATCCCCTGGGGATCGAGGCGCAGGTAGGTCTGCGGGTCGTCTAGGGGATGCACGAAGGGTATTATAAGGCCATGCTGAGCGGGAAGAACCTCCGCCGCCTGCTGGAGGTGCGCGACCGCATCCGTCGGGAGGCCGTGGCGCTGCCGCTGCGCCAGCAGCGGGAGTTGCTGCGCGTCATGGAGACCGCGCGGCGGGAGCGGGTTCCCAGCCCGCGAGATCCAATTCGGGAGCTGGCGGCTGGGGAGGTGCTGCGGGAGATCAAGTGGATTGTCGGCACCCTCTCCCTGGAGGAGGCCGAGGCTGCCGCCCGCGCGCTGGACCGCTTCCAGCGGGAGCCGCGGCGCCGGGCGGTGAGGCGTTGACCCGGTCGTGAACATCCTGGTAACCGGGGGCGCCGGCTTCATCGGGTCGCACGTGGTGGACGCCTACGTGGCAGAAGGCCACGAGGTGGCGGTGGTGGACACCCTGCACACAGGCAGCGCGGCGTACGTCCACCCCCGGGCGCGGCTCTATCGGGTGGATGTCGCCTCCCCGGAGCTGAAGGACGTCTTCGCCCGGGAGCGCCCGGAGGTGGTCAACCACCACGCCGCACTGGCCTCGGTGGCCCTCTCGGTGCGGCAGCCGCTTCTGGACGCGCAGGTCAACGTGCTGGGAACGCTCAACGTCCTGGACCAGGCGGTGCGGTCCGGCGTGCGCAGGGTCATCTACGCCTCCACCGGGGGGGCGCTCTACGGCGAACCGGACTCCATACCCGTGCGCGAGGACCACCCCGTGCGGCCCCTCAGCCCGTACGGCGCATCCAAGTACGCGGGGGAGGTCTACGTGCAGCTCTACCACCGGCTGCACGGCCTGCCATACTTCATCCTCCGCTACTCCAACGTCTTCGGGCCGCGGCAGGACCCTCTGGGCGAGGCGGGTATCGTGGCCATCTTCGCTGCGGCCATGCTTAGGGGGCAGGCCCCGGTCATCTTCGGCGACGGCACACAGACCCGCGACTTCGTCTACGTGGAGGACGTGGTGCGGGCCAACCTCCTGGCCACAGCCTCCGCAGCCTGCGGCGTGGTGCACGTCGCCACAGGGGTCGAGACCACCGTGAACGACATCCACCGGCTGCTGGCGGCGGCAACCGGCTATCGAGGGGTACCGGTGCACGGGCCGCCCCGGGAAGGGGACGTCTACCGCATCTGCCTGGATGTGACACTGGCGGCCCGCACCCTGGGGTGGCGGCCGCAGGTCGCTGTGGAGGAGGGGCTCCGCCGCACGGTGGAGTGGTTTATGACCCGGGGATCGCAGCAGTGATGGTCCGCCGGCCCGATCCGCGTGAGCGTCAACCCGCGCTGCACCGCCTGGCTGCGCTTTATGGTGTACAGACCACCTACTATGACGTGTACGGCCGGCTACAGCGCGCCTCGGTGGAGAGCCTGCTCGCCGTGCTCCGGGCGCTGGGCGCCCCGTTGCAGGACCTGCGCGACGTCCCGGAGGCCCTGCGGGCGCGATGGGAAGCGTACTGGCGGGCAGGGTGCGAGCCGGTGGCGGTGGCGTGGGACGGCCGGCTCCGGGGGGTTGCGCTCCGGCTTCCGGCGGCTGACTCTCCTCCCCTCGCCTGCCGCCTGGCACTGGAGGACGGCAAGACCCTCACCTGGAGCGTTTCCCCGGGCCAGCTGCACGCGGAAGGCTCCGCGCAGGTTGAGGGAAGGCGCTACGCCCTCCTCCGCCTCCGCCTGCCGGGCCGCCTGCCGCCGGGATATCACCGCCTGGTGGTCCGCGCCGGCCGGCGCAGGTGGGAGACGATGCTCATCTCCGCGCCGCGCCAGGCGTACCTCCCCGCCCCGGAGGACCCAGCGGCCCGCACCTGGGGGGTCTTCCTTCCGCTGTACGCGTTGCGTACCCGCCGGTCGTGGGGGACGGGGGACTTCACCGACCTGGAGGCGCTACTGGAGTGGGTGGGCGACCTCGGAGGCGGCGTGGTGGCCACGCTGCCGTTCCTGGCGGCTTTTCTGGACGAACCCTGCGAGCCCAGTCCCTACGTCCCCGCGAGCCGCCTCTTTTGGAACGAGCTCTACGTGGACCCCTCCCGCAGTCCGGACCTGTCCCGTTGTCCGCAGGCGCAGGCGCTCTTGGAGTCTGGGGCGCTGCGCCGGGAGCTGGCCCGCCTGCGGTCGGCCCCGCTGGTGGACTACCGCGCTGCCATACGGGCGAAGCGGCCGGTGCTGGAGGCGCTGGCCCGCTCCGTCTTCCAGGAGCCCTCCGCCCGGAGGGACGCCCTCCTCGCCTTTCTCGCCGCCCGCCCACGCCTGGAAGACTACGCCCGCTTCCGCGCCGTGGGGGAGCGGCTGCGCCGTCCCTGGCCCACCTGGCCTCTCCGCCTCCGCGAGGGGGAGGTGCGCGAGGGGGAGTACGACGAGGACGCGCGACGCTACCACATCTACGCGCAGTGGCTGGCGCACGAGCAGATCTCGACCCTGGCTGAGAGGGCGCGCCGTAATGGCCCCGGCCTCTACCTCGACCTGCCGCTGGGAGTGCACCCGGACGGGTACGACAGCTGGCGGGAGAGGGAGGCTTTTGCCCCGGGGGTCTCCGGCGGCGCGCCCCCCGACGCCTTCTTCACCAAGGGACAGGACTGGGGCTTCCCGCCCCTCCACCCGCAGCGGCTGCGGGCGGAGCGCTACAGGTACTTCACCGCCGTGATCCGCCATCACCTGGAGCACGCCGGCGTCCTGCGTCTCGACCACATCATGGCCCTGCACCGTCTGTTCTGGGTGCCTCGGGGGATGGAGGCGCGTCAGGGGGTCTACGTCACCTACCCGGCGGAGGAGCTCTATGCCATCCTCAGCCTGGAGTCGCACCGCCACCGGGCCGTCATCGTGGGTGAGGACTTGGGCACCGTTCCCCCGCAGGTGCGCCGGGCAATGCACCGCCACGGAGTGCAGCGGATGTACGTTGTCCAGTACGAGGCGCGGGCGGACGCCGGAAGGCCGCTGGGCACGGTGACCGAGGACTTCCTGGCGGGGCTGAACACGCACGACATGCCACCTTTCGCCGCCTTCTGGCAGGGGCTGGACATCCGGGACCGGCAGGCCCTCGGCCTGACGGACGCCGCTGCCGCGAAACAGGAAAGGCGGGAGCGGCCAAGGCTGCGGGAAGCCATTACGTCCTTCCTACGCGCCGGGGGGTGGCTGGAGGGCAGGAGAGCAGGGCCGGCGGGCGTGCTCCGCGGTCTCCTGGCCTACCTGGCGGCGGGCCCGGCGCGCATGGTCGTGCTGGGCCTGGAGGACCTCTGGCTGGAGCCGCGGCCGCAGAACGTCCCCGGGACCGGGCCGGAACGGCCTAACTGGCGGCGGAAGGCCCGTTACCGGTTCGAGGAGTTCCGGCGCATGCGGCAGGTTACCTCCGTCCTGCGCCTAGTGCACCGCCTGCGGCAGGCGCGTCGGGACCGGGGAGGCATGGCGTGAGGAGTAGAAGATGAAGCGAGCGGAGGTCACCCTCCTGTCGGCGGACGACCTCCACTACTTCAACGAGGGCACACACGACCGCCTCTTCGAGAAGCTGGGCGCCCACCCCCTGATTGTGGACGGGGTGAGGGGGACCTACTTTGCCGTCTGGGCTCCCAACGCCCGGTGGGTGTCGGTGATCGGGGACTTCAACCGCTGGGATCCCGCGGCCCACCCCCTCCAGCCTCGAGAGCAGTCGGGCATCTGGGAGGGGTTCCTCCCTGGCGTGGGGCCGGGTGCTCGCTACAAGTACCACATCGTCTCGCGCCACGGCGGCTACCTAGTGGACAAGGCCGACCCCCTGGCCTTCGCCGCCGAGCCTCCGCCCCGTACCGCCTCAGTGGTCTGGGACCTGGGGTATGCGTGGGGCGACGCGGAGTGGATGGCGCAGCGGGTGCAGCGCAACAGCCTCGCCGCCCCCATGGCCATCTACGAGGTACACCCGGGCTCCTGGGTTCGCGCCCCGGAGGAGGGTCGTCGCTGGCTTACTTACCGGGAACTGGCCCCCCGCCTGGCCGAGTACGTGCGTCGGATGGGGTTCACCCACGTGGAGTTCCTGCCGGTGATGGAGCACCCATTCTACGGCTCCTGGGGGTACCAGATAACCGGCTATTTTGCGCCGACCGGCCGCTACGGCACGCCCCAGGACCTCATGTTCCTGATAGACTTCCTCCACCAGGAGGGCATCGGGGTCATCCTGGACTGGGTCCCCTCTCACTTCCCCACCGACGAGCACGGCCTGGGGTTTTTCGACGGGACCCACCTCTACGAGCACGCCGACCCCAGGCGGGGCATCCACCCCGACTGGAACAGCTACATCTTCAACTACGGTCGGCACGAGGTGCGCAGCTTCCTGCTGTCCAGCGCCCGCTTCTGGCTGGAGCGCTACCACGCCGACGGCCTACGCGTGGACGCCGTAGCCTCCATGCTCTACCTGGACTACTCCCGCAAGGAGGGGGAGTGGATCCCCAACATCTACGGCGGCCGGGAGAACCTGGAGGCCATCGCCTTCCTCCGCCGCCTCAACGAGGTGGTCTACGGCCAGGTCCCGGGCACACAGACTATCGCCGAGGAGTCCACGGCCTGGCCCATGGTCTCCCGCCCCACCTACCTGGGCGGGCTGGGCTTCGGCATGAAGTGGGACATGGGTTGGATGCACGACACCCTGGAGTACATGCGCCACGACCCCATCCACCGCAAGTACCACCACAACCAGGTTACCTTCCGCATGCTGTACGCCTTCAGCGAGAACTTCGTCCTGCCCCTCTCCCACGACGAGGTGGTGCACGGCAAGGGCTCGCTGTGGGCGAAGATGCCCGGGGACGCCTGGCAGCGGGCAGCCAACCTGCGGCTGCTCCTGGGATACATGTACGCCCAGCCCGGGAAGAAGCTGCTCTTCATGGGCGGGGAGTTCGGCCAGCAGCGCGAGTGGAACCATGAGGAGAGCCTGGACTGGCACCTGCTGGCAGACCCGCGGCACGCCGGGCTGCAGCGCTGGGTCCAGGACCTGAACGCGCTCTACCGGCGCACCTCGGCCCTGCACGAGCTGGACTTCGATCCGGCCGGCTTTGAGTGGGTGGACGCCAGCGACAGCGAGCAGAGCACGCTCTGCTTTCTGCGGCGGGGCCGCCATGCCGAAGATCTCATCCTGGTGGTCTGCAACTTCACCCCGGTGCCCCGGTACGGCTTTCGAGTGGGGGTGCCCCTCGCCGGATGGTGGCAGGAGGTCCTGAACAGCGACGCCGCCGTCTACGGCGGCAGCAACCTGGGGAACCTGGGTGAGGTGGCCGCCTCACCGCAGCCCTTCCACGGTCGGCCGTATTCCCTGGAGTTGACCCTCCCCCCCCTGGCCGTCCTCTTCCTCAGGCAAAGGACGTAGAGCTCGCCAGCGCGGGTTTGGGCTCGGCACGCCGCGGGGGCTTCTTCCCCCTTGCCTGCAACCCGCAGCGGACCAGCGCCTTCCGCCCGCGTGGCGCTCGGATCGGATTGCACCTCTTCGCTAGAATTTGTTTGGAGGTTTGCTGCGGAGCTCACGCGGATCCCCTGCTGACTACGGGCGAGTTCCTCCTGCACAGCGGCCTGACAGCCTTCTCGTCCTTCCAGATCGACGGTTGGTGGCATTATTCATAGTCTGCGCATGGAGGGCGATGCACATGGCGACGAAGGCAGCCCCATCCCTGCGAGAAGTGAGGTTCAGGCTGGACGGCCGACGCGTTCCAGGGGCCCGCTGGGTGGCCGTGGTCGGCCCGTTCAACGACTGGGATCCCTCCGTCCACCGGTTGACGCGCCAGGACGACGGCTGGTGGTCTATCACCCTAACCCTGCCGGAGGGCAGATATCCCTACCTGTTCATCGCCGACGGCTTTCCCTGCAACGATCCCGAAGACGATGGACGCATGCCCTGTGAGTGGGGAGGCTGGTACTCGGTCCGTCTCGTGCGCTAGGCGCGCTCAGCGCGGCTGGCTGGCCCGCAGCACCTTCACTTGGCGTGGGCGGAGGAGGAGGGGGCTTTTGGGCGGCAGGACATCTGGGCGGTCGCGGTCGGTGGAAAGCACGACCTCCCAACCCCAGCCCGCAGGGGGCTCCGGGAGGACGAAGCGTCTGGTACCTGCGGGGTTAAAGACGACCAGCAGGGTGTCGTCGCTCGGCGTCCTCCCCCGGGCGTCCACCTCGCGAGCGAGGCGTCCGCTGAGCAGCATCCCCAGGGCCTGCAGGTGAGGGGAGTTCCAATCCTCGACGGTCATCTCTCGCCCCTCCGGGTGCAGCCAGGTCACATCCCTGTGCCCATCAGGGGTGGCCTCCCCTCTCAGGAAGTGGCGCCGGCGGAAGGTGGGGTGGCTGCGGCGGAAGGCGATGACCCGGCGCACGAACTCCAGAAAGCGCCGCCGCCGCTCGTCCAGATCCCAGTGGTACCAGCTCAGCTCGTTGTCCTGGCAGTAGGCGTTGTTGTTGCCCCGCTGGGTGCGGGAGAGCTCGTCTCCACCCAGGAGCATGGGCACGCCCTGTGAGAGGAGCAGGGTGGAGATCAGGCAGCGTTTCAACTCCTCCCGGCAGGCCAGCACCCCTGAGTCGTCGCTGGGGCCCTCCGCCCCACAGTTGGTGCTGTAGTTCTCATCGCTGCCGTCCCGGTTGTCCTCTCTGTTGGCTTCGTTGTGCTTGCGCTCGTAACTGACCAGGTCTTCCAGGGTGAAACCGTCGTGGGCGGTGACAAAGTTGATGGAGGCGTAGGGCCGGCGCCCGCTGCGGGCGTAGAGGTCGCTGCTGCCGGCGATACGCGTGGCCAGCTCTCCCAGCATCCCCCGGTCCCCCCGCCAGAAGCGGCGGACGGCGTCGCGGTACCGCCCGTTCCACTCCGCCCACAGCCAGGGGAAATTGCCCACCTGGTACCCGCCTTCCCCCACGTCCCAGGGCTCGGCGATGAGCTTGACTCGGGCCAGCACCGGATCCTGCTGGATGACCTTGAAGAACGCCGCCAGCATGTTGACGTCGTAGAACTCCCGCGCCAGCGCCGCAGCCAGATCGAAGCGGAATCCGTCCACGTGCATCTGTTCCACCCAGTAGCGCAGGCTGTCGGTGATGAGCTGCAGGACATAGGGGTTGCCCGGGTCCAGGGTGTTGCCCGTGCCGGTGTAGTCGGCGTAGTAGCGGGGGTCCTCGGCGAGCTTGTAGTAGGCGAAGTTGTCGATGCCCCGGAAGGAGAGGGTGGGACCCAGATGGTTCCCCTCCCCGGTGTGGTTGTAGACCACGTCAATGATGACCTCCAGGCCTCGGGCGTGCATGGCCCGCACCATCGTCTTGAACTCGCGCACAGCGCCCGCTGCCCCGGAGGCGGCGTAGGTGGGCTCGGGGGCGAAGTAGGCCAGGGGGTTGTAGCCCCAGTAGTTGGACAGTCCCAGATCCACCAGGCGCCGGTCGTTGACGAAGGCCTGCACCGGCATGAGCTCCACGGTGGTGATCCCCAGGCTCTCCAGGTGGTCCAGGACGGGATCGGAAGCCAGGCCGAGGTAGGTCCCGCGCAGCTCTTCAGGCACCTCTGGGTGGAGCCTGCTGATCCCCTTCACATGCGTCTCGTAAATGATCGTCTCCTCCCAAGGGATGCGAGGGGACCGGTCGCTCCCCCACTCGAAGGAGTCCTCTACCACAACCCCCAGCGGCGCCCAGGGGGCACTATCCTCTTCGCTGGCGACTAGGTCTGCTTCGGGGTCGCCGATGCGGTAGCCGAACAGGCTGTCGTGCCAGCGCAGGGGCCGGCCGAGGGCCCTGGCGTAGGGATCGAGAAGTAGCTTGCGCGGGTTGAAGCGGTGTCCGGCCTGCGGCCAGTAAGGGCCCCACACCCGGTAGCCGTAGAGCTGCCCCGGGCGGAGGTTGGGCAGGTAACCGTGCCAGACGGGCCCGGTACGCTCGGGTAGGGGAAGCGCGCTACCCAGGCGATCATCGGGGCCCTCGAAGAGGACCAGCTCCACCCGCTCGGCGTGCTCGCTGTACAGCGCGAAGTTGACGCCCGAGCCGTCCCAGGTGGCGCCCAGCGGGTACGGCCGTCCGGGCCAGACCTCCGTCATCGTGGGTATTCTAGTATGGGAGCGCCAAAGACGCACGCGCGCCTGGGGAGGCTTTGCACCGACCCGTGCGAGGGCGTTACTCGCCGGACGCGACCGGACGAGCGGGAGAAGGAGCATGGAGGAGCCGCTCTGGTACAAGGACGCCATCATCTACCAGGTGCACGTGAAGGCCTTCTATGACAGCAACGGGGATGGCCGGGGCGACTTTCGGGGCCTCCGGGAGAAGCTGGACTACCTGCAGGACCTGGGAGTGACCTGCCTGTGGCTGCTCCCCTTCTATCCTTCGCCGCTCAAGGATGACGGCTACGACATCGCCGACTACCGGGGCATCCACCCGGACTACGGCACGCTGGAGGACTTCCAGGCATTTCTGGAGGCGACTCACGCCCGGGGGATGCGCGTAATCACCGAGCTGGTGCTCAACCACACCTCCGACCAGCACCCCTGGTTCCAGGAAGCACGGCGCAACCCTGCGTCACCCTACCGGGACTACTACGTGTGGAGCGACACCGACCAGCGGTATGCCGGGGCGCGGGTCATCTTCCTGGACACGGAGCGCTCCAACTGGACCTGGGATCCCGTGGCCAAGGCCTACTACTGGCACCGCTTCTTCAGCCACCAGCCGGACCTGAACTACGACAACCCGCAGGTGCGGGAGGAGATCCTGGACGTCATCGCCTTCTGGCTGGACAGGGGAGTGGACGGACTGCGCTGTGACGCCGTCCCCTACCTCTACGAGCGGGAGGGGACCAACTGCGAGAACCTGCCAGAGACCCACGCTTTCATGAAGCGGCTGCGCCGCTTCGTCGACGAGCGGTACGGGGGGACACGCCTCCTGCTGGCGGAAGCCAACCAGTGGCCGGAGGACGTGGTGGCATACTTCGGGGAGGGCGACGAGTTCCACATGGCCTTCCACTTCCCCCTGATGCCCCGCATGTTTATGGCCATCCGACAGGAGGACCGCCACCCCATCACGGAGATCCTGAAACGCACGCCCCCCATCCCGCCCGCCTGTCAGTGGGCCCTCTTCCTGCGCAACCACGACGAGCTGACCCTGGAGATGGTCACGGACGAGGAGCGGGACTACATGTACCACGAGTATGCGCGGGACCCGCAGATGCGGCTGAACCTGGGCATCCGCCGCCGCCTGGCCCCGCTGCTGGAGGGCAGCCGCCGCCGCATGGAGCTGCTGAACAGCCTGCTCTTCTCCCTGCCCGGCACGCCCATCATCTACTACGGAGATGAGATCGGGATGGGCGACAACATCTACCTGGGGGACCGCAACGGCGTGCGAACGCCCATGCAGTGGTCCGCCGACCGCAACGCCGGATTCTCCCGCTGCGACCCGGAGCGGCTCTACCTCCCCCCCATCGAGAATCCGCAGTACCACTATGCCGCCGTCAACGTAGACGCCCAGCAGCGCAGCCCGGCCTCGCTCCTCAACTGGATGAAGCGCTTGGTCGCCATCCGCAAGCGATTCCCCGTCTTCGGCCGGGGCGCCCTGGAGATCCTGGAGCCGGCCAACCGGCGCATCTTCGCCTACCTGCGCAGCGACGCCAGCGAGACCATCCTCTGCGTGGCCAACCTCTCCCGATTCGTCCAGCCTTGCGAGCTGGACCTGCGCCGTTATCGCAGCCACGTCCCGGTGGAGCTCTTCGGGCACACCCCCTTCCCGCCCATCGGCGACCTCCCCTACTTCCTGACGCTGGGGCCCCACAGCTTCTACTGGTTCCGCCTCGTGCCGCCGGACCTTGACAGGAGCAGCGCAAAGAAATAGATTGATCTCTGTCAATACATCCCGGTGGAGCCCGTTTCTGCGACAGGAGCTGACAGGCAAGGGGGAGGGCTGCAGGCATGGCGGTGATCGCGGAGAAGACCGCCGCAGCGGCTGCGCGCACGTGTTGCCCGGACGGCTGCCAGCAGGAGGTAGCGCGCACTCAGTTCGACGAGGAGCGGCTGGCGGCCACGGAGGAGATGCTGCAGGCACTGGCCGCGCCGGTCCGCCTGCGTATCGCCCACCTTCTGGCGCGTCACCAGGCCCTGTGCGTCTGCGAGATCGAGTCGGCCTTCGACCTGGAGCAGCCGACCATCTCGCACCACCTCCGGGTCCTGCGCGACGCCGGGCTGGTGCAGGTACAGCGCCGCGGGACCTGGGCCTACTACGCTCTGGCCCGGCCCGCGGTAAAGAGGCTGGTGCAGGAGCTGCTGGCGCTGGTCTGAGCGAGGGCCTCATTGACATCTGTCGATAAATTCTCCGGCATAGGGATCCGTCCCGCACGCAGGGCGGACTACGGGGCCATCGCCTTGCTGCTGCGGGATGCCGGCCTGCCGCTGGCGGGAGTGGAGGAGCACCTGGAGACCTTTCTCGTCGCCGAGGACAGCGGCAGGATTGCCGGCGCCGCCGGGCTGGAGGTGTATGGCGACGTCGCCCTCCTCCGCTCGGTGGCGGTGGCGGCGGCGCGCCGCGGGAGCGGGCTGGGACGGGCGCTGGTGGCCGCAGCAGTCGCGCAGGCAAAGCGACTCGGTGTGCGCTCTGCCGCGGCCATGCGCCGCCGGCTGGCGACACCGTAACCGGACGCTGCTGGCAGGGCGCAGCCTCAGCCATGCGCCGTGGGGTGGCGCCGGTGCTGCACTCTGAGCCTCATCGATGAGGGAGGGACGTCCGTGGAGGAGACCGCGATCAAGCTGGCTGTGCGTGACTACTACGCCAGGGCGGCGGAGCGAGGCTGCTGCGGTACGGCTGGCGAGGAATGCTGCGGCACCCCCGACGACACATGCCGCCCCACCGGGGTGGGGCAGGAGCATCTGGCCGGCATCCCCTCGCTGGGCTGCGGCTCGCCGGTCGAGGCCGCGGACCTGCAGCCGGGAGAGGTGGTCCTGGACCTGGGCTCCGGGCGCGGCCTGGACGCCTTCCGCGGAGCAGAGCGCGTCGGCCCGGGGGGACGGGTCATCGGCGTGGACATGGCCCCTGAGATGGTCTGGCGCGCCGGCGCAGACGCGGCGCGATTGGGGCTCCCCCAGGCGGAGTTCCGCCTGGGCGAGATCGAGGCGCTGCCGCTTGCCGAAGCCAGCGTGGATGCGGTCATCAGCAACTGACGTGGAGGTGCTGGCTCGCGGCTCCGGCGACATCTTCAGCATCGTGGTGCGCGCGCGCAAACGTGCCGCCCTCTGATAAAATGGGTAAACCGTGCGCCTGTCGCTGAGCCGGCCGTTGGCACTTCCCCGCATCCGGCCCCTCTGGGTGGTGGTGGAGGCCTATAAACGGTTCCTGCAGGACGGCGCGTTTGAACTGGCCGCCGCCATCGCATACTCGGCGCTCTTTTCCATCTTCCCGCTGCTGCTGGCCATCGTGGCCGCCGCCGGCCTGGTGGTCAGCGAGATCGACGTGCGCCGGGCCATCGCGGAGACCCTCTCCCACTACCTGCCGCCCGCCACCGCCGAGTTCGTCGACCGCAACATCGGCGAGACCATCCGCCTGCGGGGTGCCTTCGGCGCCCTGGCCATCGTCGGTCTCGTCTGGAGTGCCACCGCCGTGGCAGCCACACTGCGCAACGCCCTCAACCGCCTCCTCCGCGCGCCGCGCCGCCGCTCCTTCCTCCTTGGGAAGCTGTTGGACCTGGGGCTGGTCCTAATGGCCGGCGCGTTCATCCTCCTCTCCCTCTTCACCTCTGCCGTCCTCCGGCTGCTGGCGGCCTTCCCCGGGCTGGCCCTGGCCATCGCCACCTTCGGCGGCTCTCCGCTGGCGCGTCTGGCCTCCGCCCTAGTCCCTCTGGGGCTGAGCAGCCTGACCTTTCTGGTGATCTACCGCTACCTGCCCAACGTGAAGCTTCCCTGGCCCCGCACCGTCGTCGGCGCGGTGACGGCGGGGGTGCTCTTCGAGGGCATCAAGTACGCCTTCTTCTGGTACCTGCAGACCTTCGCGCGCTACCAGTTGGTGTACGGGTCGCTCACCGGCATCATCGTCTTCCTAGTGTGGATGTACCTGTCAGCGGCGATTCTGCTCTTCGGCGCCGAGCTCGCCGTGCAGATCGACCGTCCCGACTCTCAGGAGGCAGGCACCGGCTGATCCCCCGCCCTCGCGGTTGCCAGGCGGCGCAGGAGGTCCAGGACCTCCTCCCAGCCCCGCAGGTAGTACCCGGCCACGGTGGGGCCCTGGGGGGCTACGGCCACGGTGATCCCGCCGCCGGCGAGGGCGGCGAAGGCGTCCTCATCGGTGCGGTCGTCGCCGATGTAGATAGGCATCACCCGCTGCGGCCAGTCCGGCCCGCAGCGGCGCTCCAGCCACCAGAGCGCCGCCCGTCCTTTGTCCCAGGGGAGGTTGGGACGTATCTCCAGCACCTCCTTCCCCCGCATCAGCACCACCCACGGCCGGTGTTGTGCCGCCAGGAAGGTGGCCACCTGCTTCACCCGGTCGACCGTCGCCGCGTCCACCAGCCTGTAATGGATTGCCGTGGAGAACCGCTTCTCCTCGATGAGCAGGCCGGGCACGTCGCCCAGCCGCTCCCGGATGCGCGCGGCCAGCCAGCGGACCTGAACCTGCAGTGGCTCCGCAGTCCGTGCCACCGGAGGGGGCTCCCCGTGCAGGACCTCCAGCCCGTGGTTCCCGATGTAGTCCAGATCATCCACCCCCAGCAGGCGGTAGACGTCGCCGGCCGGCCGGCCGCTGATGATGACCACCTGGTAGCCGCGGTCCCGCAGCTCCCGCAGCAGCCGGGGGACCTCCGCCGGAGGCCGAGCAGCCTCGGGTGTGGCGGCGATGGGTACCAGTGTACCGTCGTAGTCCAGGAACAGGACCGGTGGCCGGCGCTCGCTCCGGGCGACCACCTGAGGGAGGTGCTCCAGGAGGTGGCGCGGTTCCTGGCGGCGGGCCAGCAGGCGGGAGACCGCAGCCACCACCTCCTCCATCCACCAGTAGACGTCGTGCTCGGCGAGGTAGGCCCGCATGGCTCGCATGCGGATCTGCCGCTCCCCCGGGGGGATTTCCAGGGCCTGGGCCAGCGCCTCGGCAAAACCCTCCTCGTCGTAAGGGTTGATGCGTACGGCGTAGGCCATCTCCTCCACGGCGCCAGCCAGCTCACTGAGCAGGAGGACACCGCGCTCGTCCACCTGGCAGGCGATGAACTCCTTGGCCACCAGGTTCATCCCGTCTTGCAGGGGACTGACGATGGCTGCGTCCGCCAAGCGGTACAGCGCGGCCATCGCCGCGGGAGGGATGGGGCCTGGGAGGTAGACGATCGGCCGCCACCCGTTCCGTCCGTGACGGGAGTTGATCTCGCCGATCTGCCGCTCCACCAGATCCTGCAGCGCCCGGTAGGCCTTGATCCGCGTCCGGCTGGGCGCCGCCTTCTGGACGAAGACGAAGCGCTCCCGGTACTGGGGATACTGGCGGAGAAAGCGGTCGATGGCACGGAGCCGCTCGGGGATCCCCTTGGTGTAGTCCAGGCGGTCCACGCCCAGGGCGATACGCCGCTCGCCGATCTCCGGCCGGCTGCGCCAGCGGGACATCCACTGCTGTGCCGCGGGCGAGCGGGCCAGGCGGTCGAACCTCTCCACGTCGATGCTGATGGGAAAGGCCTCAACCGTGGTGCGGTGCCCGCGGTAGTCGACGGTGCCGCGCTCGGCGTCCACGTGGGCTTCCAGCTCGCGGGCCACGCATTCCAGGAACGTCTGGCGGAAGCGTTCCAGGTGGAATCCCAGCAGGTCGCAGCCCAGCAGCCCGTCCAGCAGCGCTCGCCTCTGCGCCGCGGGACACGCGCGGAAGACGTCCCACGCCGGCCAGGGGATGTGCCAGAAGTGGGCCAGGACCAGGTCCCCTCGCTGCTGGCGGATCTGCCGCGGAGCCAGCGCCAGGTGGTAGTCATGCAGCCAGACCAAGGCTCCCAAAGCGGCCTCCTGCAGCACGGCGGCGGCGAAGCGGGCGTTGGCCGCCACGTAGCCGTCCCAGTAGCGGCGGCGGAAGCGCGCCTTGTCTACGGCCATGTGGCACAGCGGCCACAGCGCCTGGTTGGCGAAGCCGTAGTAGTAGTTCTCCACCACCGGCTCGGGCAGCCAGACCCGGCGCAGGGTGTAGCGCGGCCGCTCCGGCGGAACCGCCACCCGGTCGTGCTCGTCCACTGCCTCGCGGTCGGCGTTGCCGCTGCCCCAGGCGATCCACACCCCGCCCAGGGCCTGCATCACCGGATCGAGCGCCGCCACCAGCCCTCCCGGCGGCCGTTCCACCTCCACGCCGTGGGGGGAGCGCCTGTGCACGTAGGGTTCACGGTTGCTGACGATGACCAGTTGCCGACCGGGGAGCCTGGCGGCCAGCGCGGCGGCCACGCGAGCCTGGCGGGCCGTCGCCGCCTCGGGCGGAGGGCTTGTACGTTGGGTCACGACGAGGACATCGGTGTTGCTCATGGCATCAGCGGCGCCGGTTGACCGGTGGTCGAGCCCGAATGTGCTGCGGCCCGGAGAAGGTCCTCCGGGCCGCACATCCCAGACCACCTTCTCTCGTCGCCTGCGGGGTTAGCTGACGGGCTCGGACCGAGAGTTGTCCTACTCGCCCTGCGGCGAGATGCGCCCCACCATCACCGGGTCCCCCGCTCCTGGGATACCAGGACTCGGCGCCCGAGAATTATAGTAGCACAGCCGCGGACGATGCGGTTCACCCGCCGGTCGTTGCTTCCGCAGTAGCAATCGAGGGCCCGGCGGCAGAGCCCGGCCGCACGTACACCGTCCGGGTGGGATAGGCGAACTCGATGCCGCGCTCCTTGAAGCGGCGGTAGATCTCCAGGTTGATGGCCTGTTGTGTATCCATGTAGGCGTTGTAGTCGGGCGTGGCCACGAAGTAGACCGCCTCGAAGACCAGGGAGAAGTCGCCGTAGGATTTGAAGTGCGCCCGCTCGAAGCGGGCCTGCGCCTGGCCCTCAATGACCTCGCGCACGATGTCAGGAATCGCCGCCAGCTCCTCATAGGGGGTCTCGTAGGTCACCCCCAGCGTGAAGACCACGCGCCGCTGGGCCATCCGCTGGTAGTTGCGGATGCGGCTCTGCAGCAGGTCGCTGTTGGAGAAGATGATTTGCTCTCCGGAGAGGCTGCGCACACGGGTGGTCTTCAACCCCACGTGCTCCACCTTACCCAGGAAGTCGCCGACGATGATGAAGTCCCCTATGGCAAACGGCTTGTCGGAGACGATGGAAAACGAGGCGAAGAGGTCCCCCAGGATGTTCTGCACGGCCAGGGCGACGGCGATGCCTCCGACGCCCAGGCCGGCGACCAGGGTGGTGATGTCGACTCCCAGGTTGTCCAGCGCCAGCAGGACCACAGCGGTCCACAGCAGCAGCCTCCCGAAGAAGCCGAAGGCGGCCGCGGTGGTGGCCGCCGCCGCGTCGTCGGCGGCGCGCTGCCGCACGTACCAGGAGACCAGCAGCGAGATCAGTGTCGTGCCCCAGTAGGCCACCTGGCCGAGGAAGGCGACCAACGCCACCAGGGTGAGCATGCGCTCCACCCGCGCCGGTAACGTGAGAAACGCCGCTCCCGCATAGACGGCGACTGCCAGGAGGAAGAGGGCGTGGGTCCGGCCGACCAGGCCCGCGGCCAGTTCATGTCCCAGAGCGCGGCTTCGCTGGGCGACGCCCCGCAGCCAACGGACGCTCAATCCACGGGCGAGCAGCAGCAGTGCGGCCAGCCCCGCTGCCACCGCCAGCGCAGCGACCCACGCGCTCACTCGGTTCTGCCAGAAGGTCGACTCCCAAAACGGCACGGCTAATCCACCTCCCGCAGGAAACGGGCCGCGTCCTCGGGGGCCACCGGATTTATGTGGAAACCGGAGCCCCACTCGAACCCGGCGGTGCGCACCAGCTGCGGCATGATCTCCAGGTGCCAGTGGTAGGCGGCCACCTGAGGCGCGGTGTAGGGTGCGGTGTGCACTATATAGTTATACGGCGGATTGTCCAGAAGTACGGCCAGCTTCACTAGGACGGTCTTCAGCGCGTCTGCCATGGCCGGGATCTCCCCGGGGGAGATGGCGCCGAAGGAGGCTTGGTGTTCCTTGGGCAGTATCCACGTCTCGAAGGGGAAGCGGGCGGCAAAGGACGCGACGGCGGCGAATTGGGCATTCTCGTAGACAACCCGCGTCCCGGCGGCCAACTCCTGGCGCAGCAGGTCACAGTAGACGCAGGCCCCCTGCCGCTCAAGGTAGCGCTGCGCCGCGTCCATCTCCTCGCTGGTGCGCTTGGGCACCATGGGCAGGGCGATGAGCTGCGAGTGCGGGTGGGAGAGGGAAGCCCCGGCCGCCCGCCCGTGGTTGCGGAAGAGCAGCAGGTACTCGAAGCGCTCGTCGCGGTCCAGGTCGATGTAGCGTTCCCGGTAGGCGCGGATGACGTCGGCGACGTGCTCCTCCGGCAGCAGCGCCAGGTGGGTATCGTGCACCGGGGTTTCAATGATCACCTCGTGGGCGCCCACGCCGTCCATGCGCGTGAACATCCCCTCCCGGGTGCGGGCCGTGTCGCCCTCGATGCGCAGCGCGGGGTACTTGTTGGCCACCACCCTCACCCACCACCCGGGCCCGTTGGGCGCCGTTCCTTCCCGCCGCAGGACGAAGATCTCCGGGGGGGTCTGCGCCTCTCGGCCTTCGCAGAAGGGGCAGCGGTCCTGATCGGATCTCTCCTGAACGAATTGCCCGATGAAGTCGGTGGGCCGTGCCGCCCGCTCCGTGGCGATGATCACCCAGCGCCGGGTTATGGGGTCCTTGCGCAACTCTGGCAAGCCGATACCACCTCCATTCCCGCGGGAAATACACCACGCGCGCCCGCCCGCCGGTTTGCGCGGCCGGCATCACCTGCGACCTAGCTCCCGGCGGCCAGACCCCCTACCCTTCTGCCCACCGCCTCACCGTACAAGGCAACGTAGCGCTGGGCCGAGCGCTCCCAGGAAAAGTCGGCGCGCATACCGGCCAGCTGGATCCGCCGCCAGACCAGCGGGTCACGAAAGGCCTCCAGGGCCCGGTCCAGCGTACCCAGCAGCGCCAGGGGGTCGTAGGCGTCGAAGACGAAGCCCGTGGCCACACCGGCGCGGACGGCCTCCTCTGTGGCGTCGGTCACCGAGTCGGCGAGCCCACCGGTGCGCCGCACCACCGGCACCGTCCCGTAGCGCATGCTGTAGAGCTGGTTCAGGCCGGAAGGTTCGAAGCGCGAGGGCATGAGGAAGATGTCCGCTCCCGCTTCGATGCGGTGCGCCAGAGCCTCGTCGAACCGCAGGGCGACGAAGACGTGGCGGGGATGCTGCCGGGCCAGGTGGGTGAAGAGGGCGTGGTAGCGGGGCTCCCCCATCCCCAGCAGGACAAACTGTGCCCCGCGCTCCACCAGCGCCGGCAACACCGCGGCCACCA